>Ga0180221_1000947_pt1 | contig 21659 bp, 20 predicted proteins | sample eDN5th37CKraftMG_FD_151339 | JGI IMG/M metagenome (GOLD analysis project Ga0180221, IMG submission 151339) | Enriched Miracle-Growth compost microbial communities from Emeryville, California, USA - eDNA 5th pass 37_C Kraft MG (version 2) (version 2) ...
GGGGCCATACCGCACAGGTTGTCGCTCTGCTCCTCTTCTCGTCGACCGCACGAGGGAGAGCATCATGGTTCTGGTTCTGCAAGGGCATGCCCATCCAACCCACCAGCGCGCGCTCGACACGATGTTCCCGCAGCTCTGCGACGGGCCCGTGCCAATTGGTTCCGCGCACGCGGCCGCGCCGCCTTCCGTCTGAGCCAAGAAGGAAAACATGTCGAACGCGACCGATGCGGGCCAGTCAAAACCCGCCGAGCACTGGACCGACTGCCTACGCTAGGACGGCTATTGTGTCATCCCCGACGCGATCGGGCCCGATGTGTCGCGGCGCTCAACCAGGATCTCGACCACCACTTCGATCAAGTATGATTTACATATCCCCGTGTTTTTTGGCGGCAGCTCACGTTCGGGCTATCGAACAATTGTTCGGTTCATGTCCTTCGCGACGAACAGAGTGGCCAGCCCCGCGACCGCTATTATGGGTAAAGTCGTGAGGAGGACTTGGGCGGGGCTTTGGCCGGCGGCGACCAGGAAACCGATGACGATTGGGCCGCCTGCTGATCCGAAACGCCCCACCGCCACGCCAAAGCCGACGCCTGTCCCACGTCCGGCCATCGGATAACACCGAGGGGCCAGTGTGTAGACAACTGTTTGCGCGCCGGTCACGGTTATGCCCGCAAGTGCTCCGCCCAGCAGCATCATGCCGGCGGTGGCCGGTCCGCCAGCGAGAAAGGCAACGGCGGCGCCGCCGGCGATGAAGATGAGAAAAATAGCTCTTCCAGGCCGCGTGGTCCGATCCAGGAACAGGCCGACCAGGATATTGCCAGGAATGGCGCACAGATTGAACACCATCTGGACGAGAGATGCCTGCGAACGGCTGAGTCCACGATCAACCATCAGCGAAGGTAGCCAGGTCAACAGAACGAAGAGGACAAGCAACACCGTCAAGAATGCCAGCCAGAGGCCCAGGGTACGTGCCGCGCGTTTTTCACCGAAAAGTGTGGTCAAAGTGTCGGGCAGCTTGGTGGTCTCTCCGGTTGCCGTGGGGGGCACTATGGGAGGATTGGGAAGAAAGATTGCGAGCAGCGGCACGACGATGAGAAGGGGGACTATCCCGCCTGCATAATAGATGATCGGCCATTGCTCGGTCTGAGGGGCGAGGGCAGCGACCAGGCTGACCAAGGCCCCCCCTATCGGCGGGCCGGCGAGGACGAAGCCGACGGCGGTGCTGCGCCGCCCGGGGCCGACACTCTCTGAGGCCATCGTGATCAGATTGGGTAGCGCGCCGCCGATGCCGATGCCGGTCGCGAAACGGGCCGCGAGGAGCATCTCGACGCTGGTGGACAGCGCGGTCAGGATCGAGAGGCTGCTGAATGCTGCTACCGCTCCGATGAGAACCCACTTCCGCCCGAGCCGATCTGACAATCTCCCGCCGACGAGCGCCCCGATCATCATCCCGAACGTGCTGGCGCTCAGGAACAGGCCTTGTTCGCTAGGGGTCAGCGCGAAAGAGGCGGCGAGGGCACGCACCGTCACGCCAGGGGCCTGAAGGTCGAAGCCCTCACAGGCCATCGCCAGGCAGCACAGGGCGACGGCTGCGAACCCTCCGGTGGTTGAACGTGACGCGGCGGCTGATCCTGGAACCGTCATGATGCCTTACCTTCCGGAAAGTCGTGGGAGTTCATCGCGCCGCTAAAGGCCGAGACAGAGATATTTCGTTTGGAGATAGTCCTCGATGCCATAGCGCGAGCCTTCACGGCCTAGCCCCGAGGACTTGATGCCTCCGAACGGTGCGACTTCGGTCGAGATGAGGCCGGTATTGATGCCGATCATTCCCGCTTCAATCTCCTCGGCCACGCGCCAGATCCGACCAACATCGCGAGCGTAGAAATAGGCGGCGAGCCCGGATTCGGTCGCGTTGGCAAGCCGGACGGCGTCGACGTCATCGCAAAAGCGGCTGACGGCCGCTACGGGACCGAACGTTTCCTCCTGCGTAATGATCATGGACGGTGTGATATCGCCCAATACCGTCGGCTGATAGAAGCGCGCGCCGAGCGGATGGCGGGCGCCGCCGGTAAGAAGGGTCGCTCCCTTGGCCAAGGCGTCTGCGACGTGTCGCTCCACTTTCGCGATAGCCATCTCGTCGATCAGCGGGCCGACCTGTACGTCAGTCGTCAGGCCGTGGCCGACCTTCAAGGCGGCGCTGGCTGCCGCCAGTCGCCCGACAAATTCCTCGTAGACACCGTCCTGCGCGTAGAAACGATTGGGGCAAACGCATGTTTGTCCGGCGTTACGATATTTCGATTGGAGCGCGCCTTGTACCGCCGCGTCGACATCGGCATCGTCGAATATGATGAAGGGGGCGTTCCCGCCCAGTTCGAGACTGAGCTTCTTGATCGTGGGAGCCGACTGGGCAAACAGCTTGACCCCGACCGGTGTAGAGCCGGTGAAGCTGATCTTGCGTATGCGGAAATTGCCGGTCAGCTCCGCTCCGATCGCCCCGGCATCGCCCGTGACGACGTTGAGAAGGCCGGGCGCAAGACCCGCCTCCAACCCCAATGCGCCCAGCGCGAGAGCTGTAAACGGCGTCTGGGGGGCAGGTTTGACCACTACCGCGCAGCCGGCGGCCAGCGCCGGCGCGATCTTGCGCGTGACCATCGCGGCCGGGAAATTCCACGGCGTGATCGCGGCGACCACCCCAACCGGCTGCTTCATGACCAGCAGGCGTTTGTCTGCTGCGTGGGTGGGAATGATGTCGCCGTAGACACGCTTGCCCTCTTCGGCGAACCATTCGACGAAGCTGGCTGCATAGACGATCTCGGCCAGCGCTTCGGCGATCGGCTTACCCTGTTCTTCCGTCAGAATATGGGCGAGTTCGTCCTGGTGATCGAGGATGAGTTGGTAAAATCGTTGGAGCAGCCGTGCTCGTTCCTGCGCAGTGCGGGCGGCCCAGGCGCCTTGTGCGGCCACCGCCGCTGCGATCGCCTGTCGCGCGGCTTCGCTGCCGAGATCCGGAACGCGGCCGATGATCGCACCCGTGGCCGGATCATCGATTTCCATCCAGCGATCGCTCGTGATCCACTCGCCGTTGATCAGGCAGGCTTCGCGCTTCAGACTCACCGTGATACGTCCTCAGGCTTGGAGCGGGAGGTTGGCGTCGGGCGCCATTCCGATGGGATCGGCGGCCAGATCGAATACGTCCACGACGGACGGATGGGGAGGGAAGATGGACATGACCGCCGGATCGTGGCCGGGGATCAGATGTTCCTTCGTCTCGACCAGAGCGAGGGCCTTACGGCCGGCAGCGATCACGCCCGGCAAGTCGACGAGGACCGGGAAGGGGTTGGCGCGCCAGAGATTGGCGTAGAAATGTAGCGCATCCGAGGCGAGCATCACCCAGCCACGGCGGGTATGAACCCGTACGCCTTGCAGGCCGCGCGTATGGCCGCCGAGCAGGTGCAGGGTCACGCCGGGAATCAGCTCGCTATCACCATAGACGAAACGGACGCGATCGGCGAACAGCCGCCGTACCATCTCCGTTACATCTTCGACATCGAAGGCGGCGCGGCCGATCGCCGTCTGCATGTCCGGCCCCGTCGCGCCGGCCATCTCGCTGGCCTGAACAACGAAGGTGGCGTTGGGGAACAGCGCAAGGTTACCTGCATGATCATAATGCAGATGGGTAAGCACGACCGTGTCGATTTCCCCGGCGGCGGCGCCGAGTGATGCGAGCGCATCAACGGGGCTGCGCAGGAGGGTGCGCCCACGTTCGGCTGCCGCGCGGGCGCCGAAGCCGGTATCGACGAGAATGGAACGGTCTTCGCTCCGTATCAGCCAGATAAAATAATCTATCGGCCCTGCCACGTCGTGCGGATCGGGCCGCACGAATATATGATCAGGCCGTAGATTCGCCGTCGCATAGCGTATCGCTAGCAAGTCATGGCAAGGCAGCATCACCCCCTTCTTTGCGTGGAGCCTGCGGGAGCCTCTTCCCGCACCGGCCCGGCAAGATAACGAAACAGCGCGGTATGATCGGCACCTGGCTCCAGGGCGACGGCGGCCTCGTTCCACAGGCGCGTGCTGGCGGCAAGCATGGGCGCGGGAACGTCGAGGCTCTCTGCCAGATCGGATGCAGCGCGAATATCCTTGGCCATCAGCCCGGCGGCAAAGCCGGAGCTGAAGGAGCCGCTAAGGACGAACTGCTTCAATTTGCCCTCGGTCGCGGTATTGCGGCCCGAGGACGCGTTGAGCACGTCGACGATCACGTCCGGATTGAGGCCGAAACGTTCGCCGATCAGCAGGGCTTCGCATGCGGCTGCCAGGCCGGCGGCGGACACGAAATTGTTGAGCGCTTTCATGGCGTGAGCCGAGCCGAGTGGCCCCGTTCGGATAAGTTTTCCCATGGTGCCGAGCAATGCTTCCGCCCGGTCTACTGCGACGGCGGTGCCGCCCACGATTATCGCGAGGTCGCCACTGATCGCGCGCTTTACACCGCCCGAGACCGGGGCGTCGATCAGATCTACGCCGCGTTCAGCGAGGCGCTTGCCCAACTCGACTGTGCCTGGCGGGAAGGACGAACTCATGTCGATCACCAGCGCGCCCGCGCTGAGCCCTTCACACACGCCGCCTTCGCCGAGCATGACGTCGGCGACCACTTTGCCGCTTGGCAGCATCAGGATGACGATATCGCTCGCGGCGCCAAGCCCGGCAAGGCTCGGGGCGATTGCTGCGCCTGTCGCGTTCGCAACGGACGTAGCGGTCGCCTGATCGCTATCAAAGATGCATAGCCCGTAGCCAGCTCTGGCAAGCGCCGCCACCATCGGCCGGCCCATATTGCCAACGCCGACAAAGCCGATACGTTTACCTATGGATTCACGCATCACGATATTCGCGAATGGCCTCGCGGGCTACGCGTGACGCATCCAGTGCTGCCGGAACGCCGCAATAGATGGCGGCCTGGAGCACCAGTTCGCGAATCTCGTCCTCCGTCAGGCCGTTGATCAACGCGCCGCGCACATGGAGCTTCAACTCGGCAGGGCGGTTGAGGGCAACGAGCATGCCAATGTTGAGGATCGAGCGCGTGCGGCGATCGACGACGCCTTCACGCCCCCAGACTTCGCCCCAGCAATATTGCGTCACCAGTTCTTGCAATGGCTGGGTGAACGCATCAGCATTCGCCAGCGATCGTTCGACATAGTCGGCGCCTACTACGGCCTTACGAATTTCGAGCCCTTTGTCGTATATTTCCTGGTTCATGGTCGTCCTGCGCTAGAGTAAGTTGAGTGTGGTCGACGGCGTTGAGTTGGCGCAACACCGTCGTTGCAGCGTTGGCAACGTGTGCCGCGCATAGAATCGCGGCACGATCAGCGTCCCGGTCTTCGATCGCCGAAACAATGCCTTCCAGTTCTCTCAGCGTTTCGGGTAGTCGGCCCGGCGCGCTGAGCGAAAGGCGTTTGTATAGCATCATGCGATTGTTGAGTTGCTTCAGGATCGCGCTAGCCACGGGATTTCCGCTGCCTTCGAACAAGACGGCGTAGAACCCGCCTTTGGCGATCAGCATGTCACGCGGACTGTGAGTGGCTTCCGGCTGCTTCAGGTTCTCGCATTGTTCGCGAAGCGCGCGCACCTGTTCGTCGGTCGCCTTACGCGCGAAAGCGCGCGCCGCCATCGCCTCGAGCGCCTGGCGGATATCGTAGATCTCGCTAACTTCCTCGATCCCGATTAGCGCAACCGACGGTCCTTTATGCATTTCTGAGGTGATAAGCCCCTCGGCCTGCAACTGCTGCAAGGCCTCTCTCAAGAGGGTCCGGCTGATATCGAGCAGCTCACATAATTCGCGCTCGACCAGTTTCTGCCCCGGCTTCAATCTGCCATCGAGAATTGCATCGCGTAAGCTCTCGGTCACCTTAAGGCGCAGGGACGCAGCGTGACGAGGAACGGGGCCAACAACCATCATTGCTCCTTTCTTTCACATCAGCATACAATCGGTCAATCCTGTAAATCGCCGATTAAGGCGAGGGTTGACGCACGATCATATGCGAGTTGGGGCCTTGCCGTAATGGCCTTCGTCGCGAAGCGGGCAGGATGGCCTTGTACCGCTATTTTTAAGGCCACTCATCCTCTGTCAGGCGTTGTTTCCGAGGCTGGGCATGGGGTGTGATCGGGTGAATTCGCCCCGCCTGTCATGCGCGCGCTTGACGAGATTGTCTTACATTCCTACTAAACTCGTCGGATGATTCGGTGATTCATCGCCGCAATAAGCCAAAAGGGGAGAATCCGATGCTATTTCATATCCACAACGTCGTTGGCAATGAGGTCCGCCGTTCGGTCAGCTGCGCTGCTATTGCGGCCGTCATCGCTTTCGCGCCCACTTCCGTATATGCTCAGGAGGCCACAGAGGCCGCTCCGACCGCCGTTCAGACAGGAAGTGGGAGTTCCAGCGCGAACGTCGACAATATGCAGGGCGATATCATTGTAACGGCGCAGTTTCGGAGCGAGAGCGTCCAGCGGACACCGCTTTCGATTACCGCGATCAGCGGCGACATGCTGCGTCAGCGAAATTTCAGCAGTATCACCGATATCGCCCGTTCCGTCCCGAATGTGACGATGGCCCAGGGATCTGGAATCCGCAGCGGCGGGCAGATGTTCATTCGCGGCATCGGCCAGAACGACAATAATTTCGCGCTTGAGCCGGGCGTTGGGACCTATGTGGACGATGTGTATTACGGCACGGCTTATGGATCGGCCTTCGATCTGATCGATGTTGAGCGCGTCGAGGTGCTGCGTGGTCCGCAGGGGACGCTGGCTGGCGGAAATTCGATCGGCGGCGCGGTCAAGCTCTTCTCACAAAAGCCAACCGGCAGCGATACGGGATATTTTGAAGCCGGCTATGGCTCTAACAAGCAGGTCAATCTCCGGGGCGCTTTCGATCTCGCGCTGGTCCCCGATACGCTGATGCTGCGCGTTTCGGGTGGGCTTCGGTCCGACGATGGCTATGTGCGCCGGCTCGATTTCACGTGCGATAAACCCGCGTTGGCGGGTAAGCTTCCCCACGGAAACAACAAGGTGGACGATTGCCAGCTCGGCCGTGAGGGTGGTCAGAACGTCAAGGCGCTGCGCGCTGCGCTGCGCTGGGTGCCGAGCAGCAATATCGAAGTCAATTTGAGCGCCGATTACACACGGCACGACGATCAGCCCGGCGCCGATGTTCTGATCGCGGTCGCGACCGCGAATGTCAGTCCGGTTTATCAGGCGCAGCAGATGGCGCTCTACGGGGTGCAGATGGACACGCGCTTCATCCCCACGAAGAAATATGTCAGCTATGCCACTTTTGCGGATATTCCTGCGCGCAACCTGATCCTTGACCCGGCTTCGCATAGCAGCAGCTGGGGTGTGACCAATACGATCGACTGGACGATCGCGCCGCATCTGACATTGAAGTCGATAACTGCCTATCGTTCGGTCTCGGGCGATTATGCGGGCGATGTCGATGCGTCACCGCTTAATTTCAACACCGAATATTTCAGTCAGGCGCACCGTCAGTTTACGCAAGAGGTGCGGCTGAATGGCGCCATCGGGGATCTCGTCGATTGGACGGTCGGCGGATTCTATTATAACGCGCATGATCGCAGCAAGGGCACGGTCGATTCACAGAATGGCGTGCCTCAATTCGGCGGCGTCTTCTTCCAGCAAAATGATCCCGTGACGAATCGGAGCTATGCGGGATTTGCGACTGGCGTCGTTCATGTCGCTGACGGGCTCAACGTTACGGGTGGCTACCGGTATACCGATACGCGCAAGGTTTACACCTTCTCCCGCTTCGATCCGAATCCGAACGGGGCGATCTATGTTCTCGGTATTGATAAGCTTGGCAGGTCGCCCGCGACGGTCTTCAGCCGGTCCGATTTTCGCGGAAGCATAGATTATAACGTGACGAACAACTTCCGCGTCTATGCTTCGGTCACGACCGGTTTCAAGGGCGGCGGCGTCAATCCGCGGCCGAGTACGCCGGCGCAGCAGACTCCGCTCTATCCCGAAAAGCTCACCAACTATGAAACGGGATTCAAGAGCGAGTTGTTCGATCGTCGCCTGCGGCTCAACGGCGCCGCTTTCCTCGCCAAATATAAGGATTTGCAGGTCAGCGCGCGCAGCCTGGACCTCAATGGCGTGTTGGCGACGCTTTTCAGCAACGTTGGTGAGGCCACCATCAAGGGGCTCGAACTGGAGGCACAGGGCGAGCCGGTTCGCGACCTCGTCTTCAATGCGTCCGGGAGCTATCTGCACTTCCGCTACGACGATCTCGGTGCGGCGGCTAACGTCCCGAACGGCCCCTGCATCACCTGCAAACCGATCATGACGCCGACATGGAAGTGGAATGCCGGCGTGCAATATCAGTTCGATCTTGGCGATCAGGGGAGCCTTACGCCCCGTGTGGACGCAGATTATATGTCCAAAGCATATTCCGATCCGAGCAATCACTCCTACACCGCAATACCGGCTCGTACGGTGTTCAACGGCCGTTTGACCTGGCGCTCGGCTGGCGACCCGAAATGGGAGGCGTCGTTGCAGGTAAGCAACCTGTTCGACAAATATTATTATGCGGTCGTCAACGATTACATCGGATCCTCTCAGGTTGCGACCGCACAACCTGGCCGGCCGCGCGAATTCCTCTTTTCCGTTCGCCGCAACTTCTAGGCGGCTAGGCAGGAAAAAGGGCCGCTCCGATCGATCGGAGCGGCCCTTTTTTTGCGACTATTTTCGGGAGCGGCTCGTGAAGCCCTTTCCGCGCAGCCTCAATCGCCTTCAGATATTGATGTGGAAGATCCGCTCGGCATTACCGTGGAAGACCTTCTCTTTGACGGCGTCGGAGATCGGTGCCGAATTCATGAAGGCGACTGCCGGGGTGGTCGGCTGGTAAGGGTAGTCGATGGCCCACATCACATTGTCCTCCCCGAGCACATCGAGCGAATAGAGCAGGGCCGGATGATGTTCGACACCGCTCGTCGTGATAACGAAATTACGCTTGAAATATTCGCTGGGGTTTAGCTTGATGTGCCGGTTACGGCGCGCGCCACCCATATAGTCCATCCGCCACAGGTTGAAGGGAATGAATTCTCCCATGTGGCCGAGGACGATCTTGAGCCGCGGAAACCGATCGAAAACGCCGCTCAGGATCAGGCGCATGGCGTGGGTTCCGGTCTCCACCGCATAGCCCCATGTCGCGTTTTCGAGGTTGCCGTTGGCAGGGCCGCCCTCGTCGATATGGAATGGGGCCGCCATGCCGTCCGATGGACACCGCGGATGAATGTAGATTGCCGCGTCCAGCGCCTCTGCGGCTTCGAGCAGGGGCCAGAATTTTGGATCGTCCAGATATTCGTTATTGGTGTGCGAGTTGACGATGAAGCCGTTGAGTTTCAGCGTCTTGATCGCGCGCTCCATCTCCTTCACGGCGGCCTTGGGGTTTTGCGGGGAAAAGGACGCGAGGCCCGCATAGCGTGTAGGGTGCCGGCTGATCGCTTCCGCGAGCCGATCGTTCGCAAGTGTTGCAAGATCTGCCGCAAGGTTCGGTTCGAACATCTGCACGCCTGGGGAGGTAAGTGACAGAAGGTGAATGTCGACATCATTATCGTCCATTGACTTCAATCGTCCGGCATCGACATCGAGCAATTCGTGGAGGCGGACACTCGCATCTGGATTGCCATAATTCAGCGTGAGGACGCCTCTGTCGAGCGTGGTGAGGTTGGTTCGCGTGATATCGTGCAGAATCGCCGCGATTTCGGGAATGCTGAAGGCCTCTTCCGTGGCAATTTTCTTGAAACGCTTCTTTCTATTTTTGGGCGTCGCCGCGCCAGCTTGCGAAACGGCACTCGCTGTCGCTCCGGCGGCGAGGGCCGCGCCCATGAGGGTCCGTCGGTCAATATCCATGCTTATCCTCCTCCTATAGATCGTCGAAACCCTAGGCGAAGCGTAACTGTCAGACAATCGTAAAATCCTCCTTGCCATTACCGATCGATCGCGTCATTGCTCGGGCGTATCATAGGAAATGAGCATGATTGATTTTGCGGGAAAGGTCGCGGTCATCACTGGCGCCGCTTCGGGCATCGGTCTCGCTTGCGCGCGGCTGCTCGCGCGGGAAGGCATGGCGGTCGCGCTGCTGGATGTGAGGGCGGATGCACTCGATCGGGCCGTTCTGGAAGTCCGGTCGATGGGGGCGGACGCCGTTGGTATCATCACCGACGTTTCGGATGAGGCGGCGGTGGAGGCGGCGGCCGACGAAGTCGTTCGCGTCTTCGGCAAGGTCCATCTTTTGATGAACAACGCTGCGGTCTTCATTCGCGGGCCTGCAGTGTCGATGGCTGCCGATGATGTCTGGGACTGGCTTCTCCGCGTAAATTTATACGGGCCTATCCATGGAATCCGGGCATTTCTCCCTCGTATCCGCGAGCATGGGGAGGGCGGGCATATCATCAATACCGCTTCGATATCGGGCTTTCTGGTCGGGCCGAGGCGCAATGGGATTTACTCGACCGCCAAGTTCGCTCTCGTCGGCCTCACCGAGGCGTTGGCGCAAGAACTGGTCGGCACGAACATTCAGGCTTCCGTGATAATGCCCGCCGCCGTCAGTACGGAATTTTACGAGACATCCGCGCAGCATCGTGGCGATCTGGGTGGGCCGAACGAATTCCCCACGGCACCGCCCGATACGGCGGCCGGGATGTCTGCTGACGAAGTGGCGGCGCGTATGCTCGCAGGGATCAAGTCCGGCCAATTTTATATCGCCACCCACGCCGACATGCGCGCTCCGCTTGAGGCGCGGCATCGAGCCATCATGGCCGCCTATGATGCGGCTGAAGGCTGGACGGGCTCGGCCGATGGTCAGGCAAAGTAGAAAGTACGGGAATGACGCGTGATCGAACGAACGGACCGCGTCGCCCGCAATCCAAGGGTTAATCGACACAAGGAGTATGCATGTCCTTCTTTTCTACCCGACAGGGGCTCGATGGCGCCCGCCTGGAGTGTCTGGGCGAAGCCATTGAGGACGATATTGCAAAAGGGCGCTACCATGGTGGATGTTTCATCGTCGCGCGGCACGGGGAAATCGCGTTCCGCCACAGTTTTGGCCATGCCTATCCGAACCAGAGACAGCCGCTAGCGCTGGATAGCGTGTTCAGCATCTTCTCGATGACGAAGGCGTTCACGAACATCCTGGTGCTGCGCGCGATCGAGCTAGGTCGCTTCGCGCTCACCACGCGTATTTCCCAGATCATACCAGAGTTCACGGGCGGGCTGCGTGGTGATCTCACCCTGTATCATTTACTGACGCACAGCACCGGCATTCCCGCCATCTATGTGCCGAAGCCGGGCATGTATATCGATCGACTGGACGAGGTGATCGCGGCGATCTGCGAAGTGGCGCAGGCGGAGGATTATCCGGGAGAAAAGGTCAATTATTCGCCGATGGTCGCCCATGCGCTGATGGGCGAGATGCTGCGCAGGACCGACCCCGCGGGGCGGAGCTACCGGCAGATCGTGCACGAAGACCTTTTCGCGCCGCTGGGTATGACGAGCAGCGCCATCGGCGTCCGCGCTGATCTGCGATCCCGTAAGCTCATTCCCGATTTCTTGCCCACGCGCGCGCCGATGCAACATCTCGGGCATAGCGATTTCGGCGAGAATGGCGCCTTCGAGGAGGAAGAGGCGGAAATGCCCTGGGTAGGGGCAGTTTCTGCTGTGGACGATCTCCATCGTTTCGCTGAAATGTTGCGGAGGGGCGGCGAGCTCGACGGCGCGAGGATGATCTCGCCGGCCATGCTGGAGCGGGCGACGCAGAATCACACCGGCGACAAGCCTAACGAACTCTACAAAAAGCTTGCCCATCTGCGGGGCTGGGTTCCCGCGCCGGCCTATATCGGCCTCGGCTTTTCTTTGCGAGGAGAAGCGATCGTCGAGCATCAGTTCGGTACGCTCACGTCGCCGCAAACCTTCGGCAATTATGGCGCGGGGAGCATGATCTTCTGGATTGATCCGATGCGCGACATGACCTTTGTCGCGTTGACGACGGGCGTGATGCACGAACTGGATAATATCGAACGCTTCCAACGTCTGGCCGACATCGCGGTCGCGGCCGCCCGTTGACGGGGGCGGGCACGGTCCGCCGGATCGCGCTTGGGAAGGGCCTGGGCCCGCGCTAGTCTTGCAAGGCTCGCAGGAGTCTCATCTGCTAGAACAATGGATGCCCGTATGAATTCGCCGCAATCCGAAGATCAGCCGTTCGAGTTCCGCGAACTCGTCAGCTTCAAGATATTGGCGCTTGCCAACCGGATTGCGGCGGCGGCCGCGCGCGACGTGAAGCAAGGGGCGAATGTCAGCTTGATGGAATGGCGTGTCATTCTGCAGGTCGCTATCGAAGAAGGGGCATCGCCGGCGCAGATCGCAAGCACCGCCGGGGTGGACAAGTCTCAGATCAGCCGGGCGGTGCATTCTCTGGCCAAGCAGGATCTGCTGCGGATGGAGTCGGACTCTCGCCATCCCAAACGCATGCGCCTGTATCTTACCGAAGCCGGCCGCAACATTCATCGCGAGCATTATGAAGCTTTCATAGCGCGCGAGCGACGCCTCGTACACGGGCTCACCCTTCGAAATATGGGCGCATTGCTTCAAATTCTCGATCGGCTCGATAGCAATGTGAGCAGCTAGAAGGGGGGCATCATTCTTGTTGCCCCCGCAACCATGTGTCGGTACGATCGGAGTCGATACGAGCGCAACGATAGCGTGCACGAAAGGAGTTGCGGTGTCCGAGGTTGATCGGGATCGGCGTCGCCTGATCCAGTGGAGCGTCGGCGCGTTGGCGCTTCCGCTTTTTGCGTCGGAGGGCGTGGCGCGCGCGGCGGTTTTCGGTGGGGCAGGCGAGCGGCTTGCGCTGTCTGCTGCTGTGTTCGATCGCCGTTTTCCGGCCGGCCCGGTGTTTGCCTCCGCGCTGGAAGCGCGCGGAGTTCAAGCGCTGGGTTTCGCCGGTGATATCACCCCTGCCTGGAAAGGGCTGATCGAACCGGCCTGGCGGGGTGGCTCCGCCGTGCTCGCGGGCTTGACCTGCGAGCGGAATCTCGCCTGCCTGGTCGAGCTTGCACGCGATTATCGGATGCACGTCGTGTTGCTGGCGAGACACCGCGCAGTGGCGGGCGAAGGGGTGCGTACTCGCATCTATGGGCCCACGGGATTGCGCGGTGAGATCGCCGCTCTCCCGGCTGCGCCGGCTTTATCCTGGCCCGAACAAGCTGCCCGGCTGGCGATGCGGGTGCCGGCCGCAGGTTCGCGAGATCGCGTCGGGCAATTCCGTTCGCGCGGAAACGGCGCTGATATAGAGGCGCCGCTGTTCAGTTGGGTGATAGCTCCCATCCGTCCGCATTCCCGATCGATTCAGGTTCCCGAGGTGGCAATATGAGAGTTTCCCCAGGCGTTTCCCCTGCCGACATGCAGGCGGCATTGGCGGAATTTCAGAAGATCGTCGGCGCGGAGTGGGTTTTCACCGATGAGGAGGATGTCGACCTCTATCGCGATTCCTATTCCATCTTCTGGGATCAGCCCGAGGAGCGCATCGTAGCCGCCGCTGTCTGCCCGGATAGCGTGGACCAGGTTCAGGCAGCCGTGAAGGTCGCGAACCGTTACGGCATTCCGATCTATCCCGTTTCGACGGGCAAGAATCTGGGCTACGGCGGCTCGGCGCCCGCTTATGCTGGCAGTGTCGTGCTTGATCTCAAGCGGATGAACCGTATCCTGCGCGTGGACGAGGATCGCGGTTTCGTGCTGGTCGAACCCGGCGTCAGCTATTTCGATCTCTATCAGCATCTCCGCGAAACCGGCAGTCGGTTGATGGTGGACGTGCCCGATCCGGGCTGGGGCAGCCTGGTGGGTAACTCGCTCGATCATGGCGCGGGCTATCTGCAACCGACCTACCGGAACCACTTCGAATCGCATTGCGGTATGGAGGTGGTGCTGGCCGATGGTACGCTCCTGCGCACCGGCATGGGGGCTATGCCCGGGGCGGATAGCTGGCAGGATTTCAAGTTCGGCGTCGGGCCGTGGATCGACGGCATCTTTAGCCAGTCGAACTTCGGCGTCGTCACGAAGATGGGCTTCTGGCTGATGCCGGAGCCGGAGGCCCATCTCGAGGCCAACGCCTTCGCCTATCGCTTCGAAGATCTGTCGCCGATGGTGAACGCGCTCAATTATCTCGAGAATACTGGCGTCGCCAACGGGATGTCCTTCGTGACGAGCCCGCTTTACGGCGGCTCCAGCTTCGTGCCGCGCGACCAGCGCGTCGTGGATCATCTTGCGGGCGCGGGTCACGATCTCTCGCAGGAAGAACTCAACGCCTTCGCCGATGCGAACAAGGTGCCATATTGGAGCATGACGCTTAAATTCTATGGCCCGGAGGATGCGGTTCGCGCGAACTGGAACTTCTGTAAGAAGGAGTTCGCCAAGCGCGTGCCGGGTACGACATTCGACGAGGGCAAGCTCTGGCGGTTTCCCTTGACGCCCGAGCAGCATGACGAGGTCCACAAGCCCTCTTTCGGCATTCCGAGCCTGGAGATGTTCTCGCGCGGGGCTCGCTCGCCAAACAATCCCGAAGGCGATTGGGGGCATATCTGGTTCGCCCCGATCATTCCCCGCACCGGCGAAGCGATCATCGAGGCTAATAAGGTGATCTCCGAGATTACGGCGCGCTTTGATCGGATAGACAGTCTGCGCCGGGTGAAGTTCAGCACGCCGACCACTTATTGGGCGCGCTCGTTTATCCTGCTGTTCGGTTTCAGCATCAAGCGAGACCCGGAATATGACCGGAAGACGCTGGAATGCTTGCGAACGCTGATTGCGGAATGCGCCAAGCATGGCTGGGGCGAATATCGAGCCTCGCCGGTGGTGCACGACAACGTGGCCGCCGCTTACTCGTTCAACAATAACGCGCTTACCCGCTTCCACGAGCGCCTGAAGGATGCCGTTGATCCCAACGGGATTATTTCGGCAGGCCGATACGGCATCTGGCCCAAGCATCTTCGGGAGAAGAAGGGATGAACCGGTTGATGCTCATCGCTGCCAGCATTCTGGCTGTGCCTACTTTTAGCGTACAAGGGCAGGCGGCCGACAAGGCGTCGACGGCCTCGGCCGGCAAGCATGTCTACGATCATTGGTGTGCGCCTTGCCATGCTGCAGGTGGGGCGCACCATCCGGGTACCGGCGCGCTTGCCTTCAAATATAAGGGCGAGAATATTCCGGCCGCTCTGGAACAGAGAACCGATCTGACGCCGGATGTGATCAAAACGTTTGTGCGTAACGGCGTTTCTGTCATGCCGATGTTTCGCAAGACCGAGATCAGCGATGCCCAGCTCGACGCGCTGGCCGCCTATCTTTCCCATCAGCCGGTGAAATCGCCTGCGACGACGCGGAAGGCGAAGCGCCCGCCTGCCTGATACGCCGCGCGATGATATTTTGAGACCGGAGTGAACATGCAGACTTTCACCAACAAAACGGCGTTCGTCACGGGCGGCGCAAGCGGTATCGGCCTGGGCATCGTCCACGCGCTGTTGGCGGAGGGCGCGAACGTGATGGTCGCCGACGTACGGCAGGATCATCTCGATGCGACGGCGGCAGAACTCGCGGGCACGGGCGATCGCGTAGCCTTCCTTCGACTGGACGTGAGCGACCGCGCGGCGATGGCCGGGGCTGCGGCGGCGACCGCGCAGCGTTTCGGCAATGTCCATATTCTCTGCAACAATGCAGGGATCGGGATCATGGCGGGCGCGAAGGAAGCGACCTACGACGATTGGGATTGGAGCCTCCGCGTCAACCTTGGTGGCGCGTTCAATGGCATTCACTCGTTCCTGCCCGGCATGCTTGCCCACGGCGAAGGCGGCCACATCGTCAACACATCGTCGGTCGCAGCTGTCCTTCCGGCCAACATCGTTTATGGCGCGGCCAAATGCGCTGTGATGGGCCTCTCGGAAGGTTTGCGGGCGGAGCTGGCGCCGGACGGGATAGGCGTCACCTGCTTGTTGCCTGGGCCCACCACGACCAACATCCATGAAGTGGCGCGCCTTCGGCCCGAACAATTCGCCGATACCCACCTCGGTCAGTTCGAGCAGGAACTCGCCGAGCGGCCGCGCAATCCGCATTGGCTCGATCCGCAACTGGTCGGTGAAATGGTGCTCGATGCAATCCGCCGGAACCTGATGTTCGTCTTCACCCATTCCGAGCACAAGGCGGGGGCAGCGCGGCGTTTCGAAGCGATTCTTGCCGCATTCCCCCCCGCCCGCCCCGGCGAGGAGGACACATCCCGGCTGGGCTTCCGCGTGGCCAATCCGATGTATGACGAGATGCTGCGGCAGGCGCAGCCACCGGCGCGACATCGCTTGTCTGATCAGCCGATAGAGAAATGAGCCTGTCGCCGCGCCCGTCTGTAGTGGCGACGTTGGGTGGCAATGCCGCTATCCCTGTCGCGGCTGTTTCCGTACGGCGTGCGGACAGGCTATTCTGGGCGATCGCTGATAGCGCGCGGGCGCCTTATAGCTCGCTCATCACCCTGTTCGTATTTTCCGCCTATTTCACCACGATGGTGGCGGGCGATCCCGTTCGAGGGCAGGCGCTCTGGAGCGCCGTCGCTGCGGTCGCAGCGCTTCTTATCGGAATCGGCGCGATCGTGATCGGGCCGATCGCCGATGCGGGCGGGCGGGTGAAAACATGGCTTGCAGCCTGCGTAATATTAGCCGTGCCAGCGCTCAGCGCCTTGTGGTTCGCCACGCCCGGCATGGTTGATGGGCTCGGCTGGGTCATGCTGGCGCTCGTGTTCAGCAAGGTCGGCATCGAATTCTACCAGGTGTTCATCAACGCTTTATTGCCGCGCATGGGGCCGCGAAGCAGCATGGGCAGCTTGAGCGGCATGGGGATACTTGCCTGCAATTTCGCCAATTTCGCGGTGTTGCTGATCTTCCTGTTCGCATGGAGCTGGACGGCGACGCCGCTGTTCGGCTTCGACATGGCAGCCGGCGAGCCGCAGCGCGCGGCTGGCCCGATGACTGCGCTCTGGTTGATCCTGTTCAGTCTGCCCCTGTTCCTGTTCAGCCCCGACGCACCTGCCACCGGCCTTTCCTTCACGGAAACGATGCGCGCCGGCTTGCGTAGCCTCTTGCGGACATTGCCCAAGTTGCGCGCGCAGCCAAATGCCACGCGCTACCTGATCGCCCGGACGATCTATAATCAGGGCCTGATCGTGCTAATGATGTTCAGCGGAATCCTGGCCGCAGGCGTATTGCACTGGACGCCGCAAATGCTGGTGGTCCAGGGATTGCTCAATAGTTTCATTGCCGCGCTGTCCGGCTTTTTCGTCGGCCCATTGGATCGCAAAGCCGGGACGAAGGCCAGCCTTATCCTGTTCGTATCAGGCGCAATGGCGGCCAATGTCCTGCTCTGTACGATCTCCCCCTCGAGCATATTGTTCATTACCCTGCCGACATCCAGTGACGGCACCATGTTTCCCCTCATTGCCGACAAGATATTCGTGGCGGTGAATATCGGTATCGCGGTGACAGTCAGTGGTGCGATCGCCGCCTCGCGGACGATGATGGCCAAGCTCGCGCCTCCGGCGATGCTGGCTGATTTTTTCAGCCTCTACGCGCTGTCTGGAACAGTGACATCGTTCGTCGGCCCGCTCGCAATCGGGCTCGTTACCGCTGCCTTTCACAGTCAGCGGGCGGGTGTCGCGGTGGGCATCCCGTTTTTTGCCGTGGGACTGCTGCTGTTCGCGAGGGTGGCTCGCCCGGCGTCTTTCGATGGTGAAGCATGAAGGAAAGGGCTTAGAATGACATATGTTCGCGATGCCTGGTACGTTGCTTCATGGGCCGACGAGATCGGGCCGCAATCCCCTGTCGGGGTCCGGATCCTCAACGAGCCGATTGTCATTTGGCGCGGGGAGGACGGCGCGTTGGCCGCCTTGGAGGATCGCTGTGTCCATCGATTGGCGCCACTGTCGCTGGGGCGCTGCGAAGGTGATCGTCTGCGCTGCATGTATCACGGCTTGCTGTTCGATCGCGACGGTCACGTCGTCGAGATACCGGGCCAGGATCTGATCCCCGCGCAGGCGAAGGTTCGCCGCTATCCGGTGGTCGAGCGACATAGCTGGATCTGGGTGTGGATGGGCGAGCGGGAACCGGACATCAGCCTGATCCCGCCGGCGGTGGGGCTCGATCATCCTGATTATGTGCTCGGTCGTGGCCAGATAGACTATGCCGCCGAGGCGCGGCTTATCAACGATAATCTGCTGGATTTCAGCCATCTTAGCTATGTGCATGCGAACAGCTTCGGCTCGAGCGAGAACTGGGCGCGTGATCGTCCGAAGATTACACCGCTAGAGCGCGGATTCCGGTTCGAACGGTGGCTCGTCGGTGAGCAGAGCTTTCCAGGCCGCGCTTCGGATGTTCCAGTGGATCGCTACTCACGCTACGAATTCCTGATTCCGGGTGTACTGCTGATGACGGGAGGGGGATTTCCCGCAGGCACGGCAGCACGGATGCACGACCAGGCGCCCGATCTGGGGGACGCAATCGGTGGCGTGACGTTCACTAGCCAGGCGGTCACCCCGATAACTGACAAGAGTTCGCGCTATTTCTTTTCGTGGGGCCCGCATCGCCGCCACGGTGACGAAAAATTGCGCGATACGCTGATGAAGATCGCAGCTTTGGCCTTCGAGGAGGACCGGGTGATGATCGAGGCCCAGCAGCGCGTCATTGATGCGACGGACGAACCCCGCATCATGCCGACCAGCGCCGATCGCGGGATCACTCTTTTCAATCGGTTGGTGGAGCGGCTGGCCCGCGACGGGGGCAGGCCGCTCAGTCGGGCTTCCTGAAGCCTATTACCCATCCCGTGCCGGAGTTTCGTCGTTCAAGGGAAAGGGCTGCATGAAAAACTATAAGATAGCGATGATCGCCGGCGACGGCATCGGCAAGGAGGTCGTGCCGGCCGGGCGGCATGTTCTCGACACGGCGGCCCGGCGTTTCGGATTCGCGTTGGACTGGCGCGCTTTCGACTGGGGTTGCGATTATTATGGCGTCACGGGGCGAATGATGCCCGAAGACGGCATAACCACGCTCCGCGAATATGACGCGGTCTTCTTCGGCGCAGTGGGTTGGCCGACCGTGCCCGACAATATCTCCACCTGGGATTTGATCCTTCGCATCCGCCAGGAACTCGGCCTCTATATCGGTCTTCGTCCGGTACGGTTGATGCCGGGCATACGGTCTCCGCTCGCGAACCGCGGCCCCGGCGACATCGATATGATGATTGTGCGCGAGAATTCGGAAGGGGAATATTCGAATGCAGGTGGACGTTTGTTCGTGGGTACCGAAAACGAGTTGGCGATCCAGGAGGCCGTCTTTACGCGGCGCGCGATTGATCGGGTGTTGCGTTACGGCTTCGAGTTGGCGCGAACGCGCCGCCGCCGCCTGTCACTGGCAACCAAATCCAATGCGATCAAATTTGCGATGCCGCTTTGGGACGAGCGTCTGGAAGCGATTGCGCGGGACTATCCTGATATCAGCACTGATAAATACCATATCGATATCCTGTGCGCGAAATTCGTTTCAGAGCCGAATAGGTTTGATGTGATTGTTGCGTCAAATCTGTTCGGTGATATTCTTTCAGATCTTGGGCCGGCTGTCGCGGGCAGCATCGGTATCGCGGCATCGGCGAATATCGATCCGACGCGCGCTGCCCCGTCGATGTTCGAGCCGGTCCACGGCACGGCGCCCGACATTGCCGGCAAGGGGGTAGCCAATCCTGTAGGCCAGATATCCGCCGGGGCGATGATGCTGGACCATCTCGGTGAAACGGCGGCGGCCGGCGCCGTCGTCCGGGCGATTGAGAAGGTTCTCGCGGACGGCACAGCCTTAACCTCCGATCTCGGCGGAGGCGCTTCGACACTGGAAGCGGCCTCGGCCATTGCGAATGCTATCGAGGAATGAAATGACGACAGACATGCAAGACAGGCTCTGGGCGCCGCTTCTGACCCATTATCGGGAGGCAGGGGGGACGATCCGCCCTGACAGTGAACGCATGCGTGCCCATGTAGGAGCGTTATGGCCCGCCGTGTCGCAATTTCTGCTTGCCGGCTCGACGGGCGACGGATGGGACATGGACGATATCATGTTGCGCGAAATTGTCATGCTTTCTGCGTCCGATGTGTTTGCGGATAGCCGGATATTGGTTGGTGCGTTCGGACGCTCGACCCCCGACGTGGTGCGCCGGGCCATTCTGATCGAGAAGGCGATCGCCGCCCGGCCGGCCGGTGGCGGGGATTTTCGGGGTCTGGCGATTTGCCCGCCAGTCGATGCGGCTGCGGACCAGGAGGCTATACTCGCCCACTATGATGCGGTGTTACGGGCGACACGCTGCCCGATCGCCGTCTATGAACTGCCCCAGCTTACCTTGTGCAGCATCACGCCCGAGACGATGCGGATCCTTGCCGCTGAACCGCGGATCACGATGTTCAAGGATACAAGCGGTGTCGACAGGATTATCGAGGGGGGAATTCCCGGGGTGGTTTCCGTGCGCGGAGCGGAGGGCGATTTTCTCGATGCGCTCGACAGGCTTGGCTATGACGGTTTGCTGCTCAGCACGGCCAACATCTTTGCGTGGCCGCTCCGCCGAATGCTGGGCCACAGAGATGCCGGGCGTAAAGAGGAGGCTGCGGCCATTTCGGCCTTGTTGGCGATGACGGTATCGGCCTTGTTCGATGTCGTGGCGCCTCTGTGCTTCGGCAACGTCTTTTCTAATGTAAACAGGGCCGGCGATCATCTTTTGGCGCATGGCAGCCGATGGCGGGAGGCATCGCTGCCGCTGACGATTTCGGGTCGTCCCATCCCGATGACGACCCTGGAGCAGGTGAGCGATCGGCTCCTGCTCAATAATGACGCGAACGGCTATCTTTAGCTGTTTGGCGGCGGGGTTTTCGCTGCGGTCGAAGAGGCGTTTAGTCACCATGGGTTATCACTATACGCGCTAGCACTACTTTGGCAGGTTTGTGTTTTTTGGGATTCCCTTGGGGAATTTTGCGTGATTCATAGGGAGCCAGCTTTTATGGAGGCTGGCGATGGATGGGGATTGGCGGAGGGACCTTGAGATCTGGCTAGCGCCGTTTCTGGCGGCACTGCATCATAAGACGCGGGTACGGATGTGCCCAACCTATATTGCTGGGCTTATCGGCCCCGGAGACCGCAAGAGCGTGCAGCCCATGGCGGCGCGTGCCGGGGATGCGAGTTACGACCAACTGCACCATTTCGTAGCGAGTGGCGTCTGGGATGCAGCACCCTTGGAGGCAGCCCTTCTGGCTGAAGCAGACCGTATGGTCGGCGGGGGCGATGCCTGGCTGATCATCGATGACACTTCCTTGCCCAAGAAGGGGACGCATTCGGTAGGCGTTGCCCCCCAATACGCTTCGACGCTGGGCAAGAACGCCAACTGCCAGACGCTGGTGTCGCTGACGCTCGCATCTCGCGAAGTCCCGGTCATGGTCGGAGCTCGCCCGGGTTTACCTTTCTATGCAAGTGTCCAAGGCCGATAGGCACCACGAAACAGTCGAAGTCGCTCGCTCTTTCATCGAACGAGCGAGATCGGTT
>Ga0180221_1000950_pt1 | contig 21623 bp, 18 predicted proteins | sample eDN5th37CKraftMG_FD_151339 | JGI IMG/M metagenome (GOLD analysis project Ga0180221, IMG submission 151339) | Enriched Miracle-Growth compost microbial communities from Emeryville, California, USA - eDNA 5th pass 37_C Kraft MG (version 2) (version 2) ...
GGCAGCTCGCGCGCGATGGGCTCGACGAACCCGCGCACGATCATGGCCATCGCCTCGGTCTCCTCCATGCCTCGGGACATGAGGTAGAACAGCTGGTCCTCGCTCACCCGCGAGACCGTCGCCTCGTGCCCCATGGACACGTCATCCTCGCGGACGTCGACGTACGGGTAGGTGTCGGACCGGGAGATCTGGTCGACGAGCAGCGCGTCGCACAGCACGGTCGACGCGGAGTGCTTGGCGCCCTCGAGCACCTGCACCAGGCCGCGGTACGACGTCCGGCCGCCGCCGCGGGCGACGGACTTCGACACGATCGACGACGACGTGCGCGGCGCGGCGTGCACCATCTTGCAGCCGGCGTCCTGGTGCTGGCCCTCGCCCGCGAACGCGATGGACAGCGTCTCGCCGCGGGCGTGCTCGCCCAGCATGTAGATCGCCGGGTACTTCATGGTCACCTTGGAGCCGATGTTGCCGTCGACCCACTCCATGGTGGCGCCCTCGGCGGCCGTCGCGCGCTTGGTCACCAGGTTGTACACGTTGTTCGACCAGTTCTGGATGGTCGTGTAGCGCACGCGGGCGTTCTTCTTCACGACGATCTCGACGACCGCGGAGTGCAGCGAGTCGCTCGAGTAGATCGGCGCGGTGCAGCCCTCGACGTAGTGCACGTAGGAGCCCTCGTCCGCGATGATCAGCGTCCGCTCGAACTGGCCCATGTTCTCCGTGTTGATGCGGAAGTAGGCCTGCAGCGGGATCTCGACGTGCACGCCCGGCGGCACGTAGACGAACGAGCCGCCCGACCAGACGGCCGAGTTCAGCGCGGCGAACTTGTTGTCGCCCGCCGGGATGACGGTGCCGAAGTACTCCTGGAACAGCTCCGGGTAGTCGCGCAGGCCCGTGTCGGTGTCCACGAAGATGACGCCCTGGGCCTCGAGGTCCTCGCGGATCTGGTGGTACACGACCTCGGACTCGTACTGCGCGGCGACGCCGGCCACGAGGCGCTGCTTCTCCGCCTCCGGGATGCCGAGCTTGTCGTAGGTGGCGCGGATGTCCTCGGGCAGGTCCTCCCAGCTGGCGGCCTGCTTCTCCGTGGAGCGCACGAAGTACTTGATCCGGTCGAAGTCGATCCCGCTGAGGTCGGCGCCCCAGTTCGGCATCGGCTTCTTGTCGAACAGGCGCAGCGCCTTCAGGCGCGCCTTGCGCATCCACTCGGGCTCGTCCTTCAGCTCCGAGATGTTCCGCACGACGTCCTCGTTGAGGCCACGCTGGGCGGCCTCGCCCGCGGCGTCGCTGTCGCGCCAGCCGTACTCGTACGCACCGATCGAGGCGATGATCTCGTCATCGGACCGCTTCTCGGTGCTCTCCGCTGCCGCCTGGGCGGCGTCCTGGGTGGGAGCGCTCATCGTGTTCCTTCCTGCGTGCCGCGGGTGCGGTGGGCCGGGGTGGGGAGGTGCGTGGGGTGGGTCGGGGTGGCCTGCGTCGAGACGATCGGGACGTTGGTGACGCAGGCGTGCGCGCCGCCCGCGATCGTGGCCAGCCGTTGGACGTGGGTGCCGAGCAGCTCGGAGAACGCGCGGGCCTCGGCCTCGCACAGCTCGCCGAACTCCTCGGCGACGTGCTGCACCGGGCAGTGGCCCTGGCACAGCTGGACGGTGGGCAGGAGCGGCCCCGCCACGGGTCGGACCGACGCGGCGTACCCGTCGGCGGACAGCAGCTCGGCGAGCTGACCGGCGCGCTCCTCGGGGTCGGTGGCCGTCAGCCGCGGGGCGTACCGCGCGACGACGGCGTCGTACCGGTCGGCGGCGAACCGCGCGACCGCGTCGCTGCCCTCGGTCTCGCGCAGGTAGCGCATGACCTGGGCGGCGAGCTCGGAGTAGCCGCCCGCGAGGTCGGACTGGCCCCGGGGGCTCACCACGTAGCGGCGCGCGGGACGGCCGCGGCGGCCGGACGACGGGCCGGCGTCGTGCACCGCGATCGTGCCGTCCTCCTCGAGGCAGGCCAGGTGGCGGCGGACGGCGGCCGAGGTGAGCCCGAGCCGGTCGGCGAGCTCGCCCGCGGTCACGGGCCCCTCGCCGGCCACGAGCTCCAGCACCCGGCGCCGGGTGGTGCCGTCGGCCTCGGGGGCGCCGTCCCGCAGGACGGGCGCACCGAGGGGCGCGACGCGCGCGGCGGCGCGACCGGTCGTGGTCGTCGGCATGCGCTCACCCCCGTACGGTTCGTGGACCTGCCCGGCGGGCCTCAGCTGCGGGCCTCGACCACGGGCGACGACGTCGGCACAGAGACGTCGATATAGAGAACATCCTTGTTGCGTAATCCAGGATGTCAAGCAAGGCGAGCCTCACCCCGGGCCCCTGGGGGCCCGGATGTCGCGAACGTCACTCGTCGGTGACGACGCGCCCCTCGATGACGTCGCCGTCCCCGGGTCCGCCGCCCGGCGCCTGCCGCCCGAGCTGCCGGAGCTTGAGGCCGAGGGCGATCATCGCGACACCGATGACGACCACGAACGCGCCGATCACGACGGACAGGCCCACGATCGCGTCGGACGGGTTCGCGAAGCACACCACCGCGAGCGCGATCAGCAGCACTCCGGACACCAGGTTCCACACCCAGGAGGCGCCGCCGCGCCGGCGCATGAGGGGGACCACGAACAGCTGCAGCAGCCCGAGGGCCAGCGCCCAGACGGCGACCAGGATCAGCACGATGCCCAGGAACACCTTCGGCAGGAGCAGCAGGAGGCCGCCGAAGACCAGCGCGACGATCCCGACGCCGGCGTTCATCGACCCGGCCGACGTCCCCCGGCGACGGAGCCCGTCCACGATGCTCACGAGGCCGTCGACCAGCACGTACACCCCGAAGACCCGGACCAGCGCTGTCGGCGTCTTGTCCGGCCAGGCGATCGCCAGCAGCCCGAACAGCAGCGCGAGCACGCCCCGCACCACCGGCCAGTACCAGAGGCGTCGGGCGAGCGCGGCGACGTCCTGGGAGGGCGTGAACGCGGAGAAGGTCATGTCCTCGTGCTCCTCAGGTCGTGCGAGCGGGTGACCGCCCGGCCGGGCATCCGTCCGTAGAATCTTCCGGTGCCCACCTCGATCGCGCCATCGGGCGCGGACGGCGCCACGCCCTCCGCGCGCTCCGCCGGGGACCCGCGCGCCGGCTCGGCCGACCCCGTCGCCGGGGCCGCCGTCCGCGTGCGGGGCCTGGTCAAACGCTACGACGGGCGCGACGTGGTCGCAGGCCTGGACCTGGACGCCGACGCCGGGGCGGTGACGGCCGTGCTGGGGCCCAACGGCGCCGGCAAGACCACCACCGTGGAGTGCTGCGAGGGCCTGCGCACCCCCGACGCCGGCACGGTGCGGGTGCTCGGCCTCGACCCGGTTGCCGACGCGCGCGCCCTGCGGCCCCGTGTCGGCGTCATGCTGCAGGACGGCGGCCTGCCCACCGGCGCCCGCGCCGGCGAGGTGCTGCGTCACGTCGCCTCGATGTACGCGAGGCCGCGGGACCTGGGCGAGCTCGGCGAACGCCTCGGCCTCGGGTCGTTCGCCCGCACCACGGTGCGCCGGCTGTCGGGCGGCCAGCGCCAGCGCCTCGCCCTCGCCGCGGCGGTCGTCGGGCGACCGGAGGTCGTCTTCCTCGACGAGCCGAGCGCGGGCATGGACCCGCAGAGCCGCCACGCCGTGTGGGACCTGGTGCGCGAGCTGCGCGACGAGGGCACGGCCGTCGTCCTCACGACGCACCTCATGGACGAGGCGGAGGACCTCGCCGACCGCGTGCACGTGGTCGACCATGGTCGCGTCATCGCGAGCGGCAGCGTGCCCGAGCTCCTCTCCCCCGACGCGCACGCCGACCGCACCCTCCGCCTCGACGCCGCCCCGGGTCTCGACCCGGCGGACCTCGTGCGCGCGCTCGACGACGCGAACCATCCGGGCCCCTGGGCGGTGACCGAGCCGCAGCCCGGTTCGTACGTCGTGACCGGACCCGCGGATCCGCGCACCCTGGCGGCGCTCACCGCGTGGCTCGCCGACCACGACGTCCTCGCGAGCCGCCTCACCGTGGGCCGGCGCACCCTCGAGGACGTCTTCCTCGACCTGACGGGACGGCACCTGCGGTGACCTCGACGACCCCCGCGACCCCCGCGACCCCGACGACGGGCCCCGGCGCCGCCCCCGCGCGGCGCCGCGTGCTCGCCCAGGCGGGCTTCGAGACCCGCGCCGTGCTGCGCAACGGCGAGCAGCTGCTCGTCACGATCGTGCTGCCGGTCATGGTGCTCCTCGGCCTGACGCGCACCAGCGTCGTCGAGATCGACACCGCCGGCCTGGCCCGCGTCGACTTCGTCACGCCCGGCGTGCTCGCGCTCGCGTGCGTCTCCACGGCGTTCACCTCCCAGGCGATCGCCACCGCGTTCGACCGTCGCAACGGCGTGCTGCGGCTCCTGGCGACCACGCCCCTGGGGCGCGGCGGCCTGCTCGCGGGCAAGCTCCTCGGCGTCCTGGCGGTCGAGCTGGTGCAGGTCCTCGTCATCGGCGCCGTCGCGCTCACCCTGGGCTGGCAGCCCGCGGCCGGCGGGATCCTCCCGGCCGTCGGCGTCGGGCTGCTCGGCACCGCGTGCTTCACCGCGCTCGCGCTCCTGCTGGCGGGCACGCTGCGGGCCGAGGGCGTGCTCGCGCTCGCCAACCTCGTGCTGGTGCTGCTCGTCGTGGGCGGCGGGCTCCTGGTGGCGCCCGGCCAGCTCCCCGGGCCGCTGGAGCACCTCGCGACGTTCCTGCCGTCGGGCGCCCTGGGCGAGGCGATGCGCGGCGCGCTCCTCGGCGACGGCGTGCCGGTGCTCGCGCTCGGCGTCCTCGGCGCATGGACCGCGTTGCTCGCGTGGGCGGCGGCGCGGTTCTTCCGCTGGCAGTGACCGCGCCCGCGCGGCGCGCGGGACCGGGCGCCCACCCGGGCCAAGGTCACACCACCGGGGCCACCGATGCGGCCGGACGGCCCACGCCTGGCGATACCGTGGACCCGTGACCTCGCCGAGCCCTGCCGTGCCCGCCCCGGAGGCGAGCGCCGGCCCCCTGCACGACCGGCCCGACCGCCTCGCCCGGATTCGTCCCTGGACCCGCGGCGCGCTGCTGGCGAACGTCGTCGGCCAGATCGTCATCATCGGCACCGGCGGCGCCGTACGGCTCACCGACTCGGGCCTCGGCTGCTCCACCTGGCCGAACTGCGAGCCCGGCCAGTTCACGCCGGCGTTCCACGCGGCCTCGACGATCCACCCGTACATCGAGTTCGGCAACCGGACGATCGCCTTCCTGCTCGGCCTCGTCGGCGTGCTGGTGCTCCTGCTCGTGTGCACCGACCGCCGCCGCCCCTGGTCGTACCGGACCCTCGGGGTCGTCCCCCTGGCGGGCGTCGTGGCGCAGGCCGTCATCGGCGGCGTCGTCGTGCTGCTGCACCTGCACCCCGGCTGGGTCTCCCTGCACTTCGGCGTCTCGGCGGCGCTCGTGTGGTTCAGCGGGTACCTGCTGCACCGCCACGGGGAGGGTGACGGCCCGCCGCGCCGCGTGGCCGGCCGCGGCGTCGCCACCGCGGGCGCCCTGCTCGGCCTGCTGCTCGTCCCGGTCGTCACGCTGGGCGTGCTCGTCACCGGCTCCGGCCCGCACTCGGGTGACGACACCGTGGGTTACCGGCTGGCCCTGGACCCCCTGACGGTGACCCGCGCGCACTCGGCCACCGTGTGGCTGTTCCTGCTCACGCTGGTCGCGCTGCTGGTGCTGCTGCACCGAGCGCCGGCCGGCCCGGCGGTCAGGGCCGCGCGCACCGGGGCCTGGGTGCTGCTCGCGGTCACCCTCGCGCAGGGCTTCATCGGCTACGTGCAGTACTTCACCGGCCTGCCCGAGCTCCTGGTCGGCCTGCACCTCGTGGGCGCCGGGTCCCTCACCTGGGCCACCGCGAACGCCGTCCTGCGGCTGCGCACGCGCGCCTGAGAGCGGACGTCGTGCGCGTCGAGGTCGACGGTCGCCCCGCGACGGCCGACGAGGTCGTGTCCACGGACGGCCACTTCACCGCCATGCAGGTGCGCGGCGGCGGCGTGCAGGGCATCGAGCACCACCTCCGACGGCTCGACGCCGCGCACCGGGAGATCTTCGCGACGCCCCTCGACGGCGCCCGGGTCCGCACGCTCGTGCGCCACGCGCTCGCGGGCCGGCCCGACGCCTCCGTGCGCGTCGTCCTGCGCGACCCGGAGCACGTCGCCGTCCAGGTCGGCGATCCCCGGCTCCCGCCCGCGCGGCCGCAGCGGCTGCGCTCCGTGCCGTACCTGCGCCCGTTCGCGCACCTCAAGCACCTGGGCGGGTTCGCCCAGGCGCAGTGGGCGCGCGTCGTGGCGCGCGACGGTGCCGACGACGCTCTGCTCACCGGCCCCGGCGGCGAGGTCGCCGAGTCCTCGATCGCCAACCTCGGACTCCTCGAGCCCGACGGCACCGTCGTGTGGCCCACCGCGCCGCACCTGCACGGCACGGGACAGGCGCTCGTGGAGGAGGCGACGCCGACCCGGTCGCGCCCGGTGCACCTCGAGGACCTGCCCGGCTTCGCCGGCGCGTTCCTGGTCAACTCCATCGGCATGGTGCCCGTCGCGTCCGTCGACGGCGTCGGGCTCCCGGACGCGACGGCGCTCGTCGCCGCCGTCCGCGAGCGCGTGGCCGCCCTCCCCTGGGACGCGGTGTAGGCCGGCGACGCCCATGAAGGCGCCGTCGCCGCGAGGAAGCCCCGCTAAGCCCGGGGACGAGCCGGCCAGGGGGCGTCCGCGGGGCGCAGGGACGCCCAGCCGCCGGCCCTGCTCGCCGCCGCCGCCAGGATGCCGACCACCGCCGACGGGTTGTGCAGGCTGCCGTCGAGCACGCGGGCCACCGCCTCGTCGAGGGGGACCCGGCGGAGCTCGATCTCGGCCTCCTCGCCGGTGCGCGTGTGGCGGGCGTCGTCCGCCACCTGGCCGAGGTCGCGGGCCAGGAAGACGCGCACCGCCTCGTCGCTGCTGCCCGGCGACGACGCGAAGTCGGCCAGCACGTGCCAGCGCCGGGCGGTGGTGTCCGTCTCCTCCGCGAGCTCCCGGGCCGCGGCCTCGACCGCGGGCTCGCCGTCCACGTCGAGCAGCCCGGCCGGGACCTCCCACATCCGCGACCGGACCGGGTGCCGGTACTGCCGCAGCAGCAGCACCCGTTCCGCCTCGTCGAGCGCGACGACCGCGACCGCGCCCGGGTGCGTCACGTACTCCCGGGTCACCGTCCCCGCGGCGCCGAGGTCGACGTCGTCGCGCACCATGTCGACGATGCGTCCGTGCTGCAGCACCTCGTGCCGCAGCACCGGACGCGGCGCGACCTCGTCGGCGACCCGCCCGTCGGCCCCGGGGGCGCCAGGGGTGGTCACGCGCCCTGGCGCACGAGCGCCGCGGCGACCAGCCCGGAGAAGAGCGGGTGCGAGCGCGTGGGGCGCGACTTGAACTCCGGGTGCGCCTGGGTGCTCACGTAGAACGGGTGCACCTCGGCGGGCAGCTCGACGAACTCGACGAGCTTGGCGTCGGGCGACGTCCCGGAGAAGACCAGGCCCGCCTCCTCGAGCTGCGCGCGGTAGGCGTTGTTCACCTCGTAGCGGTGGCGGTGGCGCTCCGAGACCCGCTCGGTGCCGTAGGCCTTCGCCACCACCGAGCCGGCGCCCAGCCGGGCCTCGTAGGCGCCGAGCCGCATCGTGCCGCCCAGGTCCCCCTCGCCCCCCACGATGGCGAGCTGCTCGGCCATCGTCGCGATCACGGGGTGGGTGCTGTCGGGGTCGAACTCCGTGGACGACGCGTCCTCGAGCCCGAGCACGTGCCGGGCGTACTCGATGACCATCGACTGCAGCCCGAGGCAGATGCCGAGCGTGGGCACGAGGTTCTCCCGGGCCCAGCGCAGCGCGCCGACCTTGCCGTCGATGCCGCGCACGCCGAAGCCGCCGGGCACCAGCACCGCGTCCACGCCTTCCAGCGCCTCCTGCGCGCCCTCGGGCGTCCGGCAGTCGTCGGCGGCGACCCAGCGGATGCCCACCTTGGCGTCGTTGTCGAAGCCGCCGGCGCGAAGCGCCTCGGTCACCGACAGGTACGCGTCGGGCAGGTCGATGTACTTGCCGACGAGCGCGATCTCGACGTTGTGCTCGGGCTCGTGCACGCGCTCCAGGAGCTGGCTCCAGCCGTCCCACTCGACGTCGTGGAAGGGCAGGTCGAGGCGGCGCACCACGTAGGCGTCCAGGCCCTCGGCGTGCAGCACGCGCGGGATGTCGTAGATGCTCGGCGCGTCGACCGCGTTGACGACGGCCTCGTTGTCGACGTCGCACATCAGCGCGATCTTGCGCTTGATCGACTCCGGCACGACGCGGTCGGCGCGCAGCACGATCGCGTCGGGCTGGATACCGATGGAGCGCAGCGCGGCCACCGAGTGCTGGGTGGGCTTGGTCTTCAGCTCGCCCGACGGGCCGATGTACGGCACGAGCGAGACGTGCAGGAAGAAGCAGTCGTCGCGGCCCAGCTCGTGGCGCACCTGGCGGGCCGCCTCGAGGAACGGCTGCGACTCGATGTCGCCGACGGTGCCGCCGATCTCGGTGATGATGACGTCGACCTCGGGGCCCGCCTGGTCGCGCATGCGCGACTTGATCTCGTCGGTGATGTGCGGGATCACCTGGACCGTGTCGCCGAGGTACTCGCCGCGGCGCTCCTTGGCGATCACGCGGGAGTAGACCTGGCCGGTGGTGACGTTCGAGGAGGCCGGCAGCTCGATGTCGAGGAACCGCTCGTAGTGCCCGATGTCGAGGTCGGTCTCGGCGCCGTCCTCGGTGACGAACACCTCGCCGTGCTGGAACGGGTTCATCGTGCCCGGGTCCACGTTGAGGTACGGGTCGAGCTTCTGCATCGTGACCCGCAGGCCGCGCGAGCGCAGCAGGCGCCCGAGAGACGACGCAGTGAGTCCCTTGCCGAGCGAGGAGGCCACACCGCCCGTCACGAAGATGTGCCGCGTCTGGTGCGTGGCACCCGTGCGGCTGGAGGAGCGGGACTGGAGTCGATTGGTGTCGGCCACGGAACTCCATGCTAACAGCGGCCGCCCCGCCGGCACGCGGACCGGGCGGTGCGTCTGGTCACTCCGCGGGTCGGTCGGTCGGCGCGGCGGGCGCGTCGTCCGAGGGCGCCGGGCGCCCGCGGCGCAACAGGCCGGTGACGGCCGACCGGTCGGCCGCCCAGAAACCACCCGCGACGAGACCCCCGGCGACCACGGCGGCGAGGACCCCGACGCCCAGCGCGGCCGGGAGGGAGGCGTCGGCGGGCAGCAACGCGTCCGAGACCAGCGACCCCGCCGCGGCGCCGAGCGCGGTCGCGACGACGAGGACGACCAGCGTCCGCGGCACCCCGTGCAACGCCTCGCGCCCGGCGAACCGCCGCACCGCGCCGAGGAGCCCCGCGCCGGCGACCGTCATACCGAGCGACGTCGCCAGGCCGAGCAGCGTCAGCACGCCGACCTGGTCGCGCACCCCTGTCGTCGCGGGCAGCGCGAACGCGGCGAGGGCCACCACCGCCCAGCCGGCCACGGTCACCGTCACGGCCGCGCGCTGCCGGTCGATCGTGTAGAGGGCGCGGGACAGGTGGAGGATCAGCGAGAAGCCCACGATCCCCGGGGCCATCCACGCGACCGCCTCCCCCAGGCCGGCGACGGAGCCCGTCGCGATGCGCGTGAACACCGACTCGACCGGGCGCGACGCCGCCACGAGGGCGGCCACGCCGACCCCCGTGACCACGAGGAGCGTGCGCGTGGTCGCGCCGAGGAGCCGGCGGAACTCGGCGGGCCGGTCGTGCGCCACGTGTTCCGCCAGCCGAGGGAACGAGCTCGTCGCGAGGGGGAAGGCCAGCACCGCGTAGGGCAGCAGGTAGACCTGCTGGGCGAACCAGTAGGTCGCGAAGGTGGACTCGGGCCCGAACCGGGAGGACGCCCCCAGCATCGCCAGGACGGACAGCTGCTGCGCCACCAGCGCGCCGATGCCCGCGAACGCCAGGTTGCGGGCGCGCCGGCCCTCGCCTCCCGGGAAGCGCAGCGTCGGCCGCAGCCGCACGCCGGACCGCAGGACCGGGCCGACGAGCGGCACGGCAAGAACGGCGACGCCCGCCGTCGTCCCCCACCCCAGCCAGGCGATCGCCTGGTGCGAGAGCGCCGCCACGTCCCCCTGATCGCCGTCCGCGAGCCCGGCGAAGACGAGGAAGACGACGATGACCGCGAGGCTGGACAGCAGGGGCGAGAACGCCTGCCAGAAGAAGCGCTTGTGCGCCTGCAGGACGCCGCCCAGCACCACGGCGACGCCGTAGAGCGGCACCTGCAGCGCGAACACCCGCAGGAACGTCGCGGTGACGTCGACGAGCTCCGGGTGCTCCCGCCACAGCAGGTGGGCGATCGGCTCCGCGAGCAGGGCCAGGGCGGCCCCGAGCGGCACGAGGACGGCGAGCGTCCAGCCCAGCAGCGCGGACGCGATCCGCGAGACGTCACCCTGGGCGCGCCGCACGATCGGTCCGGCCAGCAGCGGGACGACGGACCCCGCGAGGGCTCCGCCGGCCGCCACCTCGAAGAGCACGTTCGGCAGCAGGTTGGCCGCCTGGTAGGCGGCGCCCACCCCCTCCGTCCCGACGGCGCCGGACTGCACCAGCGAGCGGGCGAAGCCGACCAGCCGGCTCGCCACCGTCACGACGGTGATCATGGCGGCAGCCCCGGCGAGGGTCTGGGTCGCCGCCCGCAGCCCGCCCGGGCGCGACGTCACGGGTTCACTCCCCCGTCGCGCCGTCCTGCGCCGGGGCGGCCCCCGACGCGGCGGGACGACGGCCCCACCCGTCGGCGCGGCGCAGCCACGGCGTGCGCTCGACGACTGCCGAGAAGCTCACGCGCTCGGAGGCGAGCGTCAGGCCGACGACGGCCGCGAGCGCGGCGAGGCGCACCGGGCGCGGGGCGCCGAACGCCCACTGCGCGCCCACGAGCGCGCCGAGGGCGTTCGCACCGCCGTCGCCGAGCATGTCCCGCTCGCCGAGGTCTCCCGGGGCCGCGACCGCCGCCGCCCCGAGCAGCACCCCGGTCGCCGCCCCCGCCGTCCCGGCGGACACGGGAAGGCTCAGGGCCGCGGACGCCTTGAGGGCCCGGCCGGGGCGCAGGTCGAGCAGGTTGACCAGGTTCGCGGTGCCCGCGACCAACGCGCCGTTCACGGCCACGTCCAACAGGTGCCCCGCTGCCCCGCCCCGCCGCCGGGTCCCGACCGCGGCGCCGACGAGCGCCGTCGCGCCGATGCCGAGCACCTTGAGCCCGCCGGTCGTGAGGCGACCCTCGGCGAGCGCGCCCAGGTGACCGCGTAGCCCCTTGACGCGCGTGCTCGTGTCCTCCGCGAGGTCGTCGACGAGGCCGAACGCCGCGGCGCCGGCGGTCGCGAGCGCCGTGCCCGCCCGCTGGGGGCCGCCGCCGGCCGCGAGGGAGCCCGCCACGAGCCCCGCGGCCACGGCCGGCCCCTCGAGCATGCTCACCGGCTCGTCACAGTGGTTGGTCCGCGTCCAGCGGGCCGCGCCTCCGGGCGGGTCGGTGTCGAGCGCGCGGCGCACCAGCGCCGTCGCGGCCGCCGCGACGGTGGCCCCCCGCAGGAGCGCGCCGAGGCCGGCCATCAGCCGTTCCCCTGCGGCTCGCCCTGCTCGACCACCGGCGGGAGGACGGACGCGCCCTCCTCGAAGCCGTACTGGTCGACGGTGCCGGCGTCCTGGGCGGCGACGGCGAGCGGCACGACGATCTGCCCGGTCGTCGTCTCCACCCCGCTGACGGTGCTCACCAGCTCCGCCAGCGCGTCCTCGGCGCGCACGGTGGCGATCAGGTCGCCGTCCTGCGTCGTCGGGCCGGCCACGACGGCCGCGCCCGCGATCTCGGCCGAGGTCCCGGCGAGCGCCGCGAGCGCGCCCATCCCCGTCTGCTCCGGGTCGACGTCCTCCGTCTGCGCGTCGTCCTGGGCCGCCAGGTCGCCGCCGGACAGCAGAAGGATCGCGTCGGCGGGCGCGCCCGGCTCGGCGACCTGCTCGGTGAGCCCGACCTGCTCCAGCAGGTGCTGCTGCTCGAGCGCCGCCTCGCTGAAGGCGTCCTCCTGGGAGGGGTCGGCGTCCGTCAGTGCAACGGTGAGCGACGCGGCGAGCAGCTGCGCGGGGCCGGACTCGTCGTCGATCACGCCCTCGACGACCCCCTCCGGCAGCTTCTCGCGCAGGCCGTCCGCGACCGTCTCGCGCATGGTCAGCTCGTCCGCCGAGGTCCAGGACGCCGTCAGGCGCTCCTGCGCGACGACCGTCCCGTCCGCCGCCTCCAGCTCGTCGAGGACCGCCTGGCGGGTCGCGTCGCTCACCTCGTCCACCTCGACGACGGCGACGTTCTTCCCCGCGAGCGAGCCCGCGACGAGCTGGTCGCCGGCGCTCTCGATGAAGCGGCGCTGGTCCTGCGCCGTGGTCTGCGCCTGCCCGAGCTCCTCGCGCAGGCTGTTGCGCTCGGTGCGCAGCGCGTCGACCTGCTCGGTGAGCTGGTCCCCGAGCGCGCCCTGCAGCGGGCCGGCACCCAGGATGATGCCCACCGCGAGGGCGAGGAAGACGGAGATCAGCGAGACGAGGTGGTACCTGAAGTCGATCACGGTCGGCAGAGGTTCCTTGTCGGGTTCGGGGCGGCAGGTCGGGCGGCGATTCGGGGCGGTCGGTTCGGGTCGGGCGGGGTGCCGGAGGGGCGTCACCCGCCGAAGAGGCTACCCACCCAGGAGACGAGGTCGTCGATCCGGGCACCGACCAGCCCGAAGAGCGTCTGCCCCGCGGCGGTGGACCACAGCGCCGCGACGACGGCGGCGACGCCCGCGAGGGACAGCAGCGTGAGCTGCAGGTTCGAGATGCGGGTGCGGTACAGCCGCGACACGCCCTTGGCGTCGACGAGCTTGCCGCCGACCCGCAGCCGGGTGAGGAACGTGCTGGCCATGCCCGCCCGGCCCTTGTCGAGGAACTCGACCAGGGTGGCGTGGGTGCCCACCGCCACGATGAGCTCCGCGCCCTTGTCGTCGGCGAGGAGCATGGCGATGTCCTCGCTCGTGCCCGTCGCGGGGAACAGCACGGGCTCGACGCCCAGCGCCTGCACCCGCTCCGAGCCCGGCGCGTTGCCGTCGCGGTACGCGTGCACCACGATCTCCGCCCCCGACGACAGCGCCCGGTCGGACACCGAGTCCATGTCGCCGACGATCATGTCCGGCTTCCACCCCGCGTCGATGATCGCGTCGGCGCCGCCGTCGACCCCGACGAGCACGGGCCGGTTCTCCGCGATGTAGGACCGCAGCATCGCCAGGTCCTCGCGGTAGTGGTAGCCACGGACCACGATGAGCACGTGCCGGCCGTCGAACTTCGTCCGGACGTCGGGCACGCCGACGCCGTCGAGCAGGAGGTCCCGCTCGCGGCGCAGGTACGTCATCGTGTTCTCGGCGAAGTTCTCGATCTCCTCCGACAGGCCCTCGCGGGCCGCGACCAGGTCGGCGGCCACGGTCTCCGGGGTCTGGCGGATGCCCTCGGCGACGGTGGTCCCGTCGACGCGCACGGTCCCGCCGTCGATCCGCACCGCCGCGCCCTCGGGCAGCGCCATCACGGCCGGCCCCAGGTCGTCGACCAGCGTGATCCCCGCCTCGACGAGGATCCCGGGCCCCGCGTTGGGGTAGCGGCCGGACGTGGAGCGCGCGGCGTTCAGCACCGCCGCCGGGCCCACCGCGACCAGGGCGTCCGCCGCGACGCGGTCGATGTCGACGTGGTCGATGACGGCCACGTCGCCGGGGCGCAGGCGCTTGGTCAGGTCCTTCGTCCGCGTGCCGACCCGGGCGGGTCCGGTCACGTCGGTGCCCTCGTCTCCGGCGTCGGGCGCACGCTCGGACTTGCGCAGGATCATCTTCATCGCCCCTATCGTCCCACGGTGGAGGACTCCAGGAGCTCGACCGCGTGCTGGCGCGCGGTCGCCGACTCCTCCTGGCCGGAGAGCATCCGCGCGAGCTCGCGGACCCGCTCGTCCTGCGTGACCTCGCGCACGCCCGTCACCGTGATGCCGGCCTCGCCGTCGGCGCCGTCGCCCGGCCCCTCCTCGCCGGGGGTGGACTTCGTCACCACGAGGTGCGAGTCCGCGAACGCCGCCACCTGCGCGAGGTGGGTCACGACGACGACCTGCGTGCTGCGCGCGAGCGTCGCGAGCCGGCGCCCCACCTCGACGGCGGCGCGACCGCCGACCCCGGCATCGACCTCGTCGAAGACGAACGTCGGCAGCGGCGCGGAGACCCGGCCGGAGCCCGGGGCGGCCTCGACGCGCGCCGTGGCGAGCGCCACCTCGACCGCCAGCATCACGCGGGACAGCTCGCCGCCCGACGCGCCCTTGCCGAGCGGGCGGGCGGGCGCGCCGGGGTGCGGCTCGAGGAGGAACGTCACCTGGTCCGCGCCCCACGGCCCGGGTTCCTCGGCCGGGGTGACGTCCACGACGAGACGGGCGCCCTTCATGGCGAGGCCGGACAGCTCCTGCGTCACCGCCTCGGCGAGGGCCTCGGCGGCGCTCCGCCGGCCCGCGGTGAGGCGTGCGGCGGCGGCCTCCAGCTCGGCGTCCAGCTCGGCCGTGCGCTCGCGCATGGCGGCCAGGCGCTCTCCCCCGTCGTCGAGGTCGAGGAGCCGGAGCCCGGCGTCGCTCGCCCAGCGCAGCACGTCGTCGATGGTCTCGCCGTAGCTCCGGGTGAGGGTCGTGAGCTCGGCGAGGCGCGCGTGCGCGGTCTCCAGGCCCGCGGGGTCGGCCTGCAAGTCGTTGACGTACGACGACAGCTCGGTCGCGACGTCGGCGAGCAGGTACCCCGCCTCCGCGAGGCGGGAGGCGTGCTCGCCGAGCGCCGGGTCGTCGGCGGCTGCGGCCTCGAGCGCGCGGCGGGCGCGCTCGACCGCCTCGACCGCGCTGCCGGCGGTCTCGTCGTCGTCGCCCGCCACGGCGTCGTGCGCCTCCTGCGCGGCGACACGCAGCTGCTCGGCGTTGCCGAGCCGCCCGACCAGCGCCGTCAGCTCGGCGTCCTCCCCCGGCCGCGGGTCGACGCGCTCCACCTCCGCGAGCCCGAGCCGCAGCAGCTCGGCCTCCCGCGCGCGTTCGGCGGCCCGCGCCGTGAGGTCGTCGATCTCGGCCTGCAGCCCGACGCGCTCCGTCCAGGCCGCCCGGTAGGCGTCCAGCGCGTCCTGGTGCTCGGGCCCGGCGAAGGCGTCCAGCGCCTCGCGCTGCTTCGCGGCCGTGCGCAGGCGCAGCTGGTCCGCCTGGCCGTGCACCGTCACGAGCTCGTCCGCGATCTCCGCCAGCACCGCCTGCGGGACGCCCCGCCCGCCCAGGTGCGCCCGCGAGCGCCCGGCCGCGGCGACCGTGCGCAGGACGACGACCGTCCCGTCGTCGTCCACCTCGCCGCCCGCCTCGTCGACGCGCGCCGCGACGGCCGGGTGGGAGGCCACCCGGAGCCGGCCCTCGACGACGGCGCCGTCCGCGCCGGGCCGGACGGCGGCGGGGTCGGCCTTGCCGCCCATGAGCAGGCCCAGGCCGGTGAGGACCATGGTCTTGCCCGCGCCCGTCTCGCCGGTGATGACCGTCAGGCCGCCGTCCAGCGGCACCCGCGCGGCGCGGATCACGCCCAGGTTCTCGATCGCGATCTCCTCGAGCACCTCACGCCTCCTTCTCGTGCTCGTCCTGCCCGGGGTCCGGCGCCCGGTGGTCGGGGCGGCTCGCGGCCAGCTCGCGCCAGCCCACGACCGGCAGCGAGAACTTCGACACCAGCCGGTCGGTGAACGGCGACGGCGACAGCCGGGCGAACCGCAGCGGCAGCGCCCCGCGACGCACCTCGACCCACGACCCGACCGGGAGGTCGATGCGCCGGCGGCCGTCGCAGGTCAGCACGGCCGGGACCGGGCTGCGCTCGAGCACCTTCACCGTGTACGTCGAATGGGGTCCGATCACCAGGGGCCGCGCGAACAGGGCGTGCGCGGACAGCGGCACGAGCAGCACACCGTCGACCTCGGGCCACATCACCGGCCCGCCCGCCGAGAACGCGTGCGCCGTCGAGCCGGTCGCCGTGGCCATCACCACGCCGTCGCAGCCGAAGGAGGACAGCGGGCGGCCGTCGACCGCGATGCCGACCTCGACCATCCGCTCGCGCCGCGCCTTCTCCACCGTGGCCTCGTTGAGCGCCCACCCCGTGCGGGGCGTGTCCTCACCGGGAAGGTGGACGGCGACGTCGGCGACCGCGCGCTCCTCCACCTCGTAGTCACGTGCCGCGAGCCGCCGCACCGCGTGCCGCAGGTCGTCGCGCTCGCTCTCGGCGAGGAAGCCCACGTGGCCGAGGTTGACTCCGAGCAGGGGCACGCCGGTTCCGTGGGTCAGCTCGGCGGCGCGCAGGATCGTGCCGTCCCCGCCGAGCACCATCACGGCCTCGGACTCCGTGACGCCCTCCCGGGTGCGGGCCGCGGCCATGTGGTCGCCGAAGGACTCGGCCAGGTCGTCGTCGTGGAGCGCGACCTCGAAGCCCGCCTCGGTGAGCTCACGCACCGCCTCCGAGAGGGCGGCCACCGCCTCCGGGCGGCCACCGTGGGTGACGATGAGGACTCGGCGGCTCACGGTGCTCCTCCGATCGGCTGGACGGGTGGGACGGTCGGCGGCTCGTCGGGTCCGACGGGCCGCCACGCGACGGCCGCGGCGACGGCGGCCTCGGCGTCGGGCTCGGGTACGGGCCCGTCGGCGCGGCGCAACCAGCAGAAGTACTCGCGGTTGCCGCTCGGGCCCGGGAGCGGGCTGGGCACCACTGCGCACGGCTGCAGCCCGTGCCCCGCCGCGGCCCGCACGACGCCGAGCACGGCCTCGGCGTGCAGGGCCGGGTCGCGGACCACCCCGCCGCTGCCGAGCCGCTCGCGGCCGACCTCGAACTGGGGCTTGACCAGCAGCAGGGCGTGCGCCCCGGGAGCGAGCACCGCGGACAGCGGCGCCAGGACGAGCGTGAGCGAGATGAAGGACAGGTCGCCGACCACGACGTCGGGGGCGTGCGCCAGGTCCTGGGGCGTGAGGTCGCGCAGGTTGAACCCCTCCACGACCGTCACCCGCGCGTCGTCGCGCAGCGCCGGCACGAGCTGGTCGTGGCCGACGTCGAGCGCCACGACGTGCCGGGCGCCGCGGCGCAGCAGCACGTCCGTGAAACCGCCGGTCGAGGCCCCGACGTCGAGGCACCAGCCGTCGGCCACGGCGTCCAGCAGGCTCCGCCCGGCGGTGTCGGCGCCCAGAGCCTCGAGCGCGCCGGCGAGCTTGCCCCCCGCACGCGACGCATACCCCGGGTCGGTGGGGTCGTCGAGCACCGTGACCGCGGCGCCGTCGGGGACGGGCGTCGACGGCTTGGAGACGGCACGGCCGTCGAGGCGCACCCGCCCCGCCTCGACGAGCCCGGCCGCCTGGCGCCGCGAGCGGGCCAGGCCGCGCCGGACGAGCTCGACGTCCGTCCTCGCCTCCGGCCGTGTCCCGGCCATCAACGCCCCGGCCCCGCGGCGGTGCGGCCCTCGGCCGACCCGTCGTCAGGAGAGCCGTCGAGGCGCGCCCGCAGGGCGTCGTGCACGCGCGTGAACCGCTCCACGTGCTCGCCGACGGGCACGTCGTCGAGGCCCTCGAGCCCGGCGAGCGGATCCGCGGCACCGTCCGGCGTGCGTGCCTCGTCCGCGCCGGGCTCGGGTGGCGTGGCCCCGGGCGTCGCCTGGTCCTGCGTCATGGTCCCTCCCTGCCGCTCGCGGTCGTCGTCTCGTCGCCGGCACCCTGCGGGTGCGCGCGGGCCGCCGGTCCGAGGGCGGCAGGTGGTGCCGCCGGCCGAGGTCCGGGACCACGCTACCTGCTGGCGGCGGCGTCCCGCGCACGACCCACAGCCCGCGACCAGGTCCGTCGTGGCGCTCCGCGGGGCGGTCCGCCGGGCCGCGCCCTGCGGCCGGCCCGTCGCCGTCGGTCAGGCGCGCAGCTCCGGCACCGTCGACGGCGTCACGGGGACTCCGGCGTCCGCGGCGTCCCACGCGGCCGCGCACGCGGCGCGGACGACGTCGATGCCCTCCGGCCCCTGGCGGTCGAGCTCGAGCTCGCCGTCCACCACCCGGGCCGCGCGTCCCTCGCAGGTCCACCAGCCGTCGCCGTCCTGCTCGGGGCGGGGGTGCGGCTGCAGCAGCGCGCGCAGGTCGGCGCCGAGGAACTCCGGACGTAGGCCCGGCTCCGCGAGGACGGCGTCGCGGGCCGTGGACACGCCGGTGAGGACGTGCAGGCCCGGGTACCCGCCGGCGCGCGCGCCGGCGAGGTCCGTGTCGAGACGGTCGCCGATCACGAGGGGCCGCGTGGCGCCGGCGCGCTCGACCGCCAGGCGGTACATGGTGGGCGACGGCTTCCCGGCGCTGTCCGGCTCGATCCCCGTCGCCGCCACGACCGCGCCGACGAGCGCGCCGTTGCCGGGCGCGAACCCCCGCGCGGTCGGCAGCGAGAGGTCGAGGTTGCTCGCCACGTGCCAGGCTCCCCCCTCGACCGCGTAGGCGGCCTCGGCCAGGTCGCTCCAGGCCAGGCCCGGCGCGTAGCCCTGCGCGACGGCGTCCGGGGCGTCGTCGGCGGAGTCCACCACGCGCAGCCCCGCGTTCGCGACGGCCGTCCGCAGCCCCGCGCCGCCCACCACGAGGACGCGCGCGCCCGGGTCCAGCCGGTTGCGCAGCAGCGACGCGCACGCCTGGGCGGCGGTCATGACCTCGTCCGCGCCGGTCGGGATCTCCAGCCCGGTGAGCTGGTCGGCCACGTCCTCGGGCTCCCGCGACGCGTTGTTGGTCACGAAGACCAGCCGCAGCCCCTCCGACCGCGCAGCCGTCAGGCTCTCCGCCGCGTGCGGGATCGACAGGTGGCCCCTGTACGCGACGCCGTCCAGGTCGACGAGCGCGAGGTCGTGCGCCGCGGCGAGCGGGACGTCGCAGCTCGACAGCGTCGCCGTCATCCGCGCTCGTCACCCTCCGCGTCCGCCACCGGTTCGGCGCCGGCGCGTGCCGTGTCCTGGTCGGTGCCGACGACGTCGGACTCGGTGACGTCGGACTCGGTGACGTCGGACTCGGTGACGTCGGACTCGGTGACGTCGGACTCGGTGACGTCGGACTCGGTGCTCTCGGTCTCGGTCTCGTCCTCGCTGCCGTCGACGAGCGCCGCGTCAGGCGCGTCGGCCTCGCCGTCCACGACCTCGTCGTCCGCGGCATCCTCCTCGTCCGCGGCCTCCTCGTCGTACGTGTCGTAGACGACGACGTCGTCGTCCTGCGCCGCACCGGCCGCACGCTCGAGCGCCTCCGGGTCGACGTCCGCCAGGAGCGCCGCCGCCTCGCTCGTCCGGCCGGCGGCCTCGAGCGCGGCCGCCCGGGCCTGGAGCACGCGGAGCCCGAGGTCCCCCTGCCGCTCGGCGGCCGGGATCCGGTCGAGCACGGACAGGGCGGCGTCGTGCTCGCCCAGGTCGCTGCGTGCGCCGCTCACGACGATCGCGAGCTCGGTGCGCCCCTCGGCGTCGAGCGTGCGCGCCTCGTCGCTCGCTGCCAGGGCGAGAGCGCGCTCGGGCCGGCCGAGACCGCGCTCGGCGTCCGCCATGAGCGGCAGGTGCTCGGAGGAGCCGTTCAGGCGGCGCACGGTGCGCAGCTCGCGCAGCGCCTCGGCGTAGCGCCCGGTGCGGTAGGCCGCGATCCCGGCGGCCTCGCGGACGACGTCCACGCGCCCACCGCGGCGCACCGCGGCCTGCGCGTGCTCGTAGGCCCGCTCCGGGTCCACGTCCAGCAGGCGCCCCGCCATCACCAGGTGGAGCCCGATGCGCTCCGCGTTCTCCTTGGTGAGGCCGCGGAGCCGCCCGCGGACCTCGCGGCTGAGCTGCCGCATCGTCGCATCCTCGGCGATCTCCGGCTCGACGACGCGCGGCCGCCGCTCGGCGCCCGCGGCCGGCCGCGCCGGACGCGAGCCGCCACCGGGTCGCCCCGGACCTGACGGACGGCCGCCCCGGGCGCCGCCCGGCGCGCCGCGCCGCTCACCGAGCGAGTCCCGCACGGGGCCGCGGTCGCCGCGGTCGCCGCGGTCGTCGCGCCGCGCGCCGGCGGGGCCGCGGTCGTCACCGCGTCCGTCGGCGGGCCCACGGCCTTGGCCCCTGCGGTCCCACGAGCCCTGCCGTACCTCGGGACGGCCCCGGTCCGGCCGACCTCCACGCTGGTCGCGGGCGTCGCGCCCCTGCGAGCGGTCGCGGCCCTCCATCGAGCGACCCTCCGTCGTGCGGCCCTCCGTCGTGCGGCCCTCCGTCGTGCGGCCCTCCCGGTCGCCGCGGCCCGAGAACTCGCGTCGGTCGCCGGCGTCCCGGGCGGGTCGGCCCGAACGCCGCGCGTCGCCGTAGCCACGCGAGCCCTCGACGCGCGGACCGCGCTCGCCGCGGGCGCGGTCGTCCGACCGTCGCGGTCGCCCGGTCTCGGGGGCGCCGTAGCGGCCGCCCTCGCCCCGGGGCACGCGCCGCTCGTCCTGACCCGCACCCCGGCGCGGCGGGCGACCTTCACCGCGGCGGCCTTCTGAGCTCCCGCCGCGACCCGTGCCGCGAGGTCCCCCGTCACGGGACGACGATGCACGACCCCGAGCACCGCCCCTGTTCTCGTCCCGCGCTGAACTGTTCACGCTGTTCCTTCCCGACTCCGACACGAGCCGTATTCTCCCACGCCGCCTCGTGCCGCGACCGGCCCGAGACCACCGTCCCGCTGTGACGGCAGGCACGCACACGCGCCGCGCGCGCGACGGGTGCACACGTGCACGACGAGTGCCTCGACGCAACACCGATGCTCGGCAGCGCGCCCCCTGGATGAACGCGGTTGACCATGAACAGGGGGCTCAACCGCGACGCGGTTGCTCCCTCGCCGTCGTCGCCAGCCGGCGCCAGCGAGTGTTCTGGCCACCGCGCGGCCCGCTGGAGGTATGCGAAAGGCCCACCCCGGGTGGGGTGGGCCTTTCGTGAATGGGTGTCCGGCGGCGTCCTACTCTCCCACCCCCTCTCGAGGGCAGTACCATCGGCGCTGAAGGGCTAAGCTTCCGGGTTCGGAATGGGACCGGGCGTTTCCCCGACGCTATGACCGCCGTAACTTTGTCGAGTTGTTCGGGTTGTTCCCCCGCTTGTGGTGGGGGTGGTGCCCGTTTCTCGGGAACCGCACAGTGGACGCGTAGCATGGAAAGAGTGTGTGTGTGTGTGAAGTTGTTGGCTGATTAGTACCGGTCAGCTGCGACAGTCTTGGGTCCTGTCTTCCACATCCGGCCTATCTACCCAGTGGTCTAGCTGGGTGCCTTCACCCCCGTGGGGGATGGAAACCTCATCTTGAAGCAGGCTTCCCGCTTAGATGCTTTCAGCGGTTATCCCTTCCGAACGTAGCTAACCAGCCGTGCTCCTGGCGGAACAACTGGCACACCAGAGGTTCGTCCGTCCCGGTCCTCTCGTACTAGGGACAGCCCTTCTCAAGTTTCCTGCGCGCGCAGCGGATAGGGACCGAACTGTCTCACGACGTTCTA
>Ga0180221_1000957_pt1 | contig 21523 bp, 22 predicted proteins | sample eDN5th37CKraftMG_FD_151339 | JGI IMG/M metagenome (GOLD analysis project Ga0180221, IMG submission 151339) | Enriched Miracle-Growth compost microbial communities from Emeryville, California, USA - eDNA 5th pass 37_C Kraft MG (version 2) (version 2) ...
CGGGGCCTGCCCACGTCCAGGCGCACCCACTTCCAGCCCGCCCACTTCCAGGCCGGGCCGGCGCGGTGGGAGCCTGGGCGTCGTGACGACGCCGGTGCGCACCCTCGACCTGCGCCTGCCCGACGGCAGGAGGCTGCGGGCCTACGACTCGGGCCCGGAGGCTGGGTACGTCGATGCGGGCGCGGCGGACGGGGAGCTGGCAGAGGCTTCGCCGGCCGGCGCGGGTTCGGCCGTGACGGACGACTCCGACCACCCTGACGCGACGCCCGGGTCGCCGGGCCTCGTCGCGGTGTGGTGCCACGGCACGCCCAACCTCGGCATGCCTCCGGAGCCGCTCATGCGTGTCGCACGCGAGTCGGGTCTGCGCTGGGTGGGCTACGACCGGCCGGGGTACGGCGGCTCCGACGCCCGCCCGGGCCGGACGGTCGCGTCCGCGGGAGGTGACGTCGAGGTGGTGCTCGACGCGCTCGGTGCCGAGCGGTGCGTGGTGGTCGGCCACTCCGGCGGCGGCCCGCACGCGCTCGCGGCGGCAGCCGCGCTGCCGGACCGGGTCGCGGCCGCCGTCGTCCTCTCCGGGTTGGCGCCCCGGGACGCGCCGGGCCTCGACTGGTACGCCGGCATGTCGTCGGCCGGGCGGGCGGTGCTCGCCTCGGCCGAGCGTGGGCGGGCGGACCGACTGGCCTTCGTCGAACCCGACGACGCGGACCCGGTGTTCGTCCTGCGCGACCTGCAGGCCCTCGACGGGCCGTGGTCGTGGTTCATGACCGTCGTGCGGCCCGCGCTGGCCGGCGACCCGAGCGGCGCCGCGGACGACGACATCGCCTACGTGACCCCGTGGGGCTTCGACGTCGACGCGGTGCGCGCGCCCGTGCTCCTCGTGCACGGCGGGGCGGACCTCATCGCCCCGCTGCCGCACGCCCGCTGGCTCGCGGACCACCTGCCGGACGCCGAGCTGTGGGCCGAGCCGCGCGACGGTCACATCTCCGTGCTGCACCGCGGCGACGACGCCGTGCGGTGGGCGGCACGCACTGCCGGTGTACTTCCGGCGGAGGCTGCGCGCTCCTGATCTCACACGGAGCCGGAAGGAGCGGGCGATGGAGCTCGAGACGCAGGCGCAGCAGGTCGTGGTGCTCGACGACCGGACCCGGAAGACGTACCGGTACCTCAGGGTCGCCGTCGTCGCCCTGGCGCTGCTGCTCATGGTGTCGCTGGTCGTGGAGATCGCGACGAACGACTGGAACCCGGAGTTCGGTTCCATCAGCGGGTTCTACTACACCGCCGTGCACAGCGTCTTCGTCGGCGCGCTCGTGGCGGTCGGGCCGGTGCTCGTCGCGATCAAGGGACGCGCCGGCTGGGAGGACGTGCTGCTCGACGTCGCCGGCGCGCTCGTCCCGGTCGTCGCGCTCGTCCCGACGCCGGTCTTCACCGTCCCGGGGAGGTTCACGTGCTCGGACGACCGCAAGTGCGTGCCGCAGGAGCTCGTGCCCGGGGTGGTGAACAACGTCTCGGCGCTGCTCGTCGTCGGTGCCGCCGGCATCGCGTTCGCGTGGTGGCAGTCGCGGGGGTCCGACGTGGTGTCCGCACGTCGGGGGCTCATGGTCGCGGCGACGCTCTGGCTCGTCACCGCCGTCTTCCTGTGGGTCCCCGCGCTGCAGCCGTTCTTCCTCAAGACCGCGCACTACGCCGCCGCGATCACGTTCTTCGTCCTGCTGGCGGGTGCGGCCTGGGTCAACGGCCAGCGCGTCGCGGCCCGTGAGTCGATCGGCGACGCCGCGTCGGCTCGGTACCGCGGCGCGTACCGCGGGATCGCGACCGCGATGGTCGCCGCCGCGCTGCTGACGGGCGTCGCGTTCTTCCTCACCTGGTGGGCGCACGTCGCGATGCCGTTCATGACGATCTTCGTGCTCGAGGCCGTGCTGCTCCTGCTGTTCGTGGCGTTCTGGACCCTCCAGACCGTGGAGAACTGGGACATCGAGGCGAGCGAGGACGACCCGGCCGCGGCCTGACGGCGGACCCGAGGACTTCGCCGAGACGCCATCTCGTGGTCGCCGGCACGTATCTGAGGCGCCTCAGGGCTCCCCTGGACTGAGAACCGGGCGAAATACGGATGCGCCCGGCCTGCCTCACCCGGCAGGTTGGGTGATGTCCCGCTCGGGACGTCCCATCCATCCACGACGAAGGAAGGCGGAGCCATGTCGTACGACAGCACGACCGCTCAGCTGCTCCACCGCTATCGAGAAGAGGAGCTCGCGCGCACGCTCGAGCGTCACCGCCGTGAGGCGGAGCGCACCCCGCGTGCCCGCGACCAGCGCCGGCGCAGCCGGTGGGCCTGGCCCGCCCGACTGCACGTCGCCGGCCGACTCTCGTGACAGCCGGTGGAGGCGTCCGACCGGACGCGATCGACCCGGGACCGCCCCTGGAGCACTCGAGCTCCAGGGGCGGTTCTGTGTCTCGGACCCTCCCGGATGCGACCGGGGGTGCACGGACGGACGATGGCCGCACGACCGACGGAGGACCGACGGAGGAGGCCGACATGCCGCAGCGCGACCCGGGACCGAGCGTCAAGGACAAGGAGCTCTACGAGAAGCTCCGCGACGAGGGCAACAGCAAGGAGAAGTCCGCGCGGATCGCGAACGCCGCCGCGTCGAGCAGCCGCAGCGAGGTCGGCTCGAAGGGCGGGCAGTCCGGCTCGTACGAGGACTGGACGGTGGACGACCTGCGCCACCGCGCGGCCGAGCTCGACATCGAGGGCCGCTCGTCGATGAGCAAGGACGAGCTGATCGACGCCCTGCGCTCGCACTGAGCGAGCGCCGCAGGAGATCCGCGGGCCCCGGCGCACGCGGCCCCCGTGCCGGGGATGGTCAGGGAGCCGGCGGGCGGCAGACGACGACCCGCAGGTCGTCACCCTCCGTCGCCAGCGGCCCGGCGGCGGCCGGCACGAGCACGGTCGCCCCGCGGCCGACGTCGACCCGGTCCCGCCCGGCGACGAGCACGCCGCTGCCGGCGACCACCACCACCACCGCGAAACCGGGCTCGAGCCGTCGCGACCCCGCCCAGCGCTCGACGCGGAAGAACCGCGCGGCGTCCGGCAGCAGGTCGCCGCTGTCCGCGTCGGTCGCTGCGCGCAGCGCGGCGACCTCGTCGGCGGACCACCCTCGCCGGTTCACGGCCCGCAGGGCGACGTCGAACCCGAGGCCGAGGTGCCCGTCGGCCGCGCCGTCTATCGCGAACCTCTTCCACTCCATGAGGATGGACAGGTCGGTGGGCTCCTGGAGCTCGACGACGAGCGCCCCCTCCCCGATCGCGTGCGGCAGGCCGGCCGGGACGAGCACCGCGTCACCCGCGGCGAGGTCGAGCACGTGCATCGCCGCGAGCATGGCGTCGGTGTCCTGCTCGCGCACCCAGCCGGCGAGCTCCCCCTCGTCCACGTCGCGCGCGAACCCGAGGTGCACGCGCGCGGGCTCGAGGACCACCCAGGCCTCCGTCTTGCCGTGCGCGAGGCCGAGGTGCTCGGCGGCGAACGGGACGTCGGGGTGCGCGTGCACGGGCAGCCGCTCGCCGGCGTCGAGCAGCTTGACGAGGAGCGCCGGGTCGGCGCCGTACGCGGAGACGTGCCGCTCACCGAGCCACGCCACCGGGTCGGCCTCGATCGCGTCCCGCAGCAGTCCGCCGCCCGGCAGCGCCGTGAGGCCGACGGGCGCATGGCCGAAGACGGCGGTCGACGACGCGACCCAGTCCTCGGGCTCGTGGCTCGCCGCGCGCGACGCGGCCTGCTCACCGCCACGGAACGCCGCGATCCGGCGCCCACCCCGGTAGAACCTCTCGGCGGGCTGGTTGGCGGGCAGGACGATCGGCTTCATGACTCTCCTCGTCGTCGGTCGGGTCCGTGCGGGCGGACCTCGACGGTCACGCCGGTGACCCAGGAGCCGCCGGGCTCGAGCACCGGCGCGCCGGCGTGCGGCAGGTCGCGCTCCGGGCCGAAGAGCGGGGCGTTGGTCGGCTCCACGCCGAGCACGTAGGCGCCGGCGGCCGGCCAGCTCCACGTGCACAGACGCGGCAGGGTTGCGGCGGTCCAGGTGACGACGACGTCCGGGTGTTGGTCGTCGCCGACGAGCACGGCGCGCGCGTCGCGCAGGTTCGCGTGCTCGGCCACGACGGGCGCGAGGCCGGGCGCGGGCGCGGGCGTGAGCACGGGGTCGCGGCCGGGCGGCAGCGGCTCCCGTGTGACCGCAGGCCCCGCGTCGACGGCGAGCCGAACCCCTGGCCGCAGCACGGGCGCGCCGAGGTTGACGTGGTACAGCAGCGGGACGCCGACCGCACGGTCGCCGACGTTGCGGACGACGTCCCGCACCTCGACGGCGGCCCGGCCCGTCTCGCCGGCCACCTCCCGCTCGACGACGACGCGCCGGCCGTCGAACGTGGTGTGCGCGATCGTGCCGCGCACGACGACGCGCCACCCTCCCTCGGTCCGCTCGCGCACCCAGCCGACGTCCGTCGCCGGCGTCAGGTGGTGGGTGCCGTGCTGGCCGGAGCCCTCACGCGGCGCTCCGATGTTGTCCGGCCCGCACGTCGCGAGGAGCCCACCGAGGAACCGGTCCTCCCACCCGCGTCCCGGGCCCGGGTCGACGGGGTGCATCGAGCGCCAGGCGAGCGGCGTCGACCCCCACCAGCACGCACCGACGTCCAGCCCGCGGTCGGGCAGCACGTCGAAGCCGAAACCCCCGGCGAGGCGCACCGCGACCACGCGGCTGCCGTCCGCGCGCCGGAGCTCCTCCACGCTCGCGAGCGCCTCCGGCAGCGCGACGCGGCCGTCGTCGGCGAGCTGCGCCCAGCGCGCCGGTGCCACGGCCGTCGCGCCGCTCACCGGTCCGCCAGCGCGGCGAGGAACCCGCCGACGAAGGCGTCGCCCAGGCCGATCGTCGTCGGCGAGGCGACGGCGCTCAGGTCGAGCGCGGGCTCGACCACGACGCCGGGGAGCAGCTGCGCGAGCCCCTCGGCGACGGCCGCGCCCGCCGCGCTGCGCGCGAGGCCGGCGGTGGCCGCGTAGTCGTCCGCGGTGAAACCGTCACCGAGCCGGTACCGCGTGCTCGCCATCGTGATCCCCCCGACGAGCGCCGCCCGGAACAGCTCCGCGTCGCGGCCCAGGGCGAGCGCCCAGTACCGGGTGTGGACGACCAGCGTCGGGGCGGGGACCAGCGCGTGCAGCTCGCCGACCGCGGTGGCGACGTCACGGGGGTCGGCGAGGTCGACCGTCCGCCCGAGGTAGGCCTGCAGCTCGTCCTCGTTGAGGCTGTAGACGTCCGCGGTCCGCGCCATCTCGTCGCGCACGCGCAGGCTGAGCGCCGGGACGTGGTACCCCGCGTCCTCGAACACCACGAGGGCACCCGGCGGGAGCGCACGCATCGCGGCCCGCAGCTGGGCGAGCCGGTCCTCGAGGGTGCGCGGGTCCTGGATCACGTTGAACGACGAGGCGAGGAAGACGTCCGCGCTGCCGAGCGCCTCGGGCAGGTCGCGCGCGAGCCGCAGCTCGCGGTGCGGCGGGTCGTTCGCGTAGATGATGCGGTTGGGGTGCGGCGCGACGATCTCGGCATCGCCGTCCGGGCCGTGCAGACGCACGCGCGTGCCCGCGGGGTACTGCACGATCAGGTGCGGGTCGAGCGAGTCCTCCTCCGCGCTGGAGACGATCTCGGCCGACGCCGGCAGCAGCCGTCGCACCGTGTCGTCGATCGAGACGAGGTGGAGCGTGCTCGGGACGCCCAGCACGTCCATCGCGATGGCGGCCCGGACGCAGGTGCCGCCGAGGGTGACGGCCTTCTCGAACCGGGCGGCGACCTCCTCGACGATCGAGGACGACGCGACGTACCGCTCTCCCCCGACGCCGTCGCGGACGAACGCCAGGACGCTGCGCACCAGGTCGCGCGCCGAGTCGACCGGCGCGTGCAGGTCCAGGTCCTGCGGGCCGATCCCGAGCTCGGCGGCGAGCCGCTCGAGCACCGCCGGGTCCCAGCGGACCTCGTAGTCGACGGTCCCGCCCATGCCCAGCACGAACCGCGTGCTCATCGGTCGGCCGCTCCCTCGCGTGCGTCGTGGGCCGCCGCGCGGCCCGGTGGTGGATGACGAGCGCGCCGGTCGTGGACCGGCACGGGCGGCCGGTCCTCGCGAGGACCGGCCGCGCCGTCGCGCTCGGTACGGGCTCAGTACAGGTCGGCCTTGCCGGCCGCGTCGAACAGCTCGATCTTCTGCTGCGCGACCTCCTTCATCGCCACGATCGCCTCGGGCTGGATGGCCAGCGGCTCGCGCAGGGTGGTGTCGGCCAGCACCTCGCGCATGCGGTCGTGGTACGCGACCTTGATGTCGCTGGAGATGTTGATCTTGTTCACCCCGAGCTTCACCGACCGGCCGATCTCGTCGTCCGGGTTGCCGGAGCCGCCGTGCAGCACCAGCGGGATCGGCAGGCGCGACTTGATCTCCTGCAGCAGGTCGAGCCGCAGCTCCGGCTTCACGTGCTTGGGGTACAGGCCGTGCGCGGTGCCGATGGCGATCGCGAGGCTGTCGACGCCGGTGCGCTCGACGTACTCGACCGCCTCGTCGACGTCGGTGTAGGTGATGTCCGAGACCGCGACGCCCTCCTCGGCCTGCTCGTCGAGCTTGCCGATCGTGCCGAGCTCGCCCTCGACGGAGAGGCCGACCGCGTGCGCGGTGTCGACGACGCGCCGGGTGACGGCGACGTTCTCCTCGAACGGCGTCATCGACTTGTCGATCATCGCGGACGTGAAGCCGTACTGGATGGCCTCGAGCACCTGCTCGTAGCTGCCGCCGTGGTCCCAGTGGATCGCGACCGGCACCGACGAGCGGTACGCGCGCTGGATGATCGCCGGCATCGCGTCCCGGCCCAGGTGCGCCATCTCGTCGGGATGGATCGCGACGATGAGCGGCGCGCCCAGCTGCTCGCTGATCTCGAAGATGCCCTTCGCCATCGCCCAGTCGCTGATGTTGAAGGCAGGCACCGCGAAGGAGTTCTCGTTCGCGACCGCCAGCAGTTCTCGGCCGTTGATCAACATGTGTCGTCTACTTCCTTGTGTGTTTCTTCGGTGGTCGGAGAGGTTCAGATCTTCACGGCGCCGGCGGTCATCCCGCCGATGAAGTAGCGCTGGAAGAACAGGAACAGGACGAGCACGGGAATGCAGCCGAGAATGCTCATCGCCATCATCTCGTTCCATTCGTACGAGTGCTGGCCCATGAGCAGCTGGATGCCGATCGGCACCGTGCGCATGTCCTCGGTGCGCGTCAGCGTCAGCGCGAACAGGAACTCGTTCCACGCGATCATGAAGGTGTAGACGCCGACGGAGACGAGCCCGGGGACGGAGATCGGCACGAGGATCCGCCACAGCGCGGTGAGTGCGCCGGCGCCGTCGACCTTGACGGCCTCGTCGAGCTCCTTGGGGAGGGTGTTGAAATACCCGGTCATCATGATGATCGCGTACGGGAGCGTGAACACCATGTAGGTGAGGATCAGGCCCTGGTAGGTGTTGTAGAGCTTGAGCGTCACCATGAGGCCGAAGTACGGGATCAGCAGCGTGATCGGGGGAACCGCCTGGACGGAGACGACCACGACGTTGATCGTCTTCTTCCCCCAGAACTCGTACCGGCTGAAGGCGTACGCCGCGAGCACCGCCACCACGAGCGTGAGGGCCGTGACGGTCAGCGCGACCACGTAGCTGTTGAAGAAGAACCGGAGCTTCACCGGGTCGGTGAGGATCGTCGTGTACGCGTCGAGGGAGAACCCCGGCGTCACGAGCCGAGGCGGCGAGGCGAAGATCTCCGGGTTGCGCTTGAAGGAGCTCGAGAGCATCCACACCACCGGGAGGGCGGCGAAGCAGGCGCCGAGCACGAGCGCCGCGATCGTCGCGGCCTTCTTGCCGGTGTGCTTCGGCGGCGTGCGCAGCGCGGGGCGCTCGTCGGCGCCGGGTGCTCGCGTGGCCGCGGCGGGCTGGGTCGTCATCGTCAGTCCCTCGCCTTCTGGTGCCGGACGTAGAAGAACGCGAGCACCATCGACAGCAGGAGCACGATCACGGCGGACGCGGAGGCGACCGAGAAGTCGTACTCGGTGAACGCGAGCTTGTAGGTGAAGGTGGAGAGCATCTCGGTGGCGTTGATGGGGCCGCCGCCGGTCGTCATCCAGATGAGGGCGAACTGCTGCGTCGTCCAGATGAAGTCGAGCAGCGCCATCGAGACGATGATCGGCCGCAGCTGCGGGAGCGTGACGTTGCGGAACTGGTTCCACACGCCGGCGCCGTCGACGCGGGCCGCCTCGTACAGGTCGCGCGGGATCCCCTGCAGCCCCGCCAGCAGCGAGACCATGAAGAACGGGTACCCGGACCAGATGTTGATGAAGGTCACCGCCGCGAGCGCCGTCGACGGGCTGGAGAGCCACTCCGTGCGGCCGTCGGTGATGCCGCTCGCGCCGAGCAGGTAGTTCACGACCCCGTTGGGGTTGAGCAGCAGCCGCCACAGCACCGCGATGATCGCGACGGTGAACAGCCACGGGAGGATGTACACCACCCGGAAGAACGCCTTGGTCCGGTGCGACAGGAGCGGCGAGTTGAGCAGGAGCGCGAACCCGAGCCCGATGACGAAGTGCGCGACGACCGACGAGATGGTGAACACGAGCGTGTTGCGCACCGCGGTGAGGAACACCGGGTCGGTCAGCACCTCGACGTAGTTGTCGAAGCCGACGAAGGCCGGGTTCTTGCTGGTGATCACCCGGTCCATCAGCGAGTAGCCGACGACCATGACGATCGGCGTGACCATGAGGATGATCAGCAGGACGCCGGTCGGGCTGAGGAACCCGTAGGGCGTCAGCCGCTGCTTGAGCCGGCCGAGCGCCCGCGCGCGGGGCCCGGGCACCGCCGGCGCTGCCGCGGGTGCCTGCACGCCCTCGGGGGGACGGGTGGTGTGCGACATGAACACGAGCTCTCTCCTTGGGGGTGGGCCGCGCCGGGCGTCGTCGCCCGGCGCGGCCCCACGAGCGGGACGAGCCGGAACCGGCCTAGAACTCCTCGTCCCAGGCGGACTGCGCCGCCTTCAGCGCGTCGGCCATGGACTGCTGGCCGTCGAGCGCCTTCTGGAACTGCTCGCCGAACTCCCGCATGAGCTGCTCGGCGACGGGCAGGCCCGTGAACTCGTTGGCGGGGTAGCCCGACTTGTAGATGTCGAACGCGGTCGAGAACAGCTCGTCGTCCTTGACGAAGTCCGGGACGGACGTGGTGTTGCCGGGGAACGCGTGGGCGATCGACGAGAGCTTGCTGTTCGTCTGCTCGCTCATGAGGAACTCGATCAGCTTGAACGCCTCGGCCTTGTGCTCCGAGTTCTCGGCGATGCCGATGCCCCACGAGGCGTAGGGGATGCCGCGCTTGCCGGAGTAGCCGTCCTCGGCGGGGATGGCCGAGATGCTGAACTTCAGGTCGGGGTTCGCCTCGCGGATGGTGTTCACGTGGGCGAGCGAGTCGATCATCATGCCGACGCGGCCGTTGGTGAACTCCTCGACCTTGTCCTGCTCCTTCATCGTGAAGGCCCCGGGGGCGATGACGCCGTCGTCCCACAGGCCCTGGATGTAGTCGGTCGCGCTGGTCACGGCGTCGTTGCCGACGAGGGCCGGCTTGCCGTCGGCGAGCATCGAGCCGCCGGACGCCCACACCCACGACATGACGTCGTTCTGGATGCCGTTCGGGGCCTCGAGCGACAGCGGCAGCACCCAGCCGTGCACGTCGTCGCCGAGCGCGGTGACCTTCTTCGCCGCGTCGGCGAACTCCGTGCGGTTGCTCGGGGCGGCGGTGACGCCGGCCTCGCCGAGCAGGTCGTCGTTGGTGAACATCGGGTAGACGAAGTTGACGACCGGGATCATGTACGTCTTGCCGTCGACCTGCACCTGGCTCGCGAGCTGGGAGTCGTCGTAGCCCGCGTCATCCATGACGGACGAGAGGTCCGCGATCGCGCCCTGCTGGGCGAAGTCGTTGACCCACGCTCCGTCGAGGCCGACGACGTCCGACATCGTGCCGGCCGCGGCTCCGGCGACGACCTGCTCCTTCGTCGACGCGTACGGGCCCGACAGGAGCTTGACCTTGATGCCGGGGTTGGCCTCCTCGAACTCGTCCATCAGCGCACGGAACTCGCCGTCGGGGAGCTCGGGCTCCCACCACTGCGAGAACTCGAGGGTGACGTCTCCCCCGGAGTCGCCGTCCGAGCCCGAGCCGCCGCCCGAGCACGCCGCCAGTGCGAGCGCCGCGACACCGGTGACGGCGATGAAGCGTCCAACGTGAGCGCCCTTGCTCATGACTCTCCCATCCTCAGGATCTGCCGCTTCGTGCGACTGTCTGCGCACTTCTGCGTGTTTGCGCCACCGTAGACCGGGGCGATGGGAGCGTCAAGCACTCCCCGGAAGCCGTGACCTCGCCGTGATCCGCGCGCAGTGGGCGTCAGCCGGCGGTCTTTCCCCGGTCGCACCGGCCATGACCTGGGCCTTCACAGTGCTGCGACGTTCTGCCGTTTTCTGCCGAGCCAGCCGCGCCACGTCCGGACGGCAGTGGCGACCCACGAGGTCACGGCGTCGCCGGGCCGGCCGCGGCGGCCTGTCGGAGGGCGCTGCGGTACGAAAAAGTTGCGAGTTCTCGCACGAACCCGCACGGATGTGCTTCAGTACTCCCTATGTCTGCGACCAACGACGGTGCGTCGCGCCGGCTCCCCGCCGGGCGCAAGGCCGAGCTGGCGGCGTTCGTGGCCGAGCACGGCCAGGTCACCGTCGCCAACCTCGCCGAGCGGTTCGACGTCTCGCCGGACACCATCCGCCGGGACCTCGACCAGCTCGACGCCGACGGCGTCCTCATCCGCACGCACGGCGGCGCCATCAGCCCGCAGGCCGTCCCGCGCCCCGACACCGGCATGGACGTGCGCCTGCGCCTGCAGACCACGGCGAAGGACCAGATGGGCGCGCTCGCGGCGGCGCTCGTCGAGGACGGCTCCGCGCTCATGATCAACGCCGGGACCTCGACGCTCGCGGTCGTGCGGCACCTGGCCGACCACCGCGACCTCACCATCGCGACGAACTCGCTGCGCATCCCGACCGAGATCAGCCCGCTCGCGTTCCGTGACCTGTACGTCTTCGGGGGTGCGGTGCGCCTCACCGCGCAGGCGACCGTCGGCCCCGTGTCCTTCCCCGCGAGCACCGGGGCCGACCGGGAGATCCGCTGCGACCTGGCCGTCATCGGCGTCGGCGCGGTCAGCGCCGACTCCGGCTACTCGACGAGCAACCTCGGCGAGGCCTCGATGATGAGCGCGATGATGGACCGCTCGACGCGCGTCGCGGTGCTCGCCGACTCCACCAAGTTCGGCCGCCGGCTGTTCGCCCAGATCGCCGAGCTGGGGCGGGCCGACTACCTGGTCACCGACGCCGCGCCGCCCGGCGACCTCGCCGACGCCCTGCGCGACCACGGCGTGAAGGTCCTGCTGCCTCCGTCGGCCGAGGCGTCCTGACCTGCGGCTGAGGCGCTCCTGAGGCACCTCAGGCGTTCCTCAGGCGGTTCCTCAGGGATCCTGCCCCGCACATCCGGTCGGTCGACCGATGTGGCGCCCCCGCCTCAGCGACGAACGTGAGGGTCGTCGGGGAGAGGCCCCGGCGGACGGTCAGGAGGACGCCATGACTCTCACCACGTCGGACACCGTGGAGATGCTGTACCAGCTGAACCAGGTCGAGCAGGCCCGCCGCAACGACGAGCGTCGTCGCGCCGCGGAGCTGCGGGCGGCCCGGCGCGAGCAGCGGGCGCAGCAGCGCACCGCTCGCCGGGCCGAGCGCCGCGCGCGCCGGGCGGGTGTGCGTCCCAGCCTCCCGTGAGGCTGCGGTGAGCACCCCGCGCGGCGCGGCGCCGGCCGCACCGCACCACGACCCGGCAAGCCCCACGTCCGCGCACGCGGACGTGCACCCCAGGCCGGGGTCCTGACCGAGCGCAGCTCCAGGACCCCGGCCTGACTCGTCTGCCCCGAGGCCGGCGATGCCCGCACTCCCGCAGGGCGTCCGAGGCGCGGGACGAACCCATCCAGGTGCTGGTACCGGGAGGCCGCCGAGGCCCCGGCGCGATGGACTGACCGCATGCTGGCCCTGTTCAAGGAGGAGCCGGGCCCTGGGCTCGCGCTGGTCGAGCGTCCCGAGCCGGTCATCGGCCCCGGCGAGGTCAAGATCCGGGTGCTGCGGACCGGCATCTGCGGCACGGACCTGCACATCCTGCGCTGGGACCCGTGGGCCGCCGGCGCGATCCGCACGCCGCTCGTCCCCGGTCACGAGTTCTACGGCGAGATCGTCGAGGTGGCACCCGGCGTCCGCGACGTCGCGGTCGGCGACCGGGTCTCCGGCGAGGGCCACATCGTCTGCGGCACGTGCCGCAACTGCCGTGCCGGCCGCCGCCAGATGTGCATCCGGACGATCGGCGTGGGGCTGCACCGCGACGGCGCCTTCGCGCAGTACGTGACGCTCCCCGCCGAGAACGTGTGGGTGCACCACGACCAGGTCTCCCCCGAGGTCGGCGCGATCTTCGACCCGCTCGGCAACGCCGTGCACACCGCGCTGGCGTTCCCCGTCGTCGGCGAGGACGTGCTCGTCAGCGGGTGCGGGCCGATCGGCCTCATGTCGATCGCGGTCGCGCGGCACGCGGGTGCCCGCCTCGTCGTCGCCACCGACCTGTCGGCCCCTCGCCTCGAGATGGCCCGGCGCATGGGTGCGGACCACGCCTTCGACGTCTCGAGCGAGAACCTGCACGAGGTCCAGCGCGAGCTCGGCATGCGCGAGGGGTTCGACGTCGCGTTCGAGATGAGCGGCGCGCCGTCCGCACTCCCCCTCGTCATCGACAACATGAACCACGGCGGCCGGATCGCCATGCTGGGGCTTCCCAGCGAGCCGTTCGCGATCGACTGGAGCACGGTGGTCCTGCGGATGCTGACGCTCAAGGGCATCTACGGCCGCGAGATGTTCGAGACGTGGAACTCGATGAGCGCGATGCTGCACACCTCGGAGGTGCTGCGCGAGCGCATCGCGTCGCTCGTCTCGCACCGGTTCGGCGTCGGGCAGTGGCAGGAGGCGTTCGACGCCGCGGCGTCGGGCGGCGTGGGCAAGGTCGTCATCGACTGGGAGCAGGTGTGATGGGCACGAGCACGACGAGGCAGCGCTGGCGCGAGGAGCTGGCGGCGATCGACGCGGCCGGGCTCACCAAGCGCGAGCGCGCGCTGACCGGTCCCCAGTCCGCCCGGATCGCCCTCGCGGCCGGCTCGCGGCTCAACTTCTGCGCGAACAACTACCTCGGCCTGGCGGACGACCCGCGCATCGAGCAGGCCGCCGTCGACGGCATCCGCTCGCACGGCTTCGGGCTCGCGAGCGTCCGCTTCATCTGCGGCACGCAGGACGTGCACCTGGAGCTCGAGCAGCGGGTGGCCGAGTTCCTGCAGCGCGACGCCGCGATCCTGTTCTCGTCGTGCTTCGACGCGAACGGCGGCGTCTTCGAGGCGCTGTTCGGCGCCGAGGACGCGATCATCTCCGACGAGCTCAACCACGCCTCGCTCATCGACGGCATCCGGCTGTGCAAGGCGCGCCGCTTCCGGTACCGCAACCGCGACATGGCCGACCTCGAGGCGCAGCTCCAGGCGGCGTCCGACGCCCGCTCGCGGATCGTCGTGACCGACGGCGTGTTCTCGATGGACGGGTACCTGGCCCCGCTCGACGAGATCTGCGACCTCGCGGACCGGTACGACGCGCTCGTCCTCGTCGACGACTCCCACGCGGTGGGGTTCATGGGCGAGGGCGGCCGCGGGACGCCGTGGGTGTTCGGCGTCCAGGACCGCGTGGACATCCTCACCGGGACGTTCGGCAAGGCGCTCGGCGGCGCCTCGGGCGGCTACGTGGCCGCGCACGGCGAGGTCGTCGACCTGCTGCGCCAGCGCGCGCGCCCCTACCTGTTCTCCAACACGCTCGCCCCGTCGGTGGTGACGGGCACGCTCGCGGCCCTCGAGATCGTCGCCGGGTCCGACGAGGCGCGCGAGCGCCTGCACGCCAACGGTGCCCTGTTCCGGGGGCTCATGGCCGAGGCGGGGTTCTACCTGCTCCCGGGCGAGCACCCGATCGTCCCCGTGATGTTCGGTGACGCGGTGCTGGCGGCGCGCATGGCGGACGAGCTGGACCGCCGGGGCGTCTACGTCACGGCGTTCAGCTACCCGGTCGTGCCGGAGGGGCGCGCCCGCATCCGGGTGCAGCTCTCCGCGGTGCACACCGAGCAGGACGTGCGCGACGCCGTCGCCGCGTTCGTCGCCGCGCGCGACGCCGTGGGTCCGGCCTCGGGCGCCTCCGTCACGGGCTGACGTCGAGCAGGTCGCCCGGCCGGCAGCCGAGCGCGTCGCACACCGCCGTCAGCGTCGAGAAACGGATCGCCCGGGCCCGGCCGTTCTTCAGCACGCTGAGGTTCGCCACGGTGACCCCGGTCGCGCGGGAGAGCTCGACGAGCGTCATGCCGCGCTGCTCGAGCAGGTCGCCCAGCCGGCAGACGACCCGATGCGGAGCCTCGGCCTCGGCCGTCACACGAGCCCCTCGGTGTCCCGGGCGAGCCGGTGGCCCCGGGCGGTCGCCCACGCGAGGGCGCCGAGCAGGCCGGCCACGCCCAGCGGCCACCACGGCACCGACCAGGCGGCTGCGAGCCAGCCGTCCGGGACCGGCGGACCCGAGTAGGCGTGCGTCGCGAGGGCGTGCCGCGCGGCCAGGTGCGGCAGGACGACCACGAGCGCCCAGCCGGCGAGCATCGCGGCGGCGGCCCAGGCGAGCCGGGCTGCCGCACCGGTGGCGAACGGGTCCGCGCGCGTCCACGAGCGCAGCACCGGGACCAGCAGCAGCGCCACCAGCCCGCCGACGAGCAGGGACAGCCACAGCGGTGCCGCGGCGGCGACGGACGGCCAGCCGCTCGGGTCCCACCACGTGAGGCCGAGCGCACCCGTCCGCTGCACCGGCAGGGCCTGGCCGCCGGGCCACACGCCGGGCGAGACCGCGGGCTCGGCGTACGACCCGTCGGGGTACGCCCATCCCTGGACGGCGGGGACGACCCCGAGCTCGCCGTACGCGACCTCCCCGACGACCCGCACGGGCAGCGTGCCCATGGACCCGGCGCCGGACGCCGCCATCGCGAGCTGGGCGACACCGCCGGCGAGCAGCCCGAGCGCCGCGACCGTGACCACCCCCACCAGCCCGCCCGACGCCACCTGCTGACGCCCTCGCACCTCGGTGTCCATCCACGCCTCCCCGTATCGACTGTCGATATGCAGATCGACAGTCGATATGCCTGCCCTGAGCGCGACCTGCACGTTCACCCGTCCGGACGCGGCCGACCCCGGGCCGTAGGTCCCTGGGCGTGGTGGGCACGCGTCGCGACGATGGTCGACGAGGAGGGCGACATGAACGCACCGTGGTGGCGGCTCGCCGCCGAGCGGGGGATCTCGACGGCTGCGCCGTCGAGCCCGCAGGCCAAGACGCAGAACGAGCGGACAACCCCGGCACGCTGAGCGCGGGGTGATGCAGCGGCTGCCGGTGGGGGCCCACCGGCAGCCGGTCGCCGTGCGGCGGCCCGGCGCCGCCGCACGGCGGTCCGTGGCTGCCCGCAGGCCCGGGCGTGCCGGCGGGCCACGACGATGTCGGCGCCCTCGCCGACGATGGGCCCGTGCCCCTCGCACCACGCCCCGCCGCACCGGACGACACCGCCGGCGGACGGACGCGCGCCGAGATCCTGCACGCCGACCTGGACGCCTTCTACGCGTCCGTCGAGCAGCGCGACGACCCCCGCCTGCGGAACCGGCCCGTGGCGGTCGGTGGCGGTGTCGTCCTGGCGTGCTCGTACGAGGCCAAGCGCCGGGGCGTGCGGACCGCGATGGGCGGGCGGCAGGCCAGGAGACTGTGCCCGGACCTCGTCGTCGTGCCCGCCCGGTTCGAGGCCTACCTCGAGGCGAGCCGCGCGGTGTTCGACGTCTTCCGGGACACCACGCCGGTCGTCCAGGGCGTCTCCATCGACGAGGCGTTCCTCGACGTCGCCGGCCTGCGGCGGCTCGTGCCGGAGCCGCCCGTCGCCATCGGCGCGCGGCTGCGGGAGCGGGTGCGCGACGAGGTCGGGCTGCCGATCACGGTGGGCGTCGCCCGGACGCCGTTCCTCGCCAAGGTCGCCTCGCGGGTCGCGAAGCCGGACGGGCTGCTGCTCGTCGAGCCGGAGCGGGAGGAGGCCTTCCTGCACCCGCTGCCGCTCGAGGTGCTGTGGGGCGTGGGCGAGGTGACGGCCGCCCGGCTGCACGCCTTCGGGCTGGCGACCGCCGGCGACGTGGCGGCGCTGCCCGAGCACGTGCTCGTCGGCGCGCTCGGGCCGGCGGCGGGTCGGCACCTGCACGCGGTGGTGCACGGCCGCACGCCCGTGCGGGTCGAGACCGACCGCCGGCGGTCCTCGGTGGGCGCGCAGCGCGCGCTCGGGCGCGGGCCGCACGACGAGACCTTCGTCCAGGCCGCCCTGCTCGGGCTCGTCGACCGGGTGTGCCGGCGGCTGCGCGCGGGCGGGCGGACCGCGCGGACGGTCGTCCTGCGGCTGCGATTCGACGACTTCAGCCGCGCAACCCGCTCGCACTCGCTCCCCCAGGCGACCTCGTCGGGCGCCGACCTGGCCGCTGCCGCCCTCGGGCTGCTGGCCGACGCGCGGTCCCTCGTGCGCGAGCGCGGGCTCACGCTCGTCGGCGTCGCGCTCACCAACCTCGCGTCCGACGCCTGGGTGCAGGGCGCCCTGCCGCTCGACGGGCCCGACACCGCCGGGCTCGACCAGGCGCTCGACGCGGTGTCGGACCGCTTCGGCCGCTCCACGCTCGTCCGCGCGAGCCTCCTGCGCACGGGCGACGGGTTCGAGGCGCCGCAGCTCCCCGGATGAGCGCTCCGAGCGGCGCGTGTCGGCGGTCCCCGCCACGATGGGTCGCATGACCATCACCAAGCAGCTCGTCGTGTTCGACACCCCCGACCTCGCCGGGTCCAGCGCGTTCTGGGCGGCGCTCCTCGGGGGCGAGGTGACCCGCACGGAGGACGACTGGCACGCCGTGAGCGTCGGCGGCGAGGAGCGCATCGCGTTCCAGCTCGCGCCGAACCACGTGCGGCCGGACTGGCCGGACGGGCAGCCGCAGCAGATCCACCTCGACCTCACGGTCGACGACATCGAGGCCGCGCACGCGCACGCTCTGGAGGTCGGCGCGCAGCTCCTGCAGGACGCGGACCGCTCCACGGAGAGCGGGTTCATCGTCTACGCCGACCCGTCGGGCCACCCGTTCTGCCTCTGCTGGTGACGCCGCGGCCCGACCGCCGGCGCTAGAGGCGCGGCTCGCAGACCCCTGCGCCGAGCTGCGCCAGACCCGTGAGGTCGCCCGGGCCGAGGTCCGTGACACCCGGCGTCATCACGGGGTTCATGAGCTGGGTCGGGTCGTCGACGTGGTCGAGGCCGAGGACGTGCCCGAGCTCGTGCTCGACGAGGGCTCGGACCAGGTCGTCGCCCTCGTCGGCGCCCCCCTCCGCGCGCATCGCCGCGATGTCGTCGACGTCGAGCGTGACCGAGCCGGTGACCGTCACCGCCGGCCCGGACCCCGCGGCGACGGCGACGGGTCCCCCGATCCCGGCGACCGTGCCGGCGAGCGCGGGCGTCTCCCGCTCGTCGGACCACGTGACGAGCAGCGGCGCCCACCGCTCGCCGTACCGGCCGGGCTGGAACGCGGCGCGCTCCGGGTCCGGCGCCTCGTCGGTGTCCCCGTCGTCGAGGAACACCAGGCCCGTGGCCGCCTGCATCCGCGCGACGGCCTCCGTGACGAGCTCGCGGCCGCCCTCGGGAGCGCCGTCGGGCCGGACGACGTAGCGGACCGGACGGCACGGGTCCCAGGCGATCGGCGACGAACCGCCCGGCTGTCGTTGCAGGAACGCGTACGAGGTGCTCACCGTCCGCACCGCGGGCGGGAGCCCGAGCGGCTGCGGCTCGGCGCCGACACCGGGCGGCGGCGCCTGCCCGCCCAGCGAGCCGGCGTCGTGGACCAGCATCGAGACCGCCGCGTCCAGCGGCCCCAGGCCCTCCACGACCCCGCTGTCGCGCATCCCGTCGACGAGGCGAGCGGCCGCGACGACGACCATCCCGCACACGAGCGTCACGGCGAGCACGGTCCCGAGGCGGGAGAGCAGCGACCGGTGCTCCCCGCGGCGCCGCTCCCGCCGGGACCGCCGGCCGCTCTCCGAGGGCGACGTGCCGAGCGGGCCGAGCAGTGGCGGACCTTCCCGCCAGACGTCCGGGCGGGCCAGAACCGGGTCGGCGGCCCGGGGACCGGCCGACGGGGCCGACCGGGCGCGCGCCTCGTCGATGGCCCACTGCGGGATGCGGCCGCTCGGCGCGCGCGGCAGATCGTCCAGCGGCACGTCGTCGGGGCGGGTCACGGCGTCGAGGCTACGGGTCGTCCGCGCGCGGACCGCACCCCGAGGCCTAGGTCCCCCCCGTCCGGAGCAGCGCCGCACCTGGACGTGACCCGGATCACACCGCGGCCTGCTGCGAACCGCCGGGTGACACCGCAGTGTCGTGACGAGAGCCGCGCGGCTCGGAGGAGGCGACATGACGACGACAGCACTGCCCCTGGTGGTCGGTGGGAACGTGTTCGGCTGGACGGCGGACGAGGCGACGAGTCACGCCGTGCTCGACGCGTTCCTCGAGTCGGGCGGCTCGCTCGTCGACACCGCGGACGGGTACTCCGCGTGGGTGGCCGGGAACTCGGGCGGCGAGAGCGAGACGATCATCGGCTCCTGGTTCGCCGCGAGCGGCCGCCGGGACGAGGTGGCACTGGCGACCAAGGTGAGCGCGCACCCGCAGTTCCGCGGGCTCGCCGCCGCGAACGTGGCCGCCGCGGCGCGCGCCTCGCTCCAGCGCCTGCAGACGGACCGCATCGACCTCTACTACGCCCACTTCGACGACGAGTCGGTGCCGCTGGTCGAGACGGCCGCGGCCTTCTCGACGCTCGTCGACGAGGGCCTCGTCCGGACGATCGGCGTCTCGAACTACACGCCCGCGCGCGTCGGCGAGTGGTTCGCCCTCGCGGAGCAGGAGGGCCTGCACCGGCCGGTGGCGCTGCAGCCGCGCTACAACCTCGTCGAACGCGGCTACGAGGAGACCTACCGCCCGCTCGTCGAGCGCCTGGGCGTCGAGGTGTACCCCTACTCGGCACTCGCGTCCGGGTTCCTCACCGGCAAGTACCGGGATGGCGCTGCCGTCGACAGCGCCCGCGCCGCAGGTGCCTCCCGCTACCTCGACGCCCGCGGTCGTGCGGTGCTGGCAGCGCTCGACGAGGTCGCCGCGGCGCACGACGCGTCCGTCACCACGGTCGCGCTGGCCTGGCTGAGCAGCCCACCGTCACCGCGCCGATCGCGAGCGCCCGCACCGTCGACCAGCTCACGGCGCTCGTCGCCACCGCGGCCGTGACGCTCTCCGCGGAGGAGCTCCAGGCGCTCGGAGCGGCCTCGGCCTGACGCGCAGGACGTGCGGCCGGACGCTCGCCTCAGGGGCGAGCCGCCGGCCGCCGCACCCGGCGACGAGCCGAGGCGACCGTCCGGCGCAGCGGCGAGCGCGTCGTGCCGCGGCTCGCCGGCTCGTCCGTCGCCCCGTCCGTCCGCGCGGCCGTCGGCTCCGGCCGCGGCTGCGGCACGACGGCCTCGACGACGAGGGAACCCTCCGCGGGACCCCCGACGAGCTCGCCGACGGCCGCTCCCTCGGGTACGGCGGCCGTCTGCCCGGCGCCGAGCGCGCGGTGAGCCCGCACGTACGCCGGGACGAGCAGCAGCACGGCACCGACCCACGCGAGAGGGTTGCCCCACACGACGCCCGCGTAGCCGAACGCAGCGCCCAGCACGAGCGCCGCGCCGACCCGCATGACCAGCTCGATCACCCCGGACACCGTCGGGGCGGCCGCCTGGCCCAGGCCTTGCAGCGCGCCGCGGAGCACGAAGAGCACGCCGAGCACGGAGTAGAGCGCGCCGTTCACCGTGAGGAACTGCGCGGCCATGTCGACGACGCGCTGCTCCCCCGGGCCGACGAACAGCTCGACGATGTGGCTCCCGGCCGTGATCAGCGCGACGCCGAGCACGAGCGCGCCCGCGACCGCCATCGCGCAGGCCTGCCCGACGCCCCGACGGATGCGGTCCGGGCGGCCGCCGCCGAGGTTCTGCGCCGCGAACGTGGACGCCGCGAGCCCGAGCGACGCGAGCAGGGCGACCGCGAGGCCGTCGACCCGGGCGGCCGTCGTGTACGCGGCCACGGCGTCCGAGCCGAGCTCGTTGAGGCGCAGCTGCACCGCGAGCGCGCCGATCGCGACGATCGACATCTGGAACCCCATCGGCAGGCCGAGCCGCAGATGGTGCACCAGGTCGTCGCGTCCGACGCGCAGGTCGGCGCGCCGCACGTGCAGCGCCGGGACCCGGCGCGCGATGAACCACAGGCAGAGGCCGACCGAGACGGCCTGCGAGACGACCGTCGCGAGCGCGGCGCCCCCGACCCCGAGGCCGGCGAGCGGGACCAGCGCGACGACGAGCGCGATGTTGAGCCCGCAGCAGATCGCGAGGAACACCAGCGGCGTGCGCGAGTCACCGATCGCGCGGATGATCGCCGCGAGGAAGTTGAAGAACATCGTCGTGACAGCACCCGCGAAGCTGACCGTCGCGAACGTCCGGGCCTGCGGCACGAGCTCGGGCGGGGTCTGCAGCAGCGCCAGGGCCGGGCCGGTCGCGAGCAGCGCGACGACGGTCAGGGCAAGGCTCGCCGCCCCCGTCAGCACGGTGCCCGCGGCGACCGACCTGCGCACGCGCGCGGCGTCCCCCGCCCCGAACGCCTGCGCCGTGGGGATCGCGAAGCCCGACGTCATGCCCCAGGCGAACCCGAGCAGCAGGAACAGCAGGCTGCCGGTCGAGCCGACCGCCGCGAGGGCGTCGACGCCGAGCGTGCGGCCGACGATGAACGCGTCGGCCACCTGGTACAGCTGCTGGACGACGTTGCCGATCAGGAGCGGAACCGCGAAGACGAGGATGACGCGCCAGGGGCGGCCGGTCGTGAGGACCTTGGCCATGACGAGGGAGCTCCCGAGAACGAAGGGGTGCGAGTGCGGACGGCGTAGTCGGGCTCGTGCTCCGGTGGCGCCGGGCCGATCATAACGATTCGACCCTCGCCGACCTGCACCATTATTCGGGGCAACCCCGACAGCGGAGCTGTCGCGTGCGTCACCGCGACGGCTACGCGGGAGCTCGCCCCCTGTCGAGGCGCCCGCTGCTCGCGGACGAGAAGGCCAGATCCACAACCGACGCGAACCGCGCCCGCACGATGTCCGGTTTGGGTACCTTCACCGGTGTGCTGACCCAGGGGGACCTTCGACGACCGCTCAGGCGCGCTGCCGCGCTCGCTCCGGTGATGCTGCT
>Ga0180221_1000958_pt1 | contig 21502 bp, 21 predicted proteins | sample eDN5th37CKraftMG_FD_151339 | JGI IMG/M metagenome (GOLD analysis project Ga0180221, IMG submission 151339) | Enriched Miracle-Growth compost microbial communities from Emeryville, California, USA - eDNA 5th pass 37_C Kraft MG (version 2) (version 2) ...
AGCCGATGGACGCGCGGTCGCCGATGGACGCGCCGTCGCCGATGGACGCGCCGCCGCCGATGAACGCGCCGCCGCCGATGGACGCGCCGCCGCCGATGAACGCGCGGTCGCCGATGGACGCGCCGCCGCCGATGAACGTGCGGTCGCCGATGGACGCGCCGTCGCCGATGGACGCGCGGTCCATGACCTCGATGCTTGCCTTGATCGTGATGCCGGCCGCGATCCGCGCGGATACGGCGACGATACCGCCTTTGCTTCCGTCCGGATTTATCCAGCGTCGGCACTCGACTTCGGGGAGCCACGGCCGGAAGCGGTGCATGAAGGTCTTGTTCTGGACGTCGCTCATTGCTCGCCCCCTTCATCGCCTTCCGGCTTCTCGTCGCCTTCGGGCTTCTTCTTTTTCTTCGCCGACTGCCGCCGCCATGCCGCGGGCACTTCCATGCCGTCCGTGCCCGTTTCCGCGCACCAGCCTTCGTCCCACGCCGCGCGGCGCGGATCGGTCGCCAGATACGGATTGTCGATGATGCGCTTGCCTTCGCGGGCGGCGGCGCGACCGGCGGCGCGCGCGCCCTCAAGATCGGCGGCCGGCGCTTCGTCCGCCTCGGGCTGCGCCTCGCCACCATCGGGGGCGTCCGGCGGCGGTGGCTTCCTGCCCATCAACCGCCTGCGCGCGGCGTCGCCGAGCGGCGTGCCGTTCAGCATCCCGAGCGCCGCGCGATACACCTCGCAAAGCGCCTGGAATTCCTCGCGTTCGGCTTCCGACAGACGCCGCTCGCGCAGCATCTGGTTCAGGACCTTGGTGTCGAAGCCCGCGCTGCGCGCGCGGGCCTTGACCAGCTTGATCTTGTCGGAAATCGCCTGCTTCTCGACTTCCAGACCTTCGATGCTTTCGACGAAGTCGATCAGCATGTCCGCGGGCGCGCCGCCGTTGTGCCCCTCCGTCACGATCAGAACTCCGTTTCGAGAGCGGGATCGGACGCTGGCGCGGGCGCGGGCTTCGCCGTCGGCGGCGGCACATGCCGCGCGGCCTGCTGCGGCTGATGCGCGCCCTTCCAGACATCGGCGTCGTCCACCGGCGAGGCGTCGGGCAGTTCGGCGGGGCGGTCGGCCCACTTCACGATCTCAAGCCGCGGCTTGTAGTTCGTGCCGAACTTGTCCTTCATCGGATCGCTGCCGGTGCACGCGATCACCGGAACCTTGCCGCGATTTTCGGGCCGCGATCCCTGCTCCTCGAACGCCGCATAGATGTCGCGGATGGCGTTCGAAAGATGGATCGAAGCGGATGCGAACTCGACGGCGCCGCCGAAGAACTTCTGGCTGAAAGCCATGACAACGAAGCCGCGCTTGAAGCCTTCGCCGGGAGACGGCGCGGGATGATCGAGCGACGGGTCGATCACGCGCTCCGGCGCTTGGCCTTCGAGGAAGCGGAGCCAGCCGGTGCGGATGTTCGTGAGATCGAGCAGAAAGGTCGGCCGCGCGATTTCCAGGTCGCCGCCTTCGGGCGCGCGCACGAACCACTTGTCGGCCTTCGCGTTGAATTTGACGTAGGGTTTGATTGATCCCGAACCACCGATATTCAAAGGCATCGCTCTTCTCCTTTTGCGTTGATCAGAAACCAAAGACCTCCCGGCCCGCCGCGCGCGCAGACGGGTCGGACCACCAGAAGCTTTCGAAGTCGGGGACGATCAGCCCGGCGAGCTCGCGCGGATCGTTCGAGAGTGCGAGGAAGCGGCCGAGCGAGAGAGCGATAAGGCGCAGCGCGGCGAGATGCCGGCGCACATCGTCGCCGGACATCTCGTAGACACGGACCTGCTGCGGCTCCTTCTTTCCCGGCGCGGGCTTCGCGTAGGCGAAGCGCATTCCGAAATTGCCGTGCGCCGAGGCATAGACAGCGCCCTGGCGGCCGTGCGGATCGCCTATCTCGGACGGAAAGCGTTCGGTCGTCTTGAGATCGACGATCAGGCCGTGATCGGAGAACCGCCAGTCGATGAAGCCGATGATCGGCACCGGAACGTCGTCGAGCCGAAGCTCGACGCGGTGCTGATATGCGTCTGGCACGCCGTATTGCCGAAGCTCGCCGAGCGCGCCGCGCACATAGCCGCCGATCTTCGGCCGTTCCTCGTCGCGGCGCGGATCGCCGGCGAGCGCCGTCAGTCGATTGAATTCGCGCTCCGCTTCGGCCGCGCAGTCGTCGGCCGGCTTCGCGGGATCGATCAGCCCGATGTGGACGCCGTGCTCGACCGCCTTGCCGCGCGCGGCCGGAATGCCCGTCGGGATTCTGCGGCCGAGAAGCCGCTCCATGATCCACAGCGCGGGCTGTGCGGCCCACAGGTTCAGCGACGACGCCGAAAGATGATCGATGCCGTGGCGTGCGAAGGAGCTCGTCATTGGAGTCTCCCCGACCTGACCGCGGCGTTCTCCAGACGAATCTGATTGGCGTTCGCGGCCTCGGCGGCCGCATTGGCCGCTACGAACTCGACAAAGGCCTGCGGAAGGACCGCGAATAGTTTCGCGGCTTTCATCGTGGCGAGGACGAGGACGGCGTTCTCGTCGGCGCCATCCGAGCGGTGCGCGCATTCCGCCGCGGCATCCGCCAGGATGATTTTCGCCATCGCGTTGACGAGGACGTTCAGGGCGAACTCGGTGAGTCTGATCTCGTCCCCGTGCGGGGCGTGGGCTTCGCAGGTCAGCTCAAGGACCGATCGGAGCGCGCTTGAAGCCGAGCGCTGCATGGCTTCGCTCGGCCTGCTCATGACGCCACCGACGGATTGGTGTTTCGCTCGTTGGCGACAAGCCACTCGCGGAACGCCTGGGCGCGATAGAGGACCCGGCGTCCGATGCGGACCGAGGGTGGCCCGATCCGGCGGGTTTCCCAGCGGGCCAGGGTATCGACCGAGACGCCTATCTCGGCGGCGACCTCGGCCCTCGTCAGCCATCCGTCGAGAAGCGGACGGCCTCCCGACGGGCTCTCTTCCTGTTGCGCGTCCATGCAATCCCTCCTCCGTGGCGCACCGATCGAAACCGGCGCGATCCGAACATGCGAGGGCCGTCGGGGCTTAGGCGGAAACAGGCGGAAACGGGTGGAAAGAGGGGACGCGTCGGGCGCCACGCAATGGAATTGGACGGGAGTGGAAAGGGTCTGGACTCTCGCCACTCAAGAACGTAAGAAGAACATTGGTGTTGAGGAAACGGTTAACGATTCGCCGGGAAGGAGGCGCGATGGTGGCGAGCGTTGAGTATCCGAGCTTCGGGTCCGGCGAGCCGGTGCGGCTCTCCGCCGAGACCATAAGGGCGCTGGGCGCCGATCTGCGAAGGCGGTTGCTCGGGTTCGTGGTTCGGCCGGTCAATCCGGACGATCTTTTCCGCCGAACAGCGCGGCTGCGCGTAAACGGCACGCAGCTTCGCCTCGTATGGGACGCGGAGCATCCGGTTCACGACGAGGAAGGGAGCCCGGTGCTGGGCGTGTGCGAATACGATCCAGCGGAACCGGGCGAGGTCATGATCAGCCTGAATTCGGACCTGCTCGAAGATCGGCCCGAGCTGCTTCGCTCCACGGCCGCGCACGAGCTCGGACATGCCATCTTCGACATGCCGGCCGCGATGAAGGGTCGGACGGCGCGGGCGTTCCGCAGCCGCGCCGAAGTCCGCGCGGCCGGCGTGCCGATCGATTGGAGGGAATGGCGCGCGGACGAGTTCATGGGCGCGTTTCTCGCGCCGCGGCGGCAACTTACGCGCGCCTTCATCCGGGAAGCATCGGCGGTGGGGGCGTCGATCGCTTGGTGCGGCGAAGCCCCGACGCCCTGCATGAAGACGAGCCGGAACGGTTGGAGCGCGATCGAGGCGATCGTCGCCGCGCTCGCCGGCGAATTCGGCCTGTCGGAATCGTTCATCGCCGTCCGGCTTCGGAAATACGGCCTGATCGCGGATTAGGAAGGAGAGAGCAGATGGCTTTCGGCCTCACCGTCAGGGCAAGGCGAGTAGAACAGGGCATCGGCCTCAACGACTTCGCCGAACGGCTCGGCGTATCGCCGGCCTACTGGTCGCGAGTCGAGCGCGAACAGGAGAATCCGCCGCGCGATGAGCTCGTGGAGCGTGCGGCGGCGATCCTCGGTGTTCGGATGGACGATCTATTCGTCGAGGCGGGGCGCCTGCCGCCCGACATGAGAAGCGATCTGAGGCGCGTAGTGCAAGCCTACCGCCGGACCAGACGGATTTCCTTCAAGTAGTCCAAGGTTTTTTGGAGTTTGGAGACTTGCTCCAAGGCGCAAGTCGAGGCGAGGTCTGGTCTTGTGTCGAGAGGGGGTGCTCAAAATGCTGCCACCACGTTCGTTCTATTTGTTGACCGAAGCCGCCGCGCGATGGTCCGTCACGCCGTTCGATGTCATCGGATGGTCAACGGAAGGTCTTCTCTCGCTTTCGATCGCGCTCCCGCCCGTGAAGATCGGTCAGTCGGAAACGGTGTCCGGCCTCGTGGACATCGAGGCGCCTCACGTATTGCCGCTTTTCCGGCGCGACGGCATTCCGAGTCAGTCGGTCGCGATCCGCCGTGTGAAGACGGGCGACCAGGAATTCCGCTGGATTTCGGAGCCGCCCAACGGCGTCGTCGTCGCCGCCGCCGACGTGCTTGTCCGGCGCGGCGAGGTGGAGAAATTCGAGCAGCGCTTCTGCGAGGCCGGTCCAGCGCATTTGTCCACCGCGCCGCCGAAGACCCGCCGGCCGGGGCCGGGAGCGCCGCCGCGCCACGACTGGGATACATTCTACGCCGTGCTCGCCCGGCGCATCCACGAACACGGCCTGCCCAGGACGCAGGCGGAACTGGTGAGGGAAATGCGCGACTGGTTCGAGCGGCGCGAGGACGAATACGCGCCAGACGAAAGCACGATCGCGCGCAAGATCAGGATTGTCTGGCAGGAGCTTTGCCGCGCCTAGCGTGGCGCTCTTCCTCGTCCACGATGGCGCGAACGACGGCCATGTCCATCGGGCCGGTGCCGATCCGGGCCACCTCCGCCGCCACGCGCGCCCAATGGACGAATCCCTTCCCATCCCCGGCGAACCGCGCGCGGGCGGCCAGCCGTTGGGCGTCGTAGTAGGCGGTGGCGGGACCCTTCGCGAGGAGAAGCCGCGCGTCGTCCCGGACGCGGCCCTTGGCCGCCTGCCTACGCTCAAGCCAGGCTGAGATTGTCCCCCACATGAACGCCAAACCGAAAGTCCGCGCGTCCTTTTAGCATCATCTGTCACGCCGCGCGATCCGACGGCGAGGCCTCCGAGATCAGTTTGAGCTTCGGGCGCAGCATCTCGCCCACCGCGTCCGCCCCCTGCCGAACGGGATCGTCCAGCAGATGGGCGTAGCGTTGGGTCGTCTTGGGGCTGCTGTGGCCGAGTAGTTTGCCGATCATGGGGAGCGACATTCCGCCGCTGACGAGCAGCGATGCGAAGGTGTGGCGCAGATCGTGGACCCGGACGCCTTCGAGGCCCGCGGCCTTCTGGATGTCGGCCCAAAAGCGCCGAATGTCCTCGATGGGCCTGCCCTCCACGTCGCCGGGGAAGAGCCATTCAGCGTCAGCGGGGAGCGCGGCGAGCCGCGCGCGGACGAACGCGACGGCGGCGCGCGAAAGCGGGACGCGGTGCATCTTCTTCTGCTTGGTGGTCGAAGCCTTCTTCGTCCAGATAGCGAGATCGAGATTGAATTGATCTGGCCGGGCCGTCCGCGCCTCGCCCTTGCGCGCGCCGGTGAGCAAGATGAAGCGCACCACATCGGCGGCGCGCTGGTTTTCATGCGCGTCGATGGCGGACGCGAGCCGGCCGATCTGGTCGAGGGTGAGAAATACCTCGCGCTCGTTCTCCACGTTGCGATGGAACGTGGCGGCCGGATTGTCGTCGCGCATCTTCCACGGCTTGACCGCGAGGTTGAACATCTTGCGCAGCACCTCGCCGACGCGGTTCGCGCGGATCGGCGTCGGGCGCGCCTTCGCGAGAGCAACCCGCCGCTTGTGCTTCGGCTGCTCCTTGCGCGGGCGGGCGCGGCCGGCGGCGATCTTCGCGAGCAGCTTCGACACGTCCGCCTCGGTGATGTCGGCGACCTTGCGCGATCCCCATTCCGGCTCGACCAGCTTCCGCAGCATCGAGGTCTGGTCCTTGCCGTTGCGCTCCGAAAGGGTCGGCACATGCTCGGCGATGTAGCGGTCGATCAGGTCGCGGACAGTAGGCGCGGCGCGAACCGCTTGCCGCTCGGCCAAGGGATCGTCACCGCTGTCGATGCGCCGCTTTAGCTCGCGTGCCTTCTCGCGCGCAGCGACGACTGACCAGTCGGGCCACGCGCCGATGGTGATCCGCCGTTCACGGCCTGCGATGACATAGGAGAGCACGAACGCCTTGGCGCCCGCGGTCGTGACGCGAAGGCCAAAGCCGATCACCTCGTCGTCGCGCATGATGATGTTGCGTGCCGGATCGGGCTGGGCGGTCTTGACGAAGCGTTCGGTGAGGTGGGCCTTCATGGGCTGACTGAGCAAGGAAATTTCGCGCCCAGCAAGATGCTCTCTTTGTCTTCAAAGGCTTAGGCGGAAACGGGCGTAAAGGGGCGGAGAGATGGGAATGCGGACATGGCGTGTCCGTCACGTGTCCGCCGCGCTCGCCCCGTCCCGATTCGCCCCGTGCCGTGCGGTGCAATTGAATGCGGCGCTGTGCGGCAATCGAGTCGGTTGCGTATCAATGTGTTACGTCCAACCCATTGAAGACGCTGGCACGCCGCGGGAGCGCGACGGTAGGCTCATAACCTGAAGGTCGTAGGTTCAAATCCTACCCCCGCAACCAAATTAGCGCCGTCAGGTCAAAGACTTGGCGGCGTTTGGCTTTTCCGGCTCCTCCGGCCGAAACGGGCCGAGTCAACAACGAGTCAACAAAATCCATGGCGGTGATTGGCGCCCAACCTGCGATCCGGTTGGCGGGGAGTCATCAAACCGAGCTAGCGAGCTGTTCCGCAGCCGCGTCAGCTTAGCGGCGGCTACGCCCGCTGGCCGTGACACTTCTTCCACTTCTTGCCGCTCCCGCAGGGGCACTGATCGTTCCTGCCAATCTTGCCCTTGGCTTGAACACTTGCAATCCGCCTCTGCTGCAATGCCTCGCCCTCCGCGCGTAGCCGCTCGATCTCTGCCTCTGGCACTCCGACCAAAGTGACATGGCGCAAGTGGGCACCAATCAGCTTTCCGTTTTCGTCGTATTCAAGCTCAACGAGGCGGCGCTCCGCCTTATTTTCCGCGAGCATGACAACGCGTGTGTGTTCGATCGCGCCTTCCGCGTTACGTGGTGCGTCGGGAGACCAAACAAAAAGGGTCATCTCCACTCCACCATACGATGACATCGGGCGTGCGCGCCTTAGCTCCCTGTTTTCCTTCAGCGCGGTCTCGATCGACGAAGCAAGCGTGTCTCGCCAATCGCCAGCACCATCCAAAATGAAACTTGATAATTCCGCCCTGTGCGGCTCGTTCGAAGTACCTAACAGGTCAACAATCTCCGCAATCCGGTGTGGCATCTTCTGCCGGGGCTTCGGTGGCGCGTCGCCGACGAGCAGCGCACTAAAGTATTCGTCGACGGGGTTTGTGTAGCCGGTGAACTGCATCTTGTCGGCGTTCTGGGAAAGCTCTTCCGCATACTGCGTGTAATTATTTTCCGTGATATACATACCGAAGTGATCCATCTCGTCATTGAGATCGACCTTGTCAGAACGACCGGCTCTTACGCGCATTTCGACGAAATGCAAAAAGATTAGCGGGTTGTCGAAGAGGTCGGCGTAAACCCGAAGATCGTCGAGCGAGAGCGGCCACAACGGGCGCTGACCGACATCGATCCCGAGTGGCGCAAGATGTTGCGCGCGAGCTGCCAGCGCTGTGAAGGCATCAAGTGTGATTGTGCATACGGTCACATGCCGGAAATCCGAACGTCGCAGCTTCGCTATTTCATTGTGTCTCGCATCCGCAATCGAGACTTCAGTTGCGCTTTCCAAGAAGTCCACAAACCGACTTCCCTGCCGGGCGGGCGCTTGGAGGAGTGTGCGAAGTGACGCAAGATGCGCATCGAGATCGTTCGCGGGCGATGTGTACGTGAAGGCGCCGCCTTTCACCTCGATTGCGAAGAGGTGGTCTTCATAGATCAAGATGCCGTCGGCTTCATGCCACTGAGCCGGGCCGTCACCGACTTTCCACCTGTAGTAAATAGGCCGATATACGCGTGCGCCGGGCATCAACCGGGTTAGGTAGGTGAACGGCAATTCTTCAGAGACCGCCTTTTGACGGTCGTTCCACGATTCCTTGTAGGCGGGTTCAAGCTCAACAACGATGCGCCGTAGTACGCGGTATATGTTGTCGAACAGGCTGAAGATGTCGAAGCAATACGTCGAGCCATTGAGCCGTACGAACGGTCGCCGCATTATCGGCCAAATGCGCAAGGGCCACCCTGCAAATTCGCCGGTGGCGAAGAATTCGGTGTCTTCGCCGGGGGAATAACTCAATGCGTCAAGCAAGGCTTTGGGCAGCACGGTGTTTTTGCCAACGTCGAACAGATCAAGGCCGAACATCGCGCCTGCGAACCTGTCGCGCTGCGCGGCAAGTGCGCGGTCCTCAAATACTTTGGCCATCAGTGCTTCAAAATCTAACTCCTGGTGCTTGGCCGCAAGCTCATCAAGCCGGGCCATCGACTTCGCATGCAATTCCTTCATGTCGGTTGCGATGTCCATGAGCCCATGCGTAAGCCGAGTCAAAATCTTGTCGAACTCCGCCGTGAGTGCTGCTGCGTCCAGCCCGAACAGCTTCAACAGAATGTCCGAATGCGGACCGAGCACATCAAGCAGCGCCTGCCGCTCATGAAGCTGGTAGCGTTTGCCCCGAATATTCAGCCAGAGTGCTTCCGCGCGAAACCTAAACTCCTCCAACTGCATGTCCAGTTGCGGGTCTTGAGCTCTTCGGTGAGCCGTCAGGCACATCTGATAATCGAGCGTGAGACGCCGGAACAATGTCTCGACATCCGCTTTCAACTTCGTCCAATCTTTTTCGCTTACATCGGCGGCGTACTGCTCCGGCTTTACTGACACGATTACGCTTTGCAAATAATCGACCATGCGGGCTGCTGCGAGCTTTTGAGAATCATCTGCATCTGTCCCGCCTAAGCCGACCATCATTGCAGAATATTCCCACCAGCCCCGTTGAAGCAGGCGGTCAGGGGGTAGGCGGGCGATCTGTGCTGCGATGGAGGCGACAAGCCCGTCGATCTCGCCGATTGTGATGGGATACTGAGCCACCATTCGGGCTTGAGCGGCCTCAAATTGCTCTTGCGTTGCCCGTGAGCGGCCTATCATCAACCGGCCGAAACGGGCGAACTCCATCGGCCCGGCGGCGAAGTAGTCGTCGGGTTTCCTGTTTTTGGCCTTTCTTCTTTTCGATTTGGCCAGGGGGACCTCCTGCGCTAGACGACGCTATGCCCAGCGCTTTACCGCCTCGGCTACGAGATTGGTGACATTCCCCGGAGTGTTTGGAAGCTCAACGTAGGGCTCGCCGCCGGTCCTCCTAATCCGGCCACAACCATCGTGAAGCCGCAAGGTCTCAATGCCGGCAACGTGCGCTGACCTTACTATATTGCAACTATATTGCAGCCCGGAACTAGGCCGCCACCGTTGCGATCCCGTCCAGCCGGACCCGCACGGTCGCCACCCCATTGCCGGCGGCTTCGATCGCGATGCCGATCGGATAGCGGCCCGTCGCCGGCGCGTTGACCTGCTTGGCGGAATTATCCCAGGCGACCGCATCGCCGGCTGCAATCACCGCGCTGGCGAGCTTCGGCAGATCGAACACACCATCGGTGGCGAGCGTGACAGTCTCGCCGGCCGCTGCCGTCTTGCTGGCGACGCCGAACAGGCTGCCGATCAGCATGCCATCACCCGAATTCACGCCGCCGGTGGGCGCGGCAACGGCGATCATGCGGCCTTCCTGGATGTAGTTCTTCATGGGTCACATTCCTTTCGATGAGCTGATGCGAACCTGGGCGACGCGCGGCGCCGACGCCACGCCGATGCGCCGGTCGAGGTCGGCGAGCGCTGCGGCCAACTCGGCGTCGTTCGCGTAGGTGATGCGGCGACCCTCGTATTCGACCGTGCGCACGCCGGCGAAGCGCGCCGCAAGGAGCGCTTCACGCATGGCTTCGAGTTCGGCGATGTCGGTCATCACGCGCCCGCGTTGGCGTACCAGCCACGCCAGTCGATAAAGCCGGCGCCGAAGTCGAGGATGACGCGGATTTCGACGCCATCGACATCCCAGCCGGCCTTGGTCTCGATCTGCGGGCCTTCGCCGCCGGCGAGATAGGCGTATTCGAGGCCATCGATCTCGGCCGGATCGGCCGACACGTACCAGCGCGTCGCGCTCGACAACCGCGGCTCGACCACCATCGACAGCGAGCCCGAGAACGGGTTCACGTCGGCGGCCTTCGCCGCGGCGATCGTCGCCAGCCACTTCTCGGCCACCGTCTCCTGCGCGGGCGGCACGAGGAGATATCTCGGGCTTGCGCTGATCGGCTGGCCGGAAAGCCCGGTCTGGCTGCGCATGGCAAGCCGCGCGGCGGACAGCGTATCGTCGGCGATGGCGCCGCCGGTTGCTGCCTTGTTGCCGTGATCGGCATGAAACAGCGCCTTGCCGTCGCTCATGGTCGGTCCGTTGCCCGAAGGGCCTTCGAGAAGATTGACGAGGAGCCGCGCTTCGGTTTCGGCCGCGGCCTGGCCGAGGCGCCGGGCAAGATCGGCAAAGGCACCGAGGTCGTCGTTGACGAGCACCTGGCGCGTGACGCCGATCTTGCGGGCAAAGGTCTCGACCTTGTAGGCCTCCTTCGCCTCGGCCATGGTGCCCGCGCGAATCTCGCCGTGCTCGTCGAGCTTTTCGAGCATCGGCGCCTCGCCGAGCATGATCTTGTTCACGGTGCGGAAGTCGCGTGCGGTGGTCTGGCGACCAAGCCGGCGGACGCCGGCGGGAGCCGCGGTATAAGCGGCGCGCAGGGTGCGGCCGATCGTGTCGCCGACGATGAGCGGGAAGTCGCTCGTCGTATGCAGCGCCCGCGTGATGAGCGCGGCCGGCGAAAGGCCGGTGACGGAATGGCCGCGCAGGACCAAGAGCTCGCGCGCCATCTCGGCGCAGGTGGCATAGGCGTAGCGCCGCGCCGGCTCGGAAAGCTGGTGTTGCGGATTGATGCGGGCATAGAGCGCCTCGCCCATGTGCCGGGCGCGGATCGCCGGATCGTCGTGGCTGTCGCCGGCTTCGACGCGAACCTGCTCGGTGCGAATGTTGCCGCCGCCGCGTGCGGCCAAAGCCTCGAACGCCGCACGTCGCGCCTCGTCGGCGGTCGCCCCATTGTCGATGAGCCCGTCCGCGAACTCGGTGCCGAGCCCGGCAACGCGGGCGATGGAGCGGATTTCGGCATTGATCGCCGCGCGCGTCTCAATCTGGTCGGCGGGCGGGCTTTCCCGCGCATCGGCCGGCGCGTTCTCTATCTCGGGCATGGTGCCTCCTTGGCGGATGGTCGCGCCGGGATCGGCCGGCGTCGGAACGAGGGAGATTTCGATCGGTGTCCAGGCAACGGCTGTGCGCACGCGCTCGCCGGTCGCCGGATCGGTGTCGTCGCGCCAGCGTTCGACCGTGTAGCCGACCGAGACGTGGCGCAGGATGCCGGCCATCACGTCCTGCCAGATCGGCTCAACCTCCGGCCGCGCCGAGAACTGCAAGACGGCAGTGCCCTGCCGGCCATCGACGCGGGCATCGCGCACGGTGCCGAGAACGTCGCGCACGGCGCTTTGCCGGTGTGCATCGAGCACCGACGCGCCGATCAGGCGCGAGAGATCGACGGCGGAAGGATCGAGCGACAACCGTTCGAGATAGGCGCCAGCGGCATCGCGCCGGCGCACCGCGGCGCCGGTGGTCCACACCGCCTCGACGGTGCGGGCCTCCGCATCGGCGCTCTGCGGCGCAAGCGTTGCGCGGCGGATGAAGAGATCAGGCATGGGCGCCCTCCATTGCAGGCTGGCCAGCCGGCACGGCGTTGTCGAAGGAAAGCCCGAGGCGTTCCTCGCGGGCGCGATCGGCGGCGATCGCCGCGTCAACCTCCTCGATGTCGTAGCCGCGCTCGGCGATCGATTGGCTGCGGCTCTTGAGCCCCGCGCGGATTTGCTCGATCTCGGCGCGCGCGTCCTTCAGCGGATCGACCCAATCCCATTTGGGCGGGAGCCATTCGGCCGCGAGGAAGGCCGCCGGATCGCGATCGAAGGCGCGGGCGTCGATCGCGCCGGAAAGGGCGGCGAGCCGTACGAAGCGCTCCCACACCGGCCGGCAGAACTGGAAGACGATGACGGCGTATTGCAGCTGTTCGATGCGGCGGCGAAATTCGAGGAGACCGGCGCGGATCGAGGAATAGCTGACGCCTTCGAGATCGCCGGAAACGAGCTCATAGGGAACGCCGAGGCCTGCGGCGATGGCGCGCAGGTGGTTTTTGACGAAGGCACCGTAGTCGCCGGGGTCGGCCGGATCGGAGAACTGGATATCGGCGCCGGGCGGCAGCGGAACGAGGCTCCCGGGCTCCATGCCGACATTGAGCACGCCGTTGACGGCGCCGCCGGTGTTGAGGCCGGCGACCGTCCCGTCCGGATCGCGAATGAAGCCGGTGAACAGCGCCGCGACCTTCGCCTTCACCAGCGCCGCGTCCTCGTATTGGTCGAGTTCGTGCAGGCGAAGCAGGATCGGCGCGAGCCAGGTGATGCCGCGCAATTGCCCGGGCGCGAGCGGCTGGAAGAGATGCAGCATGTCGGCCGCGGGCACGCGCACGGTATCGAGCGCCATCGGCGCGAGCGCATCGCCCGGGCGATGGCGATAGCAATGATAGGCGGTGCGCCGGCCGGCGGCGTCGAACTCGATGCCGGCGCGGATGCGCGCGCCGGCGCCGACCTCTCGATGCAGCTCGGTCGGCACCTGCTCGCGGTCGAGGATATCGATCGCGAGCGGCGGGCCGTCGTCGGCTTCCGCGAAGCGCAGCCGCGCGAAGCTCTCCCCGCTTTCGACCATCGCCCTGAGCGCAAGCGCCTGGAGCCCGTAGAAATCGGTGAGGCCCGCGGCGTCGGCGCGGTCGGTCCAGCGGTTCCAGAGCGCGTGCAGCCGATCGCGCACGGCGGCGTCGGGATGCATCGAGCGCGGCTTGACGCCGGAGCCGATCGCGTTCGCGACGAGGCCTTGGACGGCGGACGCGACCCACGGGTTGTTGCGTGCGTACCAGCCGGCGCGCCGCGCGGCCATGGTGGCGCCCGCCAGGATCGAGGCGTTCAGCGCCTCGATGCCCTTCGCGCCTTCCCAACGGCGGCCGCCGCCGGCCGCGTCAAACGCGCGGCGGCGGGCAAACCCCAGGAAGGAGGCAAGGCGCGACCACATGCCCGCCAGGATCGGGCGGGCATGGGCGGAGGGCTATTCGGAATGTTTGGGAATGTGGCGAATAGCTTGGCATAATCTGACAGATGTCGCAGGCGTTCTCTGTTTGCCCCAAATTATCGTTGACGACCAGAGAGCGAATCTGTCGACATGTCGACACCTGCGGGGTGGGGGGAGCCAGCCGATGAAGAAAGAATCGAAGGAACGACCGCGTTGGCCGCATAGGGACACCCGCACAATAGGCTTCCGACTACCCTCCGACCTTGCTCGGGGCGTCAAGGATGAAGCAGCTCGACGTGGGATCATGTTGAACCGGCTGTTTGAGGAGATGTGGGAGCTTTACCAAAAGCATAAGGGTGGAAGGGACTGATCCGGTGCCAGTCAATCTCGACAAGCCTCATCTCTGGAAAGCGGACATTTCCGCTTCCGTCGATATGTACAACGACTGGTTCATGAAATTCGCCCCCGACGCCTACCGCAGCACCCGAATCAAAACGACCGAGGCCGTAAAGGCGACCCTCAAGGCGACCAATAACCTGACCGACGTGACGCCGCAGCTCTTGAAGACGCACCCGACCACGCTGCCGACCCTGCGCATGTCCACCTGTCCGCCGCTTGCCGTTGACCGCCTGATCGGCCTTGCTGGTGTGCCGGACAGCCTAGTGAAGACGATGGAGGAGGGAAGACTTCCTGTCAGGCTGAACGGCGCGGCGCTCGATGCCGAGCTGGAGAAGATTGGCAACATCATCGAGCGGATGGCTGACCCCGACATATTTGTCTGGCTTGAGCGTAAGGACTCGCCGTCCGAGCAGGAGCTGTATCGCGCTTCGACCATCGTTGCCGACCGGCTCTGCGGTTCCGTCGCCAACCCGATCATCCGCAATGCTCAAGAGAAGCGTCAGCTCGCCGCCATTCAGGGGTGGCTTGAGCAACGCGGCTACAAGCTCAATCCTGTTGGCGACGGCACGAAGTTCGATGCCATGAAGCCCGGCACGTTCAGCTTCCGGCTGAACGTCCCCGTCTCGCAGGAAGGCACAGGCAAGCAGATCAATATCCCCGTCGATGCCGTCATCATGCCGAAGACGGCGAAGGCAGGAGACTTTCCGCTTCTGGTGGAGGCCAAGTCCGCCGGCGATTTCACCAACGTCAACAAGCGCCGCAAGGAAGAAGCGACGAAGATGGCGCAGCTCCGCCGCACATATGGGGCCGAGCGTGTACGCTTCATTCTCTTTCTGTGCGGCTATTTCGACAGCGGCTATCTCGGCTACGAGGCCGCCGAAGGCATCGATTGGGTGTGGGAGCACCGCATCGACGACCTTGCGGAGTTCGGCATATGAGACGCGCAGACTCGAAAAAAACCGAACAGCAGCGCCTTGCACTTCAGTCCGAGCTGGACGCTGGCAAGACGCAGGTCGAGCGCAACCGCATGGGCCAGTTCGCCACGCCGTCTGCGCTCGCCCTCGATATTCTCGAATATGCGCGGACCGCCCTTGGTCCGGGCGAGCCCGTGCGGTTCCTCGATCCGGCGATCGGCACCGGCGCGTTCTATTCAGCCCTATGCTCCGTCTTCCCGGCAGGTCAAATCGCTGCCGCTACCGGCTTTGAAATCGATCCACACTATGGCCGCCCTGCAGCGGCGCTGTGGAAGGATAGCGGCCTCGATCTGCGTCTTGCGGATTTCACCGCCGCAAGCCCGGAAGCCGCTTACAACCTCGTTATCTGCAACCCGCCCTATGTCCGGCACCACCACGTCGTCAACGAGGAGAAGGTGAGATTGAAGCATGCCGCAGCGCAGGCTTGCGGGGTGCGCATCGGCGGGCTTGCCGGCCTCTACTGCTATTTTGTTGCGCTCACCCACGCCTGGATGGAAGAGGGCGGGCTTGCTGGCTGGCTCATCCCGAGCGAGTTCATGGACGTGAATTACGGTCGGCAGGTCAAGCGCTACCTGCTTGAGCGCACCACGCTCCTGCATATTCACCGCTTCGATCCCGCCGACGTTCAGTTCGACGACGCGCTCGTTTCTTCGGCCGTCGTCTGGTTCCGCAAGGCCCCGCCGCCGCGCGGACACGCCATCCGGTTCACGTTTGGCGGGACGCTGCGCGCGCCGAGGGATGAGCGCATGGTTTCGGCTGCCGTGCTCGCGACCGAGCCGAAATGGACACGGTTTCCCGCTGCGCCCCCGCGCGTGAAGTCGGCACTGCCAACGATAGACGACTTTTTCAGCATCAAGCGCGGCCTCGCGACCGGAGACAATCGCTATTTCATCCTCACGCCCGAGGAGATCGAGGAACGAGGGCTGCCCCGCGAGATGTTTCGCCCGATCCTGCCGAGTCCGCGCTATCTGCCGACCGATGAAATCGAAGCGGACGCGGAGGGCAATCCCCTCATCTCGCAGCGGTTGTTTCTTCTCGATTGCCGCCTGTCGGAAGAAGAAGTCAAGAACCGTTATCCCCGGCTTTGGGCGTATTTTCAGCAAGGGTCAGACGATATCGCCGCCCGCTATCTCTGCCGTCACCGTTCGCCCTGGTACGTGCAGGAGAACCGGCCACCGGCACCCTTTGTTTGCACCTATCTAGGGCGCAACGGCACCGCCCGCGGAAGGCCGTTTCGGTTCATTCTCAACCGCTCTGCCGCGACAATTGCCAATGTATATCTTGCGCTTTACCCGAAACCGTTTCTCGCTAAGGCGCTTGTCGAGTATCCAGGCCTTGACCGCGAAATATGGAAGGCCCTCAATAGCATCAGCCCCGAAAAACTGTTCGGTGAAGGGCGCGTTTATGGTGGGGGGCTTCACAAGCTCGAGCCCAAGGAGCTTGCGAACGTGCCGGTGCCGGATATCGCGGCACTTGTGCCGGGGGGCGGCACGCGATCTTATCAATGCGAGCTGTTTACATACGCGGCCGAATGATCCGAGTTTAAACCGATAAAACCAGAATCGAATGACATCGCCACCCCAGCGCCCCTTATTCTCAATTGCCGGCCGTCTTCTCTGTCAATTCGTTAGGTGCGTTCAGCAAACTATCGAGAAAGGCTTCAAGGTCCACATCATCGACCTCGACGAAATCGCCGCGCTCAAGGGCCCGAATACCTTCATCGATCATCGCCCGGAGGCGTTCGAGTTTTGCTTGATCCCGTTCTGCTGCCATTCTTGGCCCTGCCATTTCTCCTCGGCGCGCATTCTATCAATTCACCCCATCCACCGCGACCGGATCACGCGCGGCGGCTCGGCCGGCCGGGTGGGCGCCGGCGCGCCCTTGGCGGGCGCGGCGCCGATGGCGTCGGCCTCCTCGTTCAGCCGCAAGCCCATGCTGATGAGGCCGTGCAAGGCGGCCATGGCATAGACGGTGGTATCGAGCGCCTCGTTGCGCTCGCCCTCGCGGCGCGGTTGCCATAACCGGATCGGCCGCCCGCGCTCGAAGCGGGTGACGACGCGCTCGGCGGTGAGCTGGCGGAAGAACTCGGCATCGCGCTCCATCGGGAAATGCAGCATGCCGGGACCGGGCTCGGTGAGGCGAAGCCGCGCGAACAGCGCGTCCTTGGCGGCATCGACGCCGATCACGAACAGCGGCGCCTTGCCCTTGGTGCGTGAAGGCCGGCGCGGCCAAAGCGGCAGGCCCGGCCCGCCGCGCCCCTTGATCGCCCAGATGCGGCGGTGCAGCCGCGTGCGGCAGTATTCGTAAGCGGCCTTGGTGTGCTGCCCGCCGGTATCGATGGCGACGGCGCGGATGACAAGATCGGCGACGGCGCGCGCGTGCGGATAGGTGGCGGCAAGCGCCGCATCGAGATCGGCCCACACCCGCGGCCCGGACGGATCGCCGAAGATCACGCGATAGTCGATCGACCACGCTTCCTCGTCGCGGCCCCAGCCGATCACATGGAGTTCGAGCCGATCGCCCTGCACGTCCACCCCGGCGGTGAGCACCGCGATGCGCTCGGGCAAGAGCCCGCCCCAATCCTCGCGCCGCGCCATCAACGGCTCGGCGTCGATCACCTCGCCGGCCTGGTCCTCCCAAGTCTCGGCGAGCTTGGTGTTGGTCCAGACCTGAAGCCGGGCCGGATCGCGATAAACCTGCCCGTGCTCGATGGCGATCTCGGCCCATGTCTCGAACGGCGAATAGAGACTCGACAAATGGAAGCCGGCGGTCTTGCCGTCGCCGGTTGCGGTCGCGCGCCAGCGGCCCGAGGCGAGGAGCGCCGGCTTCATGTGCTCTTCGTGGATCGCACCGCATTCCGGGCAGACGCGGTGCGCAAGTTCGCGCCGGCCTTCCGGCCATTGAATCTGCGCCCAGGTGATCGGCGCGAAGGTTCCGCAATCCGTGCAGCGCACCTCGAAGATGCGCTTGTCGCTTTCCTCATAGGCCGCTTCGATGCGCGAAAAGCCTTTCAAGGTCGGCGTCGAAACGAGCACGATCTTGCGTCGGCCGCGGAACGTGACGGTGCGCTGCACCGCGAGCGCGACCGGATCGCCTTCGCCCGACACGTCGGACGGATAGGCGTCCACCTCGTCGAGGAAGAGATAGCGCGCCGGCGTCGAGCGCAGGCCCACGCCGGACGCCGCGCCGACCATGACGAGCTGCCCGCCGGGGAAGAGCTTGCGGAACTGGCTGTTGCCCGGCTCCTTCTTGCCTGGCTCGACGACGCGCTCGCGCAGGATGGGCGAGGCGGCAATCATCGGGTCGATGCGGATCGAGGTGTTGCGGCGCACCGCGTCCATGGTCGGCTGCACCATGAGCATCAGCCCGGGCGCGTGGTGGATCACGTAGCCGAGCCAGTTGAGGCCCGCTTCCGTGCCGCCGAGCTGCGCGCCCTTCATGAACACGACGCGCTCGGTCGGATCGTTCGCCGAAAGGCAATCCATGATCTCGCGCAAGTACGGCGTGCGCGAGGTGCGCCATCGCCCCGGCTCGGCGGACAAGTCGGGCAGAAGCCGATTCTCGTCCGCCCATTGCGAGACGGTGAGCGGCGGTTCGGGCGCCGCGCCCTCGCGCCAAATCTCGTCAACCCAAGCCGTGATGTCATCCATCGCGCAGCTCCGGCAATGGAATGCGGGCAAGATCGACGAGGTGATCGCGCATGAGCCGATCGAGCGCCGCGAAGGTGCGCGTTGGATCGGCGCCGAGCTCTGCCGCAAGCAACGGAGTCACGCGCGCGACCCAGGCCATGTGCGCGTCGCGCTCGGCCTTAGCGCGGGCATAGACCGCGGCCTTCACCGCCGAGCGGTTCACGAGGTCGCCGCGCTCGCGTTCGAGGGCGAGCTTGGCGCGCTGGACCTTGACGATTTCGTGCAGGCGCCGGGCTTCCGCGAGCGATGGCGTCGCGCCGGCGACACCGCCTTTGCCGCGCCGGTCGGGATCGAGGTTCTCCTCCATCCAGCGCAGGCCGGCTTCGACATCGATCCGGCCGTCGTCGAGCACGGGCAAGCCTTGCGCGATCAATTGCGAGATGCGCCCGCGTGTCAGCCCGACGCGCTCGGCGAATGCCGCCTTGGTGACGCTGCCCGCTTTCGAGTCACCGTTGGCGCTTGCCGCTAGTTTAGGCATTTGCGCCCCCGCAGAATGGCGAACCCAAGCGCCTTCGCCCCCCGCATACGCGCGGCGCCAAGAGGAACCGCGCGGCGCGGCGTTGCAAGATGGCGTCGCGTTGCGGCCGATGACCGCCAATGGCAACGCCGGGTGGTGATGTCGGTGAAGTCGGTGATTCCGTATCTCTATTATTTACGAACTCTCTTCCCGCTCCCTGCTTGCAAATCGCAAAAGGCGCGCGCGCGTGAGGAGGAAAATAATGGAGATAGAGAATCACCGACTTCACCGACATCACCGATGGACGAGGCTGGTTGCGGCGGCGATCCGCTCCCGGATCGCCAGATCCTTTCGTGCATAGACCATCTGGCGCTTGCCATTGATCTTCCATTGACCGTCCCGAGCGTCGGCGGGATTGCGCACGGCGACGTAGCCGGCGGCTTCGAGCCGATGCGGGATTTGCCGCGCATTGCGACGGTCGGTCAGGAAATCGTGGAAGGACGCGCTGCTGGTGGCATGGGCGAGCTGGCTTATCGTGAGCGCTAAGGGATTGCCGAGCGCCTCGATGGCGTCGGCCATCTCGGCATCTTCCGGCGCCCGGTTCGCGGCCACGATGTCGTGCCAGGCCGCCGTCTTGGGCGGCGGCGCCTTCGCGTCGAAGGGGGAAAGATCGACCTTGCCCAGCCATGCGGCGACATTGGCGATGCCGCCGGCGGCATACCAAGCATAGAGGTTGCGCCAATAGCCGTCCGGAAAGTCGTCCCGCGTCAGGTCCGACCACGCTACGAAATGGCGGCGATCGTCGGCCGGCAGATAGATGCCATCCGTCTTGTGGTTCGTGGTCATGATGACCCCGCAGACATTGGGGACGTAGTGCTCGCGGATGTTCTTCTCATCGACGCGCAGCACGTCGGGCGGCGCCGCGACATAGACCTTGCTGTGCTCGTAGAATGAATACCGATCGATCTCGCCGAGGTCGCGGGTTTCGCTGACCCGCAGAATCACGCTTTTGACGAAGCCGTTGAAACGCCCGAGCAGGTGCGCCGGCGATACGTCCATGAAATTCCATGGGCCGATCGCCGCCTTGACCGGCTCGAGGATGGTATCCTTGCCGATGCCTTGGGCGCCGCCGAGCACGAGCGCGTGGTTGATCTTTTCGCCCGGCCGCTGAACCCGATGCGCGAGCCAGAACACCACGTGCCGGGCGTCCTCGCCGAACAACCGGTGCAGGTGATCGAGCCACGGCGCGATGTCCGAGCCGTCGCCCTCCGGCAGGCGCGGCGGTCGGTAGAGATTGAAGACCGTCGCCCCGCGATGATCGATCCATCCGCCCTGAGAGATCAGGCGATGGCGAATGATTTTCGGTTCGCCCGGCGCCCATGTCATCTGTTCGACGGGCCGGTGCTTATCGAGCCACTTGCTGGCCGCGATTTCGTCGCTGCCCTCGCACACCGAGCCGAGCCGCGCGTTGACGCTTGCGGCCGGCCACAGGTCGCCCGCGGCCTCGAAAATGTATTGATGCATGGGCATATAGGCCCAGAACGACTCCAAGGTGACGGGCTCATCGCGTCGATCGGGTCCGGCACGCTGATCGGTGTCCTCCTCAACCGCCGACGCGAGGCGCGCGATCTCCTCAGCGGTGCCGCCGCGCGCGATCCAGTCCGAAACGTCCTCCTTGGGACCGAGGCCGGGAAGGCGCAGGATGCGCACCCGCGCGGCGATTGGCCGGAGGCTGGCCGCGACCTGCCTTGCGTGCGCTTCGCCGGCGGCATCGTTGTCGGGCAAGATCACCACGTCGGCGCCGCGAAAATGCGCGGCAAATTCCTCGCGCCATTTGCCCGCCCCGCCGGGATTGCACGTGGCCACGAGGCCGATCCGTTCGAGAGCAAGAACGTCCTTCTCGCCCTCGACCACATGCACCGTCTTTCCCTTCGCGGCCAGGAGCTGCGGCAAGTGAAACGGCACGCGGCGGACATGGTCGAGATTCCAAATCCATCCGCCGCGGCCATCGGGCCGCCGCTGGCGAAAGTCCTTGGGTTCGAAGCGCACGACCTCGAAAAGCACGGCGCCGTCTTCGTCGGTGTAGGAATAGGTCGCGACAGGCTGCCGCGCGGTAATGGGAATCTCGATGCCGAGGTTGGACTTGAGCCAGGCAACGGCCTCGCCGTTAGCGTGCCGGGTGTGCCGCTCGACCAACGCCAGCACGCCGCCGCCGGTCTGGTGTTCGTGATCGAACCAGACGCCCTTCGAAAGATCGATCGCAAGCGAGCCGCGCGAGCCGTAACGCCATTCGGTTTGCGAGCTGAGCGCCGGGTTCGGCTCGCCAAGGAGCCGCCGCGCGACCGCGCCCATGCAACAGCCCCAATCGGTCATCATGCCCGGCCCGCCTCGACGGTCACCAGCAGGATCGGAAGGTTCGGGTTCGCGGCCTGGATGAACGCGACCCAGGCGATTTCCTGTTCGGGCCGCGTTTCGACAATGACCACGAAGCGCCGGCCGAGCGCCGCTAGGGTGCTCATGGCGGCATAGACGTGCTCGGGCGGC
>Ga0180221_1000959_pt1 | contig 21486 bp, 18 predicted proteins | sample eDN5th37CKraftMG_FD_151339 | JGI IMG/M metagenome (GOLD analysis project Ga0180221, IMG submission 151339) | Enriched Miracle-Growth compost microbial communities from Emeryville, California, USA - eDNA 5th pass 37_C Kraft MG (version 2) (version 2) ...
ATCGGTCGTGTGTCAGGCCTCTGATCGCGGTCTGAGCGCCACGGGGCCGGTATGCAGTTCGAAGAACGGGGGCCACATCGGTTCAGAGAGCTTGGGTGGCTCGAGCCCCGGGACTGGTTTGCCCTTTTCCGAACATTGAAGTCCTTGCCGCATATCTCGTCGGTCGATCTCCTCGCGAGGGCTTGTGGCCCTCGGGCGCTTCCCGTTGTTCGCCAAAGCGAGCCGCGGATCACGCCATCCTGTAATTCTGCTCCCGCGTCATCATCGCCCAGATGATCCGGGCCATCTTGTTCGCCAGGGCGACGGCCGCGACCATGCGAGGCTTGCGCCCTACGACGCGGCCCAGCCAGGTGTTGGGGAAGACACCTTTGCGCATGATCCAGCGTATTCGGCTCATCGCGCCGACGATGAGCAGTTTGCGGGCGTCGCTCTGGCCCATTTTGCAGACGCCGCCGAGGCGGGTCTTGCCGCCGGTAGATCGTTGCCGGGGCACGAGGCCGAGCCACGCGGCGAAATTTCGCCCGCTGCTGAACGTTCGAAGGTCGGGCGCGAATGCCAGGATCGCGCCGGCGGTGACCGGGCCGACGCCCGGCACGCCACAGAGGCGGCGCATGTCCTCGCTGACCCGCGACGACTCGCGAAGCCCGCGTGTCAGATCATCGATCTTCTGGGTGAGCAATTCGATCTGCTCGAGAAAGAGCCGCGCGATATCCGTCACGCTGGCAGGCACTGTGTCGCCTGCCTCGGCGAGCGTGCCGGTCACGGCCTTGAGGTGTGCCGGACCTTGCGGGAAAACGAGGCCGAACTCCGCCAGAGGGGCGCGCAATGCCTTGATCAGCTGCGTGCGCTGCCGGACGAAGCACTGATGGGTCCGGAACGATACTGCCCTTGCCTGATGCTCGGCGCTCTTCACCGCCACGTAGTGAATGTTCGGACGCCGAGCCGCCTCGGCGATCACCGCTGCGTCGGCGGCGTCGTTCTTCTGCCGCTTGACGAAGGGCTTCACATAGATCGGCGGGATCAACCTCACGTCATGCCCATGACCTTGGGCACATCGGCCCCAAAAGTGGCTCGTGGCGCAGGCTTCCATCGCCACAATGCAGGGTTGCTGCGTGCCGAGCAGCTGTTCGAGCTTCGCTCGTGAAACCGTCCGGTTGAATAGAACCGCCCCGCCCGGATCTGTCGCGCACACCTGGAAGCTTTGCTTTGCCAGGTCGCTCGCGAGGATATGAACATCTGCCATATGCCGTCTCCTTCCATTGCGCCCAAGCGGCGCTGGTCGGTAGCCTACGACGCCACCGGTGGGGGCATCCACGGCGTCAGTTCATTAACCCACCCACCCCGCGATCCCGAACCGCGGCTCATCGATCCGACGATATGGCGGCGGCCCTGTTGAGTCGGCGACGGCGGGACGCAAACCCGATCCCGTCTCTGTCCGGAGGCCGATGCGCGCGCCAAAGCGACCGCCTTTCTCGCGCTGGCCGGCGCCGACGCGATCCTAGGCGCCCTGGCGATCGAGAGCAGCACGATAGAGCGGCATGCCGCGATGCAGCGCAGCGATGGCCACGACGGCGCACGCGCAGATCGTGCCCGCGATCGCATATCCCAGCCGCTGCGTGTCGTGGAACACATGCTGGGCGAGCAGCGCCGGCACCAGCGGGCCGAGGCCTTGGCCGAGACCCGCGACGATGAGGCTGGTGAACACGGCCGATGCGCGGCCGCGAAGCCGCGCCGGCGTCGTCAGCATCACCGCGGCGACGCTATAACCGAGCGAATTGACCGTGACGAACGTGGCGATCCAGCTCAGCCCGAGATACAGCCAGATGTTGTTTACCAGCAGGCTGAACAGGACGACCGGGGTCGTGGCGACGAGGACATTGGCATAATAGCGCAGATGGGCGTCCCTGATCCCGCGCGAGAACATGCGGTCGACGGTCCGTCCCGAAAATAGCATCCCGGCGGTGCCGGCCAGCAATTGCGTCACGCCCAGCACCGTCGCGGCCTGTCTGGGCGAGAAGTGGAAGAAGCGTTCGAGATAAGCCGGTTGCCAAAAGACCATGGCGCCGTTCGCGATGTTCATGACACCGAACGACAGCGCGAGACAGAGCCACAACTGCCAGTTCCGCCGCAGGAAGCGCAGGAAGCCGCTTTCTTTCATCGGCGCATGCTCCGCAGGCGATCTCAGGCGGCGCTGCGGCTCGGGAAAGGCGAAGATGAACGACACCAGCGCGAGCCCGGGCAGGCCGGTCGCGAGGAAGACCAGTTGCCAGGAATGGAAACTGCCGAAAACGGGCAGCATTATCGTCCCGGCGTTGGAAAGTGCGCCGACGATCGCGCCGCCGATGAGCAGGGCGAAGCCGATCCCCATCGTCGCGCCGAGCGAATAGACCGACATGGCCGTCGCGAGCTGGCGGCGGGGGAAAGCGTCGGAAATGAACGAGTGGGTTGCGGGGTTGAGCGTCGCTTCGCCCGCCCCTAGAAAGAGGCGCGCCGCGAAAAGCTGGGCGAAGCTGCCGGCGAACGCGCAGGCGGTCTGCGCGATTGACCATATCGACACGCCGGCAAAGATGATCAGGCGGCGCGGATATTTGTCGACCAGCCATCCCATCGGCAATGCCATCACCGAATAGAATAAGACGAAGGCCATCCCGACGAGAAGGCTGATCTGGACGTCGCTGATGTGCAGGTCTCGCCGGATGGGGGTCACCATCAGCGCGATCACGGTACGATCGAGGAAAGAGAATATGTAGAGAAGCGATAAGAAGCCGACCAGCAGCCACGCCGACCACTGAGCGTTGTCGACTTCGCCGATCCGATCGGTCACATCGATCGAGCCGCCGGGATGATCGGCTGGAACCGCGATCCCGTCATCCTTCATAATTCGCTATCGCCTTTCTTTGACTGGCTGGATCCGGGCCCGCGTAGATCGGCGAATCTATGCCCGTCGCGACCGTCGGCCGCCACATCCGTGCGCATCACCAAATTCTCCCGGACGGGTACTGCGCTTCGCGCGCGCATATCCAATAGCAAAAGTCGATGGGCGCATAGCTGGCGCGCAAAGCCCGGCCCCATGTCTAGGGACGCGGGCCCGCATGCTCGACGATGCGAGGACCGGCCCATTGGGCGGTCGGGCCGACCTGGCCGAGCATGACGCGCCCGCACTCCTGATAGATCTGATCCGCCACCAGCATGTGCTGCGTCGCGGAATGCATGTCACGGAAGACGCGCTGCAGCGGGCCCGCCCGAAGGGCGGCGCCACCCGCTGCGCGATACGCGAACAGCGTGATCTCCGATCCGACGTCGTGAATGTGGCGCATCGCCATCCGCGCCAGGGTCAGTTGATGGAAAGGCACCGAGCCTCCCCCTAGCAGCGTCGCGTCGATGTCGCGCCAGACTTCATATATGAACGCGCGCGCCGACCGATATTTCGCCTCGGCATCGGCATAGACGAGCCGGAAGGACTCGCTATTGGCCAGGCTGGCGGCGCGATCCGAGCCGTTCGCCGCGACGATCCTGAGTTCATCGAGGGCGCGGCGGGGCGGCCCGAGCGCCCACGCCGCGTGGCACCATGCAGTGATCCCCACGATCCCGATCGAGAATTGCGCCCCGCCCCGTTGCGGAAGCCCGGCGGTGAACGGGAATGTCATATGCTCGGGCACGAACAGATCGACCGTGGCGACATCATAATCGTAGCTGCCCGTGCCCCGAAGGCCCAAGGTATCCCAATTGCCGGCAAGCTTCCCCTGCTCCTTGGGGAAGTGGCAGACGATCGCGCGCGGCTTCCCGTCGCTTTCCGTCGCGATGGCGCCGTTTCCGTCGGTGACCACGCAGCCGCTGTGAAAATAATCCGCATGGTAGATGGTGCTGCCATAGGCCCATGGCCCGTTGACGAGATAGCCGCCCTCCACTTGCTTGGCCGTACCGCGAGGGCCACCTTGGCCCGCGACCATGGCGCGCGGATCCGCCCCGTAGATACGCTCTGCGCCACGGTCGGGCAGGAACGCCCCGACAGACGCGGCGGCGGCGTTCGCCACCATCGCATACCATCCCGCTGCTCCGTCCGCGGCCGCCAGCAGTTCGAGAAGTTCCATGGCATCGACATAGCCGAGCTGTTCGCCGCCGAGTTCTTGCGGAAGCAGCAGATGCAGCAATCCCTCGCTTTTCATCGTCGTCAAGGCGACGTCGCTGAGATGGGTGAGGTCTTCGCCCTCGCGTGCTTTTGAAGACAGCGTCGGCGCGATCGCGCGGACCCGCTCCAACCGGTCGAACTGGCTTGCGCGCGTTTGCGGAATTCGGGGTACGGCAATCTGCATGGGCGAATGGCCTCGCTATGGACTTTCAGAAGCACCGATCGTGTTCATGCAGTCAAATAATTTGTATTGATATCTTGATAGCCGCTACGCATAATATGCGGCATCATTTTGCGAGCGCCTTATGCTGACAGCCTTTCGTTATTTCATCGAGGTGGTCGATCGGCGAAGTTTCACCGCAGCCGCGAAAAGCCTTAACGTCGCACAGCCGACGCTGACGAGAAGCTTGCAGAATCTGGAGTTCCGCCTCGATTGCAAGCTGATCGATCGCGATGCCGGCGCCTTCGATCTGACTCCGGCCGGAGAAATGCTCATGCACCGCGGGCGGATGTTGCTCGCCGAATATCGTTCCATCTTAAGCGACGTGGAAACTGTCAACCGCCAGTCGAATGAACAGGTCACCATCAATGGCTCGCTGATCACGTCGCTACGTCTCATTCCGCAGGCGATGCTGCGCCTCGCCGCCGAGCGGCCGGCATTGCGTGTCTCGCTCATCGGCAACAACGATACGGATTATTCTTGGAAGCGGGCGGCGGTTCTTTCAGGCGAACTCGATGCCGCGGTATCGGTCTATGATCCTGCCAACTCGGAAGCAGGGCTGGTCCAGGAATTGCTGGTCGAGCCGGTCCTCAAGCTCATGGTCCGTGCGGGCCATCCTGCCCTGAGAGAGGAGATCAGCTTCGAGAAGTTGCTCGGTCATACGTGGATCATCCTGCCGGGCCGTGGCAATCAGGCGACGATCGACACGGAATTCCGGATCCGCGGGCTTCCGCTGCCCCGCGACACGGTGGCGGTGTCGGAGTGGCGGATAGCGCTCGATCTCCTTCGGGTAAGCGATCATGTCACGGTCGTGCCTTATCATCCGGCCCTTCTCGACGGGTGGATCGACGATCTGGTGGCGTTGTCTCTGCCGTTTCACGTTCGACCGCTGGCGATCGGGGTTCTCTCCCGCCCGCTGGGCGGTCAGCGCGCGCCGACGCGAGCCTTCATCGATGCGATCAAAGCCGTTGTGAGAGGGGTTGACGATCCGGTCGCGTGATCATTGGCCGGGCCAATTCGGGGCCCGCTTTTCTCTGAGTGCAGCTATGCCTTCCCGGAAATCGTCGCTTCGGATGGCTGCGCGGGCATCGAGACGGGCCATCTCGAACGATTCGGCGAACGATTGGTTCGGCGCCGCGTCCAATGCCGCCTTGAGCGCGCGGATCGATCTCGGGGAGCAGCTTTTCACCATCTCCTGGGCGAAGGCTAGGGATTGGTCGAAAAACGTTTCGCTATCGAAGACCTGCGTGATCAATCCCCAGCGCAAGGCCTCGTCCGTGCCGATCGGGCGCGCCGATAGCAGCATGTCGCGCGCCGGCCCGCGGCCGATCGCGTTGGTCAAGGTCCACGCAAGCCCCAGTTCCGCGGTCATGCCGATCCGTGAAAAGGGCGCGATGAATTTCGTGTGCGGCGTGCCGAAGCGGAAATCGCAACTCAGCGCGAGTGCCAGCCCCGCGCCGACCGCCGATCCGTTGACCGCGGCGAAGGTCGGGATCGGCATTGCCGCAGCGAAGGAATAGCGGGTCCGGTAATGCGGGGGCGCCTCCGGAAGCACCTTGAGAAAGGCCGGATTGGGCTCATCGGGAGAGGTGTCCTGGTCCTGCCCGCCGACGACGGATTCGATGAGAAAGTCGGCGTCGCCGCCGGCGCAAAACGCCCGGCCTTCGCCGGTGATGATCATCGCACCCACGAGCGGATTTCCTGCCGCCTCGATCAGCGCGCCGGTCAGCGCGGCTCCCATCTGCGCGTTGATGGCATTTAAACGCTCGGGGCGATTAAGCGTCACAATGGCGACGCCGCCTCGCACCTCATATCGTATCGTCTCGCTCATGCGCTTACTCCCCGAAGGTGGCTGATTGTTCGCGGCTACGCCGATCGCGAAGCGCGGGCCCGACGATAGCCGTCTTCCGATGGAGCCGGCGATGGGCCGATCGGGCGCTATATTGAACGTCCCCGATCGTCTGTCCAGACCGGGGCGATCGTCGTAGCGCGCGTCGCCTGACGCCCAGACGGCTTCGGCCGATTATGCCAATTAGCTATTGGATGATTGAAGATTATCATTTGACCGCATGGGGCAAGATCACCATCTACGGATGATGCCAAGCAGCGACACCAACCGCCGGCTCGTTCCGGCGATGATGTCGGCGGATCGCCTTCGTGCGATCCGATACGCGAAGAAGAGCAGTTGAGGTGTTTATGGCGCAGAGCTTAAAAATATCCAGGCAAACGCCGAAGATGATCAATCACACCGCCTATGTCACTCGTGATTCTAAGGGTACGGTGGATTTCTATACCAGAATCATGGGCCTTGAGTTCTGCAGTGCCGTTATGGATAGCCGACTTCCATCGACGAAGGAGAAGCTGCCTTACTTCCATATATTCTTCAAATTGGCGGACGGCTCTCACATCGCTTTCTTCGAAAGCCCGGGCGTGCCCGAGCGGCAGCCGGTGCCACATGTCGCACATCACGTTTTCAATCACTTGGCTCTTGAGGTGAGCAGTCGTGAGGAAGTCGACGAGTGGGCGATCTGGCTGAAATCGCAGGGTGTGGAAGTGACCGGCCCGGTCGACCACAAGATCATCTACAGCATCTATTTTTCCGATAACAACGGCCTCCGGTCGGAGATCACGACCACGCTCGACCCCACCTGGAACGACCAGCCGGAACAAGCGCTTCGTGAGCTTTCGATCTGGGAAGACGTGAAGGCCCAGGCGAAAAGAAGTGGAGAGAATGTTTCTGACGCCCTGTTCGAGCGGATCGAACATGAGCGCGCTTTGGGCACCATCACCATCCACTCATGATGCCTGCGTCGGCTCGGAGCGATGTGGACACTGTTCGGGAGAGCAGGGTGAATAGTCCCGAAATTCAAGGCCCCACGGCGTGACCGCGCTCGATCGGTTCGCGTCGCGACCGGCGGAACGCCGCGATGTGAACGCGCCCGCCGAACTTTACGAGCCTCCGCTCCGGGGGCGCTTCACCGTCTTTTCCGAAGCCTTCATCGCGGCCGCGTCGCAATTCGCGAACCGCGAGGCGTATGTCGAGGACGGGCGGCGCCTTACGTTCGGGGGATGGGCGCAGGATGCCTTTGCGCTCGCTGCCGCCTTTCAGAAGGCGGGCGTCGGCAAGGGCGACGTGGTCGCGATCTGGCTGTCCTCGTCCATCGACTTTGCGATCTGCGTGGCCGGCGTTTCGCTGATCGGCGCCATTCCCACCGGGGTGAATCCCCGGCTCGGCGCGATCGAGGTTGCGGCGATTCGCGATCGGGCGCGGCCCCGCGCATGGATCGCGGAAGACGATCTCTCACTTGCCGACCCGGCGGGAAAGGAGCTCTGGTTTTCCCGGTCGTCGCTCGCTGGGCTGATCGCGACCAACCGGGGCGTCGCACCCGCATTGGCGGAGGCGGAGGCCGGTGATCCCGCCCTGATCGTCTGGACCAGCGGGACGACGGGCGCCCCCAAGGGCGCGTGGTTCGACCATCGCTGCCTTCAGGCCGCCGTGGGGCTCGCCGGGCCGATGACCCGGGCCTTCGACCGCCGCATCGCGCCACCCGTCTTCGCCCATGCCGGCTATCTTGCGAAGATCTGGGAGCAATGTGCGTTCGGCATGGCGCTGATCATCGCGCCTACACCGTGGAACGCGGCCGCGGCCCTGCAACTGATCGCCCGCGAACGGGCGGTCTCGGCGGCGGCGGTTCCCACCCAATGGGAAAAGCTGGTCGAGCAATATGATCTTCGGCCCGCCGATCTTTCGACTCTGCGGATATGCATTGCGGCCGCCGCGCCGTTGCCGCCCCAGCTGACCGCGAGGATGAAATCGATCTTCGGGGCGGATGTTCTCATTCGCTATGCGATGACGGAATGCCCGACGATCGCGGGAACGTCGCCCGGCGATCCCGTCGAACACCTCGCGACCACCGTCGGTCGCGCCTTGCCTGGCGTGGACTTGGAAATTCGTGACGAGGCCGGTCGGCGGCTGCCGGTGGGGAAGACCGGGCGCATCTTTGTCAAGGCGCCGTGCATGATGCGCGGCTATTGGAATGCGCCGGCCGAAACCGCGTCCGCCTTCGCCGGGGACGGGTGGCTGCTGACCGGGGATCTGGGCACGATCGATGCCGAGGGACGATTGTCCCTCGCAGGGCGGACGACCGAAATGTTCATCCGCGGCGGTTACAACATCTACCCATCCGAGGTGGAACGCGCGCTGTCGGGGCATTCCGGCATCTCCCAGATCGCGGTCGTCGGCATCGCCGCGCCGAAGATCGGCGAGATAGGGGTCGCCTTCGTGGTGCCCGCAGACCCTGCCGCGCCGCCGACCCTCGAGGAGCTGAGGGCTTGGTGCCGTGACCGGATCGCGGACTACAAATTGCCGGATAGACTGGAACTGCTTGATCGCCTGCCGCTTACCGCGATGATGAAAGTGGACAAGGTGGCGATAAAACGGGCGTTTCAGCGGGAAAAATGACTGTTCGCATGCTCAAACGACGCGATGCCGCTGCGGCATGGCAAATAATCCTGGAGTGGAAATGACGACAATCCTTGCGATCAAAAGCAGCGCGAATGGCGAACGTTCGGCTTCGAACAAGCTGATCGAAGATCTCGTCGAGTTGCTTCGTTCGGCGAAGGACGATCTGACTCTGATCGAGCGAGACCTTGATGCCGTGCCGATCGAGCATGTCACGTCACAGACGTTGGCCGGGATCGGACGCAGTGCCTCGATCACCGACGAAACGGCGGTCGCGCAGCGGCTGTCCGATACGCTCATCGCGGAGCTGAAGTCGGCCGATGTCGTTCTGATCGGGGCACCGATGTACAATTTCGGCATCGCATCGACGTTGAAGACTTGGTTCGATTACGTCATCCGTGCCGGCCACACGTTTCAATATTCGGCATCAGGCCCGCAAGGGCTCGTCCAATCGAAACCGGTCGTCGTGTTCGAGACGCGCGGCGGGGCATATTCTGAAAATCCGACGCAGTCGGCTGACTGCCAGGAACCCCATCTTCGTCTTATGCTGGGCCTCATGGGATTGCGCGACGTCGACTTCCTGCGCGTCGAGGGGCTCGCGCTCGGCGAAGGGCCGGCCAAGATCGCCGAGGGCGGTCGCAAGGCTGCCGACTTGGCCTCGCTCGCCCGATATCGCTGATCGGATGCAAGGTCGGCAGTGGATGATCTGGCCCGCTTCTGGACCGAAGGCGCGATGGTGAAGCGGTTTTTGCGCGGCCGCTCGAGTGGCGCCCGTCGCAGTTCTTTCAAGGAGTAGGACTCATGGTGCTGGCGTTCGACGAGGCAGAGGGACGACGGTTGATCGACCGTGCTTGCGAGTTGCGTCCCTTGCTGGCCGCCACGACGGCGCAAAGCGAGGCGGACGGCAAACTCGTTCCGGAGGTCGTCGCGGCGATTACCGATGCCGGTTTCCTCAAGCTCGCCGTTCCGCGGCGGTGGGATGGGCTTGCCGCCTCCTGCAATACGATCGCGAACCTGACTGCGGAACTGGCGAAATCATGTCCGTCTACGGCATGGCTGACTTCCGTCATGAACACGGCCGTCTGGCGGCACACCCTGCTTTCGGATGCCAGCCAGGAAGATATGTTCTCGTCGTCGGTGCCGCTATTCTGTGGCGTCGGGGTGCCCCAGATGGCGAAGCCGGTCGAAGGCGGTTTCGTGATCGAGAAGGGCAGCTGGTCTTATGCTTCGGGCTGCCATCATGCCGATTTCTTCCATGGCACCATATTGATCGAGGGCGGTGGCCCGCCGAGGCTGGCCATCATCCCTGTGGACGAGTTGGACATCGTGCGGACCTGGGATGTCACCGGCATGCGTGGCACCGGATCAGACACGGTCGTCGCGACCAATATCTTCGTGCCCCAGGGGCGCGCGCCGCTGAGCGAGCCGCAATTCGAAGCGAGCCCGACACGCACGAGACATGTGGGCGAGGTGACCGATTATTGGACGGTGATGCCTTATATCCGCACGAAGATCCTCGGAACCCTGCTGGGGACGGTCGAGGGCGTGCTCGATCACGTAATCGCGTCCGTCGATCGACCGATCGTGTACACCGAGTTCAAGCGCAAGGGGGATTCGCACGTGTTCGATGCGCAGGTCGGCCGTGCAGGTGCGAAGGCCTATGCCGTTCGCAGCGTGATGAACATGATGACGACCGAGATCGATCGGGCGGCGCTGGCGATGAAACCCATGCGTCGCGCCGAGCGCGCGCGCAGCCGCGGCCAACTCGCCTTCTGCGTCGATCAGTTGACCGATGCGATGACGATCTTGGCCAACGCGGCGGGTTCGTCGATGTTCCTGAAGGAAAAGGGGGTCGAGCGGCTCTGGCGCGACTTCAACGTTGCGTCGCGCCACGCGATGCTGGGGCCGGACGTGGGTTACGAGATCGCCGGTCGCTCGATCCTCGGCGAACCAGATATCGCGAAGCCTGAATTCGTCTGAGGCGCGGGTGGACGATGACCTCGAACCCGTAATCGCATATCAGCTGGGAGCAGGAAAATGATTTCGGGGCTACTCGGCGGGTTGCGCGTTCTGGACGTTTCGCTGCTCGGCGCCGGCGCCCTGGCGCAGCAGCTTGCGGATCTCGGTGCCGACGTGGTCAAGGTCGAGGCGCCGTCGGGGGATCATGTGCGGGCCAGCGGTTCGCCGATGATCGACGGCGTTTCCCTGCTTCACTGGCACTTCAATCGCGGCAAACGCAGCATCGCGTTGAATCTGCGCGATCCGAACGATGTCGAACGGTTTCTGCAACTCGTCGCCAAGGCCGATGTGCTGATCGAGGGGATGCGTCCCGGCGGTCTGGATCGGCGCGGGCTCACGTGGGAAAGGCTGACCGACGCCAATCCGCGTCTCGTGATGTGTTCGATTTCCGGCTTCGGATCGGTCGGCCCGCTCGGCAATATGGCGATGCACGGCATGGGCTTCGATAGTTGGGCGACGACGCTCGCCCCCGCTTATGACGAGGCTGATAACCCGATCTTTCCGGATAATATCGTCACGACGGGCGCTTGCGTCGGGCCGCTATGGGGCGCGATCGGGGTTCTGGCCGGGGTGATACGGGCGCGCGAGACGGGCTGCCCGGCCCGGATGGAGGTCGCGCAGGCAGACGCCGGCGCGGCCGCCATGTCGCTGCCGCTCGAAGCGATGCTTCGCGCCCAGACCATGCCGCGGCGGGAGCCGGAAACGCCCGGACCGGCTGTCGGCCTGAGGGATTCGGTCCGGTATAATTTCTATCGGACCGCCGATGGGATCATCCTGGTGATGATGACCGAGCGCAAGTTCTGGGAGAACTTCTGCGCGAGCATCGATCGCACCGATTTGTTCGAGCGATGGCCGGGCGGATTGGAGCCGGATCATGATTTCGGGAATGAAGCGCTTCGCCGGATCCTTCGCGATATCTTCTCGGAACGGTCGAGCGAGGATTGGGTCGGATTGGGGCTCTCGGCGGATTTCCCCATCATCCAGGCGCATACGAAGGCGACGCTGTTGGCGGATCCACATTTCAAGGCGTCGATGCAATGGATCCCACGCGACCAGCATCCTTTGGACATGCTCGCCATCCCCATCCGCGTGCATGGCGAAGACGCGGTGCATCTGCGCCGCGCACCGACCGTCGGCGAGCAAGGCCGGCAAATTCTCGCCGACTGGCTGGGGCCGCAGACCGGCGCCGATCAATATGAGGTTTCAAATGATTGAGGGGCATCACTCCGTTTCGGATCGGAATGGCGATGACTTCGGCCTTGCCCGCAGCCTGGAAGACATCCGCCATTTCTATCGCCCGCGGACGGGGGTCGCACTGGTGGGGCGCGTCGACGTGTCCCCCGGCTGGATGGCCACCTATCGCAGCTTCGGGGAAGAGGTGAAGATCGCGTTCGTCAATCCCAAGGGCGGGGAGCAGGCGGAGATCCCGATCTTCCGGTCGATCATGGAATTGCCCGACGTGTTCGATACCGTCGTCATTCGGGTTTCGCCCGAGCGCACCGGCGCGATCGTCCGGGAATGCGGGGCGCGGGGCATTCGCACGGTGGTGGTGTTCACCAACGGCTTCGCCGAGACCGGCAGCGAGGGCGCCGCCATTCAGGCGGATCTCGCCAGGATCGCTGGGGAAGCCGGTGTCAGGCTGATCGGTCCCAACACGCCGACCGGCTTGCTCGAACAGCTCCCGCTGCCGCCCGGCCACCGCGGCGGCCTGATCGGTCTGATCACGCAAAGCGGTGCCAACGGCCGCCTGCTCGTCCAGGGAACCAGCATGGGGGCCGCTTTTGGCCGCTGGATCTCGACCGGCAATGAAGCGGATCTGGAGGCGGCCGATTTCATCAACTATCTCGCGCACGAAGATGGGATTGCGGCGATCGGCATGTATATCGAAGGCTTCAAATCCTATGGACGACTGCGGGCCGCGTTCGAGAATGCCAACGCCCGGGCGAAGCCGATCGTCGTTCTGAAGGTCGGCGCCACTCAGCGCGGCGCGATGGCGGCCACCTCACATACCGGGCATCTGGCCGGCGCCGATGCGGTGATCGGAGGGTTGTTCGAGCAATTCGGCGTGACCCGCGTCGATGATCTGGACGCGCTGCTCGAAACGACGAACCTGTTCGCGAAGCTGCCGCCCGGTACCGGCCCTCGCTGCGCGTTATATTCCTATTCGGGCGGGGCCGCGGCGATCATGGGCGAAATGGGCGAGGCGTTTGGCATCCCGATGCCGGATATCGCGCTGCGGACGCGCGAAGAGCTCCAGGCCTGCATCCAGAGCAATTTCGGCATCAAGAACCCGATCGACAATGGCGGTCTGCTGATGCACGAGCCTGCCGACAAGCGCATCGCGGCGCTCGATGCGATCGCGAATGATCCGTCGATCGATATTGTCGTCGTCGGTATCGGCACGGGCGAGGGGCACTTTTCGACCGTCATGGCGCAAGATCTGCGCGCCTGGGCGCCGACGGCGCCGAAACCGGTCGTCGCGATTTGGGCGGCCGCGTCGACCGCAGGTTCCGCCTACCAGGATCTGGTGGCGTCGGGCGTGCCGATCTTCCACTCCTTCACGCGATGTTTCGAAGCACTGCGCAGTTTCGCCGGATATCAGGCGCGCGTGCCCTCGTTTCGCCGTCGGCCTTCGTGCCGGATCGAGCTTTCGGACGCCCAGCGCGAACAGCTTCGCGCGGAGGGGGTTCTGACCCATCGGGCGGCGACGACGCTGGTCACCGAGGCGGGCGTTCGGATGGCGCGCGACGGGGTGGCCGGATCGCCCGCCGCCGCCCGCGATCTCGCGCGGGAAATCGGTCGGCCGGTGGTGTTGAAGATCGTCTCTTCGGCCTTTCCGCATAAAAGCGACGTCGGCCTGGTGAAGATCGGGGTCGAGCTTGATGAGGTCGCGACGGAAGCATCGGCGTTGCTGGCCAAGGCCGAGCGCCTTGATCCCCGCGCCGTCATCGAAGGTGTACAGGTGCAGGAACGGATCGACGCCGGCGGTGTCGAGATGATCGTCGGTCTTACCCACGATCCGCAATGCGGGCCTTGCCTGACGGTCGGGTTCGGGGGCGTTTACGCCGAATTGCTTCGCGATGTCGCCACCCGGCCGCTTCCCGTCGATCGGGAGGATGTCCGCGAGATGATCGCCTCGCTCCGCCTCGCTCCGTTGCTCGAGGGGTGGCGTGGCGCGCCGCGGTCCGATGTCGAGGCGTTGATCGACATGGCGAAGCGTGTCGCGGATCTCGGCCTGGCGGCGGACGGCGCATTGATCGAACTGGATCTCAATCCGGTCATCGTGCAGCCCAGCGGGGCCATCGCCGTCGATGTTCTCGCCGTCGCCGGCGCGGCGCGGCGGGAGTGGGCGGAGGCATAGCCCGGCGCCGCCGTCGATCGGGAAGGCGCGACCCTAGCCGACGATCGAACGACCTACCAGGTCCGAGATCTCTTCCGGGGTGAAGCCGAAGCCGGTCAAGATCGGCCCGGCTGTCGTGACGACGGGCACCGTCCCACGATCGATGATCCCCGATCTGCCGAAGGCGGCGAGCTGCCGGAGCCGTCCGCCAGTCGGATGATCATAATCCACAGTCATGCCACGGGCGCGCCAATGAGGATCTTCGGCGATCTGCGCCACCGACAGGACGGGCGTGACACAGACATCCTCGGTCGCGAGGCGATCGACCCAGGTCTGGCGCGTGTGCGCGCGAAAAGCATTCGCGAACGCGGCGCGCAGCTCGTCCTGGGCGTCGCGATCATATTGCAGGCTGGCCCGTTCGGCGAGGTCCAGCGCCCGGCAAAGATTGGCGAAGAATTTGGGTTCGAGCGCGGCGACGGCAAGCGCTTGGCCATCGCCAGCCGCATAGATGTTGTAGCAAGCGTAGTGACCGCCGAACATCCCGTCCTCGGGCATGGCGCCGCTCGCGAGATGGTGATCGATCGAGCCGGCCATCAGATGCAGGATTCCTTCGGCGGCCGACGCATCGACATAGGCGCCTTGTCCGGAGGCGCGTTTCGCCAGCAGCGCCGCCAGGATACGAAGCGCGGCCTGCCACCCGCCACCCGCACTATCCCCCAAGGTCAACCCCGGCATGGCGGGCAATCCCCGATCGGTGTGCCCGGCTGCCGCCAGCGCGCCCGAAAGCGCCTGATAGTTCAGATCATGACCTGCCATCTGCGCGTAGGGACCGTCCTGTCCATAGCCGGTGGCGGCGCAATAGACGATACCTTCGTTGACCATCCGGACCTGATCATATCCGATGCCGAGCCTTTCGGCGACACCTGGTCGGAAACCCTCGACCACGATGTCGGCACGTTCAGCCATCCGCAAAAAGACCTGCGCTGCACCCAGGCTCTTGAGATCGATCTCCATCAACTCGGCGCCCCGCAGCGCGCCATAATCATGGCCCTGCGGGCGAACCCGCCCGGCCGCTGCGGGGCCGATCAGCCGGATCCATCTCGTCCCGAGATCGGCGAGAATTCGCGTACATCGCGCAGAGGGCCCCATGCCGCCCAGGTCGAGCATGGTGAGGCCGTTCAGGGGAAGCGTCGCGGATTGCTCATGCACCATAGCGGCCCCTGCGGAACGACGGGATCTTCCGGTCACTCGACGCCGCAATCGCGTGCCGAAAGCCATCGCCGCACAAGCCGACCCGACAGATCGAGCAGGTCGGGCGTCCCCCGGAAATAATGGTCCGCGCCCGCATTGATCTCATAGGTCTTGTCCTTGCTGGCGCTGGCGTCGAAAACCTCGCGCATGTGCGATCGCGGTGCCGCCTCGTCCGCGCTGTTTTCGATCGCGAGCATCGGGACCGAAACCGACCGAACCGACACGGCCGCATCGGCCCTGCTGTCTTCGATCGACCATTGCGAAAGCCAGGAGCGAAGGGTCGAAAATCGCGCGAAGCCGACTGGCCCGTTGTTCACCGTTGCCGGCACCCCCGAAACGCAACGGTTCACCAGCCGATCGTTGCGATCGATGGCTAGGTCCAGCCCGCGAAGGTCGGCCATCGTCCGATGGGTCAGAAAGCAGCGTTCCAGATCGCCGCTATCCCGCTTGCGGATCTGGGCGAGCTGGTCTTTGACCCTGGCGGTGATCTTCGTCATCCGCGCGCGCTGGGCGCTTCGATACCGTTCGATATATTCGGCGGTGTAAGGCGGCTTGTTCCGATTGGCGGGATCGTAGATATCCAGGTCGGGAATGCGATCGTCGGGATCGCTTTCGTCCCGGATCGAGGGATCGAGCGCCTCCAGCAAAATGCGCGATCGCGAAACGCTCCCGGCATGGAAGATGAGCGCGTCGCCCGGCAGCAGGCTTGCGCCGCGAATGTCGATGGCATCGCCCGCGGGCGTTTCGGTGATCGTCGGATGTTCGGCTTGGGCTTGGTAGAATGTCGCCAGCGGGCCGCCGCCGCTCCAGCCGTAGAGGACGATCTTTTCATAGCCGAGCACGGTCCGGGCGTGGCGCACGAACGCACCGTAATCCAGCAGCACCTTTTCAAAGATCAGCGCGCTGTCGTTCCTGCTATATCGATTGTGCGCGCACAGAACGTGAAAGCCGAGCTCGGCGAGACTGCGAGGCACAGGCAGAAATTGTATCGCCGTGCTCGGATGCATCATCAGAATGAGCGTCTTCGACGGGGTGAGAGGCCGGATCAGCACCCCGTCGAGATTCACGATCCCCTGGCTACCGGCGAAACCGTAGGTTTCGGTGAACGCCATCGTCTCTTCGTATCGAACCGAGACATAGTCGCTCACCAATCCGTCGCTTGTCGAGGCAGGCGAAGTCATCATCGATTTTCCCAGCCAGAGAGCCGCGCCTAGAAGTTGAATTTCCCGGTCACGCCGATCGTCCGAGGGGGATCGTAGGTCACGATATCCGCGGTCGCGGTGCCGACGAGGCTTTGATAGATCGTGGCGTTGGTAAGGTTCTTCACCCAGACGGAAACGCCGAAATGATCGTTTTTGGTCGCCCAGCCGAGGCTTGCGTTGACCAGCGTGTACGATGGCTGGGCAAGCCTGTTGTTCGGATCCCAATAGAAACGACCGGTGTTGTACAGGCTGCTCGTGAAGGTGAAGTTGCCGACATTGGTCTCGACCGTGTAATCGCCAGACACGCCGAATGTATAGTGCGGTGCGCGGATCATATCGCGCCCGGATTCGTCGGCTAGGGATTGCAGGTTGCCGATCGGCGTGACGGCCGACCGCCCGATCGCCGACTGATCCTGATAGATCGGGGTAAAGATCTGCGCGTTGGGGAAGCTGGTATATTTCGCGTCGAGCAGCGTGCCATATGCGCGAAGATTTAGGTGGCGCGTGGGCGCCACGGTCAGCTCGGCTTCCGCGCCCCACGTCCTGGCGCTGGCGGCATTCAAGAGAATGACGAGGTTGGTGGCCGCGTCGCGCGCGGAGAGCTGGATGTCCTTATAATTATAGTGGAAGGCCGAAAGGTTGAGGCGAAGCCAGCGGACTGGATCCGATTTTAGACCGATTTCAAAGGAATCGAGGGTTTCGGGCTTCGTCGCGCCCGCGAGCGGATTGGTCGAGAAGGTGTTAAACACGCCGCTCTTGAAGCCGCGGCTGTACGATGCATAGACATTGACCCGGGGGCTGATCTCATACTGAGCGGAGGCGCGATAGGTCCACTGGCCAAACCTTGTATGCTGGTCGACCTGCTGCGCAATCCCCCCCGAAACGAGCAGCACGCCGTTGCGCTGGGTCATTCCCGTGAAAGTCCGCGCCTCCGACGTGTAGCGCGCACCGACGGTGACGCTGAATGCCGGCGTGATCTTGTAAGTTCCTTCGCCGAACCCCGCATAGGATTTGGCGAGCTGGTTCGAATAGATCGCGATCGTGGCGGCAGGCGTGATGCTCTGGACCGGATCGAACTGGCCACGTCCGTTGAAATAGAAGGCGCCGGCGATCCATTGGAAGGGGCCGCTTCCCGTCGAAAGGAGCCGTACTTCCTGCGTGAAGTAACGCGAGATTTCGGTATGCGATGTCGTGGCGACGCCGACGAACAGCGGCGTGCCGTCGGAATCGACCGTGCCGCCGCCGCGGTTATGCTGATAGGAAGAGGTGCTCTGCAGGCTCAGGCCGCCAAGGTCGAATTTGGCCTCGAACGCGGCAGAATATTGCTTGAGCGCCGCATCGTCGACCAGCGTCGGGGCAACATCGCGGGGGTTGGTCGGAATGATGACGGCGGGATTGTTGGCGAGTGATCGGGCGGCGGTGTTGCCGTTGAACGGCGCGACATTGAGGCCGGACGGATCGGCGGTGCGGAAATAGCCCAACGTCAGCTTGAAGTCGGTACCGGGCGCCGGTCGGAACAGCAGTTTGCTGCGCACCGAAACATCTTCCCGGCCACTCGTGAGGGCATTTCCTCGCGAGATATCATGAAGATAACCATCGTCCTTATACCATAGCGCGGTCAGGTTCGCCGACAGCGTCTCCCCCAGCGGGCCGGAGACATAGCCTTGAAGGGTCTTGGCATCGTAACTGCCGTAGCTGACGACGCCCCGGGCGACGAACGTCCGGCCTGGATCGGAGGTGATGACGTTGATCAGCCCGCCGGTGGAGTTGCGGCCGAACAGCGTTCCCTGGGGGCCACGAAGCACTTCGACACGATCGATGTTCAGGAGGTTGAAGGCACCGGCCGCCATCGTCGGCTGGTAAACGCCGTCCAGATAGACCGCGACGTTCGATTCATCGCCCGGCGCTGCGCTGCGCGTGCCGACGCCGCGGATCGTGGGCTGGACGGCGGTGTTCGCGCGGGTGACGTTGAGCGAGGGGATCGTCTGCGAAAGCTGGAAGGTGTTGGTGACCGCCGACCGCGCCAATTCATTGGCCGAGAGCGCGGTCACGGAAATCGGTACGTCCTGCAGGCGCTGCTCGCGCCGGTTCGCCGTCACAACGATATCCTCAACCTGGGCGTCGACTGTCGGGACGGCGGGGGGCGTCAGCGACGCGGGCGAAGCCTGCCCATAAGCGGCCGCGGTGAAAAGCACCTGGGCCAATGCTGTACCGATGCAAATATGGGCTTTCATGGTAAACTCCCCTTGATTATATATTTTTGGTCGTTGTCAGCGTGGCCCCGCGGCGTAGCGTCGTTCGACGAACGGCCCGCCGCCTCTTTGCATTACATCTGTGGCGACCTGTTCCAGTTGGCAAACGTACCTGGTCCGCACGACGGCCGTGCGGCCGAAGCCGGTTCATGCAAAGGAGGGGCTATGCGGTCAAATGATAATATCCAATACTATGATAGTATTCATGCATGGCATAAAGGGCTATCAGCCTGCACCATGGTGAGAGGCGGCAGGATGAACGGGATCAGGTCCGAGCGGGATCGCGTGCGGATCGCGCTGCGCGCGATGGGTGCGGCCATGTCCGGCGCGACGGCGGCCAGCTCGTTCAAATTGCTGGCGCCGCTGGCGCGCCCGATCACCGCGCATGTGCGGCGCGACCTTGCTTATGGGCCGGATGTCCGCCAGCGGCTGGATCTTTTCACTCCGTCCGGCAAAGTGCGATCCGGACGACGGCCCATTCTGCTCTTCGTCCACGGCGGCGGCTTCGTCGGCGGCGACAAAAATATGGGCGTGTTCTTCGATACCATCGCAAATTGGTGCGTGGAACATGGCTTGATCGGGGCGACGATGACCTATCGCCTCGCGCCGGCCGCGCGATGGCCTTCGGGGGCGGAAGACTTGGCCGGTGCCGTGCATTGGCTGAAGCAGCACGGCGCGGCCCATGGGGGCAACGGGCGGCGCATCTACCTGATGGGGCATTCGGCCGGCGCCACGCATTGTGCCTCGCTCTTTCGTCATTTCCCGGACCTTGCGGAAACGCTGGCAGGCGTGATCCTGGCGTCGGGTATCTACGATCTGGCGGCGCCGGGCTTTCGACCGATCGTTGCCGCTTATGCCGACGAAGACGATGCCGGCGGCACGGGGCTGGATCTGATCGCGGATCTGGCCTCGTCCACAGTTCGCATGGGCATTGTCCTTGCCGAGCTTGAACCCGCCGCTTTCCACCGCGATGCGCTTCGGTTGCTTCGGGCCCTGCTGGATCGGGATGGGATCCTGCCGCCATTCGCGCGGTTGGCCGGCCACAACCATTATTCCTCGATCCTGAGTGTCGGCTCCGATCTCGGCCGCGAATTCGAGGCTTTCCTGCGCGAATTCATCGGGCCGGACGATCTCGACGCCGGTGGTGATGAGGTAGGTTGAATGCGTATGGCGGATCATGCCGTCATCGATCATGGAAGGAATGTCGAATGCTGATCGCACTGCTGCCTGGGGACGGGATTGGTCCCGAAGTGATCGCCGAGGCGCGCCGAGTGCTGGATCGGCTTTGCGGCGATGGGCTGCGCTACGAGGGCGCGCCGGTGGGTGGTGCGGCCTACAAGGCGGTGGGCCATCCGCTGCCGGAGGCGACGCTCGATCTGGCGAAGCGGGCCGATGCGATTCTGTTCGGCGCGGTCGGCGATCCCGACTGCGACGCGCTGGAGCGCCGCCTTCGCCCCGAGCAGGCGATCCTGGGCCTGCGTGAGCGGCTGGGACTGTTCGCCAATCTGCGCCCGGCCAGGCTTTTCCCCGAACTCGCCGATGCCTCGGCGTTGCGCCCCGAAGTGTCGAGCACGATCGACATGGTGATCGTCCGCGAACTGAATGGCGACGTCTATTTCGGCGAGAAGGGGCTGCGCACCGCGCCCGATGGGCGGCGCCAGGGCTATGACATTATGGCCTATGATGAGGACGAGGTGCGGCGGATCGCGCGCGTCGCGTTCGAGACGGCGATGGCGCGGGGCCGCAAGCTCTGTTCGGTCGACAAGGCCAATGTGCTGGAGACGTCGCAATTGTGGCGCAATGTCGTGATCGAGACCGCAGCCGACTATCCGGAGGTTTCGTTGAGCCATATATGTATGTCGACAATTGCGCGATGCAGCTGGTGCGCGATCCCGGCCAATTCGACGTGATCGTCACCGGCAATCTGTTCGGCGACATCCTCTCCGACCAGGCGAGCATGTGCGCGGGCTCGATCGGCATGCTGCCCTCGGCCAGCCTCGATGCCAGCCGCAAGGGGCTGTACGAACCCATCCACGGCTCGGCGCCGGACATCGCCGGGCAGGGCAGGGCCAATCCGCTGGCGACGATCCTCTCGGCGGCGATGATGCTGCGTTACTCGCTCGCGCGACCGGCCGAGGCCGATCGGATCGAGGCGGCGGTCGCCCGCGCCCTCGCCGGCGGCGCGCGCACCCCCGATCTCGGCGGAACGCTCTCCACCACCGCGATGGGCGATGCCGTGCTGGCCGAACTCTAGCGCCGGTCAGGTGTGAGGGGTTTCCGGCTGCCGGCGATGCCGGGCACGCGCCTTATGAGATCGCCGCGGCTGCGGCGTAGCCGGCGAACCCGGCGTCGCCACGTCTGCGGATATAGCCTTGAAGCCATGCCTCGCGCGCTCCCGGCCGGTCCAGCCCATAGGGGCATTCTCCCGACCAGCAATCGTCGAGAATGCCGCATTCGAATCCTTCGTCGAATGCCGCCTGTAGATCAGCCGACAGATCCCTGCCTCCCGATGCGCGGGTCAGCGAGGACATGCGCCGCCTCTGTGGCGTGCCGGGCGTCGGCCCGGTCACCGCCGGCGCGATCCTGGCATTCGCGCCCGACCTTCGAACGT
>Ga0180221_1000961_pt1 | contig 21400 bp, 20 predicted proteins | sample eDN5th37CKraftMG_FD_151339 | JGI IMG/M metagenome (GOLD analysis project Ga0180221, IMG submission 151339) | Enriched Miracle-Growth compost microbial communities from Emeryville, California, USA - eDNA 5th pass 37_C Kraft MG (version 2) (version 2) ...
TGGTGCGCAGCATCGTCGCCACGCTGCCGCCCGACCCGGCGCCGGCGTGGGACGTCGCCGACGCCGTCGAGCCGGCCGTGGACCCCGCGGGCCTGTACGCGGCCGTGCCGACGGACGTGCAGCAGCCCTACGACCCGCGCGAGGTGATCGCCCGCGTCGTCGACGGCAGCGCGCTGCAGGAGTTCAAGGCCGCGTACGGCACCACCCTCGTCACGGGGTTCGCGCGGATCTGCGGGCACCCCGTGGGCGTGCTCGCGAACGAGGGCGTGCTGTTCGGCGCGTCGGCCCTCAAGGGCGCGCACTTCGTCGAGCTGTGCGACCAGCGCGGCATCCCGCTCGTGTTCCTCCAGAACATCTCGGGCTTCATGGTGGGCACCGACGCCGAGGCGGGCGGCATCGCGAAGGACGGCGCCAAGATGGTCACAGCCGTGGCGACGACGCGCGTGCCGAAGCTCTCCGTCATCGTCGGCGGGTCGTTCGGGGCGGGCAACTACGCCATGTGCGGGCGCGCGTACTCACCGCGCTTCCTGTGGTCGTGGCCCGGCAGCCGGATCTCCGTCATGGGCGGGGCGCAGGCGTCGTCCGTGCTCGCGACGGTCAAGAAGGGCCAGCTCGCGCGGTCCGGCGAGACCTGGGACCCCAGCGACGAGGCCGCGTTCCGCGCGTCGGTCCGCGACCGGTACGAGCAGCAGGGCGACCCGTACCACGCGACCGCCCGCCTGTGGGACGACGGCATCATCGACCCCGCCGACACGCGCCGGGTGCTGGGCCTCGCGCTCTCCGTCTGTGCCCGCACCCCGCTCGACGAGCCCGCGTTCGGGCTCTTCCGGATGTGATCGCCGTGTTCACCCGCGTGCTCGTGGCCAACCGGGGCGAGATCGCCTGCCGGGTGCTCGGCACGCTCCGCCACCTGGGCGTGCGGTCCGTCGCGGTGCACACCGCGTCCGACGCGGACGCCCGGCACGTGGGCGAGGCCGACGTCGCGGTCCGGCTCGACGGCGCCGGCCGCGACCACCCAGGGGCGCGGGCCGCCTACCTCGACGTCGACGCCGTCGTCGGCGCGGCCGTCGCCGCCGGCGCGGAGGCGATCCACCCCGGCTACGGGTTCCTGTCCGAGAGCCCGGCGCTCGCCCGGGCGTGCGCCCGCGCGGGGCTGGCCTTCGTCGGACCGCCCGTGGCGGCGCTCGAGCTCATGGCCGACAAGCTCGCCGCCAAGCGGTTCGTCGGCGAGCGCGGCGTCCCGGTCCTTCCGGGCACGCTCGACGGCGCCGCTCTCGCCGCCGGAACGCCGGCCGCGGCGGCCGCGGCGACGGCGCGCGACGTCGGCTACCCGCTGCTGGTCAAGCCGTCGGCGGGCGGCGGCGGCAAGGGCATGGTCGTCGTCCGCACGCCGGACGACCTGCCCGCCGCGCTCGACTCCGCGCGGCGCGTCGCCGCGGCGTCGTTCGGCGACGACACCCTGCTGCTCGAGCACCTCGTCGAGCGCCCCCGCCACATCGAGGTCCAGGTCCTCGCCGACACGCACGGCGCGGTGGTGCACCTCGGCGAGCGCGAGTGCACGCTCCAGCGCCGCTACCAGAAGGTGGTCGAGGAGGCGCCCTCGCCCGCGCTCGACGACGCCACGCGCGCCCGGCTGGGCGAGGCGGCGTGCGAGGTCGCCCGGTCGGTCGGGTACGTGGGCGTCGGCACGGTCGAGTTCCTCGTGCCCGCCGACGACCCGACGTCGTTCTGGTTCATCGAGATGAACACGCGCCTCCAGGTCGAGCACCCGGTCACCGAGCTCGTCACGGGCCTCGACCTCGTCGAGCTCCAGCTGCGCGTCGCGGCGGGCGAGCCGCTGCCGTTCGCGCAGTCCGACGTGCGGGTCTCCGGGCACGCCGTCGAAGCTCGCCTGTACGCCGAGTCGCCTTCGCGGGGCTTCCTGCCCGCGACGGGCCGCGTGCTCGTGTACGACGACGCGGGCGCGGCGGCCGGACCGGGCGCCGCGCCGCTCCGCCTCGACAGCGGCGTCGCGGCCGGCGCGGCGGTCACCGGCGACTTCGACCCGCTGCTCGCGAAGGCGGTGGCCCACGGCGCCGACCGGGGCCAGGCGCTCGACCGCCTCGACTCCCTGCTGGGCTCCGTCGTCGTCCTGGGGGTGGAGACCAACCAGGGCTTCCTGCGCGAGCTGCTGGCGGACGACGACGTGCGCGCGGGCCGGCTCGACACGGGGCTCGTCGACCGCGTGACCGCGCGCCCCGCGCAGGAGCCGGACACGTCGCTGCTGACGGCGGCCGCGCTGCTCACGCTCCTGCCGGCCGCCCCCAACCGCTCGGCAGTCGCCGGCCCGGGGGCCGGTCCAGGGGGCGCCGCCGGCCCGTGGGCCGCGCGCGACGGCTGGCGGCTCAACGCCCCGCCCGTCCCGCGGCGCGTCGTCCTCGTCGACGGCGCCGGGGCGGAGCGCACCGTCGACGTCGCGGGCACGGGCACGGGCACGGGCACGGGCACGGGCACGACCGTCTCCCTCGACGGCGGCCGCCCGGTCCCGGTGTCGCTCCGCCCCGCCGGCCCGCCGCACGCCTGGCTCGTCACCCTGGACGGCACCACGCAGACGATCTGGGCCGCCCCGACGGAGGGAGCGACCTGGGTGGGCGCCGACGGACGGTCCGCGGCCTTCACCGTGCTCTCCCGCGCCGAGCAGGCCGCCCGACGGCGCGCCCTCCGGGCCCCGCTCCCGCCCGACCGCGAGGCGTCCGCCGAGGTCCGTGCGGCGATCCCCGGGACCGTCGTCGCCCTCCTCGTCGCGGACGGGGACGACGTCGAGCCCGGCACGACCGTCGCCGTCGTCGAGGCCATGAAGATGGAGCACCCCCTGGTCGCGTCGCGCGGCGGCGTCCTGCGCCTGCGCGTCCGTCCCGGCGACCAGGTCCGGCTCGACGAGGTGGTCGCCGTCGTCGAGGCCCCGGCCGGTTCGCCCGGCGACCCCGGCACCACCACCGAGCCCGGTGCGGCACACCCCGCCGTCCCGGTCACGCACTCCACCACCCGAGGAGCGTCATGATCACCGAGACCCACGGCCTCACCGACGAGCAGCGCAAGCTCGCCGCCACGGTCCGCGACTTCGCCGACCAGGTCGTCGCGCCCGCGGCCTACCGGTACGACACCGAGCGGCGGCTGCCGATCGAGATCATCCGGGAGATGGGGGACCTCGGGCTGTTCGGCCTGCCGTTCCCCGAAGAGGTCGGCGGGCAGGGCAAGGACTACGTGTCCCTGTGCCTCGCCGTCGAGGCCCTCGCGCGCGCCGACCAGTCGATCGCCGTGACGCTCGAGGCCGGCGTCGGGCTCGGCGTCATGCCGATCTACCGGCACGGCACGGACGCCCAGCGCGAGCGCTGGCTCCCGGACCTGGTCGCCGGCCGGGCGCTCGGCGCGTTCGGCCTCACCGAGGCGGAGGCCGGGTCCGACGCCGGGGCGACGCGCACCACGGCCCGCCTCGAGGACGGCGCCTGGGTCATCGACGGCAGCAAGCAGTTCATCACCAACTCGGGCACCCCGATCACGAGCGTCATCACGATCACCGCGGTGACGGGTGACCCCGCCAGCGACCGCAAGGAGCTGTCCTCGTTCCTCGTGCCCGCGGGCACGCCGGGGCTCGTCGTCGGGCCCGACTACGACAAGGTCGGGTGGCACACCTCCGACACGCACCCGCTCACCCTGACGGGGGTACGCGTCCCGGAGGAGAACCTGCTGGGCGAGCGCGGGCGCGGCTACGCGAACTTCCTGCGCGTGCTCGACGAGGGCAGGGTCGCGTTCGCGGCGCTCGCGACGGGCGCCGCGCAGGGCTGCCTCGAGGAGGCGCTGCGGTACGCGGGCACGCGCACCGTGTTCGGCAGCAGCATCGGCTCCCACCAGCACGTCGCGTTCATGCTCGCGCGCATGGAGGCGCGGGCGCACTCCGCCCGGCTGTCCTGGTTCGACGCCGCGCAGAAGCTCGTGCACGGGCAGCCGTTCAAGGCGGAGGCGTCGGTGGCGAAGCTCGTCGCGTCCGAGGCCGCGATGGCGAACGCGCGCGACGCCGCCCAGATCTTCGGCGGCTACGGGTTCCTCAACGAGAACCCGGTGGCCCGGCACTACCGCGACGCGAAGGTGCTCGAGATCGGCGAGGGCACCACCGAGGTGCAGCTCATGATCCTCGCGCGGGACCTGGGGCTGACTGCATGAGCGGCGACGTCGTGCAGCGCGGGCTCTTCTACGAGGAGCTCGAGGAAGGCGTGCGCTACGTCCACCGCCCCGGGCGCACGCTCACGGAGGCCGACGACGTCCTGTTCTCGACCCTGACGATGAACCCGCAGGGGCTGCACCTCGACGCCGCCTGGGCCGCGACGCAGCCCTTCGGCAAGCCGCTCGTCAACTCGATGCTCACGCTCGCCACGCTGGTGGGGCTCGCGGTCGCGCATCTGTCGCGGGACACCACGGTGGCGAACCTCGGCTTCGAGGAGGTCGCGTTCCCCCACCCGCTCTTCCACGGCGACACCCTCTACGGCGAGACGACGGTGCGGGCCAAGCGCCTGTCCCGGTCCCGCCCGGGCGACGGCGTCGTCACGTTCGAGCACGTGGGCCGCAACCAGACCGACGACGTCGTCGCGCGGGCGGTGCGCACCGCGCTCGTGCGCACCCAGGAGGGGCCGTGAACCCCGTGCCGTTCTCCCTGGGCCCGGCGCTGCTCTTCTGCCCCGCCGACCGCCCCGACCGGTTCGCCAAGGCGCTCGACCGGGCCGACGCCGTCGTGCTCGACCTGGAGGACGGCGTCGCGCCCGACGCGAAGGAGTCCGCACGGAGGGCCGTCGTGGACACTCCCCTGGACCCCGCGCGGACGATCGTGCGCGTGAACCCGGCGGGGACGCCGGAGCACGCGGCCGACCTCGCGGCCCTCGCCGGCACCGGCTACCGGACCCTGATGCTCCCCAAGGCGGACGGGCGCTTCGTCGGCCCGCTCGTGCGGCCGGACGGCACGCCGTACGCCGTCGTCGCACTGTGCGAGACGGCGGCCGGCGTGGTCGCGGCCGCGGCGCTGGCCGCCCGGCCCGACGTCGTCGCGCTCGCGTGGGGAGCGGAGGACCTGGTCGCGTCGCTCGGCGGGACGTCGAGCCGGCGGGACGACGGCCGGTACCGGGACGTCGCGCGCCACGCCCGCTCGACGGTGCTGCTCGCGGCGGGCGCGGGCGGCAAGGCGGCGATCGACGCCGTGCACCTCGACCTCGGCGACCTCGACGGGCTGCGCGCGGAGGCCCTGGACGCCGCGGCGGTCGGCTTCGCCGCGAGCCTGTGCGTGCACCCGGCGCAGGTCCCGGTGATCCGCGCGGCGTACGCACCGACGCCCGACGACGTGGCCGCGGCGCGCGCGGTGCTCGCCGCCGGCGCGGGCGCGGGCGGAGCGTTCGCGCTGGACGGACGGATGGTGGACGGGCCGGTGCTCGCGCAGGCGCACGCCGTGCTGCGGCGCGCAGGTGTGGACACCCGGCACGACGAGGAGGTTCGACGATGACGGTGCTGCACCCCACGGCCGGCCACGCGCTCGACGGCCTGCTGCACGACGGCATGACGATCGCCGTGGGCGGGTTCGGGCTGAGCGGCAACCCGAACGACCTCATCGAGGCGGTCCGCGACTCGGGCGTCCGCGACCTGACGGTCGTGTCCAACAACATGGGCGTAGACGGGAAGGGCCTCGGGCTCCTGCTCGAGAACGACCAGGTGCGGCACGTGCTCGCGTCGTACGTCGGCGAGAACAAGCTGTTCGCGCAGCGGTTCCTCGACGGCGACCTGGACGTCGAGTTCGTGCCGCAGGGCACGCTGGCCGAGCGGCTGCGCGCGGGCGGGGCGGGCATCCCCGCGTTCTTCACGGCCACGGGTGTGGGCACGCCGCTCGCCGAGGGCAAGCCCGTCCAGGAGTTCGACGGCCGGCGCTACGTGCTCGAGCGGGCCGTCGTCGCCGACCTGGCGCTCGTGCACGCGTACCGCGCCGACCGGTACGGCAACCTCGTCTACCGGCGCACGGCCCGCAACTTCAACCCGCTCGTCGCCGCGGCCGGGCGTGTCACCGTCGTCGAGGCGGAGCAGATCAGCGACGAGCCCCTCGACCCGGACGTCGTCGTGACGCCCGGCATCTACGTGGACCGCCTCGTGCCCGCACGCGACCGCGTCAAGGACATCGAGCAGCGCACGGTCCGGCCACGCCCGGAGCCGCCAGCCGCGAGGGAACCGGTCGAGGCCGCCCCGGCAGTGGCGGCGTCGTCGGACCCCGGGCGCACCGGAGGTGCCCGATGACCTGGACCCGCGACGCGATGGCGGCCGTCGCCGCCGCCGAGCTGCGCGACGGCGACTACGTCAACCTCGGCATCGGCATCCCCACCCTGGTGGCCAACCACCAGCCGCCCGGCGTCCGGATCACGCTCCAGTCCGAGAACGGAATGCTGGGCATCGGCCCCTTCCCGTACGAGGGCGAGGAGGACGCGGACCTCATCAACGCCGGCAAGCAGACGGTCACCGCGCTGCCCGGCGCGAGCTACTTCGACTCCGCCGAGTCGTTCGCCATGATCCGCGGCGGCCACGTGAGCATCGCGATCCTCGGCGCGCTCGAGGTGTCCGCGTCGGGCGACCTGGCCAACTGGACCGTGCCGGGCAAGCTCGTCAAGGGCCCGGGCGGCGCGATGGACCTGGTCGCGGGCTCGCCGCGCATCGTCGTCCTCATGGACCACGTGGCCCGCGACGGCACGCCGAAGATCCGCCGCCGGTGCACGCTCCCCCTCACGGGCGAGGGCGTCGTGAACCGCGTCGTGACCGACCGTGCGGTGCTCGACGTCGCAGCCACCGGCCTGGTGCTGCGGCGTCTGGCGCCCGGCGTCACCGTCGACGACGTGCGCGCCGCCACGGAGCCGGAGCTCACCGTCGACCTCGAGACCCCGACCCAGGAGGAGCCATGACCGTCATCGTCGGCTACCGGCGCACCCCGTTCGTCAAGGCCAACGGCGCGTTCGCGTCCGTGCCCGCGACGACGCTCGGCGCCCACGCCCTCGCCGCGGCGCTGGAGGCGTCCGGCATCGAGCCCGACGACGTCGACGTCGTCCTCGGCGGGCAGGTGCTGCAGGGCGGAGCGGGCCAGAACCCGGCCCGGCAGGCCGCCGTCGGGGCGGGCGTCCCGATGACGACGCCGGCGCTCACGCTCAACGCTGTGTGCCTCTCGGGCGCGGAGGCCGTCGTGCAGGCGCACCGGCTCGTCCAGGCGGGCGAGGCACGCGTGGTGGCGGCGCTCGGCATGGAGTCGATGACGCTCGCACCGCACGCGTGGGTCGGCTCGCGCGCCGGGCAGCGGTTCGGGCCGGTCGAGCTGCTCGACACGATGCAGCACGACGGCCTCACGGACGCCTTCGAGCACGACTCCATGGGTCTCAGCACCGAGCGCTACGGCGACGCGTACGAGGGCGCGGCCTGGCAGACGCGCCCCGCCCAGGACGCGTTCGCGGTCGCGTCGCACACGCGCGCCGCCGCGGCCGAGGCGTTCCTCAAGGGGGAGATCGTGCCCGTCGACGTGCCCGGCCGCCGCGGCAGCGTCACGGTCGACGCCGACGACGGCGTCCGGCGCGACGCCTCGCTCGAGACGCTGGGCCGCCTGCGACCCGCGTTCCGGCCCGACGGCACCATCACGGCGGGCAACGCGTCGCAGATCTCCGACGGCGCCGCGGCGCTGGTCCTCGTCGCCGACGACGTCGCGGAGGCGCGGGGCCTCACGGGCGTCCGGGTCCTCGGGCACGGCCTCGTCGCGGGGCCGGACGTGGGGCTGCACCTCCAGCCGGCGCACGCGATCTCGGCCGCGTGCGCCCGGGCGGGCCTCGACGGCCACGGGTTCGCCGCCGTCGAGATCAACGAGGCGTTCGCCTCGGTGGTGCTGGCGTCCGCGGACCACCTCGGCCTCGACCCGGCGATCGTCAACGCGAACGGCGGCGCGATCGCGCTGGGGCACCCCATCGGGGCGTCGGGGGCCAGGATCGTGGGCCACCTGGCCCGGCGGCTCGAGGCGCTCGGCCCGGGCGCGGTGGGCGTCGCGTCGGCCTGTGGCGGCGGCGGGCAGGGCTCGGCGGTCGTGCTGGGGGTGCTCTGATGGGCGCGCTCGACGGCAAGGTGGCCCTCGTCTCCGGCGCGGGTCGCGGCATCGGCCGCGAGATCGCCCTCAAGCTCGCCTCCGCGGGCGCGGCGGTCGTCGTCAACGACCTCGACGACGAGCCGGCCGCGGCCACGGTCGCGGACGTCGTCGCCGCCGGCGGGCGCGCCGTGCCGTGCGCGGGCAGCGTCACCGACGACGGCTTCGCGGAGCGCTTCGTGCAGACGGCGCTCGACGCGTTCGGTGGTCTCGACATCATCGTCAACAACGCGGGCTACACGTGGGACACCGTCATCCAGAAGATGACCGACGAGCAGTGGGACGCCATGATCGCCGTCCACCTCACGGCGCCGTTCCGCATCCTGCGCGCCGCGCAGCCCGTCATCTCCGCCGCGGTCAAGGCGGCCCGCGCGGCGGGCGAGCCGGTGCCGTGCCGCAAGGTGGTCAACATCTCCTCGATCTCCGGCCTGGGCGGCAACGCGGGCCAGGTCAACTACGCGGCCGCGAAGGCGGGCGTGACCGGCCTGACCAAGACCATCGCCAAGGAGTGGGGCCGCTACAACGTCACCGCGAACACGGTCGCGTTCGGCCTCATCACGACCCGCCTGACGAACGCGCCCGCAGGCGCGGGCACCATCACCGTGCAGGGCCACGACATCTCCGTGGGCGTCAGCGCCCAGCTCATGGACGCGATGACCGCCCAGGTCCCCCTCGGCCGACCCGGCACCCCCGCGGAGGCCGCCGGCGCGGTGTACCTGCTGTGCCTGCCCGAGTCCGACTACATCTCGGGGCAGACGCTGGTGTGCGGGGGTGGGTACCTGATCTAGACGGTGCGGCTCGCGAGATCACGCGCCGGCGGAACCGGAACCCAACGTCGCCAGCAGCTTCCCGGTCCGCGCGTCGAGCAGGACGACGCGGTGCGCCGGCCAGCCGCTGTGGTCCTTCGGCGCCCGGTAGCCGGCGGTGTCGAACCCGGTGCCCCGGTCGCAGATCTCGAGGACGGCACCGGTGTCGGTGACGACCTGCGCCGTCGCCGGGTGCTCGAGGATCTCCTTCGGCCAGGTCGACGGGTCCGCGTAGCCCCCGTCGGCGTCGGCGGGCGTGCTGTTCCACCAGCCCTCGAACCCGCCCAGCTCCTCACCGTCGACGGTGACCGGCGTCCCGTCGGTGCACTCGGCGTCCGCGGTGATCCCGGTGGGCGACGTCGGCGCGACCTGCCCGTCGGCGACGTCGTCCGCTCCGGACGCCGCGGAACCGGCGGGAGAGGCCGGGGCGGACGCCGTCACCGGCGGGGCGGCACCCGCCGCGTCGGACGTGATGGCGCACCCGGAGACCGCCAGCACACCCACGACGACACACGCTCCCCCGAGCGCCAGTGCACGACTCATGCGGCGTGTCTACCAGACCGGCCGCCCGGGCAACAGACCTGACGCTTGCCAGATACCAACTTTTGTCGAAGTAGTACGCCCGCCCCTCTACTTCGGCGAGGTATACCGGCCGCCCGTCTACTTCGGCGGGGACGGGGGCGGGGCCGTCGAGCCGCGCACGACGAGCTCGGTCGCGAGCGACACGTGCAGCGCGTCCACGGCCTGCCGCGCGACGAGCCGCAGCAGCAGCGACACGGCCATGCGCCCCATCTCCTCGAGCGGCTGGCGCGCGGTCGTGAGCGCGGGGACGGTCGAGGCGGCGAGGTCGAGGTCGTCGAAGCCCGTGACCGACAGGTCGCCGGGGACCGCGAGCCCGCGCTCGGCCGCGGCGCGCAGCACCCCCGACGCGACCTTGTCGTTGAACGCCACGACCGCCGTCGGCGCACCTCCGGGCCCCGGCTCGTCGAGCAGCTCGCACGCCGCGCGGTAGCCGTCGTCCGCCGTCGGCCGGACGCTGCGTCGCAGGGACGGGTCGGGCAGGAGGCCCGCGTCGGCGAGCGCCGACGCGTGCCCGGCGAGCCGCGACCGGCTGGCGAGCCAGTCGGGCGGACCGCCGACGACGCCGATGCGCCGGTGCCCCAGCTCGAGGAGGTGCGCCGTGAGCGCCCGTGCGCTGGTCAGGTGCGCGGCGGAGACGGAGGGCACGGCGGCGGGCAGGGCGGTCATGGGGTCGACGACGACGAACGGGAACCGCGACGCGCGCAGCGCCTCGAGCTCGCGGACGGGCTCGGGCGGGAGGACGAGGACGGCGCCGGCGAGGTCGCGGTCGCGGGCGAGACCGGCCAGGACGGGCCGGTCTCGCGCCGTCTCCCCGGTGTCGAGGACGGCGCGGCGCCCGTGGAGGGCGAGCGTCTCGACGGCGGCGGTGACGACCCGCCCGAAGTAGTCGTCGAGGACGTAGGGGCAGCGGACGAGGACGGGGGCGTCGGGGGCGAGCCCGCGGACGGCGGCAGCTCCCGTGGCGACCGGAGCGCCCAGCCGGGAGGCGACGGCCAGGATCTCGTCGCGCGTGGCGGGCGCGACGGCGGGGTGCCCGCTCATGGCGCGAGAGACGGTGCCGACGGAATACCCCGAGGCGGCGGCGACCTGCCGGACGGTGACCCGGCCGCTCGGCCGCCTACCCACGGGTCCACGCTGCGATGCGTTCCACGGATGGAGCGTAACCGCACGGGGCGTCCCGCGTTGACACCGTGAGTTCTCGCGTGCATCGATGGGAAGGGAGGGCGTTCGACCGACCGATGTTCCATCGATGTTCCACGGTGGAGCGTGGCGGCCGGGTGCCGGCAGGGGACCACCGCTCGACGACGAGAGGAACGACCATGACGTCACCGACGACGCCACCACCCATCCGGAGGACCACGCACCGCGCGCTCGCCGCCGGCACAGCGCTCGCCGCGACCGCGGCCCTCGCGCTCGCGCCGGCGCTCGCCGCCGACGCGTCGAGCGGGCACGGCCAGGCCACCGACGACGTGCGCGCCTGGGTCACGACCCCGGACGGCACCCAGCGGCTCACCGAGCAGACGCCGACCCGGTTCACGACCGGCACGTCCACCCGGACGACCATCACGATCGACCCCGCGACGACCTACCAGACCATGGACGGGTTCGGCGGCGCGCTCACGGACTCCACGGCCGCCGTCCTCTACCAGCTCAGCCCGGCCGAGCGCGCGCAGGCCATGCGCGACCTCTTCAGCCCGTCCGACGGCATCGGCGTGAGCTTCCTGCGCCAGCCGGTCGGCTCGTCGGACTTCACGGCGACGAGCGAGCACTACACCTACGACGACGTCGCGCCGGGCCAGACCGACCTCGCCCTGAAGCACTTCTCGATCGCCCACGACGAGGCCCAGATCCTCCCGCTGCTCCGCCAGGCCAAGAAGCTCAACCCCTCGATCCAGGTGGTCGCGACCCCCTGGTCGCCGCCCGCCTGGATGAAGACGAACGACTCGCTCGTCGGTGGACGCCTCAAGGACGATCCCGCGTACTACGACGCCTACGCCCGCTACCTCGTGAAGTACGTCAAGGCGTACGCCGCGGCCGGTGTCCCCATCGACTACCTGACCGTCCAGAACGAGCCCCAGAACCGGACCCCCTCCGGGTACCCGGGCACCGACATGGGCGTGCAGCAGGAGGAGAAGGTCATCGAGGCGCTCGGGCCGCTCCTGAAGAAGGCCAGCCCGCGGACCAAGATCCTCGGCTACGACCACAACTGGGCGACGCACCCCAACGACGCCGCGTCCGCCCCGCCCGACGAGCCCGGCGGCGAGACCGACTACCCGTACCAGCTCCTCGACTCCCCGGCGGCGAAGTGGATCGCCGGGACCGCCTACCACTGCTACGCCGGCGACCCCAGCGCCCAGACCGCGCTGCACGACGCCTACCCCGACAAGGGCATCTACTTCACCGAGTGCTCGGGCTCCCACGGCGCGACCGACACCCCGGCCCAGTACTTCAGCGACACCCTCAAGTGGCACGCCCGCACCATCACGCTCGGCACCACGCGCAACTGGGCCAAGACCGTCGCCGACTGGAACCTCGCCCTCGACGACGACGGCGGCCCCCACCTGGGCGGCTGCGACACCTGCACGGGGTTCCTCGCCGTCCACCCCGACGGCACCTACAGCAAGAACGCCGAGTACTACACCATCGGGCACCTCTCGAAGTTCGTGAAGCAGGGCGCCGTCCGCATCGGGTCCACCTCCTTCGGCACCACCGGCTGGAACGGCCAGCTCATGGACGTCGCGTTCCGCAACCCCGACGGCTCCACCGCGCTCGTCGTCCACAACGAGAACGACAACCCCCGGTCGTTCGCGGTCGCCGTGGGCTCGAAGACCTTCGAGTACACGCTCCCCGGCGGGGCGCTCGCCACGTTCACGTGGCCCGCGTCCGCGACGCGCGGCGCGTTCACCGGGCCCGTCTACGGCGGCCTCCGGCCCGTCCCGCTCGACGGCGCCACCGCCACCGCGTCCACCGCGCCCGCCGACGCGAAGCTCGCGATCGACGCCGACGCCTCCACCCGCTGGTCGTCCGGCGCCGCCCAGACCCCCGGGCAGTTCGTCCAGCTCGACCTCGGCAGGCGCACCGAGATCCGCCGCGTCGCCATCGACGCCGGCGACAACCTCGGCGACTACCCGCGCGGATGGTCCGTCTCCACCAGCACCGACGGCACCCGCTGGACCACCCGCGCCAGCGGGACCGGCGTCGGGCAGCTCATCAACGTCGACCTCCGGCCCACCGTCGTCCGGTACGTGAAGATCACGCAGACGGCGGCGTCGGGCTCCTGGTGGAGTGTCGCGGACGTGCGGTTGTACCGCTGAGCTCGTCCTCTCCTGCCCGCGGGGGTGCGCCCGCGGGCAGGAGGGGGAGGGTGTCGCGCGACCTTCCATCCGCCTCGCTCGTTCCTCGCTCGGCTCCCGCCAGACCCGCCACGGTCGCGCGACACCCTCCCCCTCCTACCCGCTCTTCCTCCGGGTCGGCCTGGGTGCGGCTTCAGCAACCAACCGCGCGTCCGCTGGAGCGCGGAAAACGTTGGGTCGGGGGCGGCTCCGGAGACGAAGATCACGTGACGGTGGCAGAGCGGTTCTGGTACCGTTGTACTAGAAATGCTTCAGGATCCCTCACCCCAGCAGAACGACGAGCCGACCAGCCACGAGCTGGTCGGCTCCTCGCCGTCTCCCGACCCGACCACGCCACCCGTGGCCGTGCCGTCGCCCGACGGCCGCACGTCCCGCAACCCGTACGCCGCGATCCTGCGCGTGCCGGGCGCGCTCCAGTTCTCGGCGTCGGCGCTCGTCGCGCGCCTGCCCATGTCGATGGTCGGGATCGCGACGGTCCTGATGATCCAGGGGCTCTACCACTCGTACGCGCTCGCCGGGCGGATCTCCGCGGTGCTCGTCATCGCGCAGGCCATCTGCTCGCCGCAGCTCGCACGGCTCGTCGACCGCCGCGGCCAGCGCCGGGTCATGCTGCCGATGCTGGGCGTCGCGAGCGTCGGGCTCATCGGGCTCATCGTGACCGCGGTGACGCAGGCGCCCGAGCCGCTGCTGTACGTCTTCGCGGTCCTCGCGGGCGGCGGCGCCGGCTCGTACGGCTCGATGGTCCGCACCCGCTGGTCCAAGGTCCTCGACGACCCCCGCCGCCTCCACACCGCCTACTCGCTCGAGTCCGCGCTCGACGAGGTCGTGTTCGTCGTCGGGCCGGTCGTCGCGACCCTGCTCGCGACGAGCGTCAGCCCGTGGTCCGGCCTCGCCGTGCCGCTGGTCGCCGGCCTCGTCGGCGGCATGTGGTTCCTGTCCCTCCGCGCGACCGAGCCGCCCCCCGTCCCCCGCACCCCCGACGCCGCCGGTCACCGGTCCGTCCTGCGGAACCCGGCCGCGTTCGTCGTCTGCATCGTGTTCGTCGCGCTCGGCGTCATCTTCGGCGCCACCGACGTCTCGACGATCGCCTTCGCCGACGAGCACCACCACAAGTCGTGGGCCGGTGCGATCCTCGCCGTGTTCGCGGCCGGGTCGCTCTGCGGCGGCCTCCTCTACGGCGCCCGCCACTGGCGGTCCGCCCTGTGGAAGCGGTTCGTGGTCGGCATGGTCGTGCTGGCGCTCGGCGTCTCGATGTTCCGGCTCGTCGACACGATCCCGGCGCTCGTCGCCGTCATGTTCGTCACCGGCTTCGCGATCGCCCCGACGCTCATCAACGGGAACGGGCTCATCCAGCAGGTCGTCGGCGCGGGGCAGCTCACCGAGGGCCTCGCCTGGGCCGGTACCGCGCTGGGCATCGGGGTCTCGATCGGGTCCGCGGTCGCGGGCTCGCGCATCGACGCCGCCGGCGCGCACGCGGGCTACCTCGTCGTGCTCGCCGCCGCAGGCATCGCGACCGTGCTCGTCGTCGCGACCGCCGGCGTCCTGCGGCGCAGCGCCCGCATCCGCGTCGAGCTGCACGCCTGACCGGCCGCGGTCAGGCCGCGTCCCGCAGCGCCCGCACCCGCCCGACGACGTCGTCCACCTCGGCCGCGCCCGCCGCCCCGCGTCCCGCTCGGCCCGCCGCGAGGACGAGGGGCAGCACCGCGCCCGCAAGAGTCTCCACGACGAGCGCCGACGTCCCGTCGCGCGTGTCCGACCGGACCGAGGCGATCGCGCCCCACGGCCAGGCGGCGAGCGGCGTCCCACGGCGAGCGTCCCAGAGCTCGAGCCCCGGCGGCCCGGCCGCGACCACGACACCCGAGCGGCGCGACCGGCGCAGACGCGGGGCGTAGGTGCCCTCGGCGAGCAGCCCCGCGTAGAGCGCTGGGGTCGCGTGCGCCAGGCCCGCCCACCAGCCGGGCCGGCGTGCGGCGACCGCAGCGAGGGTCCGCCTGGCCCTCACGCCACCCCGGCCGCGGCGGGGGTGGCGCCCGCACCGAGCCGGACGCTCTGCGCCGCCCCGTCCGCGCCTGCGCCCGGCTCGCCGTCGTCGTCCGGGGTGCCGGGGTCGTCGTCGTGCCCGACCGACGCGACGATCGCGTCGAACAGCGCCAGCATGCCCTCACGGAGCGGGACCAGGTGCGTCGCGAAGACGAGCTGGTACCAGCCGCTGCCGTCCTGCGGGTCGAGCCAGTAGCGCGCGACGAGCTGCGGCATCCGCTCGGCGTCCAGCTCCGCCGGTCCCCGCTCGACGGCGACCTGCCGCACGACCGTCCCGAGCGGCCCCTCGGCGACCACGACCTCCGTGTCCGGGGCGGCAGCCGCGGTGAGGTCCGCGGCGAGCCGCACGAGCCCCTCGCGCTTGCGCGGGATCCGGCTCGGCGCAGGCGCCGCCACCCGGAACGTGGTGAGCGACGCCGACAGCGGCTTGTCGCCCGCCTGCATGAGCGAGAACGCCATGAGCCGGCCGCGCGCGGCGGCCGCGGCGCGGGTGCTCGCGTCGAGCTCGCGCAGCACGTCGAGCTGGAGCGGCGACGGCTTGTCGGCGCGGCCGAACTGCCGCGCGACGAGCGCACGCACCGACCGTCGGCGTGACCGCTCGTCCGTCAGGTCCACGACCCACCAGTCCTCCGGCAGGAGCAGCCCCAGGGTGTCGGCCTCGCGGCCGCCGGAGCGCGTCCCGGTGCTCACGCGACCTCCACCGTGAGGCTCTGGACGATCGTCAGGGCTTCGCCGCTCAGAGCCTCGAACGCCGTCGGGACGTTGGTCTGGAACTCGAAGCGCATGGCCTCGTCGGCGCCGGTCGGGAAGACGGTCGCCGCGATCCGCGACAGGACCACGCCGGTGTCCTTGAACCCGCGGACCTCGACCTCCATGAGGACCTGGCCGGCGTCGACGTCACCGAGCGCGGTCGAGTGGTCGAGGAGCCGGGTGCCGCGGATCTTCTCCGCCTTGCGGACGCGCTGGAGCAGCGCCGCCGGGTCGAACGGCGTCCCGGCCTCCGGGTAGAGGGAGGTGAGCGTGAACTGCCCCCACGGCAGGTCGGCCGGGTCCGGGTACCAGAGACCGCCGGCGAGCGAGCGCCCGTCGACGAGGATCTGCTCGAGGTCGGCGACCGCCCGGAGGTAGCCCGGCTCGAGCGCGGCGTCGAGGCCGAGCCCGCGCACGAACTCCTCGGCCTCCTCGCTCGCGCCGGCGGTCCAGCCGACCCACTGCTCGCTGGTCCCGGCGTCGTACCCGACGATGTGCCTCATCGATGTCCTCAGTTCAGGTTGAGCTGCGTGGCGGGATCGTCCGAACCCTCGGTCAGGCCGAGCGCGCCGTAGCCGTTGTTCCCGAGGTCCACCCCGGTCCCGATCAGGACGGCGCCCGCGCTCCGCCCGGCGACGCCGAGCGCGTCGTTGAGCTGGGCGTGGCTCGCGGCCAGGGCGTCGACCGCGGCACGGCTCGCGGTCGAGGGCAGGTTGGCGGCGGCCCGGACGGACGCGTCGGCGGCGGCCACGCCGCTGAGCGCCCGCGCCTCGTCGCCGGCGCCGAACCAGGCCAAGGCATGGCCCTTGAAGCCGCTGACGTCTCGGAACGCGGCGTTCCAGGTGGCCCGCGGGCTGCGCAGGAAGTCGAGGGTCTTGCCGAAGCCCTTGAGCTCACCGGCCGTGTCCTTGACGATCGTGACCGGGTTGAGCCCGCGCCCGATCGATCCCAGCAGGCCGGGGCGCCCCGCGAACGCCGTGACACCGCGCTCGGCAGCCCGGATGCCGGTCCCCGCGAGCCCACGCCCGTTCAGCAGACCGCGGACCGCGCCGCGGACGCCGCGCGTCTGGCCGAGAGCCCGGACGAGCTGGTCGGCGCGGACGCGCGAGACGGCCTGCGCGCCCTCCGCGCCCATCTTCAGCGTCGCGCCGGCGATGCGCCCGAGGCCGAACGTCGCGACCCCGAGCACGTCGAGCCCGAAGTCGAGCCACGACCCCTCCCCGTTCAGGAGCTGCAGCCCGTGCCCGGCCATCGCGACGAGGCCCGCGATGAGCGCGACCGCACCCAGCGCCTCGCCGAGCCCCGGCACCCACGCGAGCGCGAGCGCGAGCACACCCGCGACCGTGGCGATCTTCGAGGCGATGTCCGTGATCGCGTTCACGACCGACCGGACGTTGTCCCACCAGCCGTCGTGGATGCCGTCGGCCTCGACGGCGACGTTGATCGCGTTCTTGGCCGTGGTCGCCGCTGTGTCCCGCGCCGACGTCGCCTGCTCGAGCTTGGTCCGCGCGTGGGCCAGGGCGGTGCTCGCCGTCGTCATGTCGGTCTGCGCCTGGTCGGCGTGCTCCTGGGCGTTCGGCGCCTTGCTGTGGTCCGGGTCGGAGTAGACGACGTGCTTGTGGTGGGCGGCGTCGTAGTCGGCCTGGGCCTGCTTCGCGGCCGCGAGCGCCTCGTCGGCGTGCTGCTGCGCGATGCGCAGGCTGTCCGCGTAGGTCGTGAGCGCCTCGCCCGTCGCGAAGTACCGGTGCTGGACCTTCGCGATCTCGTCCGCCACGTCCTTGGCCTTGTCGGCGATGGCCTTGACGGCGTCCGACCGCATGGCGTCGAGGTCGGCGATGGTCCGCAGGTCGGCAGCGGCCTTCTGGATGGCCTCGGCGACGTTCGTGTAGTCGGTGCCGGCCCGCGCGACGACGTCCGGCTCCCCGGGCACCGGGTCGGTCGCGGCGAGCGGGTGCCAGTCGTACGGGCGGCTCACTTCTCGCCCCGCAGCGCCTTCGCGAACTCGGCGTCCAGGCTCTCGAACTGCTCGCCGACCCCCTGGCACTGGTCGGCCAGCGACCCGATGTGCTCGAGCATCTTCTCCCGCTTCCCGTCCCAGTTGCGCTCGAAGTGGTGGATCGCGTCGGCGAGCTCGTCGTGCCCGACGGCGGCGGCCACCCGGTCCGCGTTCGTGTGCGCGCTGTGGAACTCGGTCGCGACGACGCGGAGCTTGTGGCCGGCCTCGATGAGCGTCGGCGTATCCACCTTGAGCTGGTCGGTCACGGCACGGTTTCCCCTCGTCGACGGCGCGAGCCGGGCCAACGTTAGCGGACCGGCGACGCCGCCCGACATGGGGAGAACTACCCGTCGGCGGTCGCGGGGTCCCGGGGCAGCGGCGTCGGGCAGGTGAGCGTGAGCGCGTCGCCCGCCCCGAGGGTGCACGTCTCGTCGTGGTCGTCCGGGAAGGTGACACGGACGGGCGAGCCGTCGTACACGTACCGGAGCTCGTCCGGGTCGATCGTCACGCCGTACGCGGCGCCGAGCGCGTCGGCCGCGCGGGTGCGGAGACCGAGCTGCTCGCGGGTGCGGGCGTCGGCGGCGCGCTCGGCCCCGGGCCTCGTGACCCGGTCCACGACGAACGCCCCCAGCCCCCCGAGCACCGCCAGCCCCAGGCAGACGCCGGCCACGACCCCCGGGCCGCGCCGTCCGGCCCACCGGCGGGCCGCGAGCGCCAGCACGACGAACACCGCAGCCGCTCCGATCGCGACGACCAGCAGCACCTTCACGGCGGGGGCCGGGGTGACGGCGAGGTCGGGCGGGTACACCGGGACGGGCACCATGGGCGACAGCGCTCCTCGTCGTCGGGTCTCGCGCGGACCGGGACACGGTACCGGAACGGGACCCGCCCCGGATGCAGCGGACGTCACACCGGCTCGTGGTGCGCACGCCCGGGGCGCGGCGGAGCATGGGGAGCATGGCTCTCGGACGCAAGGCCCCCCAGGACAAGCGGAACAAGACCGTCGCCGACCTGCTCGTGGCGCAGCTCGTCGCCGCGGGCGTGAAGCGCATCTACGGCATCGTGGGCGACAGCCTCAACCCCGTCGTCGACGCCGTCCGGCGCTCGGGCGAGATCGAGTGGGTGCACGTGCGGCACGAGGAGGTCGCCGCGTTCGCGGCGGCGGGCGAGGCCGAGATCACCGGCAGCCTCGCCGTGTGCGCGGGGTCGTGCGGGCCCGGCAACCTGCACCTCATCAACGGCCTCTACGACGCGAACCGCTCGCGGGTCCCGGTCCTCGCGATCGCGAGCCACATCCCGAGCGCGCAGATCGGCACGGGCTTCTTCCAGGAGACCCACCCCGACCGGCTGTTCACCGAGTGCTCGGTGTACTCCGAGATGATCTCGAGCGCCGCCCAGGCGCCCCGCGTCATCAACTCGGCGATCCAGCACGCGCTGGGCGGCCCGGGCGTCGCCGTCCTGACCATCCCGGGCGACGTCGCCGACTACGACGCCCCGCCGGTCGTGCCCGGCATCGACCCGATCGTCACGCCGCCCGTTCCCCCGCGCTCCATCCCGTCGCCCGACGCGCTGCGCGAGCTCGCCGACGCCATCAACGGCGCCAAGAAGGTCACGATCTTCGCGGGAGCCGGCGTCCGCGGCGCGCACGACGACGTCATCGCCCTCGCGGACAAGATCGCCTCTCCCGTGGGCCACTCCCTGCGCGGCAAGGAGTGGATCCAGTACGACAACCCCTTCGACGTCGGGATGTCCGGGCTGCTCGGGTACGGGTCGTGCTACGACGCGATGCACGAGGCGGACCTGCTGATCCTCCTCGGCACGGACTTCCCGTACGACCAGTTCCTCCCCGCGGACGTGCGGACCGCCCAGGTCGACATCGACCCCTCCCACCTGGGCCGGCGCACCCGGCTGGACCTCGCCGTCGTCGGGGACGCCGGGGAGACCGTGCGCGGGCTCCTGCCCCTCGTCGACGCCAAGAAGGACCGGAAGTTCCTCGACGAGATGCGCAAGAAGCACGTCAAGACGCTCACCGGCGTCGTCGGCGCGTACACGAAGGACGTCGAGAAGGTCACGCCCATCCACCCCGAGTACGTCGCGGACGTCCTCGACCAGGAGGCCGCGGACGACGCCGTCTTCACCGTCGACACCGGCATGTGCAACGTGTGGGCGGCGCGGTACATCAGCCCCAACGGCAAGCGGCGCGTCATGGGGAGCTTCATCCACGGCTCGATGGCGAACGCCATGCCGCACGCGATCGGCGTCGCCTCGTCCCAGCCCGGCCGGCAGGTCGTCGCGATGTCCGGCGACGGCGGCCTCTCGATGCTCCTCGGCGACCTGCTGACCATCAAGGCGTACGACCTGCCCGTGAAGATCGTGCTGTTCGACAACTCGTCGCTCGCGATGGTCCGGCTCGAGATGCTCGTCGACGGGCTCCCCCAGTTCGGGACGGAGTCGCCGCACTTCGACTACGCCGCGATCGCGAACGCCATCGGCATCCCCGCCGTGCGGGTCGAGCGGCCGCAGGACGTGCGCGGCGCCCTCCGGGGTGCGCTCGACCGCCCCGGCCCCGCGCTCGTCGACGTCGTCACCGACCCGCGCGCACTGTCCCTGCCGCCGACGATCACGGCCGGGCAGGTCCGCGGGTTCGTCGTCGCGATGAGCAGGGAGATCATGGGTAACGGCATGGGTGAGGCCGTGTCGATGGCGCGGTCGAACCTGCGCAACGTCCCGCGCCCCTGAGGCTCGCCTCGGCTGTCCGAGGGACCGCCGAGTCTCCGGATTGTGCTGCCCAGGAGTGGTTCTCGCAGCAGATTCCGGAGACTCGGCGGAGCGGTGGCACCCCGCGTCGACGCGCCCGCTGGCCAGACCCGCAGGCCGCCCGCTTCCCGCCGGCAGGGCTTGTCAGCTGCCGGCCCCGACCCCCGACCGGATCTCGGCGAGCATCGGGGCCACGTCCGGCGTGGTCTTCGGGACGATGAGGGCGGCGTTCGGGCCGATGAAGACGAAGACGTGCCCGTCGGTCTCGTCGATGCGCGCGACCCGGGCCCAGGGGACGGAGATCGCGATCCCGGCGACGGTCTCGTGCAGGCCTTGACCGTCGGCGACCAGCCTGGCGGGACCTGTCGGCCCCAGACCGTCGCCCTCCGCGAGCTCGTTCAGCCTCCGGCTCGTCGCGCGGCCCGTGATCCGCGGAAGGACGAGCCACATGCCGATGGCGACGACGACTCCGGTGAAGAGGCCGCCGAGCCAGTCGTGGCCCACCCCCCGATCACCACCACGACCGCCGCGAAGACCAGGACAGCGACCGTGACCCGCTGACGCGCCCTCTGCGCGCGCACGACGTCGGAGGTCCGCAGCAGGTGCTCGGCGAAGGCGCCGTGGTCCTCGGCCGTCAGCCGGTAGTCGATCTGCACGCCGCACAGTGTCGCAGAAGCGCACGGTCGCCCGGTGAGGTGCGGCTCGGCGCGGCAGCCTCGGCGAGACCACGTCCAGTCTCCGGATTCTGCTGTCCACGAGTGGTTCTCGCAGCAGATTCCGGAGTCTCGGCGCCGGCCGCACCGCGACCCGGTACGCCCCGCCCGGCGACACCCCGCCACCCTCCGCGATGAGTTCCGGCGTCGTCGCCGGTAGGTACTCGCGAGCCCGCCGGATCCCCCGGCGGACCGTCAGCGAGGAGACCGCGATGACCGAGAACCGCGCA
>Ga0180221_1000962_pt1 | contig 21398 bp, 24 predicted proteins | sample eDN5th37CKraftMG_FD_151339 | JGI IMG/M metagenome (GOLD analysis project Ga0180221, IMG submission 151339) | Enriched Miracle-Growth compost microbial communities from Emeryville, California, USA - eDNA 5th pass 37_C Kraft MG (version 2) (version 2) ...
GCGTCGGTCGTGACGCGCTCCCGCATCAGCGCGTCGAGCACGTCCGAGAGCGCGGTGCGCGCCTGCAGGGTCACCGGGTCGCCCGGCAGCACGGTCAGGGTCTCGTGGGTGAGGCCGCGCACCTGGTCGGCGAGGGTGGCGACGTCGTCGGACCGCAGGCCCTCGACCGTCACCGGGTACCACAGCTCGGTCTGCACCTCCCGGAAGGCGAGGGACCCGATCATCGCCGGGTCGACGTAGACGGCCGCCGTCGCGATGGTGGCGCCGGACGGGGTCGTGCCCAGCTGGGCCTTGCGACCGAACGGCTGGTGGTACCAGGTGCTCGCGTCGGGGTCGACCGGCTCGGTGAGCCCGACGACCCGCAGCGGGGGGAACTTCCAGACGTCCACGGCGTACGTCCCGCCGAGCTCCCACCCGAGCGTCTCGGCGGCCGAGCGGGACAGGACCACCTGGACGGGCTCGTCACCCTCGGGTCCGTTGAAGCCCGTGACCACCGGCGTCGCGACAGGCCACTCCCCCTCGACCAGCCGCAGGTCCTCGGTCATCCGTGCCGACGCCCGCATCACGACCTTCGGGACCTCGATCCCGGAGCCGGGCACCTGCTCGGTCGTGGCGTCCCGGGAGGAGACGGCGAACGACGGCTCCCCGAGCACGTCGCGCAGGGGTGCGGGCAGGTCGTCGCGCAGCGCCACCATGCCGTCGAGGAACTCGTCCCACCGGGGCTCCGGCGGGACCACGGGCTCCGCCGAGGGCTCGGTGAGGACGGCGTCCGCGGCCGACAGGCCGCCGCCGGGCACCACCGACGCGCGGGACGAGACGTCGCGACGCTGGGGCGAGAGCTGCTCGGTGGCGTACGTGACCTGCTCGGAGCGCATCTCGCCGATCGCCCGGGTGGCGGCGGTCGCGGCACCCGCCCCGAGCACGGTCACGACGGCGAGGACGAGCGCCGTCCCCCACGCCGTGCGCAGGTGGCGGCGGAGCAGCAGCCACAGCATCAGCGCACCTCCTCCCGGTAGCCGCCTTCGCGCGCCTGGCCGGTGACGGCGGCCCGGACGGCGAGCGCGACCGCCGCCAGCCCCGCGACCAGGACGACGCCGGGCACCAGGGCCGCCGCGGGCGCGAACGCCGCGGCGGGCACGGGGACGACGGCGAACCCGGTGAGGGTGGCCGCGGCCAGGCCCGGCACGGTGGCGGCCGCGAGCGCCCACCCGGCCAGGAGCCCGGCGAGCAGCGCCGCGGCGGCGACGACGGCGAGCTCGGTCGCGCGGCTCGCCCCCTGCGCCCGGGGCGGCAGGCCGACGGCGCGGAGCACCGCGACCTCGCCGCGCCGCTCCCGCACCCCGGCGACGCTCACCGCACCCACGCCGACCAGGGCGAGCGCCACGGCCGCGAGCGCGGCGACGGTGAACGCCTGGCGCACCGGCCCGGCGGCGTCGGAGCCCTGTCCCCCGCTGGACGTCGTGACCAGCACGGGCCCCTGGACCGGCCCCGATCCGGCGGCCTCCTCGGCCGCGGCGGCCAGCCGGTCGACGTCGGCGCCGGGCGCGGCCCGGACCCAGGTCTCGCGGGCACCGGGCACGACGCTCGCGAGGCGCAGCGACGCGGCCTGCAGCGCGTCGAGCCCCACCATCGCCGCCCCGGGGTGGGACGAGCCGGGCACGACGTCCACGACGTCGACCACCTGCACGGGCAGCCGCCCGCCCTCTCCCAGCGGGAGCTCCGTCGTGCCGCCGGTCGCGACGTCGAGCAGACCCGCCAGGTCCTGCGACAGGACCGCCGGGGCCGGCCCGCGACCCGAGCCCCCCACCATGACCCGGAACGGGGAGGGCATCGCCTCGTAGTCCGCCTGGGCCGCGAGGCTCAGGCCGGAGCCCTCGCGTCCGCCGAAGACGGCGTTCGCCCTCGGGTCGTCGCGGGCGGGGGCCCAGTCGGCGGACGCGACGTCCACCGCCGTCGTCCCGCCCTCGTTCGTGGTGGCGTCCAGCTGGTCGACGGCGAGCCGCAGCGTGGTGAGCGCGCTGCGCGACGGTGGCAGCTGGGTGTCGAGCGCGACGACGGTCCAGGTCCCCGGCGCGCCGTCCGCGGCCGCGGGCGCGGCCGGCAGCTCGGCCCGCAGCTCGAGCGTGCGCTCGTCGGGGCCGATCGGGCGTGCGGACTCGAGGCCGCCGTCCAGGTCGCCGTCGAGGTCGACGTCGAGGGCCTCGACGTCGACGGGCACCAGCTGCCCGTCGACGTCGGCGAGCCAGAGGGTGAGCGCGACCGTCGAGCCCTCGAGCGCGAGCAGCTGCCCTCGGTCGAAGCCCGCCGCCACGAGCGTGTCCCACGAGGCGGGCTCGCCGCCCGCCCCCGCCGTCCCGGCCTCGGCCGTGGCCTCCTCGTCGACGACGAAGAACTGCCCCGTGACGTGGAGCGTCAGCCCGGTGGTGCCGGCCGGGAGCCGGGGGTTGTCGGAGTACGGGCCGGCGCCGTCCAGCGCCGCCGCGATCTCGTCGACGCCCCGCTGCCCGTGCGGTCCGCGCGCCACCGCCGCGATCCGGTCGGGCGGGACCCCCGTCGTGGTCAGGGGGACGCCGTCGAGGACCGCCTCGGACACCCGCACGGGCGCCGCGGCCTCCGCGCCCGGCAGCGCCGCGTACGTCGTGGCGGGCACGGGCGCCCCCTCCGTGGCGACCACGCGCACGTCGCCGCCCGCGGCGACGGTGGCCGCCGCCCGGCGCAGCTGCTGGCCGGTCCCGGCGTAGGCCGACGCGAGGACGACGCTCCCCGCCGCCACCACGACCAGCACCACGGGCACCGCCGTGACCGCGAGGCGCCGCGCCACCTGCCGTGCCGCGAGCACCCGCGTGTCCGGGCGGCGCGCGGTGGCCCCCGCCCACGCCCGCGAGAGCGGGCCCAGGAGGGCCACCGCCACGACGGCCGCGGCCGCGAGCACCAGCGCGGGCGCCGCGGCGGCCGCGGGGTCGGTCTGTGCGCCGTCGGGCGTGGGGACGAGGGGCGACCCGTACCGGCGCAGCAGCCACGTGGTGACGCCGGCGGCCACGACGACGAGGGCGACCGTCCCCCAGGTGGCGGCCCGCCGCGCGCGGCCCGACCGGTCCACGACCCGCAACGCGGCGGCCGCCCGGGCCTGCAGGCCGCCCACGGTCACGAGGACGAGCAGCGCGCCCGCCGCAGTCGCCACGGCCGACGGTGCCAGCGTCCCCGCGAGCGCCCCGCCGGGCGTGCCCTGGGCCGCGAGCACGGCCGCCGCCGCGCCCGCGCCGACGGCCGCGCCGCCGAGGACCACCAGCGCCGACTCAGCCGCCCCGGCCGCCGTCAGCTGCCCCGCCGACGCGCCGCGCGAGACCAGGAGGTGGACCTCCGCCGCCCGCGTGGCCGCGAGCAGGCGCGCCACCTGCCCGACGGAGACCGCGCCCGCCAGCGCGAGCACCAGCATCGGGACGAGCGCCACGGCCGCCGCGGCGGCCGCCGCCTCGGCCGCGGCGGCCGCCCGCTCCCCCAGGTCCCCCGTCACGGTCGCGCCGCGCACCGCCACGGCGTCGTCGGCGAGGACCGTCTCGAGGAGGGCGTCCGCCCCGGTCGCGAGGACGGTGAGGTCGGCGGTGCCGGTGGCGGCGACGTCCGGCGTGAGCGTCCAGCGCACGAACGGGTCGTCGGAGTCGTCGTCGGGCACCTCCTCGCGGGCCAGCGCGTAGGGCGCGGGCGCGAACAGCGCCTCGACGTCGCCGCGCAGCGCCGCGTCCTGCGCCGCGGCGTCGGTCTCCGGGGCGAGCCGCGTGGTCACCGCGATCACGGCGGGGTCGCCGCCGCGGGTGAGCCCGTCGTGGACGATGTCCGTCTCGGCGGCGCGGACCGCCCCCACCGCCGTGCCGAGGGCCGCCGCGACGGTGGCGACCAGCAGCGCGACGAGGACCAGCAGCCCTCGTCGGGCGCCCGAGCGGCGCGCCAGCAGCCGGGCGCGGCTCACGGACGGTGCCCGCGCTTCTCGTTGCCGCGTCGGTAGTTGCCGGTCGCACGGGCCAGCAGCTCCTGGTCGGTCTCGGGGTCGCGGCCGAGCAGCGCGGCCAGGCGGGCGGCGCGCGCCCCTGCGACAGTGACGACCCGGCGTCCGCCGCGGCTCACCAGCACCTTGCCGTCCTTGGTGACCCGGTGGTCGAACGGGTCGTCCTCGAGGCCCATCCCGTGGCCCTCAGCGGCGCCACTCGTAGGGCGTGGTGGTGGACACCTTGACCAGGCCGGACCGCTCCAGGATGGGCCGGGAGAATTCGGTCGAGTCGCTGTGCAGGTAGGTCTTGCCGCGCGCGACGGCGGACCGGGCGCGCGCCGCGGTCAGCGCGCGGTAGATGCCGCGGCCGCGCCACTCGGGGCGGGTCGAGCCGCCCCAGAGCCCGGCGAAGTCGGTGCCGGGCACGGGCTCGAGGCGGCCGGCGCTGATCACCTGCCCGTCCGCCTCCGCGACCCACAGCTCCATGTCGGGGTCGCGCTCCTGACGGTGGAGGATCTGGTCGGCGTGCCCCGACGTGGCCGGGTCGTCGCCGAAGACCTCGTCGGCCATCGCGGACATCGCGCGCACGTCCGCCTCCGCGCTGATCCGGCGCAGGGTGACGCCGTCCGGCAGCGGGACGTCCGCCACGAGGAGCCGCGCGTCGCCGATCATGATCGACTCCGGCTCCTGGGGCTCGAAGCCGTGGTCGACCAGCGCCTCGTGCAGCCCGGGAGCCACGTCGTGGCCGCGGGTCTTCCACTCGGCGTCCGTGATCGTGGCGTCGTCGCGGAAGTGCGCGAGCGCCGCGGCGACGAAACCGCGGACCGTCGCCGCGTCGGCGCCACCGAGGTCGCGGTAGGTGACGAACCCGCACCCGCCCGGGAACGTGACGAGGCGCAGCGGCCCGAGGCGGGTCACGGCGACGGCGCTCGGTGTCTCGGCGTCGGTCCGCAGCTGGTCGTCGTAGGCGGCGAGGAGGCGCGCGACGTCGACGTCCGCGGCTGGTGCGTTCACGGCGGACACCCTTCCAGAGCGCAGCACGCGGGGCAACGGTTTTCACCGGGATGCACGGAACCGACAGGTCCTTGCCCCGTCGGGCGTCAGGCGCCGGCCAGGTCCTCGTCGGACCACAGGGCGGCGGACGCGTGACCGAGCAGGAGCTTCGGGTAGTACGTCCACGCGAACCAGGGGGCGACGCGCGACGGGCCCAGCACGGCGTCGAGGGCCAGACCGCCGGCCGTGAGGGCGACGCCCAGCGCCCGACGCCGCGCCGGGTAGCGGCGGACGACGACCGTCGCCGCCATGAGGTAGGCGTACTGCGCGGCGGCCCACGCCACCGGCGGCACGCGCCGCCGCGATCCGGCGACGCCCGTGTCGAGCCACGCCACGGCCGCCGGGTGCACGTGCAGCGCGGCGAAGCCGTAGTGCGCCGCGGCGCCCTGCCCCGGACGCTCGTACCAGCGCGCGCAGGCCCGCGTGTTGTTGACGTAGGCGCCGCCCGAGAGGTCGATGGCGAGCAGGCACGCCGCCACGACCCGCGCCCTCCCGGCACCGCGGGACCGCGCGACCAGCGGGGCCGCCATCGCGCCGACCGCCGTCGTCGCGGCCGTCAGCGCGTGGTTCGCCGGCGTCGCCTCCGGCCCGACGAACTCCCCCCACGCCCGCCGGAGCGTCGCACCGAGCCCCGTCATCCGCCGCTCCCGTCCTCGCGCACCGGGTGGTCGGCGCGGGTCGCGACGAGGTCGTCCCAGACCACGAAGACGGACCCGGCGTCGATCTCCGCTCCCGCCGCGCGGTAGGTGGCGAGCGCCGCGTCGTTGTCCGCCTCCGTGCCCGTCCACATCCCGCGGCAGCCGCGCGCCAGGGCGACGTCGCGCGGCGCCGCGAGCAGCGCCGTCGCGACGCCCTGCCGACGCCAGGCGTCGTCGACGCCCAGCTCGTACAGGAACATCTCGGGCTCCTTGTCCGGGTGCCGCATCTCGACCCCCGACACGAAGCCGACGTCGCGCCCGTCGGCGGTGCGCGCCAGCAGCACGACGTGGCCCGGACGGCGCAGCGTGTCCGCCGCGCCCGCGAGCGCGACGGGAGCGTCGAAGAGGTGCGACGCCGCCACGAGCGCGGCCGGGTCCGTGACCTGCACGACCGTCCACTCCGCCATGGCGACCATCCTCGCCCGGAGCCCGTCCGATGTCACGGACGACCGTCCGCGTCCTCCCTCCCCACCATGACCGTGCAGGCGATGCAGGTGACGCAGACGGTGGAGGCGGTGACGGCGCTGCTGCCGAGCTCCGCCGCGCTGCTCGGCTTCCTGGGCGCCTCCTTCGCGACGCTGGCCGTGCCCGGCCCGTCGGTCGTGTACGTCGTCGCGCGCACCACCGCCCACGGGCGCGGCGCCGGCCTGTGCTCGATGGCCGGGCTGGAGACGGGCGCCGCCCTGCACGTGGTGGCGGCGGCGGCCGGGCTGGCCGCGCTGCTGGCACGCTCGCCCGCCCTGTTCGACGCGGTGCGCTGGTGCGGGGCCGCGTACCTGGTGTGGCTCGGCGTCGGCGAGCTGCGCGCGGCAGGGTCACGTGGCGCGTCCCCGGGCGCCCCCGAGCACGCGGCGCCCGCGTCGCCGCGGCGCTGGCGGCTCTTCGCGGACGGCGTCGTCGTCGACGTCCTCAACCCCAAGACGGCGCTGTTCTTCCTGGCCTTCCTCCCGCAGTTCGCCGACCCGTCGCGCGGCGCCGTCGCGCCGCAGCTGGCGCTGCTCGGCGGGCTCTTCGTCGCCCTCGCGGTGCTCGTGGACTCCTCGTACGCCGTGCTCGCCGACCGGCTGTCGTGGCGGCTGCGCGCGTCGGAGGTCGCCCGTCGGCGGCTGGGGCGCGCCTCCGGCGGGATCTACTTCGTGCTGGCCGGCGCCGCGGTCGTGGTCTGACCCGGGCGCACGGTGACCGGCGCCAGGTCACGAGCGCGAGTTCATCGGCGCGAGTTCATCGGGGCCAGGCCCTCGCTCACGGCCATCCAGGCGGCGAACGTCAGGGCGCCGGCCTCGAACGCCACGAGCCGCCGGTCCCAGCGCCGTCCCGGGCCCGCCGCCGCACGCACGATCGCGAGCCCGCCGGCCAGGTTGGCCGCGCCCCACACGAGGTTGACCAGCGGCGACGACCGGCGTCCGGCCAAAGGGGTGAGGTGCTCCCGCCCCGCCGCCGCGGACGCCAGGTGCGGCGCGCTGTTCGCCACGAGGAGGCCGCCCACGAACGCGGCGGCGTGTCGGCCTCGGGTCGGGGGCACGGGGGCGCTCATCCCGCCGACGCTCCCAGGGCGGCGGGACGAGCGCAAGCCTCACGGGAGCCCCGCCGCCAGGCTCGACGGTCGGCGTCGACCAGCACGCGCAGCAGCAGCCCTCCGACGAGCAGGCCGCCCACGAGGTCGCTGACCCAGTGCCAGCCGAGGTAGTAGGACACGGCGACCGCGTCGAGCGCGACGAGCCCGACCGCGAGGCGCAGGGCAGCCATGGTGCGCGCCGACGCGCGCGTCCACCGGCCCACCAGGTACACGGTCGTGCCGTAGAGCAGCACCGCCTCGGCGGCGTGCCCCGACGGGTAGCTGATCCCGCTCCACCCGAGATGGCGCAGGCCGCCGTCGAACAGGTCGGGGTCGTGGGTGGTGGGCGCGGGGCGGGCGAGCACCACCTTGAGCAGCCCCACGCCGCCGGCGAAGGCGGCCTCGGCGGCGGCCACGCACCCGAGCGGCCGCCAGGTGCGCCGCCGCCAGGAGAGCGTGACGGCGACCGCCGCGAGCACGGGCAGGCACACCGCCTGGCCGGCCACCGGGTCCAGGACGTGCTGGAGGAAGGGCCGCAGCCCGGGGGTGAGCAGGCGCGCCCAGCGGCCGTGCGCGGCCTCGTCGATCCCCTGCAGCGGACCCGCCGCGAGCAGCGTCACGCCGACCAGCGCGGCGAGGAGCACGGGAGCCGAGGTGAGGCGGGCGAACTGGCTGCCGGCGACGGCGCGCGGGGGCGCGATGGGGGCCGGGAGCAACATCGGGCCAGGGTAGGAAGCCTGCCAGGGCGCGACCTGGCCGCCACCTGGACGCCGCCGGACCGGCGGGGCGACGTGCCGCGCCCGCGACGCGCGGCGGCCGTGTCCGCAGCGAGGAGAGACCCCCGTCAGGCACGCGGAAGGGGCAGCCCCGCGGGCACGACGTCGCGACCGCCGCCGTTGGCGCGCATCGCGACGGTCTGCCGCTCGAAGAAGTCGCCCAGGCGAGCCCCCGCGGCGGCAGGCACGCCGACGTCGTCCGCCGCGCGGCGGAACAGCCGCACGCAGACCTCGTCGAGCTCCACGTGCTCCCCGTTGCCCGCGTGCATGCGCTGCACCTTCGACTCGTCGCCGTACCCCCCGGTGTACAGGCACGGGCCGCCGAGCGCCTCGGCCAGGTACGCGGCGAGCCGCTCCTCGTGCTGCGGGTGCAGGGTCCCGTGCGAAAACGGGTGCGCCGCCACCGGGTCGGCCAGGCAGAGCGCGTTCCACCGGCGGCACACCGCCAGCAGGACGTCGAAGCCTCCCACGTCGTCGTACAGGCTCACGCGGTCCAGTATCGGCCGACGGCGGGCCGTCGTCACGCGAGCGGCCGTGTCGGCCGCGTCCGTCAGGCCAGGGAGCCCAGGAAGGTCCGCGCGCGCTCGAGGAGCAGCGCGGCGGCCTGCGGGTCGTGGCCGGCCAGCGACGAGTCCGCGAACAGGTGCGCCGTGCCGTGGTACAGGAAGAGCTCGGCCGTCTCGACCGTGTCGGTCAGCTCGCGGGCGGCGGGGAGGTCCTCGGCGAACCACTCGTCGTCCACGCCGCCGTGGACCTGGGCCGGGAGCCCGGCGGGCCAGGCACCGAACTCCTCCGCGGGGAGGCAGGCGTCCACGAACAGGGCGCCGAGTGCCCCCAGCCGGGTCTGGGCGAGCCGTTGCGCCGGCATGACCCCCAGCGAGAATCCCGCGTAGACGAGCTCGGCGGGCAGCGGGTCGACCGCGGCGAGCCCGCGGTCCATCACCGTGTCGAACCCGATCTCCTGCGCGTGCGCGACGCCGGACTCCACGTCGTCGAACGTGCGCCCCTCGAAGAGGTCCGGCACGTGCACGGTGTGGCCCGCCGCGGTGAGCTCGCCGGCGAACGCTCGGATCCCGCTCGTGAGCCCCTGACAGTGATGGAACAGGACGATCTCGGCCATGGCCCCTCCTCGGGATCCGACGGTAATGATCCAGAAAATTCGAACGTTCCAGAACGTTAGTATCATCGACCATGGACGGCAAGACCCCCGACTACGAGCTCGAGGACCGGATTGCGCTCACCGGCCCGGACCAGGTGCGGGCGCTCGGCAACCCGCTCCGCACGACGATCCTCCACCTGCTGCACGAGCGCGCCGCGAGCGTCACCGAGCTCGCGAGCGCCGTCGGCCGCCCGAAGAGCACGGTCGCCCACCACGTGAAGGTGCTGGTCGACGCCGGCCTCCTGCGGGTGGTCCGCACGCGCCGCGTCCGGGCCGTCGACGAGGCCTACTACGGCCGCACCGCCCGCTTGTTCCACGTCGCCCTCGGGAGCCCCGCCGACGGTGCCGTCGGGGGTGAGGGCGGCGAACGGCTGCTCGACTTCAACGACCTCGAGGTCGCGGCCCGCGAGTCGCAGCCCGCGTACCTCGAGGGACAGCTGTGGGGCTTCCTGCGGCACGCGCGGATCGACGAGACGCAGAAGCAGGAGTTCTGGCAGCGGATGGCGGCGCTCGTGGAGGAGTTCGACGCCCTCCCCCGCCGAGGCGACGTGGTGCACGGGTTCGCGGTGGGGGTCTACCCGGTGGCCGGGTACCCCCAGCTCCCGCCAGTGTCCGAGCCGCCGCGGTAGCGCAGTCTCACCCGGCCTCGGCCCGGGGCCCGGTCAGCTCACCCCGAGCAGGTCGACGATCCGGGCGTAGAACTCGGCGGGGTCGCCCGCGAGGGAGGCCTTCACCATGGCGGTCCAGTCGTCCACGACCACCTCGATCGAGCCCGCGGCGAGGCCGTCGAGGGAGCGGCGCGGCACGTCGCGCGAGTCGATCTTGGGGCCGTCGTACCCGGCGGCGAGGTCGGTGTCGGCGGCCCCGAGCAGCACCCCCTGCACGAGCGTGCCCTGGGCCGCCAGCTCCAGGCGGACGGCGTTGGTGAGGTTCCACTCGGCAGCCTTCGCGGCGGCGTACGAACCCGCCGTCGGGCTGGCGAACCACGACAGCGCCGACAGCACGTTCACGACCGCGCCGCCGCCGTTCCGCGCGAGGACGGGGGCGAGCTCGCGGATCACGTCGAGCGTCCCCCAGAAGTGGGTGTCCATCTCCCGGCGTACCTCGGCCAGGTCCCCCGTGACGAGGGACGCGCCCGTCGAGATGCCGGCGTTGTTCACGACGAGGGTGACGTCCTGCGCCGCCCGGGCCGCGGCGACGACGGACCCGTGGTCGGTGATGTCGAGCGGCAGCGGCGTCACCCGCTCGTCCTCGAAGGCGAGCGTCTCGGGGCGACGAGCGGTCGCGTACACCCGGCGGGCGCCGCGGTCGAGCAGCTCGAGCACGAACTCGCGCCCGATGCCGCGGTTGGCGCCGGTGACGAGGGCGATCTGGTCGGTGATGTCCATGGGAGTCCTGTCCTCTTGCAGCGATGGTCGTCGCGTGACCGGAGGCGGCCGCGCGACGGCTACGCTAGAACCTGACGTTGACGTCAAGGGCAAGTCGACAGAGGACAGAGGTGGCGACGGATGCGGATCGGTGAGGTCGCGCGCGGCGCGGGGGTGAGCCCGAGGGCGCTGCGGTACTACGAGGAACAGGGGCTGCTTTCCTCGGAGCGGACCCCGGGCGGCCAGCGTGACTACCCCGAGTCGGCGGTCGAGCGCGTGCGCATGATCCAGCAGTTCTTCCACGCGGGCCTGCCGAGCCGCACGATCCAGCGGCTGCTGCCGTGCGTCGACAGCGGCGAGGGCTCCCCCGAGGCCCTCGCCCTGCTCGCCGCCGAGCGCGACCGGATCAGCGCCACCATCGCCGAGCTCGTCGCGACCCGCGACGCGCTCGACCGCGTCATCGCGACCGCGCAGCACCCGACCCCCGAGCACTGCCCCGGGCTGCGCGAGCCTCCGTGGGCGCCCTACGAGGGCTCGGCGCACGCGGTCGGCCGTCACACGGGCGCCCGGACGTCGTGACCGCGGGCGGCGCCCGGCACGAGCTCAGGCGTTGAAGCGGATCTCCACCGAGTTCCGGTACAGAGCAACCTCTGCCGCAAGCTCTGATCTCACCCCGTCATGGGCTGCACCCAGTGCGTGACGCGGGTCGGACCGTTCTCCGGCGGATTGAGCCACCCGGGCTTCTTCAGCAACGCTGCAGGCTCCCCCTCGCACCGAGTCCGGATGTGGGCGTGGAGGAACGCGTCCGCACTGCCGAGGATCTCCACATTCACGCGATGGAACGACGCATCATGACGCTGGCACAGGTTCTCGACGGCAGATGCGAGGAGATCGACATCCGCCAGGCAGCCAACGCGCGCGAGTACCCCGGAAGCCACTGCACATCCCCGGTCACCGCGAACGAGTGGTCGAGCTCCACGATCACAGTCGGGTTCTCGCCTGCGAGGGCGGATCCCACACGATCCGAGCGTCAGTCGCTCATGCCATTGCGAGGGGTGTGATCGCCGCGACCTTGTCACGCAGCGCTCGACGCTCGAGCCGCAGCTCGTAGTTCGACTGCAGGTTCATCCAGAACTCCTCGGAGGTCCCGAAGTACCGCGCGAGGCGGATCGCAGTATCCGCCGTGATCCCACGCTTGCCGTGCACGATCTCGTTGATCCGACGCGGCGGCACGCCGATGGACACGGCCAACCTGTTCTGGGTGATCCCGAATCCCTCGATGAAATCCTCGATCAGGATCTCTCCCGGGTGGATCGGCTCGATCAGATCGGCCTCAGTGGTAGTCGACGAGCTCGACATCTTCCGCACCTCCATCTGTCCAGACGAAGCAGAGACGCCATTGCGCGTTCACGCGGATGCTGTGCTGCCCGCGACGATCGCCGACCAGACGCTCCAGGCGGTTCCCCAGCGGGACCCGGAGGTCCTCGACGTCCTTCGCAGCATGGATCAGCTCGAGCTTCCGCAGGGTCGCCCGCTGCACCGTCCGGTCGACGTGCTTGACGTACTGCTCGTTCCAGATGCGCTCGGTGTCGTTGCTCCCGAACGATCTGATCACGAGGCCCAGCATATAACGCGGCGCGTCATTAACGCTAGACGTTAAACCGGAACTCCACCGAGTTCCGGCACGGACGAACATCTGGCACACCTGCCTCGCAATCCGATACACTCGTATCGATTAGGAGGTGCCAGTGAGCCGAGGTGTGGGGCGGGACCACGAGACAGTGCGCGGCGCTATCGCTGCCGCAGCGTGCGTACTGGTGGCGGAGGAAGGTGCCGGCGCGTTGACGGTGCGACGAGTTGCTGCCGCTGCTGGGGTCTCGCCCGGCCGGGTTCAGCACTACTTCCCCGACCGCACTGCTCTGATGCTCGCGGCCTTCGACTCGGTACAGCACGCCGTTGCCGCAGAGGTGGCCACGGCCGTCGGGGAAGCCGCCGCGCCGGAACAGGTGTTGACCGCCGTCCTGCGCGCGATGATTCCCACCGACGACACAGCGATGCGACGACTGCGGGTGGTGGCGCAGTTCGAGTCGCTGGCGCTCACGGAGGACATCCTGGCGACGAGGATCCGCGAGGGGCACGCCGAACTTCTCGCCTTCCTCGAACGCCTCCTGGAATCCAGCAGGATCCGCCTCGACTCGAACAACACCGAAGGCGCTCTTCAGGGACTCCTTGCTACGGCCGAAGGGCTCAGCGGGCAGGTTCTCCTCGGCCAGTCCTCGCCCGATCGGGCGCTCGCGCTGCTGCAGACATCCATCGACGACATGTTTCGAGGAGTCGCATCGTGACCACGCAATCATCAACGACGCTGAGGCCCCTCCGGTGGGGAGCCGGCCTCATCCGGGGGAGATTCGAGGTGCACCGGAACGGACATCACTACGTCGTCGACTCCGGGTACCTCGATCTCGATGAGCGCATCTCCCTGTACCGCGACGGTCGCCTCGTCGACACAACGCGACGCAAGGCCTCCTTCGCCATCGAAGACGGCGCGCACATCGAGGCAGCTGTCGCAAAGCTCGGGATGAAGTACGTACGCATCCGCGAGGCGAAGGCACGGGAGACCCAGCCGCTGACCCCTGCTGCGGGCACCGCCGAGGCTTGGCGAGCGAACCTCGACCGACAGCACCCCGCAACCAGTCGAGCAGTCGGAATCGTCGCCACCCTCATCGTCGTGGGGGTGCTTCTGCTCGAGCTTCCTCAGCTGATCAACCTCGTCGGTCTGCTGACGTCGTACGTCGGGCTCCCAGTATTCGAGATCCCGGCGATCCGCCTCGCGGGTTGGCAGAACCTCCTCGTCATCATCGCCGGAGGCCTCGCGGCGATCGAACGAGGGCTGAGCATGAGATACAACCCACTCTTGGACGACTGAACCCCCGCTGGTCAACGCGATAGGCAGCCAATCGCCTCACACATTGAAGCGGAACTCCACCACGTCGCCGTCCTGCATGATGTAGTCCTTGCCCTCGACGCGCGCCTTGCCCGCGGAGCGGGCCGCCTGCACCGAGCCCGCCTCGACGAGGTCGTCGAACGAGATGACCTCGGCCTTGATGAAGCCGCGCTCGAAGTCGGTGTGGATGACGCCCGCGGCCTGCGGGGCGGTCCAGCCCTTGCGGATCGTCCAGGCGCGAGACTCCTTGGGGCCGGCCGTGAGGTACGTCTGCAGGCCGAGCGTGTGGAACCCGACGCGGGCGAGCTGGTCAAGGCCCGCCTCCTCCTGCCCGGAGTCGGCGAGCATCTCCTTGGCGTCCTCCGGCTCGAGCTCGACGAGCTCGGACTCGAACTTCGCGTCGAGGAAGACCGCGTCGGCGGGGGCGACGAGGTCGCGTAGGCGCTGCTGCATGCCGGTGTCGGCGAGGCCCGCCTCGTCCGTGTTGAACACGTAGATGAACGGCTTGGCCGTGAGCAGCTGCAGCGAGGCGACGTCGGCGAGGTCCAGGCCCGCGGCCTTCGCGCCCTGGTAGAGCGTGGTGCCGGACTCGAGGATCTTCTGCGCGGTGGTGGCGGCCGCGAACAGCGCCGGGTCGCCCCGCTTGATCTTGACCTCCTTCTCCATGCGCGGCAGCGCCTTCTCCAGCGTCTGGAGGTCCGCGAGGATCAGCTCGGTGGAAATCGTCTCGATGTCGCCCTCGGCGTCCACGGACCCCTCGACGCGGACGACGTCGCCGTCGTCGAACACGCGCGTGACCTGGCAGATCGCGTCCGCCTCGCGGATGTTCGCGAGGAACTTGTTGCCGAGGCCCTCGCCCTCCGACGCACCCTTGACGATGCCGGCGATGTCGACGAACGACACCGTGGCGGGCAGGATCCGCTCGCTGCCGAAGATCTCCGCGAGCGTGTCCAGCCGCGGGTCCGGGAGCGGGACCACGCCGACGTTGGGCTCGATCGTCGCGAACGGGTAGTTCGCCGCGAGCACCTGGTTGCGGGTCAGGGCGTTGAAGAGCGTGGACTTGCCGACGTTGGGCAGGCCGACGATGCCGATGGTGAGTGCCACGTCGCGCAAGTCTACGTGCCGGGCACTACCGGGGCGGCGCCCCCTCTGCGCGGGCGCGCTCCTCGAGGGTCCTCAGGTCGCGGTCCACGAACTGCAGGTGCGCCCAGTGCTCGCGCGCGACGACGCCGAGGGACTGGTGCACGGCCCGGGTGGTCCCCGCCGGCGCCCACGGCGGGAGCCGGGGCGCGTCCACCGTGACGTCCGTGCCCGCGAGCTCGTCGTAGAGGGAGTACACCTCGGCGATCCGGCCCGCGTGGACGGCCGAGGTCTCCTCCAGCGACGGCGACGCCGCGAGGTCGACGCCGAGCGCGCCCACCTCCGGCTCGTACTCGGTGAACGGCAGCCCCGCGTACCAGAAGGCGTCGTCGATCCCCCGCAGCCCGTACCGGATCCAGCCGTCGATGGCGAACACCAGGTGCCGCAGCGTCTGCGCCGTCGACCACTCGCCGTCGACCGACGCGTGGACGGCGTCGGGCGCCAGGGCGGCCGCGCGCTCGAGGTGCGCCTCCCACGCGCGCAGCGCGGCGTCCAGCGACGCGCGCTGCTCGGCCAGGTCGGCGGACCGTGCCTGCGCCCGGCCCGGGTACCGCCGGTCGAGCTCCGCCTCGACGAGCGGCGCCACCTCGACGCCGTTGACCCGCAGACCGCCGATCTCGCCGTCCAGGTCGGCGTCGGTGAGGTCGACCCCCCGCATCACCGCCCCCGGCATGAAGCTCTGGTCGAACCGCACGCCGTCGAGCCTGGCGAGCCGGAACGTGGCGCCCCGCATGTCGGCCTCGACGAAGCGGGCGCCCTGCAGCTCCTCGTCCGGCCCGAACTGTGCCACCGTTGCCATGCGTCGAACCGTAGGAGTCGCCCCTGACACCGCCCGGACGGACCCGGTCGGCGCGGGTCGGACTCAGACGTCGACGTCCTGGTGCCAGGACTCCGTGACGTAGGACGTGCGCCAGCCCCAGCTCTCGTACAGGGACGCCGCGCCCGTCGGGCTGTCGGCGTCGACCTCCAGCCCCACGCGGTCACGGCCCCGGGCGGCGGCGTCGCGGACGACGGCGAACAGCAGGGCCGTCGCGACCCCGCGCCCCCGGGCGCGGCGGTCGGCGCCGAGGTACTCGATGTAGTTGCCCTCCTTGCCCGACGCGCCCGACGGCAGCACCGCGCCGACCAGCGCGCCCATCGGCTCCGGCGCCGCCTCGGGGCGCTGCGGGTCCGAGACGAACGCCAGCCACCAGTGGTCCCACCGGTGCCCGGGCTCGGACCGCAGCCGCACCAGGAACTCGCCGAAGCTCTCGCGGTAGGAGTTGAAGTGGTCCTGGAACGCGCTCTCGAGCACCCGGTGCACGGTCTGCAGGTCGTCGGCGACGGGCATGCCGTCGTCGTGCGTCGCCACCCGGCGCACGGTCACGCCCGGGCGCGGGTCGGGCAGGACGCCGCGGTGCGCCTCCTCGGCGAGTACCGGCCGGGACATCTGCAGCCACGAGCGGGCCAGGGAGTAGCCGGCCGCCTCGAGCCAGCGCCGCTGCGTCGCGTCGCCCGCGAAGGCGCCCGCGTCCAGCTGGGTCCGCCCGAGCCCGCGCTGCGCCGCGAGCTCCCGGCCCTGCCGGGCCGCCCAGGCGTAGCCCGCGGCCGCCAGGTCGTCGGCGCCGGCCACGGCGCGGTCGACGTCGACCCCCACGACGACGCGCCCCGCGGCCCGGTCGTGGACCCACGCCCACGCCCGCACCTCGCCGCCGGTGTCGCGCACCACGACCTGCCGACGCGTCCAGGACACCGGGCCCGCCACCTCCGCGGCGAGGGCGTCCTGGTTCACGACCGACGAGCCTGTGAACGGCGCGGCGACGGCTCCTCGCAGCTCGCCCAGACGTGGCAGGTCGGACGTCTCGGGGGCGGACGTCGTCCAGCCGTCCGGCAGGGTCAGGTGCTCGAGCTTCTCGGAGGTCACCGGCCCATTGTCGCAAAACGTCCTTGGCGAGACCGTGACCGACGCCTCACGAATGGCGTCGTCCGCACCGCAGGGTCGTCACCCGAAGGCCATCACCTGCTGCAGCAGCTCCGGCAGCCGCCGGTCGTAGGTCCGGGCGCCCCACCGCACGCCGAGCAGCAGCACGAGCACCCCCGTCACGAGGCCCACGCCGAGCGCCGCCCAGCCGAGCGCGGCGTTCGGCAGGAAGATCGCCGCCAGGGCGAGCGCGAGGGTGGGCACGCTCACCGCGAGCGTGATCCCCATCGCCGCCATCTGCGCGACCAGCGTCGCCATCGCGGCGCCCTGCGGGGACTTGAACGGGCTCTCCCCCGGCTTCGGGACCGGGTAGACCAGCCGCGCGGACACCGCGCTCGAGATCCCCAACGACGTCCCGAGCGTGCCCAGGGTGAGGCCGAGCATCGCCGGCAGCGCGTCCCACCGGCCCGCCGCGCCGCAGCCGACGAGGGCGAAGGCCACGACCAGCGGCAGCCCACCCGCGAGCACGGGGAGCACCCGGCCCCACCGGTCGACGCGCCCCGGCGTGCCGGTCGCGACGTGCAGCGCGAACGCCGTGTTGTCGTAGCCGACGTCGTTCGAGATGCCGAAGCCGAGGAGCCAGGCCGCGAGCGGCGCCATCCCCAGCAGGAGCACGCCGCCCGCCCCGTTCGCCGTCCCGACGACCAGCAGCACCAGGGGCAGCAGCGGGACCATCGCGATCGACGCCGCGTACCGGGGGTCGCGCAGCCAGTAGGTGGCGGCCCGCGCGGCCACCGCCCCCGTGGGCGTGGCGGGGAGGCGGCCGAACCAGCCGAGCCCCTTGGCCGCCGCCGCGGCGCCGCCGCCGCGGGGGGTGACGAGCTCACGGGCGAGCGCGCGGTCCCACACCCACCACGCGAGCGCGAGCGTCGCGACGCAGATGGCCAGGCGGGCCAGGAGGAGGCCCCACGCGCCCTCCGCGACGGCCGACGCCAGCGCCCACGGCGCCCCCAGCGGCGTCCACCCGACCGCCCGGGCGAGCGGCTCGATGGCCGCGCCGAGCGCGTCCGCGCCCGCCCCGTCGACCGTCACCGACACGCCGTCGGCGACCCACCCGATCGCGGGCCCGACGAGCAGGAGCGGCACCACGGCCACGACCGCCAGCACCTCGCGGTAACGCCGCGAGTCGAGCAGCGGCGCGAGCGCCGTCGTCGCGGCCCGCGAGCCCACGACGCACAGGGCCGTCGCGAGCACGCCGCCGAGCAGCGCCGCCACGAGGGCGACCGGCTGGCGCCACCAGGCGAAGGCGACGCCGAGGGCGCCGAGCGTGGTGACCGCGGCGGGGATCGACACGAGGCCCGCCAGCGCCAGCCCTGCCAGGAGGGTGCGCCGTGGGATGGCGAACGTGACGAACCGGCGGGGGTCGAGGGTCGCGTCGACCCCGAACGCGAACACGGGCACCACCCACCACGCGAGGACCACGAGCGCGCCCACGATCGTGAGCACCCGGCCGGTCACGACCGGGTCCGCCGTGCCGCCGACCACGGCCGCCGACACCACCAGGCCCAGCACGCCGAGCCCGTAGAGGGACCCGACCACCAGCCCGATCGTCTGCCACACGCTCCGGCGGAACGTGTTGGCCAGGAGGGTCAGCTTGAGGCGGACGAGCTGCGCAACCACGCCAGTCCCTCCGACTCCCGACGGCCGCCGACGAGGTCCACGAACCGGTCCTCGAGGCTCTGCTCCCCGCGCACCTCCGCCACGGTGCCCGCCGCGAGCACGTGCCCGCCGGCGATGACCGCCACGTGGGAGCACATCCGCTGCACGAGGTCCATCACGTGGCTCGAGACCACGACCGTGCCGCCGTCGTCCACGTACCCGTGCAGGATGTCGCGGATGTTGGCGGCGCTGACGGGGTCGACCGCCTCGAACGGCTCGTCGAGCACCAGCACGCGCGGGGCGTGGATCATCGCCGAGGCGAGGCCGATCTTCTTGGTCATGCCGGCGGAGTAGTCGACGACGAAGGTGTCACGGTCGGCGACGAGGTCCATCGCGCGCAGCAGGTCCTCCGACCGCTCGGCCACCGTGTCCCGGTCCAGCCCGCGCAGCAGCCCGGCGTACGTGAGCAGCTGCGCGCCGGTGAGCCGGTCGAAGAGGCGCACGCCGTCGGGCAGCACGCCGAGGGCGGCCTTCGCCTCCTCGGGCCGCCCCCACAGGTCGGTGCCGTGCACGTGCACCGTGCCGAAGTCCGGACGCAGCAGCCCCGTCGCCATCGACAGCGACGTCGTCTTGCCGGCGCCGTTGGGCCCCACGAGGCCGAAGAACGAGCCGGCCGGCACGTCGAGGTCCACGCCGGCCACAGCGATCTTCTGGCCGAAACGCTTCCACAGGCCGCGCAGGCTGAGGGCGGCGCCGAGGTCCGGAGGCGGGACGGGGGCGGGGGCCGCGGACGGCGGCCCGGTCTGGTCGCTCACGGGTCAACCGTAGTGCGCGGCGCCCGCGACCGGACAGCGCCACCGCCGTCGCGGCCCTGGTCAGCGACGCGCCGCGACGGTGCTCCCCCGTGTCGGTGCCCCATGACACCGTGTGCCCCATGACGACGAGCCTCGCTGCGACCCTCATCCTCGGCGCACTCGGCGTGGGAGTGCTGCTGGGCTGGCTGTGGCACGCGACCCGCGCGGCCAAGGCGGGCCGGTCGCAGGAGCTGCAGCGCGTCCAGGAGCACGGCGAGCTGGAGGTCCTGCGGCGCGACGCGGCCGAGCTGCGCAGCCGCCTCGCGCAGGCGACCGAGGAGGCCGACCGGCGGCTGGCGCAGGAGCGCACGCTGGCTCGCGAGGAGGCGGACCGGCGGGTGACGGAGGCGCGCGAGCAGGCCGACCGCCTGCTGACCCAGGTGCGGGAGGACCTCGAGCGCCAGCTCGCCGACGCCAAGGGCGACCAGGAGGCCGCGGCGCAGCGGTTCCGTGCCCTGGCGAACGACGTGCTCACCGCGAACCAGAAGCAGTTCCTCGACCTCGCGGACGAGCGGCTGCGGCGCAGCACCCAGAAGAACGACGAGACGCTCGCCCAGCGGGAGCAGGCGATCCGCGCGCTGCTCGACCCGATGAGCAAGACCCTCGACAAGGTCAGCGCGCGGGTGGACACCGCCGAGCAGGCCCGCCTGCAGGGCCACACGGCCCTGACCGAGCAGCTGCGCCAGCTCGAGACGGTCAACACCCAGCTGCGGGTGGGCACGAGCGACCTCGTCTCGGCCCTGCGGTCCAACCAGACCCGCGGGGTGTGGGGCGAGCTCCAGCTCAAGCGGGTGGTCGAGGCCGCCGGGATGATGGACCACGTCGACTTCGAGGCGCAGGTGCACCGCACCACCGCCGAGGGCGAGACGCTGGTCCCCGACCTGGTCGTCAGCCTGGCGGGCGGCAAGAACATCGTGGTCGACGCGAAGGTCCCGCTCAGCGCGTACCTGCGCGCCCAGCAGGCGGAGAACCCCGCGGACGGCGACAAGGAGCTCGACGCCCACGCGAAGGACCTCGCCAAGCACGTGGAGGTGCTCGCGGGCAAGGCCTACTGGTCGCAGTTCGACGCCGCGCCCGAGTTCGTCGTGATGTTCGTCCCCGCCGAGCCGATCCTGGCCGCGGCAGTCGAGCGCCAGCCCGACCTCCTGGAGACGTCGATCCGCAAGCGCGTGCTCGTCGCCACCCCGATGACCCTGGTCGCGATGCTGCGCACCGTCGCCTACGCCTGGCAGCAGGACGCGATCGCCGAGGACGCCCAGAAGGTGCTCCAGACCGGCAAGGAGCTCTACGCCCGCATCGTCACGATGACCAAGAGCGTCACCCGGCTCGGGCAGTCGATGACCGCCGCGACCAAGCACTACAACGCGTTCGTCGGGTCCCTGGAGACCCGCGTGCTGCCGCAGGCGCGCCGCATGGTCGAGCTCAAGGTGGTGGACGCCGGCCAGGCCATCGAGCCGCTCAAGGCCGTCGAGGACACGACGCGGGCCGTGACGAAGCCGGAGCTGCTGGCCGTCGAGGAGGGACTCGTCGTCGACCTGGGCACGCTCTCGGCGGACGGCGACCTCGACGGGTCGCGGGCCGACTCCGTGGAGTCGCTGGTCGAGGGCGCCCAGCGCGACCTCGAGCGGGCGACCGGCGCCGAGGAGAAGGGCGAGTCGGCCGCCGGATGAGCCGGGCGCCGGCCAGGCCGGCGTCGTCCGGGCCTGCTCCGGTCAGGCCGGCGTGGTTCAGGCGGGCTCGACGGGCAGCGCGGTGCGCGCGCCGCGGCGGGGACGCTGCTCGCCCTGGCCGGCGGCCTTGAGGCCGCGCGCCAGCTCGCGGGGCAGGGAGAACATCAGGTCCTCGGTGGCGGTGCGCACCTCCTCCACGTCGCCGAAGCCGTGCGCGTCCAGGTGCGAGATGACGTCCTGCACGAGGATCTCGGGCACCGACGCACCGGACGTGACGCCCACCGTGCGCGCGCCCTCGAGCCAGGCGTCCTGGATCTCGGTCGCGCGGTCCACGCGGTACGCGGTGCGGGCACCGGCCTGCAGGGCCACCTCCACGAGCCGGACCGAGTTCGACGAGTTCGCGGAGCCCACGACGATGACGACGTCGCACGCCGGGGCCAGCTTCTTCACGGCGACCTGGCGGTTCTGCGTGGCGTAGCAGATGTCGTCGCTGGGCGGGTCCTGCATCTCGGGGAACCGCTCGCGCAGGCGCCGGACGGTCTCCATGGTCTCGTCCACGGAGAGGGTGGTCTGCGAGATCCACACGACCTTCTCGGGGTCGCGGACCTGCACCTGGTCCACCTCGTCCGGCGAGTTGA
>Ga0180221_1000967_pt1 | contig 21340 bp, 22 predicted proteins | sample eDN5th37CKraftMG_FD_151339 | JGI IMG/M metagenome (GOLD analysis project Ga0180221, IMG submission 151339) | Enriched Miracle-Growth compost microbial communities from Emeryville, California, USA - eDNA 5th pass 37_C Kraft MG (version 2) (version 2) ...
CGTGCTTCTTATCGGAAAACCGGTTCCCACTTTTCCGGAAGCACTCTAAGGGAACGCCATGGCAGCGAAAAAGCGAATCGGCATTCTCATCTCCGGGCGGGGCTCCAACATGGCCTCGCTCATCTCCGCTGCGCGCGAGCCCGACTATCCCGCCGAGATCGTCTGCGTGCTCTCCAATCGCCCCGCGGCGGAGGGACTTGCGCGCGCTGCAGCGGCGGGCATCGCGACACAGGCAATCGATCACAAAGCATTCGCCACGCGAGAAGCCTTCGAAGAAGAGCTCGATGCCGCGCTGCAGGCTGCGGGCGTCGAGATCGTCGCTTGCGCGGGCTTCATGCGGAAGATGACAGCCGGCTTCGTGGAGCGCTGGCGCGACCGGATGCTGAACATCCACCCCTCGCTGCTGCCCTCATTCAAGGGCCTCGATACGCATGCGCGGGCCCTCGCCGCGGGGGTCAAGCTCGCCGGCTGCACGGTGCATATCGTTCGCCCGGAGCTCGATGCCGGGCCGATCATCGCCCAGGCCGCCGTTCCCGTTCTGTGCGGCGACACGCCGGAATTGCTCGCCGCGCGTGTGCTGGAGGCCGAGCACCTTCTCTATCCTCATGCACTTTCCCTCCTCGCCTCGGGCAAGGCAGCCATCGACGGCGAGCGGGTCAAAATCGTGCAAGTCCCGGTTAACCAAGCAAAACCGTTGTATTGGCCACCTCTAAAGTGACGCTCCAGCCGTTGCTCCAGATCAGCGCCGCGGTGCCAAAGTGAAGCGGAAACGCGTGGTCGCATGGACACTTGCGCGTAGCGAGTGCTAGTCATTCGGCAGCCTTGGGGGGAGGTCTGCTCGTCCGAGCAGGATGTCCATGCGGGTCCGTTCCGCAGCCCAGTTTACAACCCGTTGGCTGGATTAGGCATAGAAGTGCGTTTGAACGGCCTTCTCGCCGGGAGAGACGTCATGACCGCAACGGCAAAACAGCCCACACCCAGCACGGATGTGGAGGCGCCAGCTCACGCTCAAGGGCTCGGCGAGGAATCGAGCATCTGGTTCAAGCTGACCCCCCTGCTGAAGGGCGGGCGCGAAAACCCCATGCATCTGCTCATGGAGATGGCGGAGCGCTACGGCCCGGTCATCCCCATCAACCTCGCCAACCAGCGCATCGTGCTGTTGTCGGAGCCCGAGCACTTCAAGCATGTGCTTGTGACAAAAGTTGATGCCTACATAAAATATTTCGACGGCCTGAAGCCGATCTTCGGCAAGTCGATGATCACGAACGACGGCGTGCTCTGGCAGAAGATCCGCATGCCGCAGCAGCCCGCGTTCCACCCCGATATGTTCGCGGAGTACATCCCGTACTTCCTGGCGGCCATCCGCACCAAGATGGACATGTGGTCCAAGGTGGCGAAGTCGGGCGAAACGATCGAGATGGTCGAGCAGACGTGGACGCTGGCCGCGGACATGATCTGCAAGGCGCTGTTCGACCGCGACATGCCCTTCAATCCGCACTTCGTCTTCAAGTGCGTGAAGACCTACACCGACGTGATGAATCACAAGGAGATCCGCCTCAAGAAGCAGGCCGGCGAGATCTTCGAGATCACCGGGGAAGATGCGGCAAAGGCCATGGAAGTGTGGGCGAGCGTGCCCCCCGCCGTCCTCAGCGCCGATCCGCGCGAGGAGCGCGAGCGTACGCTCCTCAAGATGATCCAGGCGGCGGTCGCCGATCCGGACATGCCCGAGTTCGACGCCCAGCAGGCCGTCGACGAGCTGAAGCAGTATCTGTGGGCCGGCACGGAGACCACCGCGCTCACACTGGCCTGGGCTCTTTATGAAACCGCCCGAAATCCGGAGGCCGCCGAGCGCATCCGCAAGGAAGGCGAGGCCGTCTACGGCGACCGCGAGCCGACCGCGGCCGACTATTCGGCCCTCGCCTACACGCGCGCCGTCATTCAGGAGACGATGCGGGTCTATCCGCCAATCTGGGGTCTCATCCGCGTCGCGAACGAGCACGACGTGATCGGCGGCAAGGAGATTCGCCCCGGCGACCGCGTGGTGCTGTTCGCCTATGGCGCGCACCACAACCCGCGCTTCTGGGACGCCCCGGAGGAGTTCCGCCCCGAGCGCTGGATGGCGGGCGCTGCCAAGAAGCAGGTGAAGTATTCCTACCTGCCGTTCGGCGGCGGCAAGCGTTCGTGCATCGGCGGCGCAATGAGCCAGGTCGAGAACACGCTCGCCCTGTCGCTTCTGCTGCGCCGCTTCCGCCCCGAGTATGTCGGCAACGATCCGGCGGGCATCAACGCCACCGTGACGCTGACGCCGAAGGGCGGTCTCAAATTCAAGATCCGCGAGCTCAGCTGACGATCACTGCCAGCAACGGACAGAACACATCGGGCGCCGAAAATCGGCGCCCTTTTTCTTTCCTCAGAAGCGGACGAGCACGGTGCCCTGTACGCCGTTGTCGATGAGGTCTCCGGCGAGCTGGCCGACGTAGGACACGCCGAGGCGGGCGTCATCGCTGAGCTGCAGGTCGAGGCCGGCTTCCAGCAACGCACTTGAGCGCGCCAGGGGCACGCCGAGGATGCCGAAGCCGGCGCCGGAGCTGGCGAAGGCCAGCGCCAGGTCGGGCGTCGTATCGCCGAACGCGTATTGCCAGGCCGCGGAAGCCCGCGGCGTCACCAGCACGCTGCCGAGCGATACCGTCGTCGCCGCGCGCAGACCGAGCGTGGAATAGCCCACATCCTGGTTGCTGCCCCGCACGGCAAGCGCGGCGGCGCCACCCGTCTCCGTGAAGCCGTCGGTGCTGAGGTGCACCCAGGCGAGCCCCGCGAACGGCTCAACGGCGGTGCTGCCCGAGCGGAACGGATGCGCCAGCTCGGCGAAGAGCTGGCCGACGTCGCCGTCGTAGCTGGCCTCCTGCAGCGATGCGAAGCCCGGGAACACCACCGCGCGCCGCGCCTCGATATCGTTCCACGACCAGGTGCCGCCGGCACGTAGCGCGAACGAGCCGACCGGGCCGCCGGCATAGGCGGCGAGCATATAGCTATCGACATCGGAGGAAGAGCGGCGCGCGGCGAGGGCGAGATCGGAGCGCGTGTAGCCGAGGGCGGCGCCCGCCCGCCAGTTGCCGCCGAGGTCCGTGTCGACGCCGGAGACGAAGCCGCCGAGGCTGCGGTCGACCGTCGCCGCATTGCCGTTGCCGTCGTAGCTGCCCCACGAACCGAAGCCTTGCGTCCAGAACACCAGGCCGTCGCCGTAGGCCGGAACCGCGGAGGCAGGCGCATACGATCCGCTGCCGTCACCCATGCCCAGCGCCATGCGGCCGTCCAGCGGCGCAGCGGCGAGGGCGAACGTCGTCGGTCCGCCGGCGCCGAGCGCCACCTGCTGCCCGCCTGAACCCTGCGCATAGGACGACTGCAGCAGCCGGTCGAGGATGGACCGGCGCGCGAACCGCGCCTGATCGACGAGCACGCCCTGCGTCGAGGCATAGATCTCGCCAGACAACGCGTTGAATGCCTGCCGTGCGCCATCCGCCGTCTGCCCGATCACGGCCTGATAGAGCGGATCGTTGAAGTCGAGCGTGTCGAGGGCGCCGGCAACCGCGCGCTCATTGTAGGTTTGTGCGGCGTCGAGGAACGCGGCCGTGTTCACCAGCGTCAGGTAGACGTTGTTGGCGTCATACGACAGCGACGGCGACAGGAATGCCATGTTGGTGGTGGCGTTGGGATCGAACTGTCCCGTGACGCCCCCCGTGCTGGTGAGGATGGTGTACTGCGTCGAAGGCATGTACTTGCCCGGCTGCGCCAGCACATCGACGACGGCGCTGGAATCGATCGCCGTGATACCCTGCGCCATCAAGCGATCGTTCTGGCCAGCAGCATTCACGCCCACCTGAAAGGTGGTATTGGGTCCCAGGCCCACAGTCCCCGTGATCGTGAGCTGATTGAGGGCTCCACCCGGCGCCAGGGTGCCACCTAGAACCGCTAGGCCGCCGAGAATGGTCCCGCCGCCGCCAAGTGTCCCGTCAGCACCAACGACATGGACTGCGCCTGCGGCGCCGATCTGGCCCTCGACGTTGAGCCGCCCCCCTACCACCAACGCAGCGCCGGTAAAATTGTTGCCGGTCAGTGTCCAGGTGCTGGAGTCAATTTTACCCAGCACCCCAAAGCCGGTGAACTGCGAGCTGTAATTGAGGCTGCCGTCCGCCGTGCCTGCGAGCACGAGCGTGTCGTCGCCATCACCTGCGACGGTGCCGCTTAATGATGCGCCGGTGTGGATGGTCAGCGTATTGGAGCCGCCGGTGAACGTGATCGCATTGGCCTGCACGCCATCGCCGCTGAAACCTCCCCACACCGCGCCGCCCGTCAGCACGGTGACGCTGACATCGGACGCGACGAGACCGGCGCCTCCCTGTCCCGGCCCGGCACTGGCGCCGCCACCGCCAGCTACGAAGCCGCCGATGGTGACGGTGTTTCCGGTTCCGGCATACAGGCCGATGCCACCGTTGCCACCCGCTCCGCCTCCGAGGCCGTCACCACCGCCTCCCGCGGTGACGATGCCGCCGACGTCGATGTCATTGCCCGTCCCGGTAAAATAAAGCCCGTGACCGCCCGATCCGCCTCCGCCCCCGAAGCCGCCGTCTCCGCCGCGGCCGCCATCGCCGCCGCTGATGGATCCCGTGACCGTGACCGCCTGCCCGTTCCCCGTGACGACCGCGCCCCAGCCACCGGCACCGCCACCGCCACCGTTGGTGCCACTTGTGCTATCGCCGCCAGCCCCGCCGTGGCCACCGCTTATCGGGCCGGAGACAACACAGTCGGGAGGACAGCCGAAGACGCCGCCATGCGCGCCGCCCCCGCCGCCGCCGGTGGATAGACTGCCGCTCCCGTCTGCGCCATCGGCGCCCGGCGTCTGGCCTCCAAGGCCGCCGGGAGCGGCAAGGCCCGCCCCGCCGTTGCCGCCAGTTTCGCCCGCACCGCCGCCGCCGCCGCCGGTGCCAGCCTGTCCTGGACCACCCGCGCCCGTCGCGCTGTCCGCGCCGCCCGGCGTTCCAGAGCTGCTCTCGCCACCGTCCGCGAAGGCTCGCCCCGAAAGGGGCGCTGCAGCCAAAAATGCTGCGATAACGACTACGGCTATGCGCAACGGAGCGCCCCCCATGCGTGCCATCTTCATCCCCCAGGCAATGCGCGTTCGTTGACGTGCGCGCTGCAATGTACCCGCTGAGACTCGCTAGCACGATGCAAAATTGCATGTGTACCCAGGCTTGATATGGGAAAAAAATCCCTGACCCGTTGTGTGGACGTCTGGCTCAGGAGCCAGGCGCCAGGAGCGCACCACGCGCGGCGGAACACATACGCCTACCGGGGCTGTCGGAGCCGGGCAGCCCGATTTGAGGGGCTGAAAGATTTGCAGCGCAGTTGATCAGGCTCAACGCCTGCGCTGAAACATGGATGTTGTCTCACAGCAAGAGCCATCCTGGAGCGTGAAACCAAATGCCCATCCGCGAGCTACGAATGAGTGTTGCGCTGTCCCTGCTGGCGACAGGCGCCCTGGCCATCGTCTGGGCGGCAACGGCGAGCGCGCAGATCCATCCCGACGCCAAAACCGGAAAGCAGATCGCTGAAAAGCTGTGCGTGGGATGCCACATCGTCGGGCCGACCGCGGAGGGCACGGTGCCGGCGGACGTGCCGAGCTTCATGCGTATCGCCAACGAGCCCGGGCAGAACGCTGAAACCATCGCCGGCGCCATCGTCATTCCGCATCCGCCGATGCCGACCATTCATCTGACGCGGGAGGAAATCGGCGACGTCGCGGCTTATATTCTCACGCTGAAGAAGTAGCTGACGCGAGTGGTGCGAAGCTTTGCCTGCGGTGAGCGCCGTGCATGTGGGTGGCCGGCGCTCGCGCCGGGCGCCCTTGGCGCCTTGCCGCCGCGGCGGCCGAGAGTTGGCGCGTAGCTGACGGGCGCGGCGCGAAGCTTTGTCTGCGTGCAAGCACTGTGCAGTTGGATGGCCGGCGCTCGCGGAGCCATCCGGCGTGCCCCTGCGGGGAACCAGCGCGTTGCGCTGAAAGAGCCGCCTCAGTGGGGCGCGAGGTAGCGCAGCTTCACGACGCCATCGGGAAAGGTTTCGATGCCGTCGAAGGTGAGCGTGGGGCGCCGGGAAAGATCGTTCAACAGGCTGAGGCCGGAACCCAGCAGTACCGGAACGAGGAAGATCTCCATCATGTCGATGAGATCTTCCTCGAGGGCGGACTGCATGGTGACAGCGCCGCCCACGATCCAGATGTCTTTGCGGGTCGCCGCGCGGGCCTGCTGCAGGGCTGCTGCGATGCCACGCGCGCATACGCTAACGCCGCCCGGCACATCTTCGAGGGAACTGGAGGAAAGGACGTACACCGGCTTGCCGGCATAGGGCCAATCCTCCCCCACGGCGGAAATCAGCTCAAAGGTGCGACGCCCCATGATGAGCGCGCCGACCTCGGAGATGAAGCTATCGTAGCCGTAAAGGCGGGCATCGTATGGAGCCAGCCAATCGACGCTGCCTTCGCGGTCGGCGATGAAACCGTCGAGGCTCGTCGCAACGTAGAACCGGACGCGCGCCATAGGGAGTTTCCCCCTTCCGACCGCGCTATCCAGCTACGGTCGTCAGCCGACAATTTCCTTCGAGCCGAAGTTCAATGCAATCTCCCGCTTTGCCGAGGCGGCGCTGTCGGAGCCATGCACGGAATTCTTGCCCTTCGATTCGGCGTAGCGCTTGCGGATCGTGCCGCGCTTTGCATCTTCCGGATCGGTGGCGCCCATCAGAGCGCGATACTTCGCGACGGCATCCTCGCCCTCGAGGACCTGAACGACGATCGGACCGGACGTCATGAATTCGACGAGCTCGCCGAAGAACGGGCGGCCCTTGTGCTCGGCGTAGAATTCACGGGCCTGCGTCTTCGTCCAGCGCACGCGCTTTTGGGCGACGATGCGAAGACCCGACTGCTCGATCAGTGCGTTAATTGCCCCGGTCAGGTTGCGCTCGGTGGCGTCCGGTTTGATAATGGAGAAGGTTCTCTCGGTGGCCATACCCTCGACCTCTAATAACGGTTAGGAATTGTCTTGAATTGCGGCGCCTTATAACTGGACCACGATTTCGCAGCAAGACGACTGGAACGCCGCCGTGGACGAACTGGCCCCGTGCCGGTGCGGCCAATTGACGAGTGAGGGTGCGGCGAACCACATTGACGCCATGCAAAATGGCCAATCTCGGCTAGGTGTCACGCGCCCGGAATCCTCGGCTTTCCTCAATCACACGAGACTTCTATGACTGGCCAGCAGGCTGATATTCAGTGGTATATCGCGCGCGACGGCAAGCAACACGGGCCTTTGTCCGATGCCGAGATGCGCACCTTCGTCGCGCAGGGCCACCTAAAACCCACCGATCTCATCTGGCGTCCGGGCTTTGCCGACTGGCGTCCGGCACCGGCCGTGTTTCCGTTCCCTCAGCCCGAGGCGGCGCCGGCAGCGGCCCCGCGTCCCGGTGCCGCGGGGGCCCCAAATGCGCCTGCATCGGCGGGTGGCGGGCGGTGGACCGATTCTTCAGGCGCTGCGGGGAGCGCCGCGGCGCAGCCGTCGTTCGAACCGAATCGCATTCGCGTCGCGGATGATTCCGACGGCAGCCGCTGGGCCAACGTCCGGCGCGCGGTGGGCGCGCTGGCGCTCATCGCCATCGTGGGCGGTGGCGGCTGGGTCGCCTGGCAGAGCGGCGCGCTCGGCTTCCTGCACGACAGCATGACCTCGAGCGGAGATGGCGAGGTGCCGACCGTCGCTGCTCCCGGCTCGGATGCAACGCCTTCCGGTGAAGCCGCGGCCCCTGCTGCATCGACGGCAGCTCTGAGTACCGACGCGCAGGCGCTCGACAGCAAGTTCTCGCACCTTGCAGCCTGGAGCGTCGTCAAGCGCGAGTTCCCCGACTGGTATGGCGAGCAGCTTCGCCAGGCCGCGCAGCTCACGAGCGAGCACCAGAGCGAGGAGGCGGTGAACAAGCATCTCGCCGAGGCGCTCGTTACCCTGCGCCGCCAGCATGCCAACGACGCACTGGCCGCGAGCACGCCGCGCCTCAAGGAAGTCGCCGTGGCGTTCCTCAATAACCTCAAGGCGCTCGCGGAAAAGAATGTCGGCGCCTGCTACGGCTTCATCTCCCAGGGCGAGACGTCGCCAGCGGTGCTGGAAGTGCTGCAATCGCCCGAGCATGGCGCCTCGGTGCAAACGCAGATCGCCGCGATCTTCGAAGCCATCGCGGATGGCCGCCGGGCGCCCACCACGCACGAGAAGGCGGTGAAGGAAGATTACGACGTTCTCGTGCAGGAGCTGACGAAGCTCGGCTGGAAGGAGAACGACCTGCAGGTGTTCTCCAATCCCTCGCTTCTGTCGCGCGAGCCGCCGGACCGGGTCTGCCAGATGGTGCAGGACTGGTTCCTCGCCCACCTCACGGTCGCCGATCAGGCAACCCAAGAGCGTCTTCTCGTCGAAACGCTGAAGCCGGTCGTTTCAGGGTAGGACCCGATGCTTGCGAACCTCATCAAGGTCGCCATCACCGCCGTTCTGGTGGTGGCGATCTCCGAGGTCGCGAAACGCTCCTCCCTCGCCGGCGCAGTGCTGGCGTCGATACCGGTCATGTCGGTGCTGGCGATGATCTGGCTCTATGTCGATACGTGCGATACCGGAAAGGTCGCCGACCTCGCGACCGACATCTTCTGACTGGTGCTCCCTTCCCTCGTGCTGTTCGTCGCGTTGCCGCTGATGCTGCGCGCAGGCTGGGCTTTCGCTCCGAGCCTCGCCATCGCCTGCGCGCTGACGGTGCCGGCCTATTTCCTGGCTCTGGCCCTGCTGCGGCGCTTCGGCATCGGCGTCTGATCCCAAGACGGGGAACGGCTAGCCCGGCGCATGGAACTCCTCGCGCATGGCCGTCGTGACAGGCCGCGCGGGAGGGGCTATGTGCTCGCCATGCTGCACATCAACGACCTCAGCTACCGCATCGAGGGCCGCCCCATCTTCGAGGGCGCGACCGCTGGCATTCCCACCGGCCACAAGGTGGGCCTCGTCGGCCGCAACGGCACCGGCAAGACGACGCTGCTGAAAATCATCTGCGGCGATCTCGCGCCCGACATGGGCTCGATCACCGTTCCGCGCATGGCCCGCATCGGGCACGTTGCGCAGGAAGCGCCGGGCGGAGAGCAGAGCATCATCGATTGGGTGCTCGCCGCCGACGCCGAACGCGCGCAGCTTCTGGCGGAGGCGGAGCACGCCGCCGACCCCAACCGCATCGCGGAGATCCACGAGCGGCTCGCCGACATCGGCGCCCATGCTGCGCCTTCGCGCGCTGCGCAGATCCTCGCCGGTCTCGGCTTCGACGAAGCGGCACAGCAGCGGCCGTGCGGATCACTTTCGGGGGGCTGGCGGATGCGCGTCGCGCTCGCCGCGGTGCTGTTCCTCGAGCCGGAGATCTTGCTGCTCGACGAGCCAACAAACTATCTCGACCTGGAAGGCGCCCTATGGCTGGAAAGCTATCTGCGCACCTATCCGCATACGGTGGTCATCGTCAGCCACGACCGCGACCTGCTCAACCGCGCGGTGACGAGCATCCTGCATCTCGACCGGGGCAAGCTCACGCTCTATTCGGGCGGCTATGACGACTTCGAGGAGGCGCGGCGGGAAAAGCAGCGGCTCGAATTGAAACTGAAGAAGCAGCAGGACGAGGAGCGTCGCCGTATCCAGACGTTCATCGACCGCTTCAAGGCGAAGGCCACGAAGGCCGCCCAGGCGCAGAGCCGCGTCAAGGTGCTGGCGAAGATGAAGCCCATCGCCGCCCAGGTCGACGAGCGCGTGAAGCCCTTTCACCTGCCGAACCCGGCGAAGGCGCTCGCCTCGCCGCTGATGCGCTTCGAGGATGTGTCGGTGGGGTATGCACCCGGTGCGCCGGTGCTGACGGGCCTCAACCTACGCATCGACCAGGACGACCGCATCGCGCTGCTGGGCCAGAACGGGAATGGCAAATCGACGTTCGCCAAGCTGATCGCGGGCAAGCTGGGCCCGCTCACGGGCGATGTGCTCGGCGCCAAGCGGGTCGACATCGGCTATTTCGCCCAGCACCAGCTCGATGAGCTGAACCCGGCGAAAACGCCCTACGACCACATCCTGGACCTGATGCCGGAGGCGACGGAGGCGCAACGGCGCACGCGGCTCGGCACCTATGGCTTTTCCGCGGACAAGGCCGATACCAAGTGCGCGAACCTCTCGGGCGGCGAAAAGGCGCGGCTGTTGCTCGCGCTTGCGGCGTTCCATGCGCCGCACCTGCTCATTCTCGACGAGCCGACCAACCATCTCGACGTCGACAGCCGCGAAGCACTGGTGCATGCGCTGGCGGAATACGAGGGCGCCGTCATTCTCATCAGCCACGACCGGCACCTCATCGAGGCCTGCGCCGACCGGCTATGGGTGGTGCGCGCGGGCACCGTGAAATCCTACGAGGGCGACATGGACGCCTATCGCACCGAGTTGCTGGAAGCGCGCGGTGTTGGAACGCGCAACAAGACGGCAGCTTCCAAGAACAGCGAGACGGGCCGCACTGCGCGGGCCGATCAGCGCCGCGCCGCCGCCGACCGGCGTGCGTCGCTCGCGCCTCTGAAGAAAGCGATGCAGGCCGCCGAGAAAAAAGTAGAAGCTATCGGTGCAGACATCGCGCGGCTCGATCGCATGCTCGCCGATCCGCAATTCTACGCCAAAGAACCACAGGCGGCGCAAAACGCAGCCATAGAGCGCGGCCAGCTCGCGAAGCGTTTGAGTGAGGCGGAAGATGCGTGGCTCATCGCGAGCGAAGAATTCGAAGCGGCGAACACCGACGCTTCCGATGCGGCGGATGCGTAGAGCGCAAACTTCGCGTGCCTAATCAGCGGCAAATCACATGCACGCGATTTGCACATGAATATTTGTTTTCGCCTACCCAATAGTGGCGGCGGCGCGGCCGGTGTATGAACGGTCGCCTGGGAGCTGGCCGGCCTCGGTCTTAAGCGGGGACCGTGCCTGTGCGGTGAGGGCCAAGCGGGGTCCGCAGGCCAGCTCTCAACGGCTTTCCAAAGTACGATGTGTGAGATGTCAGCGGCGGCTTTCCCAGCGGCCGCTGGCGATGCGGCACGCATCCGCGTCGGCGGGCGCTTCGCGTAGCAGATAGACCCAGGCGTCGAACGTCTCGCCGCCCGCTAGACGCACCTGACGTACGGCGCGCTCGTATTCGTTGCTGTCGGCTTCGTTGTTGTCGCCGTTCGGCGCGTAGCCCTCGTAGTCGTCGAGCCAGGCGAGCGAGGCCACGGCGTCGGCGAGCAGCACCACTTCGCCGTGCACGATGTCGTAGAGGCCGCCGCCGGACACAGCGCCGGGGTAGCGCCCAAGGTCGTAGAGTAGCGCATGGGGCAGCGAGGCGGGGCCGAGGCTGTCCGATTCAGAGGCCAGGCGCACGCGTTGCTCGGCGCCGAAATCCGTTGCCGCGCTGCTCATCAGCGTGCCGTAGATGAAGAGATAGCGGGTGTCGGTTGGCATGGGTTTCTGGCGCCTCAAACTCTACGCAGTTGTGCGTTCTCTGCACGCCCGGTCATTCCGGAAGTTGCGAACAGTGTGAGCGGCTATCCGGGACCTCGCGTAAGGCGTGTCGCAGACACTTTATCGGGCCCCGATGGCAGATTCTCACGCCGTGTCCCGGGTCTTGCTCGCGATGCTCGCTGCGCCCGGGATGACGGGGGTGTGGGCTCAGCCGGCGATCTTGGTGAAGTCGGCGACGTTCAGGGTTGCAGCGCGGATCTGCGAGAGCAGATGCAGGCGGTTCTTGCGCAGCGCCGCATCGTCGGCGTTCACCGTCACCTTATCGAAGAACGCATCGACGGGCGGGCGCAGCTCGGCCAGGGCGCGCATGGCGCCGGCGAAGTTCTCAACGCTGAGCGCGGCGGCGGTGTCGTGCTTCACCTTGTCGATGGCGGCGGCGAGCGCCTTCTCCTCGTCGGCCTGCAACAGCGCGGCGTCATAGTCGCCCGCGTGGCTTACCTTGTCCTTCTTTTCCTCGATGGTGAGGATGTTCTGCGCGCGCTTCACGCCCGCGAGCAGGTTGGCGCCGTCTTCGGTGGCGAGCAGCTCGGTGAGCGCCTCGACCCGCTTGACGATGAGCGCGAGGTCGTCCTGGCCGGGCAGTGAGAAGATCGCGTCGATCAGGTCGTGGCGCGCACCCTTGTCGCGCAGATAGACCTTCAGGCGTTCGGCGAAGAACGTGAGTAGATCCGGTGACACCTTCTCAAGCCGGCCCACCAAGTCAGCGTCCACCTTGGCAATATGACCATCGATGCTTCCGATTTCAGGATAGTAAGCCCCAAGATCTGAAAGAACTTCTTCCTGGTTCGACCCAACCCTAATTGCAGTTCGCACGGAGGACGGGAGCTTCGATGTGTCGAGGATCTCAAGGACGCGAACTTGACGCGCGATTGGCGCCATAGCTTTGCTAATGGCGTCGTCCAACGGCATGCGCAGATCGTTGTCGAGCACCAGGCGGATCACGCCCAGCGCGGCACGGCGGAGCTGATAGGGATCGCCCGAACCGGTCGGCTTCTCGCCGATGGCCCAGAAGCCTACGAGCATGTCGAGCTTATCGGCCAGCGCCACGGCCACCGCAGCGCCGTCGCCCTCGCTCTCCAGCGGCACCGAGTCCGTTGGGCCCTTCGGCTTGTAGTGCAGCTCGATGGCGCGCGCGATCTCCGGCGCGATGCGTTCCGCTTCCGCGTAGTAGCGGCCCATCAGACCTTGCAGCTCGGGGAACTCGCCGACCATGCCGGAGACGAGGTCTGCCTTCGACAGCTCGCCTGCCCGCAAGGCGAGCGCCGCTTCGCACAGCTCCTGCTCGGTGGCGATCTGGTGGGCCAGCTCCTTCACACGCTCGGTGCGCTCGAACTGCGTGCCGAGCTTCTCGTGGAAGGTGATGCCCTTCAGCTCGTCGCGCATGTCGTCGAGCGTCTTCTTGAGGTCCGTCTCCCAGAAGAACTTCGCGTCCGACAGGCGCGCCGCGATCACCTTCTCGTTGCCGGCGACGATGGTCTTGCCGCCGTCCTTGGCCTTGAGATTGGAGACCAGCAGGAAACGGTTGGCGAGCTTCTTGCCGTGGCGCAGCGAGAAGCACTTCTGGTGCGTGCGCATGGCGCTGGTCAGGCACTCGGCGGGCACATCTAGAAACGACTTGTCGAACTCGCCCATGAGCACGGTCGGCCATTCGGTGAGGCCCGCGTTCTCGGCGGCGAGCGCGTCATCCTCAACGAGCGTCAGCTTGGCGTCCTTGGCGAGCGCGTGCGCGGCCTCGCCGATCGCAGCGGCGCGCGCCACGAAGTCGAGCACCACCTTGTTCGCCTTGAGCTGCTTCTCATAGTCGGCGAAGCCGGTCACCTTGAACGCTTCGCCGCCCATAAAGCGGTGGCCGCGCGTTGTTGCGCCGGACTTTAGCCCTGCGATCTCGAACGGCACGACCTTGCTGTCGAGCAAGAGGATGATGGAGTGCAGCGGACGGATCCACCGCAGCTCACCGTTGCCATCGAGCTTGGCGTTGAAGCGCATGGACTTCGGCCAGGGGAAATTGAGGATCGTCTCGCGCAGCACCTCGGCGATGATCTCAGCCGCCGGGCGGCCCGGCTTCTCGATGCGCGCGAGGTAATAGTCGCCCTTCTTCTCGTCGCTAACGACGACAGCCTCGTCGATGGAAGCGAGGCCCGCCGCCTTCAGGAAGCCCTGCACAGCCTGCTCCGGCGCATTGGTGCGGGGGCCCTTACGCTCCTCGGAGACCGCGGGCGACTTCTTCGGCACGTCCGCGATGACGAGTGTCAGGCGCCGGGGCGTTGCGAAGCTCTTCGCCTCGCCCGTCTCCAGGCCGCGGGCCTTGAGGCCATCGACCATGAGGCGGCGCAAATCCTCGGCGGCGCGCACCTGCAAGCGGGCGGGGATTTCTTCGGAGAAGAGCTCGAGCAGCAGCTCAGACATTGTGTGTTCCGGGGCTTTCCTGACGGCCTTCAAGGGGAGGCGCACTCATACGTGATGATAGCGCCCCGGGCAATGATCTCAGGGGTCGACGCATTGGCATCGCGTCAGCGCGCGTAGGTACCGGCTGCGCCGTTCATGGCGACAACATGCCTGCGCAGGGTCAGTGGATCAGCCTATGGGCGCGCGCACGCCGAGATCGTAGTCCGGAATGGCGAACAGAATGCGCTTTCGCTCCACCGTCATCGGCACGAGGCTCAGGATGAACTCGGTGGCGGCGCCTTGAGCCTGCAGGAGATTGAGCATCAGCATGCCGTTGGGAGCGGCAAGAAAATCGTGCAGGAAGATGAAAGCGCTCTTCTCATCGACGTCGAAGCGGCCGACCGCCCAGGGCGCGAGGGGCTTTGATTCTTCCGGATGCAGGACGTAGAGCGCGAACCGTTGCAATTGCGGCTCGAAGGGACGCAGCGCCTCCTGCAGGGCGCGATCCTCGATCGCGGCGACGTCGAGCGCCAGATCGATCTTGAACAGCGGCACGACGCCCGCCGGGCCGTGGCGCCAGACGCGCGACGTCCACGAGATTGCGCGCGGCGTGATCACCGGCAGCTTGTCGGCGGGCGGCGGCTCGGTTTTCGTATAGGGTGCGAGCGCCATTCCTCAGGGTGAGACAGGCGAAGGCTCGGGCACGGTGACCGGCCCTTCGCCGATGATCGCGGTGCCGATATCCTCCAACGCGCCCGTCGATCCGAGATAGCCCAGCGCTACCAGCACCAGCGCGACAACGAACCAGAAAATCGGGCGCCGGCGCCAAAAGAAAGCGAAGTAGGCCACCAGCAGAGCAGGCACCGCAATCGCCAGCGCGCCGGTAACAATCGGAGAGATCATGCACCGCCTCCCGCGGTCTTGAGCCATGCGGCGCAGCAGACCTTGGCCAGCTCGCGCACGCGCAGAATATAGCTCTGCCGCTCGGTGACGGAAATGACGCCGCGGGCATCCAGCAGGTTGAAAATGTGCGAGGCCTTGATGCACTGGTCGTAGGCCGGCAGCGCCATCAGGTGGCGGCCTTCGGGCGTTTCGCCCTTGTCCAGCAGCGCCTTGCACTCCTTCTCCGCGTCGGTGAAGTGCTGGAGCAAAAGGGCCGTGTCGGCGTGCTCGAAGTTGAAGCGCGAGTATTCCTGCTCGGCCTGGAGAAACACGTCGCCATAGGAGAGCGCGCGCTGATCCTTGCGGCCGTTGAAGGACAGATCGAACACCCGGTCGACGCCCTGGACGTACATGGCAAGCCGTTCAAGGCCATAGGTGATCTCGGCCGAGACGATGTCGCAATCGAAGCCGCCCACCTGCTGGAAGTAGGTGAACTGCGTCACCTCCATGCCATCGCACCAGACCTCCCAGCCGAGGCCCCAGGCACCGAGGGTCGGGCTTTCCCAGTCGTCCTCCACGAAGCGGATGTCGTGCAGCTCCGGCACGAGGCCGATGCGGCGCAGACTTTCGAGGTAGAGGTCCTGGATGTCGGCCGGAGCCGGCTTCATGATCGCCTGGAGCTGGTAGTAGTGCTGCAGGCGATTCGGGTTTTCGCCATAGCGGCCGTCCTTGGGACGGCGGGACGGCTGCACGTAGCAGGCGTTCCACGGCTTGGGACCCAGCGCGCGCAAGGTCGTCGCGGGATGGAACGTGCCGGCGCCAACCTCCATGTCGTAGGGCTGCAGGACGACGCAGCCCTGCTCCGCCCAGAAGCGCTGCAGGGCGAAAATGAGATCCTGGAACGATTTGGCCGGGTGCAGCGGCGCTACCTCGAGGGCATGCGCACGGGCGGCAGTCTTCGTGACGTCTGAGGTCGGCATCATGGGGCCCTGGCTGAGTTCGGCCGCACTATACGCACATCACCGCGCCTGTCACGCGAGCAGCCTCTACGCGCGCGCTGTCGGCGGTCAGATGCCCGTGAGGGCGACGGGATCGGGAAGCGGCGCCAGCATCGCGGCGAGGCGGGGATCGTCCGTGCGCTGGCCGTAGACGTCGCGATAGAGCGTTGCCAGCCAGCCCGCCAGCGTCGCCCGTGCGAGCGCCGTGCGGTCCGGCGCGTCGTGGACGAGGAGCATCATCGGCGGCGGCGTGGTGCCCGGCATAAGCGGCGGCGGGATGTAATCGAGCCCGCTGACCATGCGGCAGCCCTTCCTGTCATAGAAGGACAGGCGGCGGCGCATGGGATCGGCCTCGCCAACGCCGCCGCCCGGCTTTTCAACTTCCAGGATCCCGGGCGCATTATCGGTATGCCGGGCGCCATACGCGATGGCGGCCGCGAAGAGGTGCGATCCGAAACCGGACGAGCGCGCCATTGCATCGACAGCCATATATTCGAGCAGCCAGAAATCGCGCGACGCCGGTATGAACACGATGGCGAAACCGACGACGACGCCCTCGTTCTCGGCAACGAGGAAGTTGAAGCGGGAATCCTCGATTTGGGCGCGCAGTACGTCGGGCGACTTCTGCTCCGATGGATCGATTGCACCGCGATAAATGCCGATCGCCGCATCGAAGCGCGGGTCCGAGCCGGCGTTGAGGCGTGAAATGGCGATGGTCAAGGCGCACTCCGGTCGTTGCGTTCCTACGTTTCCGGAAGGGGCGTGCTTCTCGTCGGAAAACCGGTGTCCACTTTTCCGGAAAGCACGCTAGAGGCCGCGCGAGGGCGGTGCGCCGAAGGTCGCCCGGAATGCGCGGCTGAAATGCGCCTGATCGGCAAATCCGGCCGTGTGGGCGGCATTCGTCAGGCTCGCGCCCTGCGCAGCCTCGCGGATGGCCATGCGCAGGCGATGCCAAAGGCGATAGCGCCGGAATGGAACGCCGACCTCCCGCGTGAACAGGTGCTGGAAGCGTGACGCCGACAGCCCCGCGGCCTCCGCGGCCGAGACCGTCGCGTACGATTCCGGCGTCAGCATTTGCATTTGCTCGACGGCACGCGTGATACGCATGTCGACGCTGCGGTGCGTGCGGCGGGCGCCGTACTGCAGCAGCTCCATCATAGCGGCGTGCATCTCACCGGCATCGGAACGGCGCTCGAAGCACGCCCGCAGCAGGGAGCGATCGCGCCGGCCGACCAGCGCGCCGCCGATTTCCTCATTGCTGCCGGTGAGCACGGCGAGCGCGTCTGCACCGCCAAGATTGGGCTCGAGATAGAAAACCCCGAGCGGATCGCCCGCGACATCGAACTCGTACGGCGTGCCCGCGCGGATGACCGCGCTGCGGCAGAGGACCCAGTCACCGTCGCGGATGCGGAGCCGGAACGTCCCGTAGAGCCCGGCGAGGTAGACGGCGGCGCTGTGGGCATGGAGCGCATTGTGATGCAGCGGGCCGGCAAACATCGCCCAGCCGGCATCGACATGCCAAAGGCTGGCGGCTGACGCCGGCGGCGCCGCAGCACGTTCGTTCAAGGCGCCCCGAATGGCCATCGCTATCCTCTGCTGTGTGGGACGCCGGCAAGGTTGCAGAGGATGGACAAAGTGGCAATGGCTGAGAAGCTGAACGGGCACGGGGCCGACGCCGGGACAATGCAGATTTCCCGCAGGGGACTGCTGGGCGCTGCCACCGGGCTAGCCGCATTGCCGCTCGCAACCTCGCTGCTCCCTTCCACGGCCATGGCATCGGCGCCCAAGCTCGGACTGGGCGCATCCACCTGGCGCCGCTTCAGGCTCGGATCGTTCGAGCTGACGATGCTCCCGGACTCCGATGCTTTCATCGACGGGCCATTTCCTATCATCGGCGCCAACGCCGCCGAGGCGGACGTGCAGAAGCTGATGGTCGACAACCTCCTGCCGCCCAAAACATATCAGCCGGGGTTCACCCCGATGGTCGTCAACACGGGCAAAGAGCTGGTCCTCTTCGATACGGGCAACGGCGCGAACGGATTCGTGAAGCGGCCGGACGGCGGCTGGCTCGCGGCGCAACTCGCGCCCGCCGGGTTCACCCCGGAGCAGATCGATGTGGTGATCATTTCGCACGGCCATATCGACCACGTGGGCGGCATCATGGAAGGCGGCAAACCGCTCTTCTCCAACGCGCGCTACGTCATCGCCGGCACCGAGTACGACCACTGGACGCAGGAAGGCATCCATACCAGCGAGCTCGGCAAGCTGATGGCGGACGTGTTCCGCACCAACGTCGTGCCGGTGCGCGACCGCATTACCTTCATCAAGCCAGGCGACGATGTCGTCAGCGGCATCCGCTCCCTCGCGGCACCGGGGCATACCCCGGGACACCTGGCGTTCATGCTCGAGAGCGATGGCAAGACCATGCTCTTCTGGGGCGACTGTGCGCACCATCAGGTGGCCTCGCTGGCGCGGCCGGACTGGCATTGCGTGTTCGATTCCGACAAAGAGCAGGGTGTCGAAACGCGCCGGCGCATCTACGACATGGCGGCAACCGACCGGATCCCCGTGCAGGGCTATCACATGCCCTTCCCGTCGCTGGGCTATGTCGAGCGCCGACCGGAAGGCGGCTACCGGTGGCTGACGCATACCTATCAGCTCAGCGTACCGTAAGGCCGTTTTCCGCTCGCGTATTGACGGACGGCCGGGATCGCCCATAGGCTGCGGCAGGGCCGATGCAGCCCGCCGCTTGCGCCTTTCCGGGTTAGGTGAATGCATCCTTCGATACTTTGATCCTTCGGCCTCCAAGGCGAACGGGTCGGCAATGCAAGCGCTGATCTTTCTCGTTCGCCCGCAACGCCCAAGGATCGATATGCGCACATTCACCGATGCCAAGGCGATGGCACGCGCTCTACGCGAAGCCCTCGCCGAGAAAAACGCAACGCTCAGCCATGCCGAGTGCCTGGAGATCGTTGCGCGTCAGTTCGAGACGCCGAACTGGAACGTACTGTCGGCCAAGATCGAAGCCGCCGACCGGGCAAAGCACGCGGACGGGGAAATCCGTTTCTCGGATGCCATACCCATCCTGCGCATCTTCTCGGTGGAGAAGGCGAAGGAGTTCTACGTCGACTTTCTCGGCTTCACGATCGATTGGGAGCACCGCTTCGGCGACAATTTCCCGCTCTATGCGCAGATTTCGCGCGCCGGCCTCAGGCTGCACCTCAGCGAGCACCACGGCGATGCCAGCCCCGGCTCGACGGTCTTCATCTGGATGCGAGGCATTGCCGCCTATCACGCCGAGCTCATCGGGAAGGACTACAAGTATTATAAGCCCGGCCTGGAAGAGGCCGTGTGGGATGCGAAGATGATGCAGGTCGGCGATCCGTTCGGGAACAAGCTACGTTTCAGCGAGCCGAACGACGCGGAAGACCGGCGCGCGATGGGCTGACCCGAAAACCGCCGGATAGGGTTAGCAAGAGGCACACTCCGCACACGAAACTTCTATCTTCTCTGCGCCAAAGGGCCCGCTTGACGTCGCGGCCTGGGGGCTTAGATCAGGGGACGAGGCAACGCCCTCGTCCCTGCACTGGCAGGGTGCAATGTCCGGGACGGCCCGGCTCTTCAAATTGAGGAGGGGCCAGATGGCCTGGATCGCGTTGTTAATTGCGGGTGTGCTGGAGGTCGTATGGGCCTTCTATATGAAGCAGTCTCATGGCTTCACACGCCTCGTCCCTTCGATCGTGACGATCATCGTAATGGCGGCCTCTATCGGCCTGCTCGCCTATGCCATGCGTCTGCTGCCGCTCGGCACCGCCTACACGGTGTGGACGGGAGTCGGCGCGATCGGCGCGTTCTGCGTCGGCGTCGCCGTACTGGGTGAGCAGGTGACGGTGGCGCGCGTTGCCGCGGCGCTGCTCATCGTCAGTGGCATCGCGCTGATGAAATATTCGTCGAACGCCTGAACGGCGCGGCGTCGGTCGGCTGGCTATTTCGCCAGCCGGTCACGCTCGGCAAGCAGCGCGTCGAGCTTCGCCTGCTGGTCGGCAATACGGTCAGATATAAGGCTATCATCGGCTGCGCCCGAGTAGGCGGCTGCCTGCTCGACAAGCTCGCGCAGGTTGTCGCGCAGAATGGCAATGCGGTTGTCGATGTCGGCGAGCAGGGCAGAGTCGGGCGCGGCCATAGCGTTCCTCTCGATTGACGTAGGGGCATGCGATCCCGGGCGCGTAACGGATCGGGAGCGGATTTACGGCGTCGCTGGAGCCATCAGATGGCGTCGTGCTCGCTCGGCCGGTACACCCCGGCATCGGCGTCCCACACGAGCGCGCCAAGGTCCTTCGGCACGGTCGCCAGCGGACCGTTGACCACCTGCTCCTGCGCGGCGCGCGCGTCAGCCGTGCGCACCACTTCCCGAGCGAACCACTTCATGCCGGCCGCGATGCCGGCTCCAATGAGTACCGCGGCAATGACATGGGGCATCATTGTCACTCTCTCCAATCACGCTGCCAACTACGCGAACGCTGGCAAATCCTAGAGTCCGAAGCGCGACCACAATGCCCGCGCTTCGATCGCCGATATGACATCCTCGGCAAAGGCAAGCCTACCGCCAGTTAATTCCCCGTAACCTGTGGTGGCGGGAGAGCGCCGCAAACGCCCCAAAAGACCGCCCCTGTCGAGCGGCACCACCTTGAGGCGAACCTTGTCGCCGTAGATCTCGCGCATCTTCCCGCGCACATCGGCGATGCCGTCGACGAGGCCCAGCTCCAGCGCCTTCGGACCCGACCAAAATGCCCCGGAGAAGAGCTCGGCGTCGCTGCTCCGGAGGCGACCGGCGCGTCTTTCTTTCACGACGCCGATGAAAACATCGTGCACGTCGCGCTGAACGCTCTTTATGCGCTCAACATCCGCGGCGCGCTCCGGACGGAACGGGTCGAGCGCGTCTTTCATATCGCCCGCCGTGTAGATCCGCCGTTCGATGCCGAGCTTGTCGATCGCCTTGTCGAAGCCGAAGCCGGAAAAGATCACGCCGATCGAGCCGACGATGGACGAAGCATCGGCGTAGATCTCATCGCCCGCGAGCGCGAGATAGTAGCCGCCCGACGCGGCGACATCCTCGCAGAAGGTATAGATCGTCTTCTTCTTTTCCTCCGCGAGCTTGCGCATGCGCTGGAACATCAGGCTCGACTGCACGGCCGATCCGCCGGGCGAGTTGATCACCACCGCAACGGCCGGGCACTTCGAAAAGCTGAACGCTTTCTCGATCGCAGCAGCGGAATGGGCGATGGAAAGACCCGGACGCAACGGCGTCGCCATACCGATGGGACCGGAAAAGCGCAGCACCGGAACGACTGGACCTTGGCCGAAGAACCACATGCAGGGGCCTCGCTGACAGATTGGTGGTGGGCGGAGCGGAAAGTTTTAGGCCATCGCGGGTGGCGCCGCCAGCTATCG
>Ga0180221_1000969_pt1 | contig 21316 bp, 22 predicted proteins | sample eDN5th37CKraftMG_FD_151339 | JGI IMG/M metagenome (GOLD analysis project Ga0180221, IMG submission 151339) | Enriched Miracle-Growth compost microbial communities from Emeryville, California, USA - eDNA 5th pass 37_C Kraft MG (version 2) (version 2) ...
CCACGGGAGCGTCGAGGAGGGTCATCGAGCCTCCTGGTGGTGCGGGTGCGGTGCGGACGATCGTTCGAACAGATGTTCGAACACCACCAGTCAACGCCCTTCCCCCGGGCCTCGTCAACCGGAGCCCGGCCCCGTCGCGGGAAGCCATGACGAACCGCCCGTCGTGTCCCACAATGGGCCCATGGACCTCACGCGACCCGTCCCGCCCGACCCCTACGCGCTGCTCCCCCAGGTCCCGTCGTTCTCGCTCACGAGCACCGACGTCGCCGAGGGCGAGCCGCTCGACCCGCGCTTCACGGTCGACGGCGAGAACCTCTCCCCCGCGCTCTCCTGGTCCGGCTTCCCGGAGGGCACCCGCTCGTTCCTCGTGAACCTGTTCGACCCGGACGCGCCGACCCCGGCGGGCTACTGGCACTGGACGCTCGTCGACGTGCCGGCGTCGGTGACGTCGCTCGCCACGGGCGCCGCGACCACGACCGGCCCGGCCTCGCTCCTCGCCCTGCCGGACGGCGCGTTCCAGGGTGCGAGCGACGGCGGGACGGACGGCTACGAGGGCGCCGGCCCGCCGCCCGGGGACCGTCCGCACCGGTACGTGTTCGCGGTCCACGCGCTCGACGTCGACACGCTCGGCCTCGACGCGTCCACGAGCGCGACCGCCGTGGCCTTCAACGCCCTGTTCCACACGCTCGCGCGCGCGACCCTGACGGCCACCTACGCCCGGCCCGCGACGGACGGGGCCGCCGCGTGACCCCCACAGGCCTCGTCGCGCCGGACGCCCTCCAGGTCGGCACGCTGACCTGGACGCCGGCCCTGGACCACCCCGACCTCCTCGCCCCGCCCGTGCACGCGGCGCTCGCCGCCTGGGCCGAGCGCGTGCCCGAGGTCGCCGAGCTGGTGGTCTGCGCCGGGATCGACCCGGAGCTGGCCGACACCGACGCGATGACCGCGGCGTACGAGATCCCGTTCGACCTGTCCGCGAACTGCGTCCTGGTCGCCGGGCGGCGCGCGGGCGAGGAGCGGGTCGCCGCCGCCGTCGTCCGCGCCACCACGCGCGCCGACGTCAACGGTCGCGTCAAGGCGCTGCTCGACGTGCGCAAGGCGTCGTTCCTGCCCATGGAGCGCGCGGTCGCCGAGTCCGGCATGGAGTACGGCGGGATCACCCCGATCGGGCTCCCGGCCGCCTGGCGCGTCCTGGTCGACCCGCTGGTCGTCGCCGACGGGTCGGTGGCCTGCATCGGCTCGGGCGTCCGCCGCTCGAAGCTCGTGCTGCCAGGGGCGCTCCTCGCGACCCTCCCGGGCGTCGAGGTCACGCCGGGGCTGGCCCTGCCGCGCGCGTCGTGACGACACCCGTCGTCGAAGCACTGTCGTGCCGCGCCCCCGCGGGCGCCCGCGGCACGGACGGCGGGACCCGGTGCTGACGCCGCTCGTCCTCGGCGCGGCCGGCATGAACCTCCTCGCGCTGGCGCTCGTCGTCGCGCGGGCGCCGGCGTTCCGGACGCGCCTGTACCGGCGATGCTCCTCAACCTGGCGCTCTCGGTCGCACCGCTGCTCGTGCTGCTCGCCGCGCTGGCCGTGACGAGCGTCGTCGTCGGGTTCGTGTCGGCGTGGCTGGGCGCCGTCCTGGGGGTGGTCCTCGGGCTCGTCTGGCTCCTGCTGCTGCCCAACTCCGGCTACCTCGTGACCGAGCTCAACCTCTCCCACCGCAAGGAGGGCGAAGACGTGCCGGTCTGGTACGACGTGGCGCTCGTGATCTCGCTCGCGATGTCGGGCGTGCTCAACACGGTGCTGGGCGTGTTCGTCGCGCAGCTCGAGTACGTGCTCCTCCGGTACGGGGACAGCGCGGCCGCGCTGCGGTCGGGCGACGCGCGCGCGTTCGTCGTCGTGGTGCTCCTGCTCGTGGCGCTCGGCATGTACCTGGGCCGCTACGTGCGCCTCAACAGCTGGGACGTGCGCCACCCGACGTCGCTGCTGCGGAAGGTCGCCGGGCACGTCCGGACCGTCGGGCTCGTGCAGCCCGTCGTGTTCGTGCTGGTCTACGGCGCGTTCTTCGCCCTCATGTACCTCGCGGTCGTCAGCCCGGTGGTGGCGGGCCTCGTCGCGCTCGAGCAGCGTGCGTGAGGGGCCGCGGGGCACGGGGACGACGGGACGCCGCGCCCGGGGTGCGAGGCTGAGGGCATGAGCGACCGTGCGCCCCGCCTGCCTCTCGAGAGCGACCTGCCGATCGTCGCCGCCCCCATGGCCGGGGGCCCGACCACGGTCGCGCTCGCACGCGCCGTGAGCGCCGCGGGAGGGCTCCCGTTCCTGGCGGGCGGCTATGCGGCGCCGGCCGCGCTGGCCGACGAGGTCGCGCAGCTCGCCGGCGACGGAGCGCCGTTCGGCGTCAACCTCTTCGTCCCCTCGGACGCCGCCGTCGACCTCGACGCCTTCCGTGCGTACGCGGCCGAGCTGCAGCCCGAGGCCGAGCCGTACGGGGTGCGGCTCGACCCCGCGCCTGTCACCGACGACGACGCGTGGGGCACCAAGCTCGCGCTGCTCCTCGAGCGCCCCGTCCCGGTCGTCTCGTTCACGTTCGGTCTGCCGCCCGCCGACGACGTCGCCCGGCTGCGGCGCGCCGGCACCGTCGTGCTCGGCACCGTGACCACGCCGGACGAGGCCGCCGCGGCCCGGGACGCGGGCGTGGACGCCCTGGTCGTGCAGGGCCCTGCGGCGGGTGGGCACAGCGCCACGTTCGACCCGGGGCGCCCGGCGGACACCCTCACTGCTGCGGGCGGTGCGGCGGCGGGCACCGCGGAGCTCGTGGCTGCCGTCGTCGCCACGGCCGGGCTGCCGGTCGTCGCGGCGGGTGGCGTCGACGGGCCGGGCGCCGTGCGCGACCTCCTCGCGGCGGGCGCCCAGGCGGTCGCCGTCGGGACGCTGCTGCTGCGCACCGACGAGGCGGGGACGTCGCCCGTGCACCGGGCCGCGCTCGCCGACCCGCGGTTCGAGCGCACGGTCGTGACCCGCGCGTTCACCGGGCGCCCTGCCCGCGCGCTGGAGAACGGGTTCACCCGGAGGCACGACGCCGCCGCGCCGGTCGGCTACCCGGCCGTCCACCACCTCACGCGGTCGCTGCGGCGGGCGGCCGCCGCAGCCGGCGACGCCGACCGCGTGCACCTGTGGGCGGGCACGGGGTACCGCAGCGCCGCCGAGGGGTCCGCGGGCGACGTCGTCCGGGCGCTGGCCGCGGCACTCTGAGGCAGCCGGCGGCAACCTCGCAGGGCCGTGCTCGCCGTACCTCCACACCAGCGTCCAATGTTGGTGGCCGCTGGTAAGAACCCGCCATGACCTGGCCAAACCTTGCTTCCCCCGACGACGCCTACCTCATGGGACTGCTGCAGACGGACGGCTCGAACCACCGCGGCCGAGGGCAGAAGGGCGCGATCACGATCGAGCTCTCGGCGCGCGACAGCGGCCTGCTCGAACAGCTCCAGAACGTGATCCCCTGCTACACCTCCGTGCGACGACGCACGCGCAGCACGAACTTCGCAGCAGTCCACGAGAGCGCCACATTGACCATCTGCGACCTCGCGACGAGGCGGTCCCTCGAGGCTGCAGGCCTGCCGACGGGCAAGAAGTCGAAATCCGTCGCTCCGCCGTCCGGACCGCTCGCTGCTCGCAACTACGTGCGCGGCCTCGTCGACGGTGACGGCTCGATCGGGTTCACCGGACAGGGCTACCCGTTCGTGTCCTTCACGACAGCGAGTACGGCCCTCGCGCAGTACTACGTCGCTCGTCTCCGCGAGACCACGGGTGCCGTTCGAACCGCGCGACCTAACGCGCGGGACGGCGTCGCGAACGTCATGGTGACCTGCGAGCCGGCAGCAGCCTGGGCGACGTGGCTCTACGACGGGGCGCGACTCGCGCTGGATCGAAAGGCCGACAGCGCACGTGCGGTGGCCGCCTGGACACGACCAGAGGGGATGCGAGCACGGCCCGCACACGGTAAGCGGCCGTGGACCGACGAGGACGATCGGCTCGTCCTCGACGAGAGCCTCACCCAGCGTGTGATCGCGATGCGGCTAGACCGGAGCGTCTCGAGCGTGAGCGCTAGGCGATGGCGGCTCCGCAAGGGGACTGCTGCACCGAGGGCCTGACCGGCCCCTCACATCTCGGGGCGGCCCTGCCTCCAGTAGCCCATGAACGCGACGGCCTTGCGGTCGATGCCGCAGTCGCGCACGAGGTGGCGGCGCAGCGTGCGGATCACGGACGCCTCGCCCGCGAGCCACGCGTACAGCGGCGCGGTCGGCGCCAGGGGCGCGCCCGCGTCGTCGACCGGGACCTCCCACAGGAGCTCGGCGTCGATGTCGACCTCGGGCAGCTCCTCGCCGGTGCCCGCGCAGCCCGCGAGGATCCGCGCGGACGCGGCGTGCACGAGCGGGACGAGGCGCTCGCCGTGCTCGGCGCCGTCGCGCACGACCCAGGTCAGGGTGACGCCCCGGGGGACGACGAGGTCGAGGACGTCGTCGGCGCAAGGCACCTCGAGCAGGACCTCGCCGCGCACGGCGTGGCCGTCCGCGACACGGGTCGCGAGGTGCTCGAGGATCGCGGAGACCGCGGGGGTCGCGGTCTCGTCGCCGACGACGAGGAAGGTGTCGGCGCCGGCCCCGGGCGTGAACTCGATGCCGCCGTAGGGGCCGCCGTGGCGACCGTCCGGACCCATGAGGACCACCTGGTCGCCGGGCCGGGCGGCGAGCGCCCAGCGCGCGGCGGGACCGGTCTCGCCGTGGAGCGCGAAGTCGACGTCGACCTCGGCGGGGAGCCCGGGGATGCCGCGGCGCACGGAGCGGACGGTGTACGTCCGCAGGACGCAGCGGTGCTCGTCGGACTGAGCCCGCCAGACGCCGAACCAGTCGCCGCCCCGGGGCAGGTGGGCGTAGCCGCTCACGGGAGCAGGAAGGACGAGCTTGACGCGCTGGTCGAGGCCGCCCGACGCGAAGTCGTCGAGGCCCTCGCCGACGAAGGTGACGCGCAGGAAGGTCGGGCTGATCCGCTCGACCCGGGCCACGGTGACGTCGTAGAAGCGCCAGGGGGACAGCGGGGCGTCGGGCGCGTCGTCCTCGACGAGGCCGGGGCGGGTCGCGGTGTCGACGCTCATCGGGCGGTGCCCTCGTCGTTCGTCGCCACGGTGTGCTCCTGGGTCATGTAGGTGAGCCTAACCTGTCAGGTCCGGCATTACGCAAGACGGTCGGTACGAAAATCAGGTGTGGGTCGGGTCACACCCCGGGGCGCTCAGTGGGCCCCCCGGGTGCGCCACAGGAGCCAGACGAAGTACGGCGCGCCGACGAGCGCGGTCACGAGGCCGGCGGCGATCTGGGCGGGCGCGACGACGGTCCGGCCGATCGTGTCGGCGACGCTCACGAGGAGCGCCCCCAGCCCGACGGCGACCGGCAGGACGAGCCGGTGCCGCGCCCCGACGAGCGCGCGGGCGGCGTGCGGCGCGACGAGCCCGACGAAGCCGAGCGCCCCGACGGCGCACGCCGCGGCGGCCGTGAGGACGGCGGCGAGCACGAGGTAGCCGAGCCGGAACCGGTCGAGCGGCACCCCCAGGACGCGCGGCACGTCCTCGTCGAGCGCCACGAGGTCGAGGCTGCGGGCGCCGAGGAGCGCGAGCGGGAGCCCGACCAGGAGGCAGAGCGCGACGGGCACGAGCTGGTCGAGCGTGCGCCCGTAGGTCGAGCCCGACAGCCACGTCAGCGCGAGGCTCGTGTTCCACGGGGACGCGCCCAGGACGATGAGGGTCGTGACCGCGCCCGCGGCGGCGCTGACCCCGACGCCGATGAGGACGAGCCGGTCGGACGACAGCCCGCGTCCGCCGCCCGCTCCCCCGCGCCGGCCGGACGCGAGCCGGTAGACGAGCGCGAAGGTCGCGAGCGCGGCCACCGTCGCCGCGCCCATGACGGGCCAGATCCCGACGCCGGGCACGAGCAGCACGACGGCCACCGCGCCGACGCTCGCGCCCGGCGTCACGCCGAGCAGGCTGGGCTCGGCGAGCGGGTTGCGGCACACGGCCTGGACGATGGCGCCGGCGAGCGCCAGGGCGCCCCCGCCGAGCAGCGCCGCGAGGACGCGCGGCCACCGCTGCTGCAGGACGAACGTCACCTCGTCGCCGGCGAGCCCGCGCGCCCAGTTGGCCACGTCGCCGAGGAGCACCACGCGGTCGCCGAGCAGGAGCGCCGCGACGAACGCGGCCACGAGGGCGGCGACGAGCACGACGACGACGCCGACGACCCAGGCGCGCGAACGGACGGCTCCCCCGGCGCCGCGGGCGGCGGTGGCCGCGGCGGGGCCGCCGTCCCGGACGCGGCGCGCGAGCCAGACGAGCAGGCTCGCCCCGAACAGGGTGGTCACGACGCCGGTCGGCACGACGATGGAGACGGACGCGGGCACCACGAGACGCAGGACCACGTCGGCGGCGACCACGACGATCGCCCCGACGAGCCCGGCGAACGGCAGGAGCAGCAGGTGACGGCCGAGACCCGGGACGCGGCGCGCGACGAGCCGGGCGACCACGGGCGCGCCGAGCCCGACGAAGCCCATAGGCCCGGTGACGGTCACGGCCGCGGCCGCGAGGAGCACGGCGAGGACGATCGCGACGACGCGCGTGCGGCGCACGTCGACGCCGAGGACGGTCGCGGTGTCGTCGCCGAGGCCGAGGACGTCGAGGCGGTGCGCGAGGACGAGGGTCGCGGCCACGCCGATGCCGACGACCGGCGCGGCGAGCGCGACCTGGTGGGTGCCGGACTGGACCGTCGTCCCGGCGCCCCACGCGAACAGCCCCGTGGTCCGCTCCTGGAACAGCATGAGCAGGACGGTCGTGAGCGACGAGAGCGCGAGCGCGACCGCCGAGCCGGCGAGCACGAGCCGCGTCGGCCCGGTCGCACCGCCCCGCGCGACCGCGAGGACGAGCCCTGCGGCCGCGAGGCCGCCGACGAACGCGACGAGCCCGTTCGCGAAGAACGGCAGGGAGATCCCGAAGGCGGCGACGGCGACGACCGCCACGTACGCGCCCGCGTTGACCGCGAGCGTGTCGGGCGACGCGAGCGGGTTGCGCGCCACGGACTGCAGGACGGTGCCCGCCACGCCGAGCGCGAGCCCCACGAGCAGACCGGCCAGCAGGCGGGGGACGCGGCTCGACACGAGGACGGCGACGGCCGTGTCTCTCGTGTCTGACGCGCCACCCGCGTCCGACGACCACGGCCACACCGCGCGCAGCAGCTCGCCCACGCCGAGGTGCGCGGTGCCCTGCGTGAGGTGCCACACCGACAGGACGGCGAGCAGGAGGATCCCGGCGGCGAACACGCCGGCGACCCCGAGGACGCGCGAGCGCCCGCCCGCCCCGGCGGGGCCGGCGGCGGGTGCGGTCGCCGTGCGGCCGGGACCCGGCGGGCGCTCGAGCGTCGTCACGGCCGGGCGCTCAGCTCAGCGCGTCGACGACGGCGTCGACGTACCGCTCGGCCGACAGCGGGCCGCCGAACATCCAGATGCCGTCGGGGATCCGCTTCACGTGGCCGGCCTCGACGAACGGGAGCTGCTTCCAGACCTTGTTGTCCTTGAGACCGTCGGCGAACGGGTCGGCCTCGGAGTCGCTCGCCGCGTAGACGAACGTGGTGTCGGCGTCGGTGATCTTCGTCAGCCCCTCGACGTCCGTCGTGGCGAGCCCGTAGTCCTTGTCGCCGCCGGTGGTCCACTGGTTCTTCAGGCCGAGCTCGGCACCGATGCCGCCGAAGAACGACCCCGGCGTGTACATGCGGACCGAGACGGTGCCGTTGTCGACCCAGCCGTCGGCCATGGTGAACGGGGCGCCCGTCTTGCCGGCCTTCTCGAGCTCCGCCTTGGCGGCGTCGACCTTCGCGTCGAAGTCCGCGAGGACCTTCTCGCCCTGAGCCTGCGTGCCCGTGACCTCGGCGAGCGTCGTCACGGTGCGGCGCATGTAGCCGATCGGGTCGGACCCGTCGGAGCCGCGCAGGGCGAGGACGGGGACCTTCTTCTCGATCTGCTTGATGACGTTCTCGGGCAGGTCGGTCGTCACGACGACGAGGTCCGGGTGGAGCGCGACGATCGCGTCGAGGCTCGGCTCGCCGCGCGTGCCGACGTCGGGCGTGGAGGCGTCGATCGGCGCGGAGGTGTCCCACGTGTTGTAGCCCTTGACGTCGGCCTCGCCGACGGGCTTGACGCCGAGCGCCACGAGGTTCTCCGTGAGGCCCCACTCGAGCGAGACGACCTTGGCGGCGGGCGCGTCGAGGTGCACGGTGCCGCGCTCGTCGGTGACGTCCACGGGGCCGGTGCTCGTCGCGGCGACGCTCGGGGACGCGTCGGCGGCGGCCGGGTCCTCCGTGGTGCCGCACGCGGCGAGGGCGAGGGCGACGAGGGTCGCTGACGCGGTGGCGACCGCCGCGAGGGCGCGGCGGCGGACGGGGATGCTCGAAGACACGGTGATCCTTGGGTCGTGGTGGGTGGGATGCCCGGGTGCGGGCGGCGGCGAGGGACGGCGGGGCCGTCAGGCGGGGGCGGGTTCGGGGCGGACGTGCCGCGCGGTGTGGCGTCCGACGGGCTGGGTGCGCACGCGGCCGCCGTCGTCGACGTGGACGTCGATGCGCAGCCCGTAGACCTCGGTGAGCAGGTCGCCGCGCAGCACGTCGGCGGGCGCGCCGTCGGCCCGGACGACGCCGGAGTGCAGCAGCACGACGCGGTCGGCGACGGCGGCGGCCTGGTCGAGGTCGTGCAGCACGACACCCACGGCGACCCCGTGGAGGTCGGCGAGGTCGCGGACGAGGTCGAGGGTCTCGACCTGGTAGCGCAGGTCGAGGTACGTCGTGGGCTCGTCGAGGAGGACGACGCCCGTGTCCTGCGCGAGGCAGGTCGCGAGCCAGACGCGCTGCAGCTCGCCGCCGGACAGCTCGTCGACGGGGCGCGCGGCCATCGCGGCGACGCCCGTGAGAGCCATGGCCCGCTCGACGACCTCCTTGCCGTCCGCGTCCCCCGCGCCGAACCTGCCCCGGTAGGGGTGGCGGCCGTAGGCGACGACGTCGCGCACGCTCACGCCGGCGGGTGTCGGCCGCGACTGGGACAGCAGGGTCACGCGGCGCGCGAAGTCCTTGGGGTGCAGGGCGAGCGCGTCGAGCGCGGGCGCGTCGGCGCCCTCGGCGGCGAGGGTCACGCTGCCCCCGAGGGGCGCGTGCAGCCGCGCGAGGGAGCGCAGGAGCGTCGACTTGCCGGAGCCGTTCGGGCCGACGAGCACCGTGACCTCGCCGCGGCGCAGGGCGAGGCCCGCCCCGTGCACGACGACGTGGCCGTCGTACGCGAGCTCGAGGCCGGTGCCCGCGAGCGCCGGGACGGCAGCGTCGTCCGAAGGTAAGGGTTGGCTCACGAAGGGGAGCCTAACCGAACCTCCGTGTCTTTACGCAAGCCCCGTATGACGAAAAGGCGGTGTGGCTCATCTCACCCGCACGACGACCTTGCCGCGGCCGCCGCCCTGCTCGACGAGCCGGTGGGCCTCGGCGGTGTCCTCAAGCTCGAGCACCCGGTCGACGTGGACGGTGAGCGCGCCGTCGTCCGCGAGGCGGGCCAGCTCGGCGAGGTCCGCCGACGACGGACGCACCCACGCGTAGATCCCGCCGGGCAGCTCGCGGACCGAGGCGTCGACGATCGAGACCGGGACGCCGCCCGGTGCGAGGAGTGCGGGCGCCTCAGCGACGAGCCCGTGCCCGGCGTAGTCGAGGACGACGTCCACGCCGCCCGGCACGAGGGCCCGCACACGGTCGGCGAGGCCGTCGCCGTGGGCCACGGGCTCGGCGCCGAGGTCGCGCACGTAGTCCTGGTTGCGCTCGGAGGCGGTGCCGACGACCCGCGCGCCGAGGGTGCGGGCGATCTGCACGGCGAACGAGCCCACCCCGCCGGACGCCCCGTGCACGAGCACGGTCTGCCCGTCGCGCAGCTCCGAGCGCACGATCGTCTGGTACGCCGTGAGGCCCGCGAGCGGCACGCCCGCGGCCTCCTCGAAGCTCAGGGCCGCGGGCTTGCGCGCGAGGGTCCGCACCGGCGCCGCGACGTACTCGGCGAACGTCCCGCCGTGCACCCAGTCCTTGCGCACGTAGCCGAACACCTCGTCGCCGACCTCGAGCTCGGGCACGTCGAGGCCGACCCGCTCGACCACGCCGGCCACGTCCCAGCCCGGCACGACCGGGAACTGGACGTCCATCACGGCGCCGAGGCCCCCGGCCCGCACGTACAGGTCGACCGGGTTCACGGCCGCCGCGTGCACCCGGACGAGCACCGCGTCCGGCCCGACGGCGGGGACGGGCTGGTCGGTGAGCTGCAGGACGTCGGCGCCGCCGTGGCGGTCGTAGGTGATGGCACGCATGTCTCGCGCAACCTCTCGGGCGGCCGGGCGCATTCCCCGGATGCGTGGGACGCGCGCAGGCCGGACAGTGGCAGGACCGATCGAGGAGCGCGTCGGCCCGGTGGTGCGCGCGGCACCCCGACGAGAGGACACGACATGCGAGCGCTCGAGGACGCGCCGGACACGTACTGGACCTTCCGCGGCCGGACCCACGGGTGCGTCGAGGTCGTCGACCGCGCGCTCCACGCACGCCCGACGCCGTCCGACGGGGCTGCGTCGTGAAGGTCGTGGTGGTCGGCGCCACCGGCAACGTCGGCTCGGCGCTCCTGCGCGCGCTGGCCGCCGAGCCCGCCGTCGGCGAGGTCGTCGGCGTCGCGCGCCGGCGGCCCGAGGAGGACGCCGAGCCGTACCGCGGCGTCCGCTGGGTCGAGCACGACGTCGGCGCGCTGCCCGCCACCGCGGGCGCCCGGGGTGCGGCCACGGACCCGCTGGACGACGCGCTCGCCGGGGCCGACGCCGTCGTGCACCTCGCCTGGCTGATCCAGCCCAACCGGGACCGCACCCTCCTGCGCCGGACCAACGTGGACGGCACGGCTCGCGTCGCCGCGGCGGCGGCCCGCGCCGGGGTGCCGCACCTCGTCGTCGCGTCGTCGGTGGGCGCCTACTCCCCCGCCCACGACGACCGGCCGCACGACGAGACGTGGCCGACGGGCGGCGTGCCCACCTCGCACTACAGCGTGGACAAGGCGGCGCAGGAACGCGTGCTCGACCGGTTCGAGGCACGGCACCCGGAGGCGGTCGTCACCCGCGTGCGGCCGTCGCTCGTGTTCCAGCCCGACGCGGGCGCGGAGGTCGGCCGCTACTTCCTCGGGCCGCTCGTGCCGCGCTGGGCGGCGGGCGCACGGGTGCTGCCCGTCGTGCCCCTCCCGTCGGGCCTGCGGTTCCAGGCCGTGCACGCCGACGACCTCGCCCAGGCGTACCTCGCCGCCGTCCTCCAGCCTGTGCGGGCGCGCGGCGCGTTCAACGTCGCAGGCGACGGCGTCCTGACCGGGCGCGAGGTCGCCGAGCTGCTCGACCACGGGCACGCGCTCGGCCTGCCGCCCGCCCTGGTGCGGCGCGTGCTGGCCCTCGCCTGGCAGGCCCACGTCGTCCCGACCGACCCGGGCTGGCTCGACATGGCGATGAGCGCCCCGGTCATGGACACCGCGCGCGTCCGCGACGTGCTCGGATGGTCGCCGCGGCACACGGCCGCCGAGTCGCTCGCAGCGCTCCTCGGCGGCCTGGCACGCCGCGAGGGGCTCGACAGCCCGCCGCTGCGGCCGGGTCGCTAGCGCACGGTCACCAGCCGGCGCGCGGGCCGGGACGTCCGCGGCTTCGCCACGAAGTTCTACACCGCCGAGGGCACGTTCGACCTCGTCGGCAACAACTTCCCCGTCTTCTTCATCCAGGACGCGATCAAGTTCCCCGACCTCATCCACGCGGCCAAGCCGCACCCCGACCGGGAGATCCCGCAGGCCCAGACGGCCCACGACACCTTCTGGGACTTCGTCTCCACGCACACCGAGGCGACGCACACGGTGATGTGGGGCATGTCGGACCGGGCGATCCCGCGCAGCTACCGGACGATGGAGGGCTTCGGGGTCCACACGTTCCGGCTCGAGGCCGCCGACGGGTCCACCTGCCTCGCCAAGTTCCACTGGAAGCCGCTGCTCGGGGTTCACTCGCTCGTGTGGGAGGAGGCGCAGCTCGCGCAGGGCGCGGACCCGGACTTCAACCGGCGTGACCTGGCCGACGCCATCGAGTCGGGCGCCTTCCCGCAGTGGGAGCTGGGCCTGCAGGTCATGCCGGACGACCCGTCGGAGACGTTCGCGGGCATCGACCTGCTCGACCCGACGAAGATCGTGCCCGAGGAGCTCTGCCCCGTCCAGCGCGTCGGGCTGCTGACCCTGACCGCCAACCCGTCGGACTTCTTCGCGGAGACCGAGCAGGTCGCGTTCCACGTCGGCCACCTGGTCCCCGGCGTCCAGGCGACGAACGACCCGCTCCTGCAGGGACGGATGTTCTCCTACCTCGACACCCAGCTCTCGCGGCTCGGTGGACCCAACTTCTCGCAGCTCCCGATCAACCGGCCGCACGCGCCCGTGAACGACATGCTGCGCGACGGCATGCACCAGAGCGCGATCCACGAGGGCATCACGCCCTACGTCCCCAACCACCTGGACGGCGACCTGCCCGTCCGGACCCCCGAGGGCGCGTTCGTGACCCTCCCGACCCCCGTGGACGGCGCGAAGGGCCGCTGGCACCCGGCCTCGTTCGAGGACCACACGAGCCAGGCGCGGCTGTTCCTGCTCTCGCTCTCGCCCGTCGAGCGCGCGCACCTCGAGGCGGCCTTCGCGTTCGAGCTGGCCAAGTGCACCGACGAGGATGTGCGTGCCCGGGAGGTCGCGCTCCTCGCGCGCGTCGACGGCGGCCTTGCGGCCTCGGTCGCGCGCGAGCGCGGCCTGCCCGAGCCGCCGCCCGCCGACGTGCCCGACGTGGTGCCCTCCCCCGCGCTGTCGCAGCGGCCGGCAGAGCCGGGCCGGGTCGACGGACGGGTCGTCGGCGTGCTGGCGACGGACGGCGCCGACCTCGCGGTCGCGACGGCCCTCGCCGACGCGCTCGGCCCGGAGCAGGTCGTGGTCCGGGTCGTGGCCGACCACGGCGGCGCGGTGACCGGCTCCGGGGGCGTGACCGCGACCGTCGACCGCACGATCGCCGCCACCCGGTCGATCGAGTACGACGCGGTCGTCGTCGCGCCCGGCGTCGCGGGATCCGCGCTCGGGACCGACCCGCGGACGGCGGTGCTGCTGCAGGAGGCCTTCCGGCACGGCAAGGCGATCGCCGCCGTCGGGGACGGCACCGACGTGCTGGCGGCCGCGGGCGTCGCCGCCGACGCGCCCGGCGTGCTCACGGCCGACGACCGTGCCGCGCTCGCGACGCCCCTGCGGGAGGCCCTCGGGCGTCACCGGTCCTGGGAGCGGCTCGCCCAGCTCGCGGGCGTGGTCGACGGGCCCGCCCCCGCGGCGGGCGCCGCGGGCTGACGTCGAGGCCGCGACGGCCGGCCCGCTCCGGTCGTCGCGGTCTCGCGCGTGCGGCGGCCGAGCGACCGGTCAGCCGGTGGCGCCCGGCCGGCGCGCGCCACCGTCGTCGGGACCGCACGCGCGGCGCACGACCCGCGCGGCGAGCTCCCGGACGGGGACGTTGGTGCGCATGGAGGTCCGGCGCAGCCGCTCGAAGGCGTCGTCGGGCGAGATCCCCCAGCCGGCGCCGAGGATCCCCTTGGCCTGGTCGATCGTCGCGCGGCTCTCGGTCGCGCGACGGATGCTCTCGTCCGCAGCCCGGGACGCCCGGGCGGCGACGAGCGCGGTCACGTCCACGAAGCTCCCGACGAGACGGACCGCCTCACCGTCCGCGTCCCGGACGGCCTGTCCGACGAGGACGACGTCCTTGGTCTCGCCCGACGCCGCCATGATCCGGTGCAGGCTGACCACCGGCTCGCCGGTGCGGCACGCGGCCGCGAAGAGCCGGCGGAAGCGTTCCCGGTCGTCCGGGTGCTTGTGCGCCAGGACGAGCCGGGTGGTCGGGACGACCTCGCCCGGCTCGAAGCCGTGCAGCCGGTAGGTGCCGTCGGACCACCACCAGGTGTCGGTCCCGATCTCGTACGCGAACCGGCCCCGCGGTGCCTGGTCCGCCTCGAGAGCGTCGTCGGTCCCGGACGCCGCGACCCTGTCGTCGCCGGTCGTCCACGCGTGCGGCAGCTCCATCCCACGTCCTTCGAGGTCCGCGCATCGGCCGTGACTTGACCGTGATCTCGACGCTACGACCCGGTGGTGAGAACCGCAACGGCCGCCACGCCCGAGGACGCGCGGCTCATCCCGCCCGGTCCGGCTCCTCGCCCAGGACCTCCGCCAGCCACGGCGCCGGTGCCCGCGCGCCGACCGCCCGGGCCCCGCGCACGAGCTCGTCGGCGACGACCCGGACCCGGACGTTGCGCCGCTGCGACACCGCGCGCAGCGCGTCGAACGCGTCGTCCTCGTCGTACCCGCCCGCCACGGCGAGCACCCCCTTCGCCTGGTCGATCACGCTCCGCGACGCCAGCGCCTGCTCGAGCTGGACGTCCGCGCGCCGGCGGGCGAGCTCGCCCACGAGACCGTCGAGGAGCACGAGCGTCCCGCGCACCGGACGGCGCCCCTCGGCGTCGGCCGCGCCGTCGGGCTCGGCGCTCAGGACCACGTCGTGCGTCCGGCCGTCGAAGTCCACCAGGCGGCTCGCGCACGCGAGCGGCACCCCGTCCGTCGCGACGCGGTCGAGCAGCGCAGCGACCCGGGTCCGCTCCTCCGGGTGCTGGTGCGCCAGGAGCAGGGCCACGGTCGGCACGACCTCGCCGGGGGCCAGCCCGTGCACCGCGTACATGCCGTCGGACCACCAGGAGCGGTCCAGGGCGTCGACGCGGAACCACCCGGCGCCGAGCTCCGAGCCCGCGCGCTCGACCGCGGACCCGACCCCCGACGTCGCACCCTCCGCGGGCACGTCGAAAGCAGCCTCGCTCGTCATCAGTTTCCTTCTCGCGCGCGATGCGCGCGGGGCCACGCGCCCCTGGCGGATTGGCTGCTCAACCCGCGGGGCCTGCCGGGGTTCACCCGGTCGTCCCAGCCTACCCGCCCGGTGCCCCGGTGCAGGTCACGGGCGCGCGGCGCCGCCCGACGGCTGCCCGCCGCCGCGTGCCGGACTACGATCCGTAGCATGACGACGGAAGGCCCCGACCTCGACCACGAACAGGCGCTGGCGGTCGGCGAGAGCCTGGACGTGGGACGGTTCCGGGTGGACCTCGCGACGGACCACTGGTGGTGGTCCGACGCGGTCTACGAGCTGCACGGCTTCGAGCGCGGCGAGGTCGTGCCGTCGGCCGAGGTGCTCGCCGCGCACAAGCACCCGGACGACATCGTCCAGGTCGACCACGTGGTCCGCGAGGCCGTCGCGTCTCGCGAGCCGTTCAGCTCCGTGCACCGCATCGTCGACGCCTCGGGCGCCGTCCGGACCGTCGCGGTCGTCGGGCGGGCCGAGCTCGACGACGACGGCGAGCCCGTCGCGGTGACGGGCTACTTCGTGGACCTCACGGCCGCGCAGCGCAGCGCCGGTCAGGCGCAGGCCACGGAGTCGATCCGTGCCGCCGCGGCGAGCCGCGGCACCATCGAGCAGGCCAAGGGCATCGTCATGGCGGTCCGCGGGGGCGACGCGGACGCCGCCTTCGCCGTCCTGCGCGAGGGCGGGTCGCGACGCGAGGTCCGCGTCCGAACGATCGCCGAGGAGCTCGTGGATGCGGTCGCGGGCCGTTCCCGGGACGACGGCCCGCTGACCCCCGCCGAGCTCGACCGGCTGCTCGGCAGCGCCGGCGGCTGACCGCCGACGCGGCTCACACCGTCGCGACCGACCCTCCGTCGACGCGCCAGTTCGAGCCGAGCACGTAGCTCGCCCGCTCCGAGCACAGCCAGGTGATCACCGCCGCGACCTCGTCGGGCTCGCCCCGGCGCCCGGAGGCGATGCCCGGCCGCTCCTCGGCGAGGAACGACCGGACGGCGTCGTCGAACGACTCCCCGCGCTCGGCGGCGCGCTCCCGCATCATGTCGTCCGTCATCGGGGTCGCCACGAAGGCGGGCGACACGGCGTTCACCAGGACGCCGTCGGGGCCGTAGGCCTTCGACAGCCCCTTCGCGAACGCGAGCAGCCCTGCCTTGGCCGTGCAGTACGGGAGCTGGTCGGGGTACGGCTGGACGCCGTCCTCCGAGGCGACCACGACGATGCGCCCGCGGCCCGCGGCGCGCATCGCCGGCAGGAAGGTGCGCACCGTCCGGACCGCGGCCAGGAGGTCCGTCTCCAGCGTCGTCCGCCAGCCGTCGTCGTCCGTCTCGAGGAAGTCGCCCGTCGCGCCCGTGGTCCCCGCGGCGTGCACGAGGATCTCCGGGTCCCCGAAGGCGTCCCGCGCCCGCTGCGCAAGCCTCGCGACGGCGTCCGGCGCGGTGAGGTCGGCGGCCACGCCGACGACCCGTCCCGCGCCCGGCGCCGTGGCGTCGAGCTCCATGACGGCTGGCCCGAGCGGTCCGTCGTCCTTGTCGGTGAGGACGACGCGCGCGCCCTCCGCGAGCAGCGCCCGTGCGGTCGCGAAGCCGATCCCCGAGTCGCCACCCGTCACGAGCGCCACCCGACCGTCGATGCCCAGGTCCATCCATCTCTCCCGTCCGGGCCCCGGAGGGGCCGCCTCAGTTCTCGCCGCGGTCGTCCTGGTCGAACGCCGCGGCGTACAGCGCGCGTGCCTCGTCGAGAACGCGGTCCTCGAGCACGGCCACGGGCCGGACGGCGACGAGCAGGGGCTCGCAGTCCGGTCCGCGGCCCGAGACCTCGCCCGTGAGCAGCCACGCGTAGCTCTCGTCGTCGGCGAGGTGGGCGTACTGCGTGAGCTGGCGCGCGACCCAGTGCTCGACCGGCCGGTCCCACCACGGCTCCGGCGTGAGCGGGTTGACGCTGAGGCCGGGCAGCACGCACCCGCTCTCGTGGTCGCGGCTCACGGTGCAGCGGTCCGCCGACGGGCCACGGCTCACCCGCACGTACAGCGGCTCGCGGCTGCGCGCCACGAGCCGGACGACCTGGGCCAGCCGGTCGAGCGTGGGGGCGCCGTCGGCCGCCCGCACCGGGATCCCGCCCGGGCGGGGCGCGCCCCGCGCCGCGGACCCGGCAGGCACCGGGTCCGCGGCGTCGAGCGAGGTCACCGTGACCGCCGTGTGATCCGTCGCGCGAGGCGGGCGCCGTTGTCGCGGCGCGGGTGCGCCTGGACCGACGCCAGGGCGTCGCGCACCGCGTCGGCGCCGTCGGCGGGCTCGCGGCCCGAGAGGGCAGCGAGCACCTGGCGCGCCGCGTCCGGCATCGGGACGTCGGCCTCGCCGGCGGCCCTGGCGAGCGTGCGGCCCGCCTCGCCCGCGTCGAGCCCGGCGAGGACCATGAGGGCGCCGATCGCCTGCTCGACCACCGCGCCGGACGCCATGGCCCGGGTCACCGCGCGGTCGGCCTCGTGCACGACCGTCGAGACGTCGACCGCGAACCCGCCGATCTCACCGACGGTGCCGCTGCGGTCACGCCGCGGGTCGCCGACCACGAGCACCGTCCGCGCCCGGCCGCGCGCGTCGACGACGCGGTGGGCGGCGGCGAACGGGCGCCCCTGGCGGAAAGCCGCGAGCGTCGGCGGTGCGACCGTGGCGTCGTCGGGGTGGATGCGCGAGCGCAGCTCGGCCAGACCGCCGAACGGCTCGCGCGACGAGCGGCCGTGGATGACGTCGATCTCGGGGGACCAACGGCACGCGCCCGCGCCCAGGTCGACGCGGTACCGGCCGACGACCAGCGCCGTCCCCGCGCCGAGAGCGGCCGTCACCTCGGCCGCGGTGAGCGGCGCAGCCTGCTCACCGGCGTCCGCGGAGACGCCGACCGGGGTCGTGAACGTGGTGGAGGAGGTGGTGGTGGTCATGTTCAGCTCCAAGGTGCGGGCTGGAACGGGGCCACTTCTCGACTCCCCTGCCACCGTACCGCGCAGCGCGCCGGAGCGTGCGGTGAACGGGTGAATCGGCCGGTGCCACGACCGGGTACGGTCGTGGCCGTGACGACCGCACCCCTTCCCCCGGCCGCCTCCGCGCCCGTCCCGCCCGTGCACCTCGTGGTCATGGGCGTGTCCGGGACGGGCAAGACGACGATCGGGCGGCTGCTCGCGGACCGGCTCGGCTGGACGTTCGCCGAGGGCGACGACTTCCACTCGCCGGAGAACGTCGCCCGCATGCACGCGGGCGTCCCCCTCGACGACGAGGCCCGCCTCCCCTGGCTCCGCGCGGTACGCGACTGGACCGCCGAGCAGGACGCCGCCGGGCACAGCACCGTCGTCACCTGCTCCGCCCTGCGCGTCGTCTACCGCGACGTGCTGCGCGAGGCGCCCGGCCGGACGCGCTTCGTGCACCTCGTCGGCGACGCGTCGCTCGTCGGCGCCCGCATGCAGCAGCGCGCGGGCCACTTCATGCCGCCGTCGCTCCTGCCGTCGCAGCTCGCCACGCTCGAGCCCCTCGGCGACGACGAGGACGGCGTCGTCGTGCCCGTCGACGGACCGCCCGCACAGGTCGGCGAGACCGCGCTCCGCGCGCTGGGGCTGGGCTGACGGAGAGGTCGAGGCGCCGTCACAGCCGACGACGCAGCACGGCTCCGAGCACCACGAGGCCCGCACCGACGGCGCCGACGGCGAACCCCCGGACGTCGGGGCGTCGGGCGAGAAGTCGGGCGTCCGCGTCGCACGGCGTGAAGCCGTCGTCCGCGGCGCGGAACGCCGCGAGCGTCTCCTCTTGGGTCCCTCCGTCGAGGAGCACCCGGTCGGTGCGCAGCGGTCCGCGCGCGAGGACGTCCCAGCCCTCGTAGCAGCCGTTCTCCAGCCCCACGCTCGCCGCCTCCAGCTCCCATCCGGAGGGCGCGGCGACCGTCTCGGCGAACCCCGGCGGCACGTGGCCGAGCTCGACGGAGCCGTCCCACCCGGGCGTCGCCGTGCCGTCCCGCTCGATCTGCCACACGACCGGCGGGACGTCGTCGTACGCGCTTCCGGGCGGAAGCCGACCGTAGACCGTCACCCCGGTGAGCTGGGCTGCGGTCGTCGGGCCCGTCTCGACGATCACACCGCCGTCGGCCGCGGCCCGGAACCCCGGGATGGGGACGAGCGGGTCGCACGGCGCGAACCGGCAGATCTGGTCGAACGTGGCGAGCGGAGCGAGCCCGGCCACGATCCCCACCGTCGCGAGCAGGATGCCGACGACGAGGACGCTCGTGCCGACCGGCCTCCACGCCGACGGCGCCGGGCCAGGGTCGACCGGGCGCATCGGCGGGATGGACGACCAGGGCTGCTCCGACGGCATGGCAGCACAGTGACACCGCCCACGGGCCCGTGGGAGCTCGCAGCGGTCACGACTCGGCCACGACCCGTAACGATCCGGGAACGCCGACCGTCAGGCCCCCGGCAACCGCACCGCCCAGGCCGCGACCGCGACGGCGGAGGCCACGTTGAGCGAGTCCACTCCCCCGGCCATGGGGATCTTCACGGTCACGTCGCACGTGGCGATGGTCTTGGGCTTGAGGCCGTCCCCCTCGGTCCCGAACACGAGCGCGAGCCGCTCGGGCGGGTCGGCGGCGAGGTCGTCGAGGCTGACGGAGTCGTCCTCGAGCGCGAGCGCCGCGACCTGGAAGCCGAGCTCGTGGAGCAGGTCGATGCCGCCCGTGCGGTCCGCCCCGGCCGCGGGGTGCGGCCAGTCGTGGATGCGGGTCCACGGCACCTGGAAGACGGTCCCCATCGAGACGCGGACGGCACGGCGGTAGAGCGGGTCGGCGGAGCGAGGCGTGAGGAGCACGGCGTCGACGCCCATCGCGGCGCACGCGCGCATGGCGGCGCCGATGTTCGTGTGGTCGACGACGTCCTCGAGCACCACGACCCGCCGCGCCCCTTCCCCGCCGCGCGCCGCGCGGAGGAGGGCCGCGACGTCGGGCAGCTCGGGGCGGTGCATGGCCGCGAGCGCCCCGCGGTGCAGGTGGAACCCGGTGATCTGCTCGAGCAGGGGCTCTTCGGCGACGAACACGGGCACGGCGGGGTCCGTGGCGCGGACGTCGGCGATCACGTCGGCCATCGAGCCGAGCCACTTGTCCGCCATGAGGAACGACCGCGGCCGGTGGCCCGCGGCGATGGCGCGCCGGATCACGGTCGACGACTCGGCCATGTAGAGCCCCTCGGCGGGCTCGCGGACGCGGCGCAGCGCGACGTCGGTCAGGTCGGTGTAGTCGACGAGGCGCGGGTCGGACGGGTCGGTCACGGTGACGACGTCGGGCACGGCGGGGACGTGCGGGGCGGCGGGCGCGGTCGGCTCAGGCACGGCTCGATGATCCCACGGCGTCGCGCGGCGCCGTCTCGAGCCGGGCCGCCCCGCGTCTCAGCTGGCGACGACGCAGACGGCCAGGGCGCCGAAGTAGACGACGCCGGCGAACACGGCGTGGAAGGTGACGTCCCCCGGCATCCTGCCGGTGAGGACGGCTCGGATCGCCGCGGGATAGTCCGCCACGACCGTGGAACGTTCGCCCTTCTGCTGCCGGGATCGGCCGACGAGGAGCGAGTCCCCGAAGCCGTTCCCCACCGTGAGGAGCCCGAGCGCGAGCCAGCCCCACGCCACGTCGCCGGTGACGGCGAACACGAGCCAGAGAGCCAGCCCCGTGACGGAGACCGTGACGTGGACCAGCGCGGCCGGGCTGAGCCGCGACTGCGCGCGCCATCGCAGCGTCATCCTGAGCCCGACCGCGCCCTGCGCGACCCAGGCCGCGAGCACGAGGTACTCCATGGCACGACGGTACTACGCTCGTAGTGTCCCGTCACTACGCCTATAGTGCAGGAATGGCGACCACCCAGCGGCAGCGTGCGGTCCACGCGGCGACCGAGCTCCTCGGCTCGGCCGGGGTCCGGGCCCTGACCCACCGCAAGGTCGACGAGCTGGCCGGCCTCCCGGCCGGGTCGACCTCCAACTACTTCCGGACCCGGGCGGCGCTCTTCCAGGGGGTGCTCGACGCCATGGTGGCGACCGAGTCGCCGGAGGTCGAGCCCTTGGCGCACGTCCGGACGGCCGACGAGCTCGTGGACGGGCTGGTCGACCTCATGGACGTCCTCACCGGTCCGCTGCTCACCACCACCTCGGCGCGCATGGCGCTGCTGGTCGAGGCCGGGCACGAACCCGAGCTCCGGGCCGGGCTCGCGCGCGGCCGGGCGACGATGGCACGGCTCGTCCGCCCGGCGTTCCAGGCCCTCGGGGCACCCTCGCCCGACTTCGCGGTCGACGCGGTCGCGATCTG
>Ga0180221_1000971_pt1 | contig 21303 bp, 23 predicted proteins | sample eDN5th37CKraftMG_FD_151339 | JGI IMG/M metagenome (GOLD analysis project Ga0180221, IMG submission 151339) | Enriched Miracle-Growth compost microbial communities from Emeryville, California, USA - eDNA 5th pass 37_C Kraft MG (version 2) (version 2) ...
GCTTGCGAAGATCATTGGAAAGAGGTCGGGTCATCAGATGCTGGCCTCCTATCCAGCCAGCATCTTGAATCACAAAACTGGCCTCAACGGAATCCCTTTCGATTCAGTCAAAGGCGGAAACGCTCTAAATATTAAAGGTGCCTTCGTCCTGTCTGGTTATTGGAATATCGGCTTGAGATATTGGTAGATAACCATCGATAGAAGCTGTGGTAGAAAAGTTGTTTCATATTTTATGCAGAAGTATCTGGTTAAAATCCCGCGAGATATTTTGAAGAAAAACAAATTGTTGGAGTATTTTTCAGAATCAGTCTGGAAGATCGTTGATTCTAAATATCAGCCTCTTGAAAAAGAGGTTTATCTATTTGGATATCTTTCAAGCCGGGTAATGGGATTGCAGATCATTAAATGATGCTGAAATAACGGATTGTCGATTGATGGATTTTCCAGGGATTTTGAAAAGAAGAGGATGGCTTTTCTGACTCAGAAAAGCAGAAATACGCCACAAACTCCTGCAATTGCACAAGTAATGATCTTCGCTATCCTTCAATCTTTCGGCCGCGATTAAATTATTTATCTTTCACGGATATGGCATCATAACAGACGAAGGCGAGTTTGTTTCCGTCGGGATCTCGGACATTGGCCCCGTAAAACCCTTCGCCATATTGCGGGCGAAAGCCGGGCTCGCCTTCGTCGCTGCCGCCGTTCTTCATCGCCAGCGTATAGAGCCGGTCGATCATTACGGCATCCTCTATGAGGAAGGCGGTCATGGTGCCGTTGCCCGCTATCGCCGTCTTCTCATCAAAGGGATAGCCGGTGAAGAAGCGTGGAAATGTCTCGTCGTCCTTCCTGCCCCAGGAAGCCGACAGACGATCCCGCCAGCACTGATCGAGCCCCATCGCTTCCATGATCGGATCATAGAAGGCGAGCGAGCGCGCTAAATCGTTCGTTCCCACCATCGTATAGGCGATCATTGCGGTCCTTTTTTGAATCGGAGGTGACGATACGGTGGATTTATCCGGCATCCGTTGCCCGGTGAGCAGCAGTCGCTGTAACGTAGTTCATTGCAGAGCGTCCAGTCATGGAGTGGCTTGCTTAGGCTATAGCATCTTTCTGCCGTCCTCCGATTGCGTTGATCAGTCCTCTGGCGGGATACTCGAAAAACCGCCACGATAGAAATGCCGCCAGAGTAGTGAGTCCGAAAAAGGCAATCATTGCGGAAAGCAGGTGCTCTCGAAGCGGAGTGTTCCAGATTAGCTGCAGGATCACCATGTGAAGCAGATAAACTGAATAGGAAATTTCTCCGGCAAACCGAGCCAGCCGGGTGCCGAAAAGGGTACTAGCGAGCGGCGAATAGACGCTGGCGGTCAAAAGAGAGCCGATTATCAGGGGATAAAGCGGAAAATTCCAAACAGGGCGCGTCACTTCGATTCCGAGTGCACCGAGGATTTGTGGGAAAGAGATAACATAGGCGAAGAACGCAATAACAAACGCTGCATTGGCCCATTTGCCACCAGCACGATCCGGCAACATCGCGATCAGCACTCCGATAAGAAAAAAACTGACGCGTGAAAGCATGACCGGTTCTTGAGGCATGCCAGCTAGGGAGGTGATACCAATCAACAGCAGCACCAGAAACACAAACGAGGACCCCAACCTTTCCGCAGCCCACCACAGCAGCGGAACACAGAGATAGAACTGAACCTCGACTGGAATCGTCCAAAGCACGCTGTCACCGCGCACCATTGCGAGATGTGCGAAGAGATTTTCGCCAGTTACGCTATAAAACGGCCAGTGGAAACCTGTTGAACGCGTCCAGAAATACGAGGTCAGTACCACCAGGAGATAAAGCGGAAGAACCCGAGCAACTCGTCTTTGAAAAAATCCGGCAATACGAGCTTGAGAGAACGGTTGCCTTATATAGAGCCGCGCCATCAGATAACCGGACATCGCAAAGAAGAGCATCACTCCCACTTGTCCAGCACCGTGGCCGAGAATGCCACCAAGTATTCCTGACTGATTGCTGAAATGGCTCAAAACAACGGTATAGGCTGCAAGTCCCCGCAGTCCATCTAGTGATTTGATGCGATCCATTCCCCCTCCTATCCTGACGCAGGCGACGGTGTCGTGTAAATTCATGCTTACTAAAATTGCCGCAAATTATCTTTGTTTTTTGCCAGATTTCAAAGGAAGTGGCGATCTTCCACTTTCATTATCTAGATCATCGCGCGAAGAACCAACAGGGTCGTTCTTAGGCTGATCTGCCAGATGGAGCATGATCATACAGAATCCTGCTCCAAAAGAACTTCTGATTGCGCTTGATCAAATGTCTCGGTGAGAAGCACAGGCTGGCGCGCCTTGGCCACGCTATCCGTGATGAGCAGGATAGACGATGCGGGATTGGGATTCGTTAAAATTAGCTTAAAAAATCAAGGACTAAACTCATCTCTCATTAACCATCCATCAAGGTTAATGCTTCATTCTCGCTCCATTCGGTAAGCGTGCTTTGAGTGGAGTGTCACGTGCGTCTTGAGTCTTTGCGGGCCTTGCCGGCCCGTTCTGTCTTGCTGTTGTCAGGGCGGCGCTCCTCCCGCCGCCGCTATTCCGGGGGAAGACATGGCCTGATAGCACCCGCCATCATCGGTGCGGCGATCTATTTCTTCAATCCGACTGTGGTTGCCTTCCAGGATATGGCGAGCCTCATTTCGCTGGGCGAGGCGGGCGGGCCACGCTGGGCGGCCTTCATGCTGCAGGCGCCCGCCGGCTCCATTCACAAGGCGGAGACGCCGTTCGTCGATGCATCGCTCGTGACCGGCAGCGTCAAGAGCGCCGGTGTCGACGTGCCCGGTATCGGGCGCGTCGCTTTCAGCGGCGGCGAAGCCCGTGAGAAGCTCGGCATCGCCGATCCCAATCCGGATGAAAACCGCGTCAACCGTGCCGAAAAGCGGGGCCGCGTCGTCTCGGTCCTGCCGAAGGCGCCGCCCCGCTCCTTCAATGCGGGGACGTTGCTCGAACGCTCCAGCATGTTGCTGCGCCCGGTCGAGGAGCCGGAGGTGCGTATGGCCTTCACCCGCGCAATCCGCGGCAAGGAGATCGACATCACGCTCGCCTTCCACAAGGTCGAGCCGCCGAAGCCGGCCCCGGCCTTGCCGACGCAACTGGCAAAGCTCGTCACCAACGACAATCCCGATATCCTGGCGACTGGCTATGCGCCGTCCGAGCCGGATTATGCCAAGGTGTCGCCCTTTGCGAGCATCGTGACGGAAGAGAAGGACAAGGGCCGTTTCACGCCGCCGGTCGGGCCGGAGGATCACTCCTGGGCGGCTTCTCCGCTGCCGCCGCTGGTCTTCACCCCCAAGGAGCAGAAATGCCTGGCCGAGGGCATCTATTTCGAGGCGCGTGGCGAGCCGGTGAAGGGACAGGCGGCGGTGGCGCAGGTCATTCTCAACCGCGTCCGCAATCCCGCCTATCCCGATACGGTCTGCGGCGTCGTCTATCAGAACGACGACTGGCGCAACCGTTGCCAGTTCTCCTTCGCCTGCGATGGCCGCCGCCACCGTGTCACCGAGCCGGAGCACTGGCGCATCGCCCAGGAGGTGGCCAAGACCGTCTCCGCCGGTCAGATATGGCTGCCGGAAGTGGGCTCCGCCACCCACTACCACGCAACTTACGTCAAGCCGCGCTGGGCCCGCACCATGGAACGCGTCAAGAAGATCGGACTGCACATCTTCTACCGCACCTATGGGGGTGGGTGGAGCTGAGGCGTTGGTGGCTGGAAGCGGGGGAATAGGGGAATAGGGTTGGACTTCCCAGAGGAATCAGACCTGATTTCCCTTACTCCCTTACTCCCTTACTCCCTTACTCCCTTACTCCCTTACGCATTCGCGCCGCTGTCCATGAGGAGTGTGGTGCCGGTCACGAAACGGGCCTCCTCGCTGGCAAGCCAGGCTACCAGCCCGGCGATGTCCTGGGGTGTCCCATAGCTCGCAATGGCCATCCGGTCGCGCTGTGCATCCGCGTGATCCGAATGGGCGGGGTTCATGTCCGTGTCGGTCGAGCCGGGCTGAACCAGGTTGACGGTGATCCGCCTTGCTCCGAGGTCGCGGGCAACACCCTTGGTGAGACCGATGAGCGCCGCCTTGCTCGCCGCATAGAGGCTCATGCCCGCTGAGGGAACCCGTTCGGCGAGATTGCTGCCGATGGAAATGATCCGCCCGCCTTCGGGCAGGTGTGGAGCGGCGGCCCTGATCGCCACGAAGACAGCGCGCGTGTTGACCGCCATCATCTCGTCATAGGCTTCCAGTGTTACGTCCTCGATTGGCGCCATCGAAAAGATGCCGGCATTGTTGACAAGAATGTCGAGCCGGCCGAATTCCTTCACCGTGCCTGCCACGGCGGCCTCGATTGCCGCCGCATTCCGGTTGTCCGCCTGGATCGCCAGCCCGCGCTGCCCGGCCTTAGCAATATCTGCCACCACGCTTTCGGCCTTTTCCGGTGAGCGTGCGTAAGTTAGCGCCACATTGGCGCCCTCGGTCGCCAGCCTTCGGGCGATTGCCGCTCCCATGCCGCGGCTTCCGCCGGTCACCAGAGCGACTTTTCCATTCAGATTACCCATCTCGATTCCTTTCTGTATTGATCGATACAGAAATCATTTCAGCCTTGTTCGCAACCGTCAAGCGATTTATGTATTGAACAATACAGAAAGGAACTCGCAATGTCGGAAAGGGGTCGCCCCCGCAGCTTTGACAGGGATGCCGCGCTGGAGCGCGCCATGGAGGTCTTCGAGGAGAAGGGCTACGACGGCGCGTCCATGACGGACCTGACCAAGGCCATGGGCATCAATTCGCCGAGCCTCTATGCCGCATTCGGCTGCAAGGAGGCGCTGTTCCGCGAGGCGGTCGATCTCTATGCGGCACGCGGCGCCGCCATATGGGACGCCATCCCGGCCGCGCCGACGGCACGGATCGCCGTCGAGCATCTGCTGCGGTCGAGCGCCATTGCCTTCACCGCAGAGGGCAGGCCGCGTGGATGCCTGATCGTGCTGGGCGTGCTGCATGAGGACGAGGGCAACAATCACGCCTGGCGCTTGCTGCGAGACCACCGTGCGGACAATCTGCGGGCGCTGCGCGCGCGTCTGGAGCGCGCGGTAGAGGAGGGAGAACTGCCTGAGGGGATCGATTGCCGAGCGGTCGCCTCCTTCTACATGACGGTGCAGCAGGGAATGGCGCTCCAGGCGCGCGACGGCACCGCGCGGGAAACGCTCATGGGGATAGCCGAATCCGCCATGGCGGGATGGGAGAAACTGACCTCGCCCGCCGCTTCCAGACGGCAGGATTGAGCCTTTGTCTGCGCCGGATTAGCGCACCGAGGCTGATGATTCCGGAGCGTTTGACACCACAAATCGCCTAACTAGTTGATTATAATCAACAAAAAACCTTTTTAGGTGTTGATTGCTCCGCCTTGACTAGCAGGCGGGCTGTCAATATGTTGCGCGCGACTTTGAAGCGGGGCCGAAGCCTTGCACCAGCGCGCTTGAGGAGGCGTCATGGCAACGGGAAAGAAGCCCGATCAGCCGGATCGCGCGACCCAAGCGCAAGGTGCAGACAGCGGCCCTTTTTCGGGGGATCTGGACGAACGTCGCCGCCGTCTCGAAGCCGAACTGGCAAGGACGGGCGCGTTAAAGAAGCCGGACACCCCGGAAGGGCGGTCGGAGTCAGCCTCCGGCGTTGCGCAGGCCATGAAGCTGTCGAGCGAGTTTATCGCGGGCGTTCTGGTTGGTGCGGCGATTGGCTGGCTGGTCGACCATTTCGCCGGGACGTCGCCGTGGGGTCTGATCATATTTCTGCTCCTCGGCTTTGCTGCCGGCGTGCTCAATATTCTGCGGTCGACGGGGCAGGTTGCACAAACCGGCATCCAGCCCGGGCGGGCGCCGGATAAAAAGAACGAAAAATAGGCCCGCGGGCCGGAAACTGAAACGCCTTCGGGCACGGGACGACAGACGAGGTTAAGGTGGCTAACGATCCGATCCATCAGTTCCAGATCTCCAGATGGATTCCCATCGAGGTTGGCGGAGTCGATCTGTCCTTTACCAATGTCTCGGCCTTCATGGTGCTGACGGTGGTGGTGGCCGCAGGCTTTCTCTATTTCACCTCGTCGAGCCGTGGTCTGGTTCCGACCAGGCTGCAGTCCGTTTCGGAAATGGCCTATGAGTTCGTGGCCTCAGCCTTGCGAGATTCGGCCGGATCACAGGGGATGAAGTTCTTTCCCTTCGTCTTCTCGATCTTCATGTTTGTGCTGGTCGCCAATTGCCTCGGCCTCTTTCCATATTTCTATACCGTGACGAGCCAGATCATCGTCACCTTCGCGCTCGCCGTCCTCGTCGTCGGTACCGTCATCGTCTACGGTTTCTGGAAGCATGGCTTCAGCTTTCTCAAGCTTTTCGTGCCGAGCGGTGTTCCGGCCGTCATCGTGCCGCTTGTCGTCATGATCGAGGTCATCTCTTTCCTTTCCCGGCCAGTCAGCCTCTCGGTTCGTCTTTTCGCCAACATGCTGGCCGGCCACATCACGCTGAAGGTCTTCGCGGGCTTCGTCGTCTCGCTTGGGGCGCTCGGCGCAATCGGCGTCGGCGGTGCGATCCTGCCGCTTCTGATGACGGTGGCGATCACCGCGCTCGAGTTCCTCGTGGCCTTCCTGCAGGCCTATGTCTTCACCGTGCTCACCTGCATGTACATCAATGATGCGGTACATCCGGGGCACTAAAGTTTCACCGGCGGACTTCCGCCAGAACTGAAATCCGCAGTTAATTTTCAATCCAGAAGGAGTTCAACATGGAAGCGGAAGCAGCAAAGTACATCGCCGCCGGTCTCGCCTGTTTCGGTATGGCCGGTGCGGCCCTCGGCCTCGGCAACATTTTCGGCAGCTATCTCTCGGGTGCCCTGCGCAACCCGTCCGCCGCTGACAGCCAGTTCGGCCGTCTGGTGTTCGGCTTCGCCGTGACGGAAGCTCTGGGCATCTTCTCGCTGCTCATCGCGCTTCTGCTCCTGTTCGCCGTCTGATCGGCTGACCTGAACCGGCCGGCCGCACCCGGACGTGCCTTCTGGCGGCGTCCAACAGCGGCCGGCTCTGCTTTGCAGCGTGTGAAAGCCGCTGCGGCAAACCGAAAAAAACGCTGTTGTTTTCGGTCTGTACTGTGGAGCCGGTGCATCGAATGGATGCGAAGAGGCTCCGACATGAGAACCCGCGCATGATCGCCCGGTCATGCGGCGGGTACCTGAGTTAAAGGGGATGATGGATGTTCGTGTCCGCGGCGTTTGCCCAAAGCGAAACCCAACCTCAACCGGCTGAAGCACCGGCGGTTGATCATGGTGCCCCGGCCGGGGGTGCCGAGGCCGTGCACACCGAAACCGGCGTGCCGCACGAAGCCGGCCACACCGGCGCATTTCCACCGTTCGATTCCACCCACTACGCCTCGCAGGTGCTGTGGCTGGCCATTACCTTCGGGCTTTTCTATCTCTTCCTGTCACGCGTGGCCCTGCCGCGCATCGGCAGCGTGATCGAGACCCGGCGCGATCGCATCGAGCAGGATCTGGAGCAGGCCGCCCGCATGAAGCAGGATGCCGACAGCGCCATCGCTGCCTATGAGCAGGAACTGGCGGAGGCTCGTCTCAAGGCCGGCCGCATCGCGCAGGAAGCGCGCGACAACGCCAAGAGCAAGGCGGAAGCCGAGCGCGCGTCGGTCGAGGCTTCGCTCGAGACCAAGCTCAACGAGGCCGAAACGCGCATCGCCGCGATCAAGGAAAAGGCCATGAGCGATGTCGGAACCATCGCCGAGGATACGGCAACCGAGATCGTGAAGCAGCTCATTGGCGGCAGCGTCGACAAGGCGTCCGTCTCGGCTGCAATCAAAGCCGTTCGCGGCTAAGGAGGACGACATGGACGCTACATTCTGGGCACTCGTCGCTCTGATCATTTTCGTGGGCATCATCATTTATATGAAGGTGCCCAAGGTTCTCGCCCGTTCGCTCGACGAGCGCGCCGACCGCATCAAGAACGAACTCGATGAGGCCCGTCGCCTGCGCGAGGAAGCGCAGCAGCTGCTGGCCGAATATCAGCGCAAGCGCAAGGAAGCCGAGAAGGAAGCCGGTGACATCCTCACCGCCGCCGAGCGCGAGGCCAAGGCGCTTCTCGAGGACGCCAAGGCGAAGACGGAAGATTACGTCGCCCGCCGCAACAAGCTGGCCGAGCAGAAGATCGCCCAGGCCGAGACCGAGGCGATCAACGAGGTTCGCTCCTCGGCCGTCGAGATCGCGATCGCCGCGGCAGGCAGGCTCATCGCCGACAAGCTCGACACCAGGACCGCCGGCGAACTCTTCAAGCAGTCTGTCAGCGAAGTGAAATCGCGGCTCAACTGAGCCGGCGCTTCAACGGCGCGATACCGATCAAACGCCGCCGCAAGGCGGCGTTTTTGTTTGCGTGTGCCGGAGGGGCTTATGCTTTGATCGAACGCCCGGCGCCCTCGGAGCTGCCGCGATCGCCCCGCAAAGGGGAGATCAGTTATCAATCCTGGCTTCGCCAATCGTCAATGCGGCAGGTTAAGCGCCGTCATCGATGAAGGCCAATCTCCCCCCTTGCGGGGGAGATGCCGGGCAGGGCAGAGGGGAGCGCTGTCCCGCCCAGCGTTTCCCTATCCCGAAGCGAAATGCTCTACCGCTGCAAAACATGAGGTTGGAAACGGCATGCCTATCCGCACCCGTCTGCCCTCACTCCGCCGGAAACCGTCCCTTGATCGGCGAGAAGGTGTAGCGGTGGAGGCCGGGCAGGGGGCCGTGGAGTTCGATGGCCGAGCGATGCTGCTCAGTGGCATAACCCACATGTGCTTCCAGCCCGTAATGAGGGTGATGCATGCCGGCGCGCTGCATCATGCGGTCGCGCGTCACCTTGGCGACGATCGAGGCGGCGGCAATCGAGATCGAGCGCTGGTCGCCCTTGACCAGCGCGCTGCCCTCGCAGCAGAGCCTCCAGGGCACGTCGCAGCCATCGATCAGCGCATGGCCCGGCGCCAGCGTCAGCCCGGCCGCGGCGCGGCGCATGGCCTCCAGCGCCGCCTTGCGGATATCCGAGCGGTCGATGCTCGGCGCACAGAGGCTTGCGACCGAAACCGCCAGCGCCTGCGAGAGGATGGTGTCGAAGAGCTTCTCCCGCATGGCTGCGGTCAGCCGCTTGGAATCGTCCAGCCCTTCGGGAAGGCGCTCCGTATCGAGGATCACGGCCGCCGCCACCACCGGCCCCGCCAGCGGGCCGCGGCCTGCCTCGTCAATGCCGGCGACAGGGCGCACGCCTCTTTTGATCAGCCGCAGCTCGGTGGAAAAATCCGGCTTGACCGGCAGGTCGAAAAGGAGCGGAGAATCGGTAAGCGCGCGAGTCATGATGCGGCGACGATCGCATTGCTTCCGGTTCTCCGCAAGACCTCCTGCCAGGGGACGGGGCAGTGAGGTCGCCATCAGGCAAGGGGTCGAGGTACCTGATGGAAATTAAACTCCTTGAAATCTTGCCAAATCACATATCGCGGCGGAAAGCCCACCATGCGCATGGCGGCGAAACTTTCTCCCGGGATCAGAAAAGCGAGAGCTGGGTTCCATGCTTCGCCGGTGGCTCGAAGAGATCCGTCCTGAGTTTTCTCCGCTGAATGTTCATGCCGAGCTTCTTCGCGGCTATCTCGAAGCGCCGGCCGATCTGCCAGGCATAGGGGCCTTCCCCGCGCATGCGCTTGCCCCATTCGGCGTCGTAATCCTTGCCGCCGCGCATGGAGCGCACCAGCGACATGACATGGCGGTAGCGGTCGGGATAATGCCTGAGCAGCCAGTCCTTGAAGATCGGCGCCACCTCCAGCGGCAGGCGCAGGAGAACATAGCCCGCCTCCCGCGCGCCCATCGCATAGGCCGAATCGAGAATGCGCTCGATCTCGTGGTCGTTCACGCCGGGGATGACCGGCCCCATCATCACCGATGCCGGAATGCCCGCATCGGCGAGGGTGCGGATCGCCTGCAGCCGCCTTGTCGGCGTCGAGGCGCGGGGCTCCATCGTCCGGGCCAGTCTCGCGTCGAGTGTCGTCACCGAAAGCGCCACCTTGGCAAGCCCCTTCTCGGCCATGCGGGCAAGGATATCCTGGTCGCGCATCACCAGGGCTGACTTGGTGACGATGCCGACGGGATGGTTGGCCGCCTCGAGCACTTCGAGGATCTCGCGCATGATGCGCCACTTCTTCTCGATCGGCTGATAGGGGTCGGTGTTGGTGCCGATGGCGATCGTCCTGGGCTGATAGCCTGACTTCGCCAGCTCCTTCTCCAGAAGGCGCGGCGCATCGGGCTTGGCGAAGAGTTTCGATTCGAAATCGAGCCCCGCCGAAAGCCCCATATAGCTGTGCGTCGGGCGGGCGAAGCAGTAGATGCAGCCATGTTCGCAGCCGCGATAGGGATTGATGGAGCGGTCGAAGCTGATATCGGGGGAATCGTTGCGCGTGATGATCGTGCGCGGCTTCTCCACCTGCACATCCGTCTTGAAGGGCGGCAGCTCCTCGATCGTGTTCCAGCCATCGTCGAAGACATGGCGGGTCATCGGCTCGAAGCGCCCGGAGGGATTGATGCCGGCACCGCGCCCGCGCCGCCGCTCGTGATCGATGCGCAGGCCCGCTTCCGCGATCAGCGCATTGGCATGCTCCGACCGGCCTTCTCCGAAAGCTGCCCTGTCTGCATGGTGAATGACATCCATCGCCTTCTCCTTCCGGAAAACTCCGGCGCGCCGGCCTTTCTGGTAACGCTTGATGAATCTATTCCTATCTCCGGAATGAGAACAAATCAAGAACTTTCTTTCATGTGAAGGAAATGTGGCAATTTCCGGCTCAATGCGATAAGCGGGGCCATGGTCTCCGTCATCATCGAAACCAGGAACGCAGAAGAGTCTCTGGCCCGCACGCTCGCGGGGCTGGTCAACGCCGCCGTGGAGGGGCTGGTGCGCGACGTCATCGTCGTAGATCACGGATCGAGCGACCACACGCGCGAGGTCGCCGATGCGGCGGGCTGCACCTTTCTGGAAAAGCGTTCGCTGCTTGATGCCGTCAGGATTTCACGCGGGGAATGGATCCTGTTCCTGGAGCCGGGCGCACGCCTGCTCGACGGCTGGTCCGAAGCCGTGCGCAACCATGTCGAGGCTCTGCCGGGGCCGGCGCGCTTCACGCGCTCATCCATCAACCGACCGCGTTTTCTGGCGCGGGTCTTCGGCACAAACAATCCGATGAGCGACGGTCTCGTGATGTCGAAGCGGCAGGCCCTTGCACTTCTGAAACCCGGCCATCGCGCCGAAGACCTGGCGCGCGGCATCGCCATGCGAAAGCTGAAGGCGGAGATCGTGCCGGCAAACAGGGCTTAGGCCGGCTCTCCGGGTTTTCCGCTTTTCGGCCGGGTATGCATGAAGAAATCAAGCATAAGCGTTGCGGCGGGGGCCGAATGTGTCTCGAGCAGCTTGTGGCCAGCGTCGAGCACATGGGCTTCCATCCTCGGCAGCGCCTGCATCCATGACAGGACCTCGGCGAGATCGAAGAAGGGGTCGTGGCGTGCCCAGATCATCAGGGAAGGTGGCTGCCGACGCGCAAGATATTCCGCGATTTCATCGAACCGGCCGACGTAGTTCCCGTAGTCCATGACGAGCGCTCGCTGCGTATCCATCCGGCCTGGCAACTGCATCACCCGCCAGTCCTCCTCCCATACTTCCGCCGGGATTCGCGCCGCCACATCAGGGGGCATCCCGCCGAGATACCCATTGCGCGTGCCCTCGAATGTCAGATGCGCGGTCGCGGTCGCCTCGTTGTCGAGGTTCGGGTGCGACCAGTAGGCGATCACCGGGTCCCATTGCGGCCCGAGTCCGGTTGGATGAGCATTGGCGTTCTGCACGATAAGGCCCAGGACTTGTTCCGGCGCCTGCATGGCAATGTCAAATCCCACAGGCGCGCCGAAATCATGAAGGTAGATGTAGCGCGGCCCGATCGCGAACCGGTCCAGGAGCTCCGAGATGGCCCGGCCGAAGCCGGGAAACGTAGGCGCCGGCAGAGGGTCCGATGCGCCATAGCCAGGCAGATCCGGCGCGATCACATACGCGGCCCGCGACAGCTCGGGTATGACTCCGCGAAAATAGTCAGCCGAGCCCGGAAAGCCGTGCAGGAGCAGCACCGCCGGATTGGACGGTTCACCCGCCGTGATGAAGGCCAATTCCGTGCCACCGGACAGGCGAAGCCGTTGCCGTTTTGCCGGGAACATGTCCGGACTCCTCTCCTGAGATCGTCTGCCCCCTCACAACGGCTGAATGGGGGCAACGTTCCGGTGGATGGTGCAAACGGGGATGGACCATCGCGGCGATTGTGAGCCGCTCAGGCCTTTTCGCGCTTCAGGTGCTCGCTGAGCCGCGGCATGATCTCGACGAAATTGCAGGGCATGTGGCGGTAGTCGAGCTGGAACTGCAGGATATGGTCCCAGGCGTCGCGGCAGGCGCCGGGTGATCCCGGCAGCACGAAGACGAAGGTGGCGTTGACGACGCCGCCGGTCGCCCGCGACTGGATGGTCGAGGTGCCGATCTTCTCAAAGGAGATGCGGTGGAAGACCGCGGAGAAGCCGTCCATGCGCTTTTCGAAGATCGGCTCCAGCGCCTCCGGCGTCACGTCGCGTCCGGTGAAGCCGGTGCCGCCGGTGGTGATGACGACATCGATATCCGGATCGCGTGACCAGAACAGCACCTTGTCGCGGATCTTCTCCATGTCGTCGGGCAGGATGTCGCGCGAGACGAGCCTGTGGCCGGCCTTGACGATTCGCTCCGCCAGCGTGTCGCCGGATTTGTCGTTGGAAAGCGTGCGTGTATCCGACACCGTCAGCACCGCAATGCCGACGGGGATGAAAGGCCGTACTTCGCTTGCCATTGCGCTCACTCCGATGCAGCCCTTGTTTCCGTCGCCACCACGAACCAGTGCGGATGCGTCTCCCTGAGGAAGGCCGCCGCCTGCGCCGCCGCCGCATGGTCATGGAAAACCGCAAAGCAGGTCGCCCCCGATCCCGACATCTGCGCGAAGCGCGCGCCGGCCTGGGCAAAGAGGTCGAGAAGCCCGGCAAGCGCCGGGGCGAACGTCAGCGAAGCGGCATAAAGATCGTTGCGGGTCTGCCGGAGATAGGCGCAGACGGCTTCGATAGTCGAAAAGGCGGGCGGGGAAGGGAGCGGCGGGTTATCCCGCCGCGCGAGCGCCTGGAAGACCCGAGGCGTCGAAAGCCCCGTGCCGTCATTGGCCAGCACGATCGGCAGCGAGGGGAAGCGGGAGACCGGATGAAGCGCCTCGCCGATGCCGCGCGCCAGAAGCGGCAGACCGGCCTGCTGGCCATGCAGGCACATCGGCAGGTCGGCGCCGAGCGTCAGCCCGATCTCGCAAAGCGCTTCCATGTCGAGGCCGAGTCCCCACAGCCGGTTGAGCGCGATGAGCGCCGCCGCCGCATCGCTCGATCCGCCGCCGATGCCGGAAGCGATCGGCAGCCTCTTCTCCAGCACGATTTCGACCGGCAGCGCTTTTGCCGCAAACCGCGCCCGCAGCGCGTCGCGTGCCCTGAGGACAAGGTTCGCCGCATCCGTCGGCACTGCCTGAGCGAACGGTCCCATCACCGTAAAACGATCTTCTTGCGCTGGCGAGACATCGATCCGGTCACCGAAGCCGGCGAATGCCACCAGGCTTTCCAGCAGGTGATAGCCGTCGTCGCGCCGGCCCGTGACATGCAGCGCCAGATTGATCTTGGCGGGGGCGAGGAGCGAGATGGTCTCGCCTGTAGGCAAGGGCGCGTGGCTATTCATGCGCCGATGCCCCGCAAACTCACCGCCCTCTGCCCTGCCGGGCATCTCCCCCTCAAGGGGGGAGATTGGCTGGCATCGAGAACGGAACTTTGCTCGGCGACGCCGGTGATTGGCACAAACCCGAATGATAGCTGATCTCCCCCCTTGAGGGGGAGATGGCCGGCAGGCCGGAGGGGGGTGTACTTGCAGGATGCCACCACCAGCTCAATCCTTGCGCACGTGGTATTCGCCCGTCTTGGGATCCTGCACCAGCGTGCCGTGCGCCCGGTTGCTGGCCTCCTTCTCGGCCTGGCGGACCCGCTGCGAAACCCGCGCGGCCTCCCGCTTGAAGGAGCGATAGCCATACCAGGCGATGGCGCCGATGAGGATGAAAAAGATGATTTGCGGCATTGCCCCAAAACCTCGAACCTGCCTTTGCCGGGCATCCGGCTTTTCAAAGCCCGTAGCGCGACCAGAGGGCCCTTTCCTCCACGGCCGACAGCAGGCCTTCCGTTGCACTCGCCGCAGCTTGCGCCATCATATCCGATTTGTGAAGCCCTAGAGAAGGCGTGCGCCAGCCCAGGAGCCCGCGCTGCGGCTGGATCAGCTTCAGCCTGGTCTTCGGCCCGTATTCCCGGCGCAGATGCGAGCGCATGTCGCCGAGCCCGTCGATGAGGCCGAGTGAAAGCGCCTTCTCGCCCGACCAGAAGAGCCCGGTGAAGAGATCCGGATCGTCGGCGAGTTTCGCCCCGCGCCGCTCCTTGACGAGATTGATGAAGGTTTCATGGACCTCCAGCTGCAGCTTCTTCAGATGCTCGATATCGCTCTTCTTTTCCGGCTGGAACGGGTCGAGCGTCACCTTGTTCTTGCCCGCCGTATAGACGCGGCGCTCCACCCCGATCTTCTTGATCAGTTCCTGAAAGCCGAAAGAGGCGGAGACGACGCCGATCGAGCCGACGATTGAGGAGGGATCGGCGATGATCTCGTCGCCGGCCACCGCGATCATATAGCCGCCGGAGGCCGCGACATCCTCGACGAAGACGTAGACCTTCTTGTTCTTCTCCTGCGCCAGGTCGCGGATGCGCCGGAAGATCAGCCGCGATTGCACAGGGGAACCGCCCGGCGAATTGATGGAGAGCGCCACCGCCGGCGCCTTCTTGTCGGCAAAGGCCTTGTCGAGCACGCCGGCCGTTGTCGCCAGCGAAAGCGTCGGGCGAAACTGCATGCCACCCGTCATGATCGCACCATGCAGGCGCACCACCGGGATCTCGACATGATCGGATCGGAAACGGCGCGGCAGGAAACGGGAAGGGAAACGGACCACTCGCTACTCCAGATGATATTCGACGGCAGCGCCGATCTTCGGCGTTGCTCGTGTGTTACCGCATTTTCGCTGACAGGAGGTTACCCCCTGTGAAACGCCTCTGGCATGTAGGTTCGAAATGAAAAAGCACAATGCCCCGCCGGATGTTCCCGCGGGGCATTGTGCCGGGGATGGTTCCTATCGATCGGCCAGAGCTTCCTCTTCCTCGAACTTGCGCTTGCTGCAGAGCCGCAGCACCAGATAGCCGCATATGGCCGACAGGATGGATCCCGTCAGAACGCCGATCTTGGTCTCGTCCTGCATATGCTCGGAGGGGAACGACAGGAGCCCGATGAACAGGCTCATGGTGAAACCGATGCCGCATAGGAGCGCCACGCCATAGAGCTGCGTCCATGTCGCGCCCATCGGCTTGGCGGTGAGGCGCAGCTTGATGGAAAGCCACGCAGCACCGAAGACGCCCACCTGCTTGCCGATGAAGAGGCCGAGGGCGATGCCCAGCGTCAGCGTGTCCCTGAAGACCGAGGCGTCCATCCCGGCAAAGGACACGCCGGCATTGGCGAAGCCGAAAATCGGCACGATGAGGAACGACACCCAGTTGGAGAGCGCATGCTCGAGCTTGTGCAGCGGCGAGGTCATGTCGTCGGGCCGGCCCGGCGCCGGACGCAGCGGGATGGTCATCGCCAGAACGACGCCGGCCACCGTCGCATGTACGCCGGAGCGCAGGACCAGATACCAGAGAACCGCACCCACGATCAAATAGGGCAGGAGCTTCATCACGCCCATGCGATTCATGACGATCAGCACCAGCGTCGCAGCGGCGGCTGCGCCGAGATAGGGCAGCGCGATGTCTGCCGTGTAGAAAACCGCGATGATGGCGACGGCCGCCAGATCGTCCAGGATGGCGAGCGTGGCGAGAAACACCTTCAGGCTCGTCGGCACGCGCGAGCCGAGCAGCGAGATGACACCGAGCGCAAAGGCAATATCGGTTGCCGACGGGATCGCCCAGCCGCGGATGGTTTCGGGATTGGAAAAGTTGAGATAAGTGAAGATGAGCGCGGGAACCGCGACACCGCCGGCCGCCGCGATGCCCGGCAGCATGCGGTTGGACCAGCTTGCCAGCTGCCCGTCCAGGATTTCGCGCTTGATTTCCAGCCCCACCAGCAGGAAGAAGACGACCATCAGGGCGTCATTGACCCAGTGCAGCACACTGAGGCCGCCGATCTCGACATGGAGCGTGTGGAAATAGGTTTCGGCATAGGGCGAGTTTGCAACCAGCAGGGCCAAGGCGGCGGCAAACATCAGCACTATGCCGCCGGATGCCTCGCTGTCCAGGAAACGGCGCAGAACGGACGGCGGGCGGATCAGGCTGGGGACATCGTTCATTAGTTTGTCGTTCCAATCAGAAAAAATAGCGGACTTGATATTGGAGTACGCCGCTTCTCGCAAAAATCGGCCTGTTATAAAAGCCCTTTTCGGCCATTATTGATGGCATCGGCGCGCTCGGTGAAGGCGTTACCACTCTCGCCATGCAGCACTAAGGCCGGGGCCAGCGTCATTTTGGCGCGGCTGCCCCGTATTCCCCGTATCACGATGCGGATGGCGGCCTCTTCCGGGCGGGGCTGGACTGGAACGAGCGTCAGTCCGCCGAAGCGGCCGGAGAGGGCCGCCAGCATCTCGCCGATCGAGACCGGCCGCGCGATAATGGCGATGCCGCCGCCGGGTTTCACGATCGCCGCTGCCGTCCGGATCCACTGCTCGAACATGTCCTTCGGCATGACATGCGCCTCCGCCTTCAGCGCATCCGGCGTTCGCCGGTCGGCTTGCGGATTGAAAGGCGGATTGAGGATTGCGAAATCGAAGGCGTTGTCGGCAAGGCCGGCGGCGACCCGCGCCCGTCCGGCCAGCGTCACATCCGCCTCGATCAGCGCCACGCGCTGCGCGATGCCGGCATTGAGCGGGTGCGTCAGCGTCCTGCGGGCGAATTCGGCCATGAAGGCGGAGCGCTCCACCAGCGTCACATGCGCGTCCGGGCACCGCGCCGCAACGGCAAGCCCCGCCGCACCCGCGCCCGCGCCGAGATCGACCAGCCTTCCGGAAAACCCGTCCGGCACGGCGCTTGCCAGGATCATGGCGTCGACGCCCGCCCGGTGCCCTTTCAGCGCCGGCTGCACCAGGTGGAAGGCGCCGCGGTGAAAGGCGTCGAGGGTCTCCGGCGTCTCCTCCGGTGACGGGCCGTCCTGCTGGGGGAGGGCGCTCATATCAGCCCTGTGGCCGTAACTCATGCGCGATGCCGGCATCGGTAAGGATCTGGCGGGCCCGTTTTGCCTCTTCCGCATCCACCATCAGCCGGCGCTGCAGAACGCCGAGCGAACCCTCAATGATGCTCATGTTCGAATCGGCGACGAAATGCGCAATGCCCGCCTCCGCCAGAAGCGCTTCGGCAAAGGAGATCAGGACGGGATCGTTGGTTCGCATCAGTTCGATCATGAGCTTCGCTTCGGTTTGTCGATGTTCATAGAATGCAGTTTGTGCAGAGGTTGACAACTGCGCCATGGCGGGATTGTGAACACAGCATGTCGGCTGGCCCTTCTTTGTGGACATTTTGCGGCTTGAGCATGAAGGTCCGCTTCAATAATGTGGCGGCACACAAAGCGCATGATCGGCATCGGGACACGATTAGGGTGCCCTGATGCCGATCATGCGTGAATTTCAAAGGGATGGAACGTTCCTTCGTGTGTCCGGGCGGGCGCCGCGTTCCGAGGAGTTATGGCATTGGGTGTAGTTCTCAGCCTCGATGAGAAGAAGAAGAGTGAAGGATCGGTCCAGCCGCTGGTCGATCTGACGAAGGCCGATATGGGCCGCGTCAACGAGCTGATCCTGTCGAAGGCGGGATCGGATGTCGAGATGATCCCGGAGGTGGCGAACCATCTGATCTCATCCGGTGGCAAGCGCCTGCGCCCGATGCTGACATTGGCGAGCGCCCGCATGTGCGGCTATGAGGGCGACGGCCACGTCAAGCTCGCCACATCGGTCGAGTTCATGCACACCGCCACCCTGCTTCACGACGACGTGGTGGACGAAAGCGATCTCAGGCGCGGCAAAAGTACCGCCCGCACCATCTGGGGCAATCAGGCGAGTGTGCTCGTCGGCGATTTCCTCCTCGGCCAGGCTTTCAAGATGATGGTCGATGTCGGTTCGCTCGAGGCGCTGGACGTGCTGGCGACCTCCGCCTCCATCATCGCCGAGGGCGAGGTGATGCAGCTTGCCGCCGCCAAGAACATGGAGACGACCGAGGACGAATATCTGGCCGTCATCAAGGCCAAGACCGCCGCGCTCTTCTCCGCCGCGGCGGAAGTCGGGCCGATCATTGCCGGCGCGCCGCGCGGTACCCGCGTGGCGCTGCGCTCCTATGGCCTCAATCTCGGCCTCGCCTTCCAGCTCGTCGACGACGCGCTCGATTATGGCGGCAGCGCGCGCGATCTCGGCAAGAATGTCGGTGACGATTTCCGCGAGGGCAAGATCACCATGCCGCTACTCCTCTCCTACCGCCGGGGCACGGCCGAGGAGCGCGCCTTCTGGAAGAAGGCGATCGAGGAAGGGGCAAATGACGATTCGGCGCTTGAAAAGGCGATCGGCCTGATGACGCGCTACGGCGCCATCGCCGATACGGTGCAGCGCGCCCGCCATTTCGGCGAAATCGCCAGGGATGCGCTGGCGCCTCTGCCGCAGACGCCGGAAAAGGCTGCGCTCATCGAAGTGATCGATTTCTGCATCAGCCGGGTGAACTGATCCGGCTTTGTCGTCGAAGGTGGTTTCCTTCATTGAAAGCGGCTTTTCTTGCGCCCCGTTCGCAAAAAGGCCATGCTTGCAGTGCCTCTTTGCGTTGATTGCCGGCCCTGTGCGGCCAGGTTCGAATGATGAAAAGGAATAGGAATGCGGCGCAGCCCGATCTACGCTTCTCTCTACGCACTGCTTCTTGCCGCAGCGGCCGGTGTGGCGCTGCCGGTACCTGCGGCGCTCGCCAGGACCGGTGACACCCCGATCCGCACGGGATCCTTTGCCGGGGCCTATCTCGCCGGGCGCGTCGCCGAGGGCGATAATGACCTGAACGCCGCCGTCGCCTATTACCGCCAGGCCCTGGCCTTCGATCCATCCAACGGGCCGATGAAGCAGAACCTGCTCATCGCGCTCCTGACCGACGGCAAGTTCAGGGATGCGCTGCCGCTGGCCGAAGAGTTGAAAAACGTGCCGGAAATCGAGCGTTTCTCCCGCGTGGCGCTCGCCATCGATGCCATTGCCAAAAAGCAGTATCGCAAGGCAGGCCCGCTGCTGATGCTTTCGCTGCAGTCCGACATGGACCGCCTGTCGACGGGGCTGATGAGCGCCTGGGCGATCGCGGGCGAGGGCAACACCAAGGATGCCTTCGACGCCCTCGAAAAGCTCGAGGGGCCGGAATGGTACAATCTGTTCAAGACCTACAACTCGGCCCTCATCGCGGATATGGCCGGGGAAAAGGAGGTTGCCAGCGATTTCTATCAGCAGGCGATCGATGACCGTTCCGGCGGCGGTGCCGCTCCCGATACCTATGAGCGCATCGTCGAGGCCTATGCCTCCTTCAAGGCGCGCAACGGCGACAAGAAGGGCGCCATCGAGCTGCTCGACCAGGCGGCCGAGCAGCTTTCGGGCCGGCTTGCCCTGCGCGAGGTGCGCGAGAAGCTCGACAAGGGCGAAAAGCTGAAGCCGCTGGTTGCCACGCCGCAGCAGGGCGCCGCGGAAGTGCTTTACACGCTCGGCACGGCCATCAATCGCGGCGGCGCCGAAGCCTTCGCCAAGCTTTATCTGCAGATGTCGCTGCCGCTGCGCCCAAATCACGATGCCACGCTGTTTCAGCTAGGCGATATCGCCGCCAAGCTGCAGCAGCCGGACAAGGCGATCGAATATTACGGCCTCGTGCCGAAGAATTCTGTCTACCGGCGCGATGCGGAAATGCAGCGCGGCCTCAATCTGGCTGAGACAGGCAAGACGGACGAGGCGATCAAGCAGCTCAAGACCTTGCTCGACCAGGACAAGACCGATATCCGCTCCTATCTGGCGCTCGGCGGCGTTTATGCCCAGAAGAAGGATTTCCGCAACGCGGCCGAAACCTATGATGCCGCGGTCAAGGAGATCGGCACGCCCACCCGTGACGACTGGGCCATCTTCTACCAGCGCGGCATTTCTTACGAGCGGCTGAAGGAATGGGACAAGGCGGAGCCGAGCTTCCGCGAGGCGCTCAAGCTTTATCCGGACCAGCCGCAGGTGTTGAACTATCTCGGCTATTCCTGGGTGGACATGAACATGAACCTCGACGAGGCGCTGGACATGATCCGCAAGGCGGTCGAGCTGCGCCCGCAGGATGGCTATATCGTCGACTCGCTCGGCTGGGCCTATTACCGCCTCGGCCGCTATGACGAGGCGGTCACCGAGCTGGAAAAGGCGGTGAAGCTGCGCCCCGAGGACGCCACCATCAACGACCATCTGGGCGATGCCTACTGGCGCGCCGGCCGCAAGCTGGAAGCGACCTTCCAGTGGAACCATGCGGTCGCCTCAAAGCCTGAGCCGGAGGAGCTAGCGAAGATCGAGGCGAAGTTGAAACAGGGGCTTGCGGAAGACGTTAACCCGCGCAAGGCGGAGGCGACGCCGGAGTAGGGGAAAACATACCGCACGAGCAGCCCTATTTTTCGTGAAACCGCTCGGAGAATGCCATTCTAGAGCGTTGTGGTGACGGAGCCGTCGAGGCATGGCAACTGTGTTTCAGCCATATTGCTTGTTGTCGCGGATCATTGCGTTGAGGATGGTGATGAGCTTTCTGGCGACGGCGATGATGGCGAGTTTCCTGGAGCCGGAGCGGGCAGCGAGGGCCTCGTAGAAGGTCCTGAAGCGCGGGGCCTTTTTGATGGCGCCGAGGACGGCCATGTAGAGGGCCCTTCTGACGCGCGGCCTGCCGCCGCGGATGGAGCGTTTGCCGCGCCGCTGGCCGCTGTCGCGGTTGATGGGGGCGAGGCCTGCCAGGCTGGCGGCCTGTTTCGGCGACAAGGTGCCGAGTTCGGGCATGTGGGCGAGAAGAATGAGCGCGGTGATGGCGCCGA
>Ga0180221_1000973_pt1 | contig 21284 bp, 21 predicted proteins | sample eDN5th37CKraftMG_FD_151339 | JGI IMG/M metagenome (GOLD analysis project Ga0180221, IMG submission 151339) | Enriched Miracle-Growth compost microbial communities from Emeryville, California, USA - eDNA 5th pass 37_C Kraft MG (version 2) (version 2) ...
GCCAGCCTGGAGACGCAGGCTCCGATCGGCCGCATCGGTACGCCTGAGGAGGTCGCCGCGACGGCGCTGTTCCTGGCCTCCGACGCGGCGAGCTACATGGTGGGCGCTCTGCTCAGTGTCGATGGTGGCGTCGTAATCCAGTAATCATCAGCCGGGCGCGGCACCCTGAGGCGGCTTAGGGTCGTGCGCGCAGGGCGCCCGGCAGCAGCAGGACGCAGCCGGCACAAATCGCCATCGGGATCATCAGCAATCCGAGGATAAAGCTGGTCGTCAGACCGGCTTTCATCAGTCCGGCAAAGGCCAGCGGCCCGACAATCGCGCCCGTGCGGCCAATCCCGCCCGACCAGCCGACGCCGGTGGAGCGCAATTCGGGCGGATAATATGCCGCCGACATGGAGCCTAGCGCCATCTGCGCGCCGAACGCTCCCGCACCGACAAGCACCAGCATCACCATCCACGTGGTAACGCTGCCGGGGCCGACGATGAACAGGGACAATAATATTGTCGTCGCAATGTAGGCGCAGACAAGCGCCGAAATGGAACGGCCGCGATCCGCCAGCCAGGCAACGAGCAGGCCGCCCATGATGCCGCCGAGGGCGAGCAATCCGGTCGCGCGCTGGGCTGCGCCATGGTCCCATCCGGCTGAACGCAGCAATGTGGGGAGCCAGCTTATCAACGAGTAGTTCGCGAAGAGATTGAGCCAAAAGATCACCCACAACAGGATAGTACGCGCGCGATAGATAGGCCCGAACAGCGCGCCGACTGAGGGGCGCTGGGCTTGGACTGGCGCGACGACGACCGGGATCACCCCCGCCCGATCGGGTGCGATCCGGGCGATCTGTCGCGCGACCTCCTCGGGATCGCGGCCACGCGCGATCAGGAAGCGCAACGATTCCGGAAAGAAGCCCCAGAGCACCACCGCCATGCCGAACGGGAGGGCGGCGCCGAGCGCGAATATGCCGCGCCAGCCCCACAGCGCGTCCAGCATGGGCGCCACGATGCCGGCCGCGAACGAGCCGAACGCGGTGCAGACGACCATGAGCGTGACGAGTGCCGCTCGGCGCCGCGCCGGGACATATTCGGAGGTCATCGCGATTGCGATCGGGACGGTGCCGCCGAGACCGAGGCCGGTCAGCACGCGCCATAGCGTGAATATCGTGGGGTTGGCGGCGAACATCGCGCCGAGCGTGGTCAGGCCGATCGTGATCATCATCGCGATGAGCATCGGGCGCCGGCCGAATCGATCCGCCAACGATCCGAGGAACATCGCGCCCGCCGCCATTCCGATCAGCGAGCCGGAAAGCGCGGCTGCGAATGTCGTCGGCGCAACGCCGAAATCCTCCGACAGGCGCGGAATGGCAAGCCCCAACGCCTGCACGTCATACCCATCAAGGAACGTCGCCAGCGAGCAGAGGAGGATGACGCGTTTCTGAAAACCCGAGATCGGGGCTTCGTCGACCAGCCGCCCGATCTCCGTTTCTTCGGCCCGCACAGCATGCATATGTTCGCTCCCCCGATGCCCCTAAAGCGGGGCGGCTGCTCGCGCCATCGTTGCACGCGCGGGCGCGAGCACCACTGGATCGAGGAACTGGCCATCGACGACGCCCGATCCCTCGCCGGCGTTCGCCAGACGCTCCATCTTTTCCAGTACGTTTCGCGCATAGGCGATTTCCGCCTCGCTGGGGCGGTAGGCCTCGTGCACCGTGCGGACCTGCCCCGGAACGAGCACGAGCTTGCCGTCGAAACCCATCATCACGCCCCACCGCGCATCTTCCAGGAGCGTGGCGTGATCGTTGATGATCGGCCAGGGCGCGTCCATCGCCCACAGGCCGTGCGTGCGCGCGGCGAGAATGATTCGCGCCCGATGGAAGTGGAAGAGATCGCCGGGATAGAGCGAGCGATCCTGGAGATAAGCCGAGATGTTGACGCCCAGCGATGCGCTGAGATCGCCGATCGCGAAGCCCAGTCCTTCGACGTTGGGCGAGCATGAGGCTATCTTGTCGATATCAGTCAGCGCGCGGGCGGATTCGATGCCGACGAGATAGCCGATAGGCTCGGTAACGTCGTGTTCGCTACGCAGCCGCTTGATGAGTGCATCCATCCACAATATCTCGTCGGTGGATTCGGGTTTGGAGAGGAGCAGCGTGCCGATCCGGTTGCCGGCACCGCTGACCAGTTCGGTGATGTCGTCCTCGGCATAAGGCGAGGAGACGGCATTGATCCGCACGGCGCGCGAGGTGCGGCCCCAAATCTCTTCGTTCAGCAGCCGCACGATAAGCTTGCGCGCCTCGCTCTTGCGCGCGGGAACCACCGTATCCTCGAGATCGAGGCAGATGATATCGGCGCCGCAGGTGGCGATCGTCTCGCGCACCTGGCTTTCTTCCATGGTGCCAGGAATGAACAATGTCGTCCGTCTGAGCTTCATAACCCTGTCCTTGCTGATGTGTCGTAGATCGTCCGAGGGGGATTCCCGCTTGGCGGATCCTAGGGGGCGCCAACGGTGGTCGCCTGGTTATCCCCGCCCGCCGCTTGCATCCCGGCGACACCCTCAGAGGGACGGGGGATTGGCCGCCCGGCCCGCACAGCTACGCCGATGACGAACGTATCCACTGCCGCGGCGAAACCTTCGTCGATTGTCATCATGCTTTCCATGAGCGCCCGCATGCGTTCGTTCTGTTCGTTCATTGTCCAGCCGATCACGAAGCTCGCCAGCGCCGCGACCGTTTCGTTGGCGAAGCGCGGGGGAAAGCCGGCGGCGACCAGCGGTTGCGCGACGCTCGGCAACAATTCGTGGCGCATCACGTCGCTGGGATCCGAACTGGCGAGCAAGCGGGCGCCGTCGCGATATTCCAGGATCATCGCACGTGACGCATGGGCCATGGCGCGTAGCCACTCATCCCATTCGGCCCCGGTATCGAGCGAAGCGAAACCCGTCTGGACCATGGAGGCGGCCATCTGCCCCAGCAATTCGGCCTTGTTACGGAAATGATGATAGAGTGATGGCCCCTGCACATCGAGCGCGGTCGCCAAGCGTCGCGTGGACAGGGCATCGAGTCCCACCTCCTTCAGCAGTTCCAGCGCCACCTCGACGATGCGCTCGGTTCCCAACGCCATATTGCCCTCTTCGACAGGAGAAAGCCTCTTGCGAGCCTAGCGGTGCTAGGCTACTTCCCGTGCAGTTGCTAGGCCGCCATCGGCCGAACTGCAAGGCGGTAGAGGTCAGAGTCGCGGCGGCCCGCCATGTTCTGGGCGCTTCAAACGACGATAAGGGTGTCTATGCTGTTGCGTCCCGGCTTTCTCGCCTCTCTCTCGCTGACGGTCGCCGCGAGCGGCTTGCTGCTCCTCGCGGGATGCCACGTCAGCGCAGATGCGCCGGGGCCCAAAAGCGAGGCGGCGGCGGGCGAATGGCCGGCTTACGGCCGCGATTATTCGGAGCAACGGTTCAGCCCGCTCCGCCAGATCGACACGGCGAATATAGGCAAGCTCGGCCTTGCCTGGGCCTATGAGATGCGCGACGGCCGAGGTGTCGAAGGCACGCCGCTGATGGTGGGCGGCGTTTTGTACGTCACGTCAGCCTGGAGCATCCTCTATGCGCTCGATGCGAAGACGGGCAAGGAATTGTGGGTCTATGACCCGCAGGTCGATCGCTCGGTCGGCGCGAAGACATGCTGCGACGCCGTCAGCCGGGGGGTAGCCTATGCCGATGGGCGTCTGTTCGTGGCTGCGCTCGATGGGCGCCTGATCGCTATCGACGCGAAGAGCGGCAAGGCGCTCTGGCAGACGCAGACGATCGACGATACCTCGGAGCCCTATGTCATCACCGGCGCGCCGCGCGTCGCCAGAGGGCTGGTATTCATCGGCAATAGCGGGGCCGATCTCGGCGTGCGCGGCTATATGGGCGCCTATGACGCGGCGACCGGCAAGCGGGCCTGGCGCTTCTACACCGTGCCCGGCGATCCGGCGAAGGGGCCGGACTATGCCGCGTCCGACAGCGTGATGGCGATGGCCGTAAAGACGTGGCACGGCGCATGGTGGAAACAGGGCGGGGGCGGCACCGTCTGGGATTCAATCACCTACGATCTCGAGCTGGACCGCATCTATATCGGCGTCGGCAACGGCTCGCCGTGGAACCGGGACGTGCGCTCGCCGGGTGGCGGGGACAATCTGTTTCTCGCCTCGATAGTCGCGCTCGATCGCAAGACGGGCCAGTATCTCTGGCATTATCAGGCGACGCCGGGCGATACCTGGGACGCCACCGCCACCCAGTCGATCGTGCTTGCCACGCTGACGATAGATGGCAAACCGCGCCGCGTGCTGATGCAGGCGCCGAAGAACGGCTTCTTCTATGTGATTGACCGCGATACCGGGAAGCTCATCTCCGCCAAGAACATCGTGCCGATGGCGAAGGCGGCGGATACGCCGAAAGGGCAGCCTATATCCTGGGCCTATGGCATCGATATGAAAACCGGCCGGCCGCTGGAAAATCCCGAGGCGCGCTATCCGAACGGCACGACGGCGGTGGTGCACCCTGTCGGGCCCGGCGCACATGGCTGGCAGCCAATGGCATTCAGCCCGCAGACGGGGCTCGTCTACATGCCCGTCCAGGATTTCGCGAGCAGCTTCAAGACAGATCCGTCCTACAAACCCCAGCCTTATCTGCGCGCAAGCGGCCTGATGGGCGGCGGCTCCGTGCCGCAGGATCCGAAGATCCGCGCGGCAATCCCGAAGCGGCTGGAGGCGCGTCTCGTCGCCTGGGATCCCGTAGCGCAAAAGGAGGTCTGGCGCGTGCCGTTCGATTATGCCGGTAATGGCGGCGTGCTGGCGACCGCGGGCGGCCTCGTCTTCGAGAGCAAGGCGGGGGGCGAATTCGTCGCTTATGATGCGATGAAGGGCACACGGCTCTGGTCCTATGACGCGCAGGCAACCGCGCAGGGCGGCCCGATCAGCTACGAGATTGACGGCGAGCAATATATCGCAATCGCGATCGGCAATGGCGGCTCCACCTGGCTCGCCGGCGGGCTGGGTGTGCCGCAGAAGAAGGGCACGCCGACGGGGCGCATCGTCGTCTTCAAGCTGGGCGGCGCTGCGTCCTACCCGAGGGCCGATACCCGCCTCGATCCGGTGCCTGCGCCACCGGTCATCCCGCTATCGCCCGATCGGGTGGCACAGGGTGCCAATGCATTCGGCAATTATTGCGCAGGCTGCCACGGCTTCAGCGCGATCAGCGGCTTCGTCACGCCCGATCTCAGGCGCTCGGCCGCGATCCAGGATGCGGCGACATTTCGGTCCATCGTGCGCGACGGCGCACTGCTCGGCAACGGCATGCCCGGCTTCGGCAAACAACTCAGCGTCGACGATGTCGAGAACATTCGCGCCTTCGTCGCTAGTGAGGCACGCTACATCCATGGGCTGGAACATGGCAGGTTGCCACCACCGTCCGCCTCCAGGGGCCATGAGACGGAAGCGGGCGTCACCGGCGGGCCGCAATAAGAAGACGCGGCCTGTGTATGTACTGGCTGTTCGGGCGTGAGTTGCTTCCGCAAGACCGCCAGAGTGACATCGGGCATATAAGGAAGCGATTGTGGACAACAAAGCATGGATCATCACCAAGGCCAGTCGAGGAAAATATGCGCCTGATTGCCTGCGGCTGGAAATGCGGCCCACCGCTACTCCGCAACCCGGCCAGCTCTTGTTACGCACTATCTATTTGTCGTTGGATCCCACGAGCCGCAATTGGCTTAAGCTCGAGCCCAGTTCGAATGTGTTCGGCCTGGCGCCCGGATCGGTCATGATCGGGCAGGCGATCTCGCAGGTCGAAGAATCGGCGGCGGCGGGCTTCGAGAAGGGCGATCTCGTCGTCGGCATGTCGGGCTGGGAACTCTATTCGATCGTTCCGGCGGCGTTCGTCAACAAGGTCAAGGCGGGCGTTCCGCTGGAAACCAATACGACAATCTTTTCTCACATTGGCTACGCCGCCGCCACCGGCATGATCGGTATAGGGAACGTGCAGGCGAGCGACACGGTGGTCGTCTCGGCCGCGGCGGGTGCGACGGGATCGATCTCCGCGCAGATCGCCAAGGCACGCGGCGCGCGCGTGATCGGCATCGCGGGCGGGCCCGAAAAGAGCCGCTTTCTGATAGATGAACTCGGGCTGGATGGTGCGATCGACTATAAGACGCAGGACGTCTCAGCCGAACTCGCCGTGCTTTGCCCGCAGGGCATCACGCTGTTCTTCGATAATGTCGGCGGCGCGGTGCTCGATGCGGTGCTGATGAATCTCGCCCACGGTGCCAGGATCGCCGTCTGCGGCCAGATCGCGCTTTACGATTCCGACGATCGCCACGATGGCCAGGGCGTGCGTAACCTGATGGAACTGGTGTTTCGAACGGTGCGCATGGAGGGCTTCCTCGCCGGGCAGCAGGCCGATCGGGTGCCCGAGTTCGATGCCGAATTGGAGCGCCTTTATCGCGAGGGGCGGATCGCCAGCCGGGCGCACATCATCAAAGGGCTGGAGAACGCCGCTGACGCACTCACGCTGGTGTTGTCGGGCGAGAATAAGGGCAAGCTGATGATCGAGGTTTCGCCTCCGCCGGCAGCTGCTGGAGACGGCTGACGATTTTATTCCTTGTCAGCACGCGGTGCTTTTGCGGCGAGTTCGGTCAATTTGACCGCAAATCCCGCTATGAATGCGTCGAGGCCGAACTCGAATGCAGCATCGAGATCGACCATGGAGGAAACGAATTCGCGGGTCTCCGGCCGCTGCTCGTAGATCACGTGCCCCAGCAGGAAGCTGGCGAGCGCACCGGCGGCGGCGATGGCTTGTTCGCGCGGGAAGCCGGCGCGCGTGAGTGGCTCGAACATTTGCGGAAACACTTCGGTCCGCGTGCGCTCGGTGGGCGGTATGCTCGAGGCGATTCGGCCGCTGTCTCGATGCTCCAGCAAGACACGCCGTTGGTTGCGGCACACTGTTCGCAGCCATTCCTGCCAGCCCAGACCGGGCGGCTGCGCGACGATGCTCGCGCCCAGCACGCGCTCGATCATCAGGCTCAGTAATTGTTGTTTGTTGCGAACATGCCAATAGAGCGCCGGGCCCCGCACGTTGAGTTCCGCCGCAAGCGCGCGCGTCGACAGTGCGTCTACGCCATCGCGATCGACAAGCTTCCAGGCGGCCTCCACGATCTGCTCGATATCTAGATTAGGCGCCATTTTCCTCGGCTTGGTTTCGACCGTTTGTTCACCTCTTGACCGTCCCATTCCCCTACCTTACCAGTGCTAAGGAGCAAACGAAATAGATCCGGCGCGCTTCTCAGGCTGCCGAACATTTCTGGCAAGCCGGGGAGGAGGCGCACGTGAAAATCAGCCGTGTCGACACGAATCGTTGCCTGGTCGGTGAAGGGCCTCTGTGGGACGTTGCCGAGCAGGCGCTCTATTTCGTCGATATCGTCGGGCAGAAGGTGCATCGTTATGACTATGCTTCGGGAAAGACCCGGAGTTGGTCCGCGCCGGACAAGATCGGCTCGATGGCACTCCGCGAGCAGGGCGGGGCGATCCTCGCGCTACCCGACGGTGTTTACACGCTCGACTTCGATAGCGGAGAGATCGCTCCGCTCGCCACCGTCTCGGGCCTCAATCCGCGCATCCAGTTCAATGACGGAAAGGTCGATCGACGCGGCCGCTTCATCGTCGGCTCGACGGATTCGAATATCAAAGACTGCACGCCGATCGGATCGGTTTATCGGCTCGACGCCGACCATAGCCTGAGCGAGATCGACACGGACATTCACATCAGCAACGGTCCGTGCTGGTCGCCAGACAACAAGATCTTCTACTTTTCGGACAGCCTGCCCCACACGGTCTACGCTTACGACTATGACATCGCGACGGGCCAAGCGGCCAATCGCCGCCTGTTTGCCAATACGCAGGAACTGGGCGGTATCCCTGACGGCGCGACCGTCGATTCCGACGGCTTATTGTGGATGGCGATCTGCGAGGGCGCGAAGGTCGTGGCGTTCGCGCCGAACGGCAAGGTGGAACGCGTAATCGATCTGCCCGCCAAGCTGACCGCCAGTGTGATGTTCGGCGGGCCCAATGTGGATCTTCTCTACGTGACGACGATCGACCAGGCGCTGCTCGGGCGCGAGGAAGATCCGTCCGGCGGCCACACCTATGTGATCGAGGGCCTGGGTGCGAAGGGCATCGCGGAACCCCGTTATGCCGGCTGACGCCGTGGCTGATGCGTCAGGCAAGGGGCGTGGCGCGTTGGTGCTTCTGCTCGTCGTCGTCTTCATCAACATTGCGGGCTTTAGCCTGATCTTGCCGCTGTTGCCCTTCTACGGGCAAGCGTTCCACGCCTCGGCGTTTGAAGTGACCTCGCTGTTCGCGGCCTATTCGTTCGGCAACGTCTTCGGCGAGATCTATTGGGGGCGAGCATCGGACAGGATTGGCCGCAAGCGCGTGCTGACGGTCGCGATTGGCTGCGCAGCGCTGAGCTATGTCGCCTTCGCTTTTGCGCCCACGCTGTGGGCGGCGCTCCTCATCCGCGTTGTGACGGGCTTCTTCAGCGGGACGCTCGGCGTTGCCCAGAGCTATATCGCCGATGTTACGCTGCCCAAGGATCGGGCACGGAGCATGGGATATTTCGGCGCTGCCTTCAATCTGGGTTTCGCAATCGGGCCCGCGATTGGTGGTTTGCTGGCGCAGCCGGAACTGGGGCTGGCGGGTTTTCATCGGCCGATCCTCGCGGCTGCGGCGCTGGCTGGCGCGGCCTCGCTATGGGCGGCGCTCTCCCTCAAGGACACGCGTGTTCCGGGCGAGATGAGGCCATTGCCGAAATATGAAGAAGCGTTCCGCTTCGTCGCCGCCAATCCCCTGCTGCTGAGGCTGTTCCTGCTCGCGTTCATCACGATCGGCGCATTCGCGTCGATGGAGGCCGTGTTCGGTCTGTGGACCGAACATAATTTCGGATGGTCGACGCGCGAGGTGGGGCTCACTTTCATCGCGGTGGGAGCGACCGGCGTGGCCGTGCAATTGTTCCTGATCGGGCCGATGGTGAAACATTTCGGCGAGGCCCGCACGATTGTCGCCGGGCTGAGCCTGATCGGCTTCAGCATGATCCTCCAGCCCTTGGTCCGCGATGCGACTGCGGCGGCGATATTGATGTCAACGCTGATGGGCGGGCATAGTCTGGCGTTCCCGAATGTCGGGGCGCTGCTTTCGCGTGCTACACCGCTCGAGGCGCGCGGCAGCGTGCTTGGGTTGCAAATGTCGTCCAATGCGCTTTCGCGGATCATAGCGCCGCCGTTTTTTGGCTTCGTCTATGCTGCGATCGGACCCGACTGGCCCTATTTCCTTTGCACATTGCTCGTCGCTGGCGCCGTGCTCGTGGCGCTTCAGGCGGTACGGTTGCGTGATGCTCAACTCAGCGCCGAAGAAGGAGCTACAGCATGACGCCAGCGGGCATCTCCCAAAGTGATCTCAAACTTGCGCTCAAAGCGTTTGGCGACGCTATCGGCGCGGACAATGTCTTCGCGAGTGAGGCCGATCAGCTCAGCTATTCGGATCATTTCTCGCCCGACGAATCACGACATATGCCCTCAGCCGCAGTTGCTCCTGCGACGGCGGAAGAAGTGCGGGCGATCGTGCGCCTCGCCAATAAATATAAGATTCCGCTTTGGCCGATCAGTCGCGGCAAGAATTTCGGCTATGGCGGCGCGGCGCCCGTGCTCAAGGGCTCGGTGGTGCTCGATCTCACGCGGATGAAGAAGATCGAGGTCGACGTCGAGAGTGGCACGGTGCTGGTCGAGCCGGGCGTCGGTTTCTTCGATCTCTACGATTATCTTCGCGCGAACGACATCCCGTTATGGCTGTCGGTTCCTGGCAATGCCTGGGGTTCGGTCGCCGGCAACGCGCTGGACCGCGGGGTGGGCTACACGCCTTATGGAGATCATGCCTCGCGCATATGCGGGCTGGAGGTCGTCCTCCCCGATGGCGATATCGTGCGAACCGGCATGGGCGCGATGGCGGGCGCGCCGACGTGGCAGCTCTACAAGCCTGGCTTCGGCCCATCGTGGGATACGATGTTCTGCCAATCCAATTTCGGCATCGTGACGAAGCTCGGCATGTGGCTGATGCACGAGCCCGAATCGGTGCTCGGCTATGATTTCGAGTTCGACAAGATCGACGATCTCGGCTGGGCGATCGACACGCTGATGCCGCTGCGGCGGGATGGTATCATCCAGCAGTCGCCGTCGTTCGGCAACTGGCTCCGATCGGCGGCGGTGATGACGACGCGCTCACAATGGACGGACGATCCCGGGCCGCTGAAAGAGAGCGTGATCTCGGCGATCCGCAAGAAGTTCAACATCGGTTGGTGGAGCGTTCAGGTGCGTCTCTACGGCCCGCTTGATGTGACCGAAGCAACGTTGAAGGTGCTCAACAACGCGTTCAACGGCAAGCCGGTGATGGCGATGAAGCCGGCGCGCTGGGTTAAAGGGGATGCGCCTGAGGGATCGCCGTTCAGCGGGGTGCCGATCACCTTTCCGCTCGCTAACGCCAATTGGTACGGCGGTCGCGGTGGGCATACCGGCTATTCGCCGGTGCTACCGACGCGGGGCGATCTGGCGATGGACCAGTTCAGGCGCACCTATGCGCTTTATCAGAAATATGGCTTTGATTATCACGCCAGCTTCGCGATGGGCGAGCGCTCGCTGACCAACGTCAATCAGCTTCTGTTCGATCGCGACGATGCTGACATGATGCAGCGGCTCGACAAGTTTTTTCGCGAACTCGTCGTTGATGCCAAGGCCAAAGGCTATGGCGAGTATCGCACGCACATCGAATATATGGACGTGGTCGCCGAGACTTATGATTTCAACGACCATGCGCTGCGCCGCCTGAACGAGCGGGTGAAGGACGCGCTCGATCCCAACGGCGTGATCGCGCCGGGCAAGAGTGGCATCTGGCCCGCCAACCGGAGGGGAGAACGGTCATGAAAGGGAGATGGATCGTCGAGCGGGCGATGCTGGGCATAGCGAGCAGCGCCCTGGTGTTCGCGGGCGGCGCCGCGATGGCGCAGAACAAGACGGCCCCCGCCGGCACCGCGGTCACCGACGCATTTAGCGGGGCGATGCAGGATCGATCGGCGCGCTCCCCCGACGCGGCGCTGTTTGTCGAGAAATGCGCGATGTGCCATCGCCAACTCGGCATGGGCACGATCATTCTCGCCCGCCGCATGGATCCTGCGGTGGCGATGCTCGAGAAGCGCGAAGATCTAACGATCGATTTTGTCACTCAGGCGGCGCGTACGGGCATCGGCAACATGCCACGGATTCAGCGCGGCGAGGTTTCCGACGCGCAGATGAAAAAGATCGCGCATTATCTGGCGAAGGGGAACAAGTGATGATCGATCCGATCACCCGCCGAACGATGATTGGCGTGCTCGGTGCGAGCGGACTGGCCGCTGTCGCGCCGCCAGCCTTCGCAGCCGTTCGCAGTCCGTTATTGCTGCTCGATGCAGATATTGATGAGCGGGAGGCGGCGCGTAATGGCGTTATAGTGTCGCAGTCACAGTTGATGAGGCTCGACCCGGATCTCGTTCGTCAGTGGCGCGATGGTCTCGGCGCTCGGGTGGCGGGAGAGGGGGCGCTGGCGTTGGTACGCTGGGACAAGGCTTTCATCCTTGCCGGGCTCGCGCGCGAGGATCGGATCGAGGCGCAACAGCGCCGCCTCGGTCGATCGCTGTTCAGCATCGCGCTAGGCACGGGCACTGCATCCGGCTGAAGAGCGACGCTGCGGGATAGCAATCATCAATTTAGGAGCTGATTGATGAAGGGTATGTTGATCTATTTCGATATCATTCCTGGCAAGCAAGAAGAATTTGAGCGCGCGGCAGCGGTACACGTCAACAATATCTGCGAGCGAGATCCCAGCTACTCTCTTTATAGCCTAGCGAAGGTGCGCGGCAGCGAAGCGCGCTACGTGTTCGTTCAGCGCTTCGAGAGCTGGGAAACGCAGATGGCGCATCGGACCTACGATTATGTACTTGAGGCGATGGCCGCGATGGACCCGTGCATCGCGGGCCCCCCGACGATCGAGGAATTAGAAATACTTGATTGATGGCGCCCAACACTTCCGTCGATCAGATCGGTGTCAGCGCGCCGAACCCGTAGCCAGTGTGAGACGTAGGTGCGGTCAGTCCGTGTACCCCGTGCAGATTTGGGGGGTGGCATAGGCAGGCGCATAAGCCAGCGGAGGGGAGGAGCGTTGGAGAAACTCAGCGGAAAGGGCGCGGGATTGAACGCTCGCAGAGCGTTCGCGCTAGGTGCTGCAGCCATTCTCGCCTGTGGCGTTTCCGCGCAGGCACGGGCCATGCCGGCGGCAGCGATGCGCGCTGGGCCTTGCGATCGAGCGTGCCTCATGGGCATGGTGGATGACTATCTCGCAGCGCTCGCTGCCAACGACCCCCAGCGTCTGCCCTGGTCAGCCCGGGCGGGCTACACGGAGAATGCGGCGGCATTGCGCGTGAGCGAGGGGCTCTGGGCGACGGCGACAAGGATCGGCACGTTCCGTCTGGTCTTCGCCGATCCCGCGCAGTCGTCGGTGGCGTTCTTCGGGACTGTCCTGGAAAATGGTTCGCCCGTGATTCTTGGATTGCGGCTGCGTATCGAGGGACATCGTATTGTCGAGGCTGAGCATATCGTCATGCGCGACGCTTCCGCCGCGCGACGGTTCGCCGCCCGGGCGGAAGATCCTCTGATGGCCGTCCGTGCGGCGCAGGGGCGACGCGCGAGCCGAGCGGAGCTTGCTGCCGCCGCCGAGGCCTATTTCGACGGGATCGAGGCCATCTCTGCGGCGAACATTCCCTTTGCCAAAAACTGCAACCGGATTGAGAACGGCCGACAGACGACGAATGTCACCGACCTTGCTAACGGCCCGTTTCTCGAACTGGCTTCGCCTTCCTGGCGCGCGGTGCTCGCGCAAGGATGCGCCGGCAGCATCGACAGCGGCGCGAATGCCCATATCACCCAGGTTCGGGCTCGCAGGACCGTGGTGATCGACGAGGCGGCAAGCACTGCAGTCGCAGCGGTGATCTTCGATCATGCCGGGACGATTGCGACGACGCACTTGCCGGGCCAGCCGGAAATCGCCTTCCCACAGCAGTTACGGCAGCCTTTCGATACGTTGGTGCTCGAGGCGTTCAAGCTGGACGCCGACAAGCAGATTGTGCGCGTGGAAGCGGTAGGGACCGTGCTTCCGCTTGGTACCTTATCCGGCTGGGAAAAGTAGTAGAGGATCAACCGATCTGTATCTCCATCGCGGTGCATTGGCGATGGCACATCGCGCGGCGTTGGCCGGGATGAAGGTCGCATAACTGCAATATCTATTCTGGCGGATTGTGCGCGGCGCGACGCGCAATGATCCCCGCGATGACCACTTCGACGCCCTCTTCGAACGCGCCCTCGACCGTTCCGAGTTCTTTCGCCATCATCTCGCGCGTCGCGTCATTCTGTTCGTTCAGCACCCAACCCATGACGAAACTCGCCATCGTCGCCAATGCGTGGCGGGCGTCGGTCTCCTCGAAACCGGCGGCGACAAGCGGACGAGCAAGAATCGGAACCAGTTGCGACCGCAGCGGAGCGTTGGGCGATGACGTGATCAGCAGCCGCGCCCCGTCGCGATAGCAGTGGAGGCTCTTCCTGCTGGCGAAGGCGATCTCGCGCAACCAGTCCGTCCAGTGCTGGTTTGGGTCGAGATCCGCGAATGCCGATTTCAGCATCGCCGTCGCCATATGGTCCAGCAATTGCGCCTTGTCCCGGAAGTGTTTGTAAAGCGCCGGCCCCTGGACATTCAATTCGGCTGCCAGCCGCCGCGTGGACAGCCCGTCCAGGCCCACTTCGTTCAACAAATGGAGGGCCGCATTCGCAAACTTGTCCGCATCCAAAGCCATATTCTCGCGCCTTGCTCGTTGACGACATCCGGCCTCGCTACTACAGGTTATCAGCGATAACCAAGCGCCGCGTGGCGATAGGGAGGTAGGGATGGATCGAATTCTCGCGCTTTATGGCCAGCCTGCTGATCCTGACCATTTTCGCGCTTATTATCGCGAGACCCATCTCAAACTTGCCGCCCGACTGCCCGGGCTACGGGCCATGCATCATAGTTTCGATGTCACGGCGGTCGGCCCCGGCGAAGGCTATTTCTGTGTCTGGAGCGGCGAATTCGATGATGCCGCCGCAGCGGCCGCCGCAATGGCATCGCCCGAAGGGCAGGCACTTGCCGCCGATCTGCCCAATTACGCATCGGGCAGCGTCGTGCTGGTTCAGTATAGCGACGCAGGCGCCGCATGAGCGACTTCCGCTCGCTCCTGACGCGTGACGAGCCGCTGCTGATACCTGGCGCGCATGATGCTTTGACGGCACGCCTGATCGAGGCAGCCGGGTTTACGGCGTTTGGCGTGGGCGGTGCGGCGCTTGCGGCAACCCAGCTCGCTTTGCCCGATCTCGGTATCCAAAGCTTCGGCGAATATCGCGACGCGGTAGGCCGGATCATGGAGCGCGCGACGCTGCCCGTCATGATCGACGGCGAGAACGGCTTTGGCGACGTGAAGGCGGTGACGCGCACGGTGCGCACCTTCGAACGGATGGGTGTTGGCGCGATCGCCTTTGAGGATCTCGTCTTCCCGCCGATCCTCACTGGGCCGCCCGCCGTCATTCCCGCAGCGGATATGGATGCGAAGCTCAAGGCGGCGCTGGCGGCGCGACATGACGATACGATGCTCGTCATCGGCCGCACCGATGCCGGTTATGCGATTGGCGTTGACGAGGCGATAAAGCGGGCGAAGGGCTTCGAGACGCTCGGCGTCGATGCGGTGCTCGTCCCAGGATTGCCCGATCTCGATGCTTATAAGCGCCTCCGCGAGGCGGTGACGATACCGATTTTCGTGGTTGTTGTGCCCGGCTCGCCCTGGTTCGCCCTGACCGTCCCGCACCTCAAGGAGATCGGCATCGAGGCCGCGCTCTACCCCGCAGCCTTGCTGGCGTGGATGATAGAGGCGGCGGGCAAAGGGCTGGAGGCAATTCGCTCTGCCAATGGCGCGCCGCCGGAGGGCTTCGACATGGCCAGCGTCGGGCGGCTGCTCAAAGCTGACGATTGGGCGGCGATCGACCGGCGCTTCGGCACGACGGCCTGACGCGATGGAGACGCCGCACATCGAGGCCGACTATATTGTCATCGGCGCGGGCTCGTCCGGCTGCGTCGTCGCCAACCGCCTGAGCGGCGTGGATGGCGGGACCGTCCTCCTGCTCGAAGCCGGCGGCAAAAGTCGCGGCCTGAAATATCGCCTGCCCCTCGCCGCGACGACGCTGTGGTTCGATCCAAAATCGACCTGGTCGCTGTGGACCGAAGAGGAGCCCGGCCTCGACGGCCGCCGTCTCCCGGTGCCGCGCGGGAAAGGCCTGGGCGGTAGCTCGGCGATCAATGGCACTGTCTATAATCGCGGTAGCCCCGACGATTATGCGCAATGGCACGATGCCGGCCTCACCGGCTGGGATTACGCATCGCTTCTCCCCTATTTTCGGCGCATCGAGAGTCATTGGCGCGGCGCGGACGCCTATCATGGATCGGGCGGGGAAGTACCTGTGACGCCGCTGCGCCACCATAGCCAGCTCACGCCTTACGTGCTGGCGGCGGCCCGTGGAATGGGTCTCCCGCTGACCAACGACCTGCTCGGCCCGCAGCCGGACGGAATCGGCATGTCGGATCTCAATGTCGATCCCCGTGGCCGGCGCAGCAGCGCCGCCGATGCCTTTCTCACTCCGATCCAGTCCCGCCGGGCCTTGACCGTGGAAACGCAGGCACAAGTTTTGCAGCTCGTTGTCGAAGCGGGGCGTGCGGTCGGCGTCGTCTATATGCAAGGGGGCGAGCGCCGTCTCGCCCGCGCCCGGCGGGAAATCATTCTGTCAGGTGGCGCGATTGCATCGCCTCAAATTCTCCTCCTTTCCGGTATCGGGCCAGCCGACGAACTTATGAAGCTCGGGATCACGCCGGTACAGGATCTGCCCGCTGTCGGCCGCAATCTCAACGATCAGCCGGGCGCCAGTTTCGAGGTGCGTTGCAAACTGCCTCTCACCTCCACCCGCGATCTGCGCATCGATCGATTCGCCGGGTCGATGCTGCAATGGTTTTTGGGTTTCGGAGGCGTCGGCGCTGGGCCCCCGATGGTTGCGGTGGGCTCACTGCGAACGGTGGAAGGCAGCCGCTCACCCGATTTACGAGTGACGGTTACCGCCGCGACCATGCAGTCGAAAATCTGGTGGCCCGGCTTCGGCCCTCGCCCCGAGCACCGTTTCCAGGTCAGCTTTGCCGTTGCGCATCCGGTGAGCCGCGGGAGCATCACGCTCGCATCCGCCACTCCGCTGGCGCTCCCGCACATCACCTACAATCTGCTAAGCGAGAATGCCGATATCGCCCATTTGCGACGGGGCTATCGCCTGATGCGTGAGCTTGTGCGTCAGCCGGCAATGGCGAAGATAGCCGGCGATATCGTTCGCCCTGCCGTCGAACCCACTGACGATGCGGCGCTCGATGCCTATTTACGCTCGGTCGCGGGAACGACGTCGCACCCGATGGGATCGTGCAAGATGGGGGTGGGTGATGACGCGGTCGTCGATGGCGAATGCCGCGTGCGTGGTATCGCGGGCCTGCGCGTGATCGACGCGTCGGTGTTCCCGACACAGATTGCCGGCAATCCCCATGCCGCCGCGATGATGCTCGGCGATCGGGTTTCCGACATGATCCTCGGGCGCCCGGCACTGTCGGCAGCGGATCTAGGATGATTGTGATGGCTGACCTTGGGAGAGTGGGATGAGTTACGTTCGCAACGCATGGTATGTTGCCGGCTGGACACGCGATCTAGAAGCGGAAGCGCCGGCCGCGATCCATATTCTGGGCGAGCCGATCGTCCTGTGGCGCGGGACGGATGGCATCGTCACCGCGCTTGAAGATCGGTGCGTTCATCGGCTTGCCCCGCTGTCGCTGGGGCGGTGCGAAGGCGACAAGCTGCGCTGCATGTATCACGGCCTGCTGTTTGATCGCAGCGGTACGGTCGTCGAGATCCCGGGGCAGGATATCGTTCCTGGGCAGGCGCGGGTGAAATCCTATCCGGTGATCGAACGCCATAGCTGGATCTGGGTATGGATGGGGGATGCGGCAGCGGCGGACGAAGCGCTGATCCCTCCGGCCGTTGGCCTCGATCATCCTGATTATATTCTGGGGCACGGCAATATCGACTATGCTGCAGAGGCACGGCTGATCAACGATAACCTTCTCGATTTCAGCCATTTGAGCTACGTTCACGCCAAGAGCTTCGGATCGCCCGAAAGCTGGGCGCGCGAACGCCCGAAGATCACGCCGCTGAACCGTGGTGTGCGCGTCGAGCGTTGGCTGTCCGGGGAATCGACCATACCTGGACAGTCGTTCGGCGAACCGATCGAACGCTACGCCCGTTACGATTTCCTGATCCCCGGTGTGCTGCTGATGACGGGTGGCTGCTATCCACTTGGCACGTCCGAGGCGCTTGGAGGTGCCGCGCCCAACCTCGACGAGGCCGAGAACGGTGTCACTTTCACCAGCCAGGCCGTCACACCCATGACGGAGAAAACCGCGCGCTACTTCTTCTCGTGGGGACCGCACCGCAACCATGGCGATGAGGCATTGCGCGACACGTTGATGGGCATTGCCGCTATGGCTTTCGATGAGGACAGGGTGATGATCGAAGCACAACAGCGCGTGATTAATAGTACGTCAGAGCCGCGGATCATGCCGACCACGGCAGATCGTGGGATCACCCTCTTCAACCGCCTGGTAGAGAAGCTGGCCCGCAGCGAACAGACGCCGCTTCGCGTGGCATCCTAAGGGCGATTTCCGAAATCCAGAGCGGTTCTCTGGCGCAGAACGGCTCTGGATCCGCGTTACGCCTCCGCGAAATGGTAGGGCACCAGATTGCGGCCGAGGGAGGGATCGCGCGGCCGCGCAGGTGCGTCGGGCGGGATCTCGGTACTTTCGGGCGTACCCGCGAACATGATCTCTTCAATGCCCGTAACCTTCGCGTAGAAGGTCGGGGACCAGTACATATGTTCGATCTTCCACGTCCCATCGACGCGAACGAAGCTGTTTTCGTAGACGCCTTCTGCCCATATCATCGCGGAGCCTTCGCCCGGCGATCCCTGGATCATCGCGCGCGAGCGCGCTCGGGCGTGGCGGCCGTCGGGATCAACGGTGATCACCATCTGCAATTGGAGGTGATTGTAGATCTCGTTTTTTATCAGGAATGAACGATTCTGTCCGATAACTTCGCGGAAGAACCGGCCCACCTGGGCCTTCCCGCTATATTTGCCGCGAGAGCCTATCTCGACAGAACAATCCTCGTCCGCAAACAGATCAATCAGCCGATCCCAATCGCGATAATCGTCATAATAACCGTACATATATTGTATCCGTCGGATTTCAGCTTCGTCACGGAGCTGCGCGACGTCGCGCTTCAGCGCCGTGATTTCGGCCATCAGCAACCGGGCGTCGTTTTCGTCCATTCCTTCCTCCTCAGGGCTTCGGCTGGCGCAAGGCCCCCGGCAGCAGGATCACCCCGCCCGCACAAATCAACATCGGTATCGTAAGGATACCGAGAATGAACTCGCTCGCCCAATCGGCATCCATCAAAGCGGCGATCACCAGCGGCCCGACGATCGCGCCGGTGCGGCTGACACCGTTATACCAACCGACCCCCGTCGAGCAGAGTTCGGGGGGATAGTAGAAGGCGGCGGCGATCGAACTGAGCGCCATTTGCCCGCCAAAGATTCCGATGCCCGCAAGCGAGAGCAGCACCAGCCAGACGGCCACGCTTTCAAAGCCGACGACGAAGAGGCACAGAACGAGCGATGCGCAGCAATAGGCGCACAGGAGGGAGACCGTCGCGTGACCGCGATCGGCCAGCCACGCGATTGTGATGCCGCCGATGATTCCACCGAGCGCGAGCAGGCCGGTCGTGCGCTGCGCCGTGCCGTGCTCCCAACCGGCTGATTGCAGCAGCGTCGGCAGCCAGCCGATAAGCGAGTAAGCGGTAAACAGATTGAACCAGAAGATGACCCACAAAAGGAGTGTCCGGCGGCGATAGTAAGGGCTGAGCAGCGCGCCTACCGAAGCGCGGCCGGTATAAGCAGGCGCTGCCACCACCGGTATCGCCTCTGCCTGGCTCGGCGCGATCAGCCTGAGTTGACGTTGCGCTTCGGCAGGCTTTCGGCCGTGAAGCACGAGCAGGCGCAGGGATTCCGGGTAGCCCAGCCAGAGCGCAACGGCCGCCACCAGCGGCATGATCGCGCCAAGCCCGAAAATGCCGCGCCATCCCCAATATTCTTCGAGGATCGGCGCGAGGATACCGGCCGCAAACGAACCGAGCGCCATGCACGCGATCATCAGCGTCACCAGCGCCGCGCGGCGACGTGCGGGAACATATTCTGCGGTCATCGCCACCGCGATCGGCACGGCGCCGCCAATTCCAAGGCCGGTCAACAGACGCCAGAACACCAACACACCGGGCCCTGAAGCGAGCATCGCCCCGAACGTCGAAATGGCGATGATGAGCATCATGGCGATGAGCATCGGCCTGCGGCCCGCCCGGTCAGCCAACGGCCCGAACACCATCGCACCGAGTGCGACCCCCACGAGCGAAACTGAAAGTGCCGGTGCGAAGGCGGTGGGGGCGATCCCAAAGTCGGCTGCCATGCCGGGGATGGCGAGGCCGAGTGCCTGAAGATCATAGCCGTCGAAGAAAGTTGCCAGCGAGCCCAAAAAGACAATCCGCGTTTGAAATGCCGACATCGGTGATTCGTCGATCAGCCGTTCGATATCGCATTGCGGCGTTTCCGCTATTTCGAGACCGACTGGCGCGTACGTGCTATCCTGCATGAGATCAGGCGTGACCGGCCGGATGTGCGAGGCTTCCACGGTGGGATGCGCGAAACGCGCTGGGGGATCGACTGAACTGGTCTCGAAACGCGCGGCTGAAGTGCGCGCAATTATTGAAACCCCATCCGAATGCGATCTCCGTTACGCTCTTGTGCGAGGATTGCGGGCTGACAAGCTCTGCGGCGCAGCGGTCCAATCTGTTCTGGCGAATCCATCGGCTAACGCTCGTGCCATAGGATTCAAAAAGACGATGGAGCGACCGTTCCGAAATGCCGCACGCCTGCGCGATCTCATAGGGTGTCAGATCCTGATCGAGATGGCCGAGGATATGCCCCTGAACGGCGCGCAACGCCTGCGGCAATTCGGTCTCGCGCGGCGAATGGGTCTCGCTCTCCGCCATTCCGCCCGCGCCCACGAGATTGACCACGGCCCTGCCGATCGCCGTCAAGCCCTCAGCGGTGATGTGGATCTCATTGAACGCCGCGCTGATGAGTGGCGCGATGAGCGTGGCCGGCGTCTTGGGAAGGCTGGTTGCGAGCTTCGCCGTCCAGTCGCACGGCGGATCGACCATCCATTGGGGGAGGTGGAGCGAGAGTTGAACGCTTCGGCCATCGAACGAGAAGCAACTCGGCTGCATCATATCGATGATCGTGAGATCGCCTGGTTGCAGATCGGCGGCCCTGTTGAGCTGCTCCATTCGGCTCGCGCCCGATATTTGCAGTATGAGAAGAAATTTCGGGATCGGCCTGATCTCGATTTCGCGCGCGCGACGCTGGGCGGTGCCAGATGTCTGCATAACCCGCGAGCAGTGGAGCGGACCTATCTGGCGGACCTCGATGCTTGCGTCGAACGCTTCGGGCTTATGCTCCATGGTGAAGGCACCGCAATGGCCGGCGACGCTCGCCTGCCATGCCTGCCGCCGATCGGGACGTTCAACATTTCTGGTTGAAAAATACATATCCCCTCCCCCTCTTGCCGCCCCGTCGTTGCTTGCTCGCGGATGCGGTTACCATCGATAACCTTGGATATCATAGCTTGCCAGATAGAAGCAACCGTGTCTCGCGAAGGGGATAGAATCAACCAGCGCTTCACGACCATTAGGCCTTTGGCGACGCTGGCTCAGCCTTTGCACTAAATTTGATTTTAGTGGGGGCTGCTGTCGCTTCAAGTCAACTCCTGGCAGTAGCGGCAAAGCGAAAAGTGCAAAGCGCTGCATAACGGGCCCGACAAGGGTTGAGAGCGCGGTATTTTGGCCTGATTGGCGGATTAATTGGGGAGGGGTTGTGATGAGGAAGCGCGATTTCGAGACGTCGAGCTGGTTGGCGGTT
>Ga0180221_1000974_pt1 | contig 21282 bp, 22 predicted proteins | sample eDN5th37CKraftMG_FD_151339 | JGI IMG/M metagenome (GOLD analysis project Ga0180221, IMG submission 151339) | Enriched Miracle-Growth compost microbial communities from Emeryville, California, USA - eDNA 5th pass 37_C Kraft MG (version 2) (version 2) ...
TGCACGGCCATGGTGATCACGAGCCCCAGGAGCGCCATGAACACGACCGACAGCGTCCGCACGGGCACCCCGCGCGCCTCGGCGACCTCGGAGTCGACCGACGCGAACAGCAGCGGCCGGTAGATCAGCCCGACCGCCGCGGCGAGCGCGACGAGCATGACCGCGAACACGACGAGCTGCTCGTTGGTGATGGCGAGCAGGTTGCCGAACAGGACGTTCGTCATGGTGGACGACGACTTGGTCGCGAGCGAGTTGAAGTAGAGGCCGAGCCCGGTCGCGAGGGCGAGGACGGTGCCCGTCGCGACCTCCCGGTCGGCGGCCTTCTTGCCGAGCGCGCCGATCACGAGCGCGCCGCCGACGGCGAAGATCCCGAGCCCGAGGCTCACGGGGATCCCGATGAGGACGGCGCCCGTCGCGCCGGGCAGGCCGATGTGCGCGAGGGCGTGCGCGGCGAACGCGGTGTTCCGGACGATCACGAAGTAGCCGATGAGGCCCGCGGCGAGCGCGACGATCGTGCCGCCGAGCAGCGCGTTGCGCATGAAGTCCGAGGTGAGGATCTCCCACCAGTTGTCCTGGTAGGTCACGAGGTCGACGGTCCGCACGATCACACGCTCCTCATGAACAGCTCGCCCTGCGGGGTGCGCACGACCTCGATGCGCGTCCCGTACAGGTGGCTCAGCAGGTCCTCGTCGACGACGCCCGACAGGGGCGCGTGGTGCGCGTGCCCGTCGAGCAGGTACACGGCGCCGTCGAGCACCGAGAGCAGGGGGTTGAGGTCGTGCGCGACGACCAGGATCGTGACGCCGAGGTCGCGGTTGAGCCGGCCCAGCAGGTCGACGATCTCGCGCTGGTTGCGCAGGTCGAGCGCCGCGAGGGGCTCGTCGAGCACGACGAGCCGCGGCCGCGACACGATCGCCTGCGCGATGGCGACGCGCTGGCGCTGACCGCCCGAGAGCTGGGAGACGCGCCGGTTCGCGAACCCGGTGGCGTCGACGGCGGCGAGGGCCTCGTCGACGCGGTCGCGCTGCTCGCGCGTGGTCCGGGAGAACGCCCAGCGGTTGCCGGTCAGCCCGAGCAGGACGGCGTCGCGCGCCCGGATCGCGTCGCCCGCGGTGGACGTGTAGTCCTGCGGGACGTAGCCGATGTCGCCGCGGCCGGAGGTGCCGCCGTCGCCCGGGGCGTGGCCGAGCACCTCGACCCGGCCCGACGACGTCGGCACGAGACCGAGGACGACCTTGAGCATCGTCGTCTTGCCGGAGCCGTTCGACCCGATGATCGCGGTCACGGAGCCGGCGGGGATCTCGAACGTGCCCTCCGACCAGACGAGCCGGCCGCCGCGCACGACGCTCACGTCGTCGAAGACGAGCGCGGGCGGCGCGGGGGAGTCGTCCGGGGCGGTCGCTGCGGGCGCGGGCGCCGGGGCGGCCTCAGGCGTCGACACCGAGGGCCTTCGCGAGCGCGGTGAGCTGGGACACCTGCCAATCCTCGAACGACGTCGCGCCGGGCGCCACCGTCTCGGTGACGTCGACGATCGGCACGCCGGCCTTCTCGGCGGCCTGGTGGACCTGCTCGGGGATCGACCCCTCGGTCTGGGTGTTGTAGATGAGGACGTCGATCCGGTGCGCCGCGAGCGCGTCCTGGAACGCCTTGAGGTCGGCGGGCGACGGGTCCGACTCGTTCGCTGCGGCACGCGCGAACCCGGCGGGCGTCTTGTCGACGAGCCCCACGGCCTGCGCCATGTAGTCGAAGACGCCCTCCGTCGCGCCGTACGTCGTGCCGGCGGCCTCGGCCTTGAGCTTTCCGACGAGGTCCGTGTACGGCTTCAGGGTCGCGGTGAGCGCGGTGCGCCGCTGCGCGAAGTAGCTCTTCGCGTCGGGCGCGAGGTCCTGGAGCTCCTGCGTGACGGCGTCGGACACCTGGGTCACGTCGTCGGGCGAGTACCACAGGTGCGGGTTGGCGCCGTCCGTCGCGCCCACGACCTTGCTCGCGTCGAGCAGGCTCGCGTCCTTCGCGGCGGTGGCCGCGAGCTTGGGGGCCCAGGGGTCGTAGTCGGCGCCGTTCACGACGACGAGGTCCGCCGCGACGAACTTCCCGGCGTCCGCGGGGGTGGGCTCGTAGTCGTGGGGGTCCACGGACGAGCTGGCGATGAGCGTGGTCACGTGCGCGCAGTCGCCGCCGAGCTGGCTCACGAGGTCGCCCCACTGGTCGACGCTGACGACGACGTCGAGGGGCTTCGTCGGGCAGTCGCCGGCGTCGTCCGCGGCGTCGGTGCCCCCGGAGGACGAGCAGGCGGTGAGCGCGAGGAGGGCGGCCGCGGCGAGCGCGGTGGTCCCGCCGAGGAGGCGTCGGCGGCGTCGGGCGGGGGAGGCGGGGCGGCTCATGGAGATAACCATAATGAGAATCCTTCTCGGGAAGCAAACCCGCGTGACGGACGTCCCGGCCTGTCGAGTGCGCATCCACCCCTGGTATTCCCTAGAGTTGGGCCGACGTCCGGCGGTCCCGGACGGGCCGCCCGAGCCGGCACGAAGGCCGCCGGCCCTGGTCCACACGATGAAGGGAATGGCATGTCGCTGAACAAGTCCGAGCTCGTCTCGGCCATCGCGGAGAAGTCCGGCCTCACCAAGGCCGACGCCGAGAACGCGCTGAACGCGTTCCAGGAGGTGCTGATCGAGTCGCTGGGCAAGGGCGAGGCCGTCAAGCTCACGGGCCTGCTCTCCGTCGAGCGCGTCGAGCGTGCCGCTCGCACGGGCCGCAACCCGCGCACCGGCGAGGAGATCGCCATCCCCGCCGGCTACGGCGTGAAGCTCTCGGCCGGCAGCCTGCTCAAGAAGGCCGTCTCCGCCTGAGGCCCGACACGAGGGGCCGCACGTTCGCGTGCGGCCCCTCGTGCGTACCCGGGGGCGCGCGGACCCGTCGCTAGACTGACCACCGGTGATGGATCCCGCCGAGGCGCACGCGCCTGAACCGCCGTTCCGGCTGATGGTTCCTGTCTGCACGCTTCCCCGCGGATAGGAGAGCCATGCCCGACGGTCGTCGCGCCCACCATCTCGATCCCGTGCTGCTGCTCGTGGTCGCCGTCGGCGGCGGCCTCGGGACGTGCGCGCGCTACGCGCTGTCCCAGGCGCTCCTGCCCGAGCACGGGCTTCCCGTCGGCACGCTCACCGCCAACGTCGTCGGTGCGTTCCTGCTCGGCGTGCTGCTCGAGCTGCTCGTCCGCGCGGGACGCGAGACGCGCGGCCGACGGGTGCTCCGCCTGGGACTCGGCACCGGCTTTATGGGCGGCTTCACGACCTTCTCGAGCCTCGCGCTCGAGGTCGAACGACTCCTGCAGGACGGCCGCGTCGGGCTCGGGCTCGCCTACGGGCTGGGCAGCGTCGTCGTCGGGTTCGCCGCCTGCCTCCTGGGCGTCCTGCTCTCCGCGCGCCACCACCGGCGGCTCGCCGTGCTGCTGCCCCGCGACCCCGACGCGCCGGAGCTCGGGCTGTGAACGGCACCCTCGCGTGGGCGCTCGTGTGCGTGCTGGGCGGTGCGGGGGCCGTGGCGCGGTTCGTCGTCGACGGTGCCATCAAGGGCCGCTGGACCCACGCCTTCCCCGTCGCGACCTTCCTCGTCAACGTGACCGGGTCGTTCGTGATCGGCGTCCTCGCGGGTGCGCTCGCGTACGGCCCGCTCACGGCGGACGGCTACCTCCTGCTGGCCACCGGCTTCTGCGGCGGGTACACCACCTTCTCGACGGCGATGGTCGAGACCGTGCGCCTCGTCCAGGCCGGCGACGTGCGGCGGGCCGTCGGGAGCGGGCTCGGGACCCTGGTCGTGTGCGTCGGCGTCGCCGCCCTGGGCGTGGGGCTCGCAGCGCTCGTCTGGTAGCCCCTGCCCTGCCGGTCCCGGGGCGTCAGGCGGGGGAGCGGAGGCGCTGGGTCACGAAGAGGGCCGCGCGGTCGAGCGCGTCGTCCGCCTCGTCGAGCGTCCCGGCGTACGCCTGGAAGACGTGCGGCACGTCGGCCGTGACGTCGAGGACGACGTCCACCCCCGCGTCCCGTGCGCGGTCGGCCAGCCGGACGGCGTCGTCGAGCAGGAGCTCGTTGGTGCCGACCTGGAGCAGGATGGGCGGGAAGCCCGTGAGGTCGGCGAGGACCGCGGGCGCCGCGAGCGGCTGCGCCGCGTCCTGGTCGCCGAGGTAGACGGCCCCCATCCGCTCCATGTCGGCGCGCGTGAAGAAGGGGTCGAGGCCCTCCTTCGTCGTCATCGAGGCGCCGGAGCGCGTGTGGTCGAGCGCGGGCGAGAACGCGACGATCCCGGCCGGGACGGGGAGCCCGGCGTCCCGCGCGGCCAGGGTCGTGGTGACCGCGAGGTTGCCGCCCGCGGAGTCGCCCGCGAGCACGACGGACCCGGGATCTGCGCCGTCGTCGAGCAGCGCGCGGTAGGCGGCGACGCCGTCCTCGATCGCGGCCGGGAACGGGTGCTCGGGCGCGAGGCGGTAGTCCAGCGAGATCGCCCGGACGCCCGTCCGCCGCACGAGCTGCGCCGTCAGGGGCATCGCGGTGTCGGGGGAGCCCAGCGAGAACGACCCGCCGTGGAAGTAGAGGATCGTCCCGGGCGCGGGGGCGCCCTCCGGCTCGACGACGACGGCCGGGCGGCCCGCGAGCGTCGCGGGCCCGCGGCGGACGTCGGTGGGCACGGCGAACGAGCCCATGAGGGCGGCGAAGCCGGCCCGCATCGCCTCGATCGGAGCGGGGCCGTCCGGGTGCGGGGCCTGCTGGAGGGTCTCGTCGAGCGTCCGTCGTTGCTGCCTGCTCATGGTGTCTCCTGACAGTCGTGGATGCCACGGAAGTAGATGCCGCGGCATGTAAATGTAGACTCTATGCCGTGGCATCGATCCCGGCAAACGGCTCCCGGCTGGCGTTCTTCGACGACCTCGTGCGCTGCGAGACGCGCCTCTACAACGCGGTCGGCGAACGGCTGCGCGCGGAGCACGGCCTCACGACGGCGCAGTACGAGCTCCTGCACCGCCTGGCCGACCGGCCCGCGTCGCGGGTCGCGGACCTCGCGACGTACTTCGCGGCCGGCGTCGGCGCGGTCAGCAAGATGGTGGACCGCTCCGAGGCGCGGGGGTGGGTGCGGCGGGTGCCGAACCCCGACGACCGGCGCTCGTCGCTGATCGAGCTCACCGCGAGCGGCACGGCGCTCGTCACCGAGGCGCGGCGCACGTTCGACGCGCGCCTGAGCGAGCTGCTCGAGGGGGCCCTCGCGCCCGACGACGTCGCCGCGGTGGCGTCCGCGCTCGCCCGGCTGCGGGGCTCGCTCGAGGAGTCGCGGGTGGGGTTGCCGGTCGGCTGACCACGGGCTCCCGCGCCCCCGCGCGTCAGGAGGTGGCGGTCGGGTCCGCCGGCATGTCAGCACCGAGGAGCGCGGCGAGGAGGTCGCCGAGCCGGTCGCGCTCGGCGTCGTCGAGGGCGCCGAACGACTCGCCCAGCACCGCGTCGACCTCGTGCTGCGCCTCCGTGCGCACCCTCTCGCCCGTCGCGGTGATCCGGTGCCGCACGGCGCGGCCCGGGCCGTCGGCCCGCTCGACGAGGCCGCGCGCCACCATGCGCGCGGCGAGCGTCCCCATCGACTGGTCGGTCTGGAACGTGAGGACGGCGAGCTCGTGCAGCGACGCGTCGGGGTGGAGGTGCAGGTGGCGCAGGGCGTCCCACTGGGCGACCGACAGGCCGAGCGGGGCGAGCCGCGCCTCGAGCGCGCGATGGTGGCGCACCTGGAGGCGCTTGATCGCGAGCCCGAGCCGGCCGGCGCTGTACGGGGCGTCGTCTGCCATGCGGAGAGCGTATCAGGTTGTTGATATAAGGATGCTGATATAGCGTCGAGGCATGCTCCTCGACGCCGTCCCCCTGACCCTGTCCGACCTCGGCACCGGCGCGCCCGTGCTGCTGCTCCACGGCGGAGGCGGCCCGGCGTCGGTCGCGCCGTTCGCCCCGCTCCTGGCCTCGCGGCTCGGCGCCCGCGTCCTCGTGCCGACCCACCCCGGCTTCGCCGGCACCGCCCGCCCCGACGGGCTCAGCACGATCACGCAGCTCGCCGCGCTCTACGCGCGGCTCCTCGACGAGCTCGACCTCGACGACGTCACCGTCGTCGGGAACTCGATCGGCGGCTGGATCGCGCAGGAGCTCGCGCTGCTCGGCTCGCCGCGCGTCGGACGGGTCGTGCTCGTCGACTCCGTGGGCGTCGAGGTCGAGGGCCACCCCGTGGCCGACTTCTTCGCGCTCACTTTTCCCGAGCTCGCGCAGCTCAGCTACCACGACCCCTCGCGGTTCGTCATCGACCCCGACGCGCTCGGTCCCGAGGCGCGCGCCGTCCTCGCCGCCAACCGCGCCGCGCTCGCCGTCTACGCAGGCGCCGGCATGACCGACCCGACGCTGCTCGCCCGGCTGCGCGACGTGAGCGTGCCGACCCTCGTCGTCTGGGGCGAGGACGACCGCATCGGCGACCCCGCCTACGGCCGCGCGCTCGCCGCCGCGATCCCCGGCGCCGAGCTCCGCGTCCTGCCGTGCACGGGCCACCTCCCGCAGCTGGAGACGCCCGACGTGCTGGCGGACGTCGTCGCCGAGCACGTCGCCAGCCACCCCGCCCCGCCGCGAGGTAGCGCTCTTCGCTCGAGGTAGCGCGGACTCCGCGCTACCTCGAGCGAAGAGCGCTACCTCGGCGGAGGCGACCGGCGCCGGCAGGGCGGCGTGCGTTCCGGGCGGCCTACAGGCCTACAGGTCGCCCTGGCGCTGCAGGTAGCGCATGACGCCCCAGCCGATGGGGATGCGCGCCCAGTACGTCGCGACGCGGAACAGCACGACGACGGACGTCGCGATGGGCGCCGACACGCCCGCCGTCGTGAGGCCGAGGATCAGGGCCGCCTCGATCGCGCCGATGCCGCCCGGCGTCGGGACCGCGGACCCGGCGGCGTTGCCCACGAGGTAGATGACGGCGACGTCGACGAGGTTGAGGCTCTGCCCGAACGCGGCCAGCGCGGCGTCGAAGGCGAGCACGTAGCCCATGGACAGGAGCACGTTCCCGCCGACGCCGAGCGCGAGCCGCCAGGGCTGGCTGAGCATCTGGGACAGCCGGGGCCAGACCTGCTGGAGCGTCGGGCCGACGCGCTTGACGATCCACCGCCGCACCGCGGGCACGAGCAGCGTCGACGCGGCCAGCGCGGCCAGGCCACCGATGGTGATCATGATCGTCGTCGACGGGAGCGAGACGAGCGCGCCGCCGTCGCCCGACGCGAGCGACAGGACGAGCAGGATCCCGACGGTCACGGCGAACTGCGTGAGCTGCACGAGCGCGACGGTCGCGAGCGCGAGCGACGTGGTGACACCGCGCCGGGTGAGGAGCCGCAGGTTGAGCGCGGCCGGGCCGATCCCGGCGGGTGCCGCGAGCGCGACGAACGAGCCGGCGATCTGCGTGAGGAACGTCCGGACCCACGGGATCTTGACGGGCGAGAACGCGATGAGCGTGAGCGCCGCGCCGATCCACGTGAGGATGCCCAGCGCGAAGGTCGCGACCGCCCACCACGGGTTCGCGTCGGCGAGCGCCGAGGTGATCTCGTCCGCGTTGATCGTCGTGATGATCACGGCGACGGCGACGACGGTCAGCGTGAGCGTGATGATCGTCCGGACCGAGAACCGCGTGAGGTTCTCGGGCTCGAGGTCGGCCTCGGGCATCCGGTCGACGATCTCGGCGCGGAGCTGCTTGAGAATCGTCTTGTCGGAGCGGACCTCCTCGCGCGTCGGCGCGGGGAGCGCGATCGACTGGAGGATCGGACCGACGGACTCGAGGTCCTCAGGGCTCAGCGCGCGGGCGGCCGACTCGACGGCGCGCTGCGCGCCGACGGCGAGCGCGAGGAGCGCGAGCATCTGGGCGAGGTCGAGGCGTCGGGCGAGCTCGGGCGACGCGACCTCGCCGGACTCCCAGCCCGTGAGCCAGACGCGGGGCGCCCGGCCGTCCTCGGTGCCCACGAGGACGACGTCCGAGGTGAGCGCGCGGTGCGTGAGCCCGGCGTCGTGGGCCTTGTGGAGCTGCAGCCAGGCGTCGGCGAGGACGTCGTCGTCGAGCAGGTCGTGGTCGACGTCGCGCAGCGAGACGATCCCGTCGACGTGCTCCTGGACCAGCAGCATCGAGTCGACCGACTCGGCGATGCCGAGCAGCCGCGGGGTCCGGACCCCCGCCGACGCCGCGGCGTAGCTGAGCAGCGCGGAGCGTTCGGCCGCGGCGCGCAGCGAGATCGCCGTGCGGGCCTCGAGGCCCCGCAGGCGCAGCGAGCGCCACAGGCGCGTGAGGAAGCCGACGACCTGCCGGTCGCCGTCGAGCACGACGACGTCCCGCCGGACGCCGTCGGACGTGAAGAGCGCGTAGACGCGGTTGTCGCCCGCCCGGGTCAGCGCGACCGCCGCGGGGTCCCACGTCGCGACGATCGCCTCGGCGGGGTGCCGGACGGTCTGCGCGACGGACGGGTGCTCGCCCGTGCGCAGGTCGGCGACGTCGACCTCGCCGGTGACGTGCCCGTCGGCGACGCTGGTGACCTGCTGGCGACGCAGCACGCCCTGCGGGTCGGCGACGTCGCGCACGCGCACGAGGTAGGTGGGGGAGAAGCCGGCCCGCCGGACGCCGTCGACGAGGTCGGGACCGTAGGCGCGCTCGCTCCGGACGCCCGACAGGTAGCGCACGCCCTGGCCGGCCATCCGGCCGAGCAGCAGGACGATCACGGCGCCAGGCAGCGTGATCTGCGCGGTCACGAAGACGACGGCCAGCGCCACCCAGAGCAGGTTCCACGACCACTTGACGGTGCGGCGCCGCGAGCGAGGACCGGCGACGGTGAGGAGCCCGGCGATGCCTGCCACGTACCCCGGGAGGACCACGCCGTAGACGTTCCCGGACCACACGCTGAGCCCCGAGATCATCTCGTCGGAGCCCCAGGCGCGGATCGCGGCGTCCGCGGCGACCGACAGGAGCAGACCGGCGACGCCCGCGGCCAGCGACTCGAGCATCTGCCGGCCCAGCCGGCGGAACGCGAGCTCGGTGAGGACGGCGAGCGGCACGAAGACCGTGACGAGCCCCTCGAGCACGGCGACGGGCACCACGAGGATCCGCGCGAGCAGGCTCGAGAAGCCGTGGATGTCCTGCGCCACGCCCTCCGTCGTGCCGTGCGCGTACACCGCGAGCAGCAGCACGACGACGATCCCCACCGCCGACAGGACCACGCCGACCGCGTCGCTCGGGTGGCGCACGCGCATGGCGGGCGTGTCGACGACGCGCACCACCTCGTCGTCGCGCGCGGGGCCGGGCATGAGCCCGAGTCTAGGTGGCGGGTGTGTTCTGGCCCGGGACCAGGCGGGCCGTGTCTCGACGACGTCACCCGGTCGTCGGGGCGTCGCCCTGACGTCGTCGGGCGAGCGGACCGGGCCGTCGGTAGCGTGGCGACCATGACGGCGACGACGTCCCCGGGGGCCGCGAGCGGCGGCAGCGCCCCGGCCGAGCAGACCCCGCTCGAGTTCCGGCGCGTGTGGCTCGTCGCGATCGTGCGCGGCGTCCTGCTGCTCGTCCTCGGGCTGCTGCTCCTCATCGACCCCGTGCGCACCGACCTGTCGACGATGCGCTGGGTGCTCGGCGCGTTCATGGTCGCGGACGGCCTCGTCGCCGCGCTGGCCGCCCTGTGGCACCGCAACCAGGCGAGCTGGCAGGTGTGGCTGACGCAGTCGGCGGTCGACGTGATCCTGGGCGTCGTCGTGCTGGCGTGGCCCGGCCTCACGCCCAAGGCGCTCTACTACGTGCTCGCCGCGTGGGTCATCGCGCTGGGCGTGACGCTCCTCGTCACCTCGAGCGTGCTCGCCCGGTCCCGCGACATCGAGTGGTCGTGGACGCTGACGGCGGGCGTCGTCGCGTTCCTGTTCGGCGTCCTGCTCGTGCTGCGGACGGGCGGCGACGAGACCGACCTCGCGACGACGTCGCTCGTGTTCGCGTTCTTCGCGTGGGTCGCGGGCGCGATCTACGTGGTCACGGGCTTCGCGACCCGTGCGCTCGCGATCGAGCTCCGGTCGCTGCGTGCGCAGCTCGCGGCGCAGGGAGGCCCGGCGGCGCCCGCGCGCCTCGTGCTCGGTGGCGTCGGCGAGGGTGCGCCGCGCCCGACGCCGCGGCCCGCGAAGCCCGCGCGTCCGGCCGAGCCGGAGCGCGCCGCCAAGCCCGGGCGTGCCTCGAGACCTGAGCACACCGCGAAGCCGGAGCACACCGCGACGCCGGACGCCGCGTCGTCGGGCACGAAGCCCGCCGCGACACTGGGCGGCGCGTCCGACCGGACCGAGCGGATCCGCCCGTCCACGCCGGCGGACCCTCCCACGCGCACCCTCCCCGCGGAGGACGACCCGGGCCCCGGGACGGGCGGCTCGCCGTCGTCGGGCCCGGAGCGCCCGGCCGGCTGACGCCCGACGCGCGGCCTACGTCGCGGGCGGTGCGGCGCAGCTCCCGTGCTCGGTGAGGACGGGCGGGAGGAGGCGCGTCTGGGGCGGGACGTCCTCGTCCTCGCGCTCGACGGCCATCGCGACCGCCGTCCGGCCGAGCTCGACGCTCGGCACGTCGATCACGGAGAGCGGGACCGCGAGGTGCTCCGCGAGGGCGCGGGGGCTGACGGCGAGCACCGACACGTCGGCGGGGACCGCGAGCCCACGACGCCGGAGCGCGTCGAGCACGCCCGGCATCGCGGCCTCGTTGTGCACGACGATCCCGGTGAGGCCGGGCACCTCGCGGAACGCGCGATCGACCGCGACCTCGGCGCCCGGGTACGACGCCTCGCACGGCACGACCGTGTGCCGCGCGCCCGTTCGCCCGGCCTCGGCACGGAAGCCGTCGATGATGCGCACGGCGTAGTTGGCGCTCCGTCGCACGGCCGACTCGGGCGCCCCGAGCAGCGCGACCGCCGTGTGGCCGTGCTCGACGAGGTGCCGGACCGCGAGCTGCCCGGCGGCCGTGAAGTCGAGGTCCACGCACGCGAGACCGTGCGTGTCGCTGGGGACCCCGACGAGGATCGCGGGCTGGCGGACCTGGGCGAGCAGGTCGAGCCGGGGGTCCTCCCGCTCGACGTCCATGAGGACGAGCGCGTCCACGCGCGATCCGGCGGCGAGCCGGTGCACGGCCTCGACGTCGTCCTCGGTGATCACGAGGACGTCGTCCCCGTGGCTGCGCGCGGCCGTGACGACGCCGGTCACGACCTCCATGACGGTCGCGGAGTTCGTCTCGAGCGCGCGCAGCGGGACGACGAGGCCGATCACGTGCGTCCGGTTGCTGGCGAGCGCCTGGGCTCCGGCGTGCGGGCTGAAGCCGAGCTGCGTGATCGCGTCGGCGACGCGCGTGCGGGTCGCCGCGGAGATCGGGCGCTTGCCGGACAGCGCGTAGCTGACGGTGGAGACGGAGACGCCCGCGAGCCGTGCGACGTCGGCGATCGTGGCCATAGGAGGGATCCTAGGCAGTGCCTGAGGAGCTCCCCGGTCGGTCGTCCGGCGCCTCGTCGGCGTGGAGCTGGGCGGCGAGCCCCGCGCGGTCGATCTGGATCCAGTACTCGGCGATCCTGCCGTCCTCGACCCGGTACACGCAGCTCGTCATCTGGACGACCGGCCGTCCGGTGGGCGCGGCACCGTCGACGGGCGCCAGGTGCCTGCCGACCTGGCGCCATCGCGCGTAGACCTTGTCGCCGTCCGCGAGGAGCTCCTCGATCGTGAGCTCGAAGTCGCCGTAGGCCTGGACCATCTCGCGGACGTGCTCGGCGTAGTCCTCGGGGCTGCGCCGCACCACCTCGTCGTCCTCGGAGTGCACCTGGTGGGCGAGCACCTCGGGGGCCATGAACTCGGACGCCCGGTCCGGTTCGTGCCCCGAGCGCACGGTCAGGAGGAAGCTCTCGACCACGCCCCGGGGCGAGCGGTCGTGCGTGCGCGGCACCCCTCAGTCCCGCTGGCCGATGAAGACGTGCGGGCGCGACTGCGTGACGTAGTCCGGCACCCACGACGCGACCGCGCGGACGCGCTGGTTCCAGCCCGACAGCAGCACGAGGTGCACGCCGAGCCACGCGAGGAACGCCGGGAACCCGCCCAGGAACACGCGCTGGCGGCCCAGTTCGGCGACGGCCGCGCCGCGCCCGATCATCGCCATGTACCCGCGGTCGACGTACCCGAACGGCTGCGGCGTGCCGCCGGCCCGGGTCGCGAGGATGTTCTTGGCCGCCCACTTGCCGGACTGCTTGGCGACCGAGCCGAGCTGCGGCAGGTGGTCGCCGCGCGCGTCGGTGATGTTCGCGGCGTCGCCCAGCACGTACACGCCTTCGAAGCCCTCGACCGTGAGGTCCGGGCGGACGTCGATGCGGCCCCCACGACCCTGCGGCAGGCCCGACTCGCCGAGCAGCGCGCCGGCCTTGAGGCCGCCGGCCCACACGACGAGGTCGGCGGGAAGCTTCTCGTCCCCGAGCGTCAGCCCGTCGGGCGTCACCCCGGTGACCGGCGAGCCGAGCGCGAGCGTGATGCCGCGCCGCTCGAGCTGGTCGGCCGTGTACCGCTGCGACCGCTCCGAGAACGGCATGAGCGGGTGCGGGAGCATGTCGACGAGCGCGACCGAGCTGCGGTCCGCGAGCTCCTTCGAGTACAGCTCGGGGATGACGTAGCGGATGTTCTCCGCGATCGCGCCGGCGGTCTCGACACCCGTCGGCCCGGCGCCCACGACCGCGACCCGCACGGGCTTGCCCTCGGAGTCGGCGCGGTCGAACAGGTCGACGAGCGCGTTCCCGAGCCGCCGCGCGTCGTGGGCGGAGTACAGCGGGTAGGTGAGCTCCTCCGCGCCCGGCGTGTTGAAGAAGTTCGGGACGGCGCCGCACGCGATCACGAGCGACGGGGCCTGGAACGTGTCGCCGTCGGCGGTCGTCACGGAGCGCTGGGCCGCGTCGATCTTGGTGACCTCGGTGCGGAGCACCCGCACGGCGGGGAGCCGGCGGAAGATCGAGCGCAGCGGGCGCGCGATCGCCGACTCGCCGACCTGCGCCGTCGCCAGCTGGTACAGGAGCGGCTGGAACTGCGTGTACCCGTTGGTGTCGAGCAGGAGCGTGCGCACCCCCGCCCGCCCGAGCTTCAGGGCGGCCGCGACCCCCGCGAAGCCGCCGCCGACCACGATGACGTCAGGTTCCATCTGCGCTGCTGCCATGACTCGACCGTACGACCACTGGCGCGCCCATGCTTCCCCGGGGCGGTTGGTGGTCACGTGATGCCGAGCGCGTCCTTCCAGCTCTGCGGCAGCAGCGCGTACCCGACGAACGACACGACGTCGAGGATCGTGTGCGCGACGACGAGCGGCATGACGCGCCGCCTGCCCCAGCGCGACGTGTAGAACCACGAGAACAGGACGCCCATCGCCATGTTCCCGAAGAACGGGCCCCAGCCCTGGTACAGGTGGTAGGAGCCGCGCAGCACCGAGCTCGCGGCGACGAACTTCACGCGGCCCCAGCCCAGGTCGGTCAGCCGCTCGTGCAGGTACCCGACGACGATGATCTCCTCGAGCAGCGCGTTCATGATCGCGCGGGCCACGAGGATCGGGACCGTCCACCAGTACGCGTTGAGCGCCGACGCCTGGATCTCGACGGTGATGCCGATCGCCCGGCCCAGCGCGTAGAAGCCCAGCCCCGGGATGCCGATCACCGCGGCCAGGCCCGCACCCCACGCGAGGTCTTTGCCCGGCCGGTGCAGGTCGAAGCCGATCGCGCGCGTCGCCGACCGGCCCCGGTTCGACAGCAGGTACAGCGCGAGCACGACCGGCACCAGCGTGAAGACGATGCTCAGCACCTGGTAGGTCAGGTCGAGGTAGGGGCGCGGGGACTGGCTCGTGTTGATGGCGGTCGACTGGCCCTTGAGCGGGCCCTGCGACAGCGCCGCGACCAGCGCCACGATCGCGTACACCGCGGACTGGCCCAGGCTGAGGCCCAGGAGGATCCAGATCTCCGCCACGATCCGCGGACGACGCAGCCACGGCGGGGTCGGTCCGGCGTCCGGCGCGGCGGACGACGCCGCAGGCGGGGGAGCGGGCGTCGTCGTCATGCTGCGGTTATAGCACCGCGACCTGCCCGCCGACGGTGACGCCCCCGTCCGCGGACGGGGAGCCGTCGTGGCCGGGTGCACGGGTCGTCCACACGATCGTCACCCCGTGTGTGCGACGTCACCGGGCAACGGCCCGAGCCCGTGCGTACCGTAGAACGGACGTCCTTCGAGGACCCGGAAACCTGACCACGCACCGACCCGAAACGCCTGTGACGCCTCGAACCCAGCCGCTGCCCTCATCCCCAGACCACGACGACGACGTCACCTCCACCCGGCCCCTGCCACCCTCGATCCCGCCCCGGCGGGCCACCGGCGCGCACCCGCAGGCCCGCACGGCCCGCGTGCCTTCCGTGCCGCCGTCGGACGTGCCCGCGCACGGCGCCGCCCGGCCGACCGCGGCGCGGCCGCCGCTGCCCGCACCCACGGCGCGGATCGACGGGAGCGTGGCGCACCCGGTGCACACCCCTGACGCCCACGCGGCCGACGGCGTCGCCGAGCGCATCGAGGACCGCGCCCCCAAGCCGTCGGTCGTCCAGGTGGTGGCGTCGGCGCTCGCCGCGATCTCGTCGACCCTGCTGCTGTCGTACCTCGGCGTCGCGGGGACGATCGTCGGCGCGGGCATCGCGTCCGTGCTCACGGTGCTCGGCAACTTCGTGTATCAGCGGTCGATGCTGCGCGCGCACCAGAAGGTCGCCACCGCGCTCCGCACCGGGGCACGCCTCGGGGCCGGGGCGTCGGCGTCCGAGGTGACGGCGGCCGGGGCTGCGCGCGAGCGCTCCGCCGACCCGGCGCCGGGTGCCTCCGGGAACGGCGACGGCACCGGCGGTTCCTCGGCCGCGTCCGGTCCCGAGGACCCGGAGGCGCAACGCCGTGTGCGACGCCGGCTCGTCGTGGCGGCGGTCGCGCTGTTCGCGGCGATCGTGGCCGTCGTGACGGTCGTCGAGCTCGTCGCGGGCAAGCCGCTGTCGAACCTGCTCCACGGGACCGAGGGCTCGGGCACGAGCATCTCCGACATCACCCGGCAGGGCAGCGGTGGGGGCAGCGACCCCGCGCCGTCGCCCACCTCGACCGAGACCGGCGGCACCACCGGTGACGGGTCGACCGACGGGACCACGTCGGACCCGGAGCCCACCACGACGCCCGGGTCCACGACCGACCCGACGACCGGTGGCGACCCGACCGGCTCGGGCTCGACCGGCTCCGGTACCGGGGACGGCACGACCGGTGGCTCGTCGGGCTCGAGCGGCTCCGACTCGTCGGGCTCGACGGGGACGGGCTCGCAGGACGGCACGTCGACCGGCGATCAGGGGTCCGAGGGCTCCACGGGCTCCGGCGGCACGTCCGGCGGCGCCGGGGCGACCGAGCCGACGACGCCGTCCGACACCCAGCCGACGACGTCGTCCGACGCCGTGCAGGGCTCCGTCCCGACCGGCTCGGCCGCGGGGGCGTCCGGGTCGGACGCGGCCGGCTCGTGAGGTTCGGCGGCGCCTGACCCCGTTGCCCCCCACGAAGGTCCGGCGTCGAGCAAGCGGCTGTTGACTGCTTGCTCGACGCCGGACCTTCGTGCTCGGCGGACCGCCCGCTCAGCCCGCGCGGCGCAGCCGCAGCGAGTTCCCGACGACGAGCACGGAGCTCGCCGCCATCGCCGCTCCCGCGATCATCGGGTTGAGCAGCCCGGCCGCGGCGAGGGGGATCGCCGCCACGTTGTACGCGAACGCCCAGAACAGGTTCTGCTTGATGACGCGCAGGGTGCGCCGCGACAGCCGGATGGCCGTGGCCGCGACCTGCAGGTCGCCGCGGACGAGCGTGATGTCGCTCGCCTCGATGGCGACGTCGGTGCCGGTGCCCATCGCGAGGCCGAGGTCGGCCTGCGCGAGCGCCGCGGCGTCGTTGACGCCGTCGCCGACCATCGCGACGACCCCGCCCTCGCCCTGCAGCCGCTCGACGACCGCGACCTTGTCCTCGGGGCGGACGTCGGCGATCACGTCGCTCTCGGCGATGCCGACGGCGGCCGCGGCCGCACGGGCCGACGGCGCGTTGTCCCCGGTGAGGAGGACCGGCCGCAACCCCAGCTCGCGCAGCTGCCCGACGGCGTCCGCGGAGGTCGGCTTGACCGTGTCGCGGAGGCGGATGACGCCGCTTGCGGCGCCGTCCCACGCGACCACGACGGCCGTCGCACCCGACTGCTGGGCGATGTCGACGGCGTTCGCGACGTCGGCGGTGACCTCCACGCCCTGCTCGGTGAGCCACGCGGCGCGGCCGACGAGCACGTGGCGCGCGCCGCCGTCGTCGGAGGCCGCGCGGGACACGAGGCTGACCGTGCCCTCGACGCCGCCCCCGGCGTGGTTGCGGAAGCCTGACACCTCGGGGAGCCCGGCGTCACCGGCCTCCTTCCGGGCGGCCGCCGCGACGGCCTGCGCGATCGGGTGCTCGCTGAGCGCCTCGACGGCGCCGGCGAGCAGGAGCGCGTCCTCCCGCGAGGTGGCGCTCTCGGTCCGAGAGGGCGCGGAGTCCGTGCTGCCCGAGGCGGAAGGCGCTGCCTCGGCGGGCGAGCCGCCCTCGGAGACCCGCGGCGCGTCCACACCCTCGACGCTCATGCGGCCCTCGGTGACGGTGCCCGTCTTGTCGAGGACGACCGTGTCGACGCGACGCGTGGACTCGAGGATCTCCGGGCCCTTGATGAGCGCGCCGAGCTGGGCGCCGCGGCCCGTGCCGACGAGCAGCGCCGTCGGGGTCGCGAGCCCCAGGGCGCAGGGGCAGGCGATGACCAAGACGGCCACCGCGGCGGTGAACGCCATCTCGACGCTCGACCCGCCGATCAGCCACGCGGCGAGCGTGCCGAGCGCGATCACGAGCACGACGGGAACGAAGACCGCGGAGATGCGGTCCGCGAGCCGCTGCACCGGAGCCTTGCCGGTCTGCGCCCGCGCGACGAGCCGCCCGATCTGGGCGAGCGTCGTCTCGTCGCCGACCCGCGTCGCGCGGACCAGCAGGACGCCGGACGTGTTGACGGTCGCGCCGGTCACGACGTCGCCGGGGCCGACGTCCACGGGGACGGGCTCGCCGGTCAGCAGCGACGTGTCGACGGCGCTGCGGCCCTCGACGACCTCGCCGTCGGTCGCGACCTTCTCGCCCGGGCGGACCCGGAACAGGTCGCCCTCGGCGAGCGCGGCGATCGGGACGCGCTCCTCGGACCGCGACCCGTCGGGGGCCGTGACGACCCGCGCGACGTCCTTCGCGCCGAGCTCCAGGAGCGAGCGGAGCGCGTCGCCGGAGCGGCGGCGCGACCGGTACTCGGCGTAGCGGCCCGCGAGGAGGAACGTCGTCACGACGACGGCCACCTCGAAGTACAGCTCGGGCGCCGCGCCGGGGTGGGCGGCCGACGGGACGAGCGTCGGTCGCATCTCCATGCCGATCTCGCCCGCGCCGCCGAACAGCAGCGCCCACAGCGACCAGACGGTCGCGGCGATCACGCCGAGCGCGACCAGCGTGTCCATGGTCGACGAGCCGTGCCGGCCCGCCCGCCACGCGGCGCGGTGGAACGGCCACGCGCCCCACGTCACGACGGGCAGCGCGAGCGCGGCGACGACCCACTGCCAGCCGTCGAACTGCAGCGCGGGGATCATCGACAGCGCCACGACCGGCACCGCGAGGACGGCGGACACCCGCAGCCGGCGGAGCAGGTCGCGCCCGCGGTCGGGCGTGGGCGCGGAGGTGTCCTCGCCCTCGACCATCACGTGGCCCGGGGCCATCGTGTGGCCGGAGAGCGCCATCTCCTCCTCGGTCATGCCGTGCATGTCGTGGGACATGCCCTCGTGCGCCATGCCCTCGTGGGACATGCCCTCGTGCGCCATGCCGTCGTGCGGAGCGCCGTGGTGCTGGTGGGCGGCGGCGTCGTGCCCGACGGCGGCGGGTGCGGCGCCGTGCCGCCGGGTGACCCTGGCGTCGTACCCGGCCTTGCGGACGGCGGCGACGAGCTCGTCGTCGGACGTGCTCGCTCCCGGCTCGAGGACGACGTGCGCGGACTCGAGCGGCAGGTTGACGGTCGCGGTGACGCCGGGCAGGGCGGAGAGCTTCTTCTCGACGCGGGTCACGCACGAGGCGCAGGTCATGCCCTCGACGGCCAGCTCGACCTCCTGCGGTGGGTGTTCCGAGGTGGGGTGGGTGGGAGTGCTCACGACGTGGGTCGCCTCCTCGGCGGGGACTGGGTCAGTGGATGCCGACGACGGCGTAGCCCGCCTCGTCGACGGCGGCGCGGATCGCGTCCTCGCTCACCGCGGTGTCGGTGGTGATGGTCACCGGGGTCGTGCCGCCGGGGACGAGGGCGACGTCGACGGACGTGACGCCGTCGAGCGCGGTGAGCTCGGTGGTGACGGACTGGGCGCAGTGGCCGCAGGTCATGCCGGTGACGTCGACGATCTGGGTGCTCACGGTGATCTCCTTCGGTGGGGGGCCGGCTGGGTGCCGGGGGTTCAGCTGCGGACGAGGCGCGCGATCGCGTCGGCGGCCTCACGGACCTTGGCCTGTCCGGCCTCGTCGGACTCGCGGGCGGCGTCGACGACGCAGTGCCCGAGGTGGTCCTCGACGAGACCGAGGCTGACGGCCTGGAGCGCCTTGGTGATGGCGGAGACCTGCGTGAGGACGTCGATGCAGTAGGCGTCCTCGTCGACCATGCGGGCGATGCCGCGGACCTGGCCCTCGATGCGGCGCAGGCGCTTGAGGTAGGCCTCCTTGTCCTGCGCGTAGCCGCGGCTCGTGGTCGCGCCGGCGTGAGCGCTGTGGTCGTGCACGGGGGGCGTGGTGCTCATGGGGACTCCTTCTCGAGCGCCGTCAGATACCCATCGGGGGTATCGCTCGTCACCACCATACCCCTCCCCGGTATTCCGTCAAGAGGTGAGGATCGGCGCCGTCGAGCCGCTCGGCGCGCGGGGTGGGGGCGCGAGGACGACGATGGAGCGGAAGAGCCGCACCACCGCCCACCGTGCCGGACCTGCACCGACGCAGACTCGGGGCCCCGGCCGACCGTCAGGGAGCTGCCATGACCGATGTGCCCGTCGCACCCGACCCCTTCAGCCGCGCCGTCCAGGGAACCGCCCGCCAGTACTGGTGGCTGCCGGTGCTCCGCGGCGTCCTCACGATCGCCTTCGGCCTCGTCGCCGTGATCTGGCCTGACGTCACCGCCCTCGCGATCCTGTGGGTGATCGCGATCTTCGCGATCGTCGACGGGCTGCTCGAGATCTTCGACGCGATCCGCTACCGCGCCTCGGGAGGGACCGCGCTCGGCATCACGTTCGGGGTCCTGTCCGTCGCGTTCGGCATCGTCGCGCTCGTCTGGCCCGGCCCGACCGTCACCGTGTTCGCGGTCATCGTCGGCATCTGGGCGATCCTCGTGGGCCTGGTCGGGCTCGCCGCGAGCATCGACCTGCGCAAGGCCGTCGGGAGCGGGTGGGGCTGGGGCGCGCTGACCGCGGCCCTGACCGTCATCCTCGGCATCCTGCTCCTCGTCTGGCCCAAGGGCAGCATCGCCGCCCTCGTCTGGCTGGTCGGGGTCTGGGCGTTCGTCGCCGGGATCCTGCTCATCGTCATCGGCTTCCAGGTCCGCCGGCTCGCGAAGGCGGACCTCACGGTCTGAGCCGGGTCGCACCACCAGGGGGATGACCCATGGCACAGACCGTCGGACACGACACCCGTCCACCGCGGCACCGTGCCGGACGACGCCCGGTCGCCTGGTCGCTCGCCCACGCCTCCGAGCCGCTCGGCTGGACGGTGCTGGCGGCGTCGGGCGCCGGGCTCGTCGGGCTCGGCGCGGTGCTCACCGCGACGCACGCCTGGACCGCCTGGTACACCGCGCTCGTCTTCGGAATCTGGTTCCTGGCGCTCCTCGCCTGGGCCGACGCCCTCCAGGCGCGGCTGCCGTGGCAGTTGTCGCTCGTCGTCGGGCTGCTGAGCCTCGTGGGCGCCACGGTGCTCCCGGGCACGACGGCGCCGCCCGCGGACGCGGCCTCGTTCGCCGTGGCTGCCCTCGGGGCCACGGGCATCGGCTTCACGCTCGGGCCGGTCGCGGGCGCCGTCGGGCGCGGGCTCGACCGGGTGCGCCGGAAGTAGCCCGCCCGGCGGCTACCCTCGCCGGGTGGACCGTGCGACGACGCCCTCCGACGAGCACCCGCGCGAGCGGGAGCTCACCGCGCCCGACGGCGCATGGCTCGACCTGTGCCTGCCCGGCGGTCGGCTGGACCCGGCGGTCGTCGGCTGGTCGCGCCGCCCGCTCCACCGGGCGAACCTGCGCGGCTGGGGCCGCCGGAAGCGCTGGGAGTACTGGGGGATCGTCACCCCGGCGCACGCCGTCGGCGTGACCGTCTCCAGCCTCGACTACGCCGCCGTGCACGGCGTCTACGTCCTCGACCGTGCGACCGGTGAAGAGACCACCGTCGACGCCGTCGTGCCGCTCGCGCGCGGCGTCGTGCTGCCCGACCGGTCCGGCGGGGGACGGGCGTCAGGCCGGGCCGGGAAGCTGGTCGTCACCGTCGACGAGGAGGCCGGCGGCACCCGGCTGCGCGTGGAGCACCCGCGCGTCGGGCTCGACGTCCTGCTCGCCCGGCCCGCCGAGCACGAGTCGATGAGCGTCGTCGTGCCCTGGAGCGCCCGCCGCTTCCAGTACACCGTCAAGGACGTGTCGCGCCCCGCCACCGGCACCCTGCGCCTCGGCTCCGGACCCGACGCCGACACCCACTCCCTCCCCGTCGGCCGGAGCTACGGCGTCCTCGACCACGGGCGCGGCAAGTGGCCCTACCGGATCACCTGGAACTGGGCCGCCGGCAGCGGCGACGGCCGGGGCATCCAGCTCGGCGGACGCTGGACCGACGGCACCGGGTCCACGGAGAACGCGTTGCTGCTGGACGGCCGGATCCACAAGATCAGCGACGACCTGCGCTGGGACTACGACCCCGCCGACTGGCTGCGGCCGTGGCGCATCACCGGGCCGCGCGTCGACGCGACGTTCCACCCCGAGCACGTGCGCGTCGCCCGGACCGAGCTCGGCGTCGTCGGGTCGCGCACGCACCAGTGCTTCGGCACCTTCACCGGCGAGGCCCAGGCCGACGACGGCGCGTGGGTGCCGCTCGACGGGCTCGTGGGGTGGGCCGAGGAGGCCAGGCAGCGGTGGTGAGGCGCAGTGCAG
>Ga0180221_1000975_pt1 | contig 21245 bp, 18 predicted proteins | sample eDN5th37CKraftMG_FD_151339 | JGI IMG/M metagenome (GOLD analysis project Ga0180221, IMG submission 151339) | Enriched Miracle-Growth compost microbial communities from Emeryville, California, USA - eDNA 5th pass 37_C Kraft MG (version 2) (version 2) ...
TGTTCGAGGCCGAGGGGCTGACGCCGAACATCGGCATGAGCACCAACTATATGGAGACCATCAAGATGATGGTCTCCATCGGCCTGGCCTGGAGCGTGCTGCCGCGCACCATGCTCGACGAGACCGTCGTGCGCCTGCCGCTGCAGGACATCCAGCTCAGCCGCCAACTGGGCTACATCCTGCACACCGAGCGCACCCTGTCCAACGCCGCGCGGGCCTTCATGGCCCTGCTCGACGCCCAGGCGGTGGCGCCCATGGCCTGCGTGGTCTGAACCGGCGGAAAAGAAAAAGGCGCCTTTCGGCGCCTTTTTCATGGCTGGGTCATCAACCCTCCAGCGCCGGGCGCTGGCCGTTGATGGCGATCCGCTTGGGCTTGGCCTCTTCCGGGACGATGCGCACCAGCTCGACGCTCAGCAGGCCGTTCTTCAGCGATGCGCCGCGGACCTCGATGTGGTCGGCGAGGCGGAAGGACAGCTTGAAGGCGCGCTGGGCGATGCCCTGGTGCAGGTAGGTGACGTCGCTGGCAGCCTTCTCGCGCTTGCCGCCGCTAACGGTCAGCACATCGCGCTCCACTTGCAGCTCCAGGTCTTCTTCCTGCAGGCCGGCGGCGGCGACGACGATGCGGTACTGGTCGTCACCGTGCTTCTCGACGTTGTAGGGCGGGTAGGAACTGCCGTTCTCGCTGCGCAACGCCGATTCGAAGAGGTCGTTGAAACGATCGAAGCCGATCGACTGGCGGAACAGCGGGGCAAGAGAAAGTACGTTGCTCATGGCGAATCTCCTGAATAATCAGCAAGGTCATTGGTGGAGCCTGTCTGCAGGACTCCGGAAGCGGGACCCGGTTTCGGCCTCCCGCACGGATACAGATAGGGTCGCCTCGCAGCCTTTCAAGACCACTCGTCGAAGGAACAGCCACATGCGCAAAGTCATGCTGATCACCGGCGCCAGCCGCGGCATAGGGGCCGCCACCGCGCTGCTCGCCGCCGAACGCGGCTATGCCGTCGCCATTAACTACCACCGCCAGCGCGAAGCCGCCGACGCGCTGGTACGGCGCATCCGCGACGCCGGTGGCCAGGCCGAGGCCTTCGCCGCGGACGTCGCCTGCGAAGAGGAAGTGGTGAAGCTGTTCCGGGAACTGGACCGGGCCTTCGGCCGCCTCGACGTGCTGGTGAACAACGCCGGCATGCTGGAGCGCCAGATGCGCCTGGAAGACATGGACGCGGCGCGCCTGCAGCGGGTGTTCGCGGTCAACGTCACCGGCAGCTTCCTCTGCGCCCGCGAGGCGGTGCGGCGCATGGCGAAATCCCATGGCGGCGCGGGCGGCAGCATCGTCAATGTGTCGTCCATGGCCTCGCGCCTGGGCTCGCCCAACGAGTACATCGACTACGCCGCGGCCAAGGGCGCCATCGACAGCATGACCATCGGCCTGGCCAAGGAAGTCGCCGCCGAAGGCATCCGCGTGAACGCCGTGCGACCGGGGCTGATCGACACGGAAATCCACGCCAGCGGCGGCGAGCCAGGGCGCGTGGAGCGGCTGAAGAGCGCCATTCCGCTGGGCCGTGGCGGGGAACCGGAGGAAGTGGCGCGGGCGATCCTGTTCCTGGCCGGGGACGAGTCGAGCTACAGCACCGGGACATTCGTCGACGTCAGTGGCGGGCGGTAGGACGAGGAAACGTCATGCCTCACGGCGAACTGTAGGCGGGCCCTGCCCGCGATTCGCGCGCAGGGCGCGCTCCTACAGGGGGAATGACATCGGCGCTCGGGCTTTCCCCTCACCCCAGCCCTCTCCCGGAGGGAGAGGGGGCTAGTCCGTGCCGAGAGGAGGCCTGGCTTCAGCCGGCGATCCCTGTGCTAGCCGGCTAACGCCGAATCACCAACGGACTCCGAACACTCCCACTCCCCCCGGGAGAGAGTCAGTCCGTGCCGAGAGAAGCCCTGGTTTCAGCCGGCACCCCTGTGCTAGCCGGCTAACGCTGAAACACCAACGTACTCCGAACGGCCCCCTCTCCCTCCGGGAGAGGGCTGGGGTGAGGGGGCCACAGGCCTGCTCGCTCGATTCCGTGCCCCTACACGCTCCGTGAGGCACCGCATTTCCCCCGCACCTACATGGGAATGACGTGGGCGGGGCGGCGTAGCGGACCTTGTCCGCGATAGCCGGAACCACCGGCACGATTCGCGGATAGGATCCGCTCCTACGCCGCCCCACCCGCACCATTCCATGTAGGAGCGCGCCCTGCGCGCGAAATCGCGGGCAGGGCCCGCTCCTACGAAGAGCACCGGCGCAACCCTCCCTACGCGGCTTCTTCCACCTCGACCTGCAGCAACCGGTCGATCAGCTCGCAGTCGCTCTCGCGGCGGATCTGCGCGAACAGCTCTACCGCCTCGGGGTAGCTGCGGGTGAGCATGCCCAGCCACTGCTTCAGGCGCCCCGGCGCGTAGCGCGGCGCCAGCTTGCGCCGGGCCTGGCGCCAGAAGTCGTCGAGCAGCACGCGCACTTCGTGCCAGGGCATCGGCTGCACTTCCCGGCCCTCGCGCCAGGCGGCTATCTGCCGGGCCAGGTCGGGGCGCGAGACCAGGCCGCGGCCCAGCATGATGTCGTCGACGCCGCTGATGGCGCGGCAGCGCAGGTAGTCGTCGAGGGTCCAGACCTCGCCATTGGCGAACACCGGCACCTTCACTGCGTCCGCCACCTTCGCCACCCACTCCCAGTGCGCCGGCGGCTTGTAGCCGTCGGTCTTGGTCCGCGCGTGGACCACTACGTGGGCGGAACCGCCGTCGGCCAGGGCTCGGGCGCAGTCCAGCGCGCCATCCGGGGACTCGTAGCCCAGGCGCATCTTCGAGGTCACCGGGATGTGCGCCGGCACCGCGCGGCGCACGGCTTCGACGATGGCGAACATCAGCTCCGGCTCCTTGAGCAGCACGGCCCCGCCGCGGGACTTGTTCACCGTCTTCGCCGGGCAGCCGAAGTTCAGGTCGATCACCGGGGCGCCCAGATCGCAGGCGTAGGCGGCGTTTTCCGCCAGGCACTGCGGGTCGGAACCGAGGAACTGCACGCGCATCGGCGTGCCGGCGCGGGTGCGGCTGCCGTGCAGCAGCTCCGGCGCCAGCTTCTCGTAGGTGGCCAGCGGATGCAGGCGATCGGTGACGCGGATGAACTCGGTGACGCACCAGTCGATGCCGCCGACGCGGGTCAGTACGTCGCGGAGGATTTCGTCGACCAGCCCCTCCATCGGGGCCAGGGCAATTTGCACGGCGGGGAACCTTTACTGTCGAAGGCGGCGAATTCTAGGGGGACTCGCCGCCCGCGCAAAGTGCCGTCAGGCCGGCGCGGCGCCAAGCAGCGCGCGGCCGTAGCCTTCGATGAACTCCACCGGCATGCGCTTGGGCCGGCCGCTGGACAGTTCGATGCAGACGAAGGTGGTGCGGGCGCGCAGCAGGGTCACGCCGTCGGCCGGGCGCACCAGTTGGAAGCGGCGGTCCATGCGCAGCTTCTGGTCGGACTCGACGATCCAGGTGGCCATCTGCAGTTCCTCGCCCTCGTAGGCGGCAGCGAGGTAGTCGATTTCGTGGCGCACCACCGCCATGGCGCGGTCGAGCCGGCGGTATTCGGCCAGGTCCAGGCCCAGGCGCTGCGAATGGCGCCAGGCGCAGCGCTCCAGCCAGCTCACGTAGACGGCGTTGTTGGCGTGGCCGAGGCCGTCGATGTCCTCGGCGTTCACGCTGATGTCGATGACGAAGGGGTCGGGCAGGTCCCAGGCCATGCACTTGCTCCAGTCCGGGGCCGGGTCCGGGGACCCGGCCGCATGATCGAAGCCGGCAGTTTACAGGGCTCGGCGGCGTCCCGCCCCTCCCCTGTCGTCAGGAGGCCAGCGCCATGGGCAGCAGATACCGCTCTTCCTGGCCTTCCAGCAGCGCCAGCACGGCGTCGCTCAGGCGCGGGTCGGCCAGCACGCGCTGGTGGCCGCCGCCTTCCAGGCGCAACAGGCGGCTGCGCGGCCAGGCCGCATGGATGTCCTGCGCATCCGCCACTGGCACTTGCGGGTCGTCCTCGGCGTGCACCACCAGCCCGGGCATATTCAGCGTGTAGCGGCTGACGTCCAGTTGCGCCGCCGGCATGCCGGTGTAGGCCTCGACCTGACGGATGAAGCGGTGCCTCGCCTCGGCCGGCAACCCCATGAAGCCGGCGAAGCGGCGCAGCACGGAGATGACCCGGCTCGGCGCGGCAATGCTGACCAGTGCCTCGGTGCGCAGCCCCATCTGCGTCGCCAGCAGGGCGCTGGCGCCGCCCATGGAATGGCCGATCACCGCGCGCAGCGGCGGCAACTCGCTGGCCGCTTCCAGCAAGGCACGGGCGAACAGCAGCGGATGGGCCTCGCGCCCCGGCGAACGGCCATGGGCCGGGCCATCCAGAGCCACCACGGCATAGCCGGCGCCGACCAGTTCGCGGATCAGGTGGGCGAACTGCGTCGGCCGCCCTTCCCAACCGTGCATCAGCAGTACCGCCGGCCCCTCGCCCCAGCGCAGCGCGGAGAGGCCGAAGCGCAGGGTGATGCGGTCGGAACTGGCCAGCAGCGGCAACTCCCAGTCGCGCGGCTGCAGCGCCCGCGGCGTCATGAAGACTTCACGCATGCGGCGCGCCGCCCATTCCGGCGCCACACGCCCCAGGGTGGCGTTGACGCCACGGATCCAGGTCAAGCTGCTCATTGCCAGGCCCTCCTTCGAGGTCTCAATCCACCGCTTTCTTGGCGGCACGCAGGACACGGTCGGACAGGTCGCTCGGGCCCAGGGCCCGCGCCAATGCCAGTCCGCCCACCATCAGGGCGATGTCGGCGAGCACGGTGTCGGCGTCCTCGGGACGCTCGGCCAGCTCGGCGACCATGAGTTCGAGGTGTTCGGCCAGGGCTTCGTGGAAGCTCTCCGGCAGTTGCGCCATGTCGCCCAGGGAACTGGGGATGGGGCAACCCGGCTCCTCGCTGTCGCGGTGCTTGCGCGACAGGTAGAAGGCCGCGACCAGTTGCCGGCGCTCGCTGAATGGCATGTCCGGGTCGAAGTGCTTGAGCTTGGCCCGGCGCGAAGACAGCAGGTGGCGGAAGGCTTCCAGCATCAGCGCATCCTTGCTCTGGAAGTGCGCGTAGAAGCCGCCGACGGTCAGCCCGGCGGCGCCCATCACCTCGGCCACGCTCGGCTCCAGCGGGCCGCGGCGGACCAGAGCGTCGGCGGCCGCGCAAAGAATGCGTTCACGGGTCTGGGCCTTCTTCTCGCCCAGGCCTTTTTCGTTGCTGCCGGTCTTCGGGCTCATGACGCACTCCAAAAATATTATGATTGAAATATTATGCTCATAATAAAAATCGGCAAGCGGCGATGGCGACCGCTGGTCGGGCGAGAAGATTTTCGAAAGGGGAAAAAACAAAAGGCCACTCGAAAATTGAGTGGCCCTATAGGCCCCGCAGAGCGGGAAAATTGGCGTCCCCTAGGGGACTCGAACCCCTGTTACCGCCGTGAAAGGGCGGTGTCCTAGGCCACTAGACGAAGGGGACGTATCCTTCGAGAAAATCCGCGCCTGGCGGACTCTGGCGATTTGGTGGAGCTAGACGGGATCGAACCGTCGACCTCTTGCATGCCATGCAAGCGCTCTCCCAGCTGAGCTATAGCCCCAGATGACTCTGGCGGACGACGCGAACGCATCGTCGCTGGAATAAGTGGCGTCCCCTAGGGGACTCGAACCCCTGTTACCGCCGTGAAAGGGCGGTGTCCTAGGCCACTAGACGAAGGGGACGCAAACCTTCGATTTTCGGCTCCGCCCCGAAGTGGCGAAACCTACTGGTAATTTGGTGGAGCTAGACGGGATCGAACCGTCGACCTCTTGCATGCCATGCAAGCGCTCTCCCAGCTGAGCTATAGCCCCAAAGTACCGCTACATCTACCGTTCCGCTTCGCTCTGTCGTTCAGTTCGTCGCTGGAACGGGGCGCATCTTAGGGGCGGGAGGTAACCCTGTCAACAAGAATTTTCGACTTTTTTAAATTTTTTCTCCCAAAGAACAATCACTTAGCAAAGGAGCCCAGCTTCCCCTCCCCTGCGCCGCACCTTCGGCCCCTTAAGCCGCGGCCCGGCCCCAGGGATTATGGACATGAAAAAGGCCGGGCGCCCGGAGGCGGCCGGCCTTTTGTCAGGCGGGATCCGTCAGCCGGCGATGGCGTCGCGGATCTTCTCCCACTCCTTGGCTTCCTTCTTCGACGCCCCGCCCAGCAGTTCCAGGGCCTGGCGCAGGCGATAGCGCGACAGGTCGGCGCCGAGGATTTCCATGGCGTCGAGCACCGACACCGAGCTGGCGTGGCCGGTGATGGCCGGGAACATCAGCGGCATGACGTCGCGCAGCTTCAGGCCCAGGTGTTCGGCGACGGCCTGGATAGTCGCGGTGATGCGCTCCTTCTCCCACTGGCGCAGCGCTTCGAGCTTCCACAGCACCAGTTGCAGGACCTGGCGCACCTGGGTGGCGTCGAGCTTCTTGTGCTCGAACAGCTTGGCGTCCAGCGGCACGCCGCCGCTGAAGAAGAAGCCGGCCAGCGGGGCGATCTGGCTGAAGTTCTCCACTCGGCCCTGGACGTGGGGGGCGATCTTCATCAGGTACTCGGGGTTGAGCGCCCATTTCTGCACTTCGCGGGCGAACTCCTCGACGGATTGCTCGCGGATCCACTGGCCGTTCAGCCAGGACAGCTTCTCCATGTCGAAGATCGGCCCGCCGAGGGACACGCGGGACAGGTCGAAGTTGTCGATCATCTCCTGCAGGCTGAACTTCTCGCGCTCGTCGGGCATCGACCAGCCCATGCGGCCCAGGTAGTTCAGCAGCGCCTGGGGCAGGAAGCCCATGCGCTCGTAGAAGGTGATGGAGGTGGGGTTCTTGCGCTTGGACAGCTTGCTCTTGTCCGGGTTGCGCAGCAGCGGCATGTAGCACAGCACCGGCTGCTCCCAGCCGAAGTACTCGTACAGCTTGATCAGCTTGGGCGCCGAGGGCAGCCATTCTTCGCCGCGCAGTACGTGGGTGATGCCCATCAGGTGGTCGTCGACCACGTTGGCCAGGAAGTAGGTGGGCAGGCCGTCGGCCTTCATCAGCACCTGCATGTCCATGCGGTCCCACGGAATCTCGACGTCGCCGCGAAGCATGTCCGGAACCACGCAGACGCCCTCGGTCGGCACCTTCATGCGCACCACGTGGGATTCGCCGGCGGCGATGCGGCGCTGCGACTCTTCTTTCGGCAGGTGCATGCAGTGGCCGTCGTAGCGCGGGGTTTCCTTGCGCGCCTGCTGTTCGGCGCGGATGGCGTCCAGGCGCTCGGCGGAGCAGAAGCAGGGAAAGGCGTGGCCCTTCTCCACCAGCTCGTCGCTGTACTGCTTGTAGATGGCGCCGCGCTCGCTCTGCCGGTACGGGCCGTGCGGGCCGCCGACGTCCGGGCCTTCGTCCCACTCGATGCCCAGCCAGCGCAGGGCGTCGAAGATCTGCTGTTCCGACTCGCGGGTGGACCGCACCTGGTCGGTGTCCTCGATGCGCAGGATGAACTTGCCGCCGTGCTGGCGGGCGAAGCACAGGTTGAACAGCGCGATGTAGGCGGTGCCGACGTGCGGGTCGCCGGTGGGGGACGGCGCGATGCGGGTGCGGACAGTGGTCATGAAAGCTCTCGTGAAAACCGGAATGAAAGATGCGGACCGCGGCCCGCATTCATGGGTGCGATGTTATCAGGCGCGCCGCCCCCGGCTCCAGCCGATGGGCTTCGTCGATGGGCAGGCGGTGGATCAGGTAGTCGAGGAAGGTCTTCACCTTCATGGCCTGGAAGCGCCGCGAGGGATAGACCGCATAGAGCTCGCCGATGGGCAGTTGCACCTCCGGCAACAGGCGCTCCAGGCGGCCGCTTTCCAGTGCCACATCGACGATCAGCTCCGGCAGCGAGGCGATGCCCGCCCCGGCCAGCACCGCCTCGCGGGCGAAGGAGATGTTGTTGCAGGACAGCACGCGCAGGCAGGGCACGCTCTCGTTCAGCAGCGGCCAGTAGCGTTGCGAGTCCTGCGCCAGCAGCACCGCGCGGTGCCGCGCCAGGTCCTCGACGTGCAGCGGCCGCCCGTGCTGCTGCAGGTAGCCGGGGCTGGCGCACAGGCAGCGGCTGGTCACCAGCAGGCGGCGGGCGATCAGCGTCGAGTCCTCCGGCTGGCCGACGGTGATGGCGATGTCCACGCCCTCCTCCAGCGGATCGACGGTGCGCGAGCTGAGCTCCACTTCCGCGGTGATCTGCGGATAAAGACGCATGAAATCGCCGAGCACTTCAGCCAGGTACAGTTGGCCGAACTCGATGGGCGCGGTGATCCGCAGCAGACCCGAAGGCTCCTGCTGCAACTGCATCACCGCCTGCTCGGCCTCGGCGAAGTCGAGCATGATCTGCCGGCAGCGGTCGTAGTAGGCCTGCCCCACCTCGGTCAGGCGCAGCTTGCGCGTGGTGCGGTTGAGCAGACGCACGCCCAGGCGCTCTTCCAGCAGCGCGATGCGCCGGCTGACCGTGGACTTCTGCATGCCCAGGCTGTGGGCGGCCTGGGTGAAACTGTGGAATTCCACGACGCGGGTGAAGATCAGCGCATCATCCAGCCCCATTATTGTTCCTTATAAACAACAAAGTTTCCGAATTGTAGCGACTGCGCCCCGGCCGGGAACACTGTTACATTGCCGGGAAAAATTCTGCCAAACAAACGCTCGTTTATCATGCCCGCACAATTGAAACGCCGCCTGAGCATCTTCTTCGTCATTTTCTGCCTGGTCGCCCTGGCGTTCCTGGGCCGCTGGTACTTCATCGGCCGCTTCCAGGAAACCACCGACAACGCCTACGTCCAGGGCGAGATCACCCGCATCGCCAGCCAGTTGGGCGCGCGCATCGACCAGGTGCTGGTCACCGACAACCAGCACGTGGAAAAAGGCCAGTTGCTGGTCAAGCTGGAGGATGCCGACTTCCGCCTGGCCCTGGACCGCGCCAAGGCCGCCCTCGCCACCCACGAGGCGGAGTTGGCCCAGGCGCGCAGCAAGCTCAAGGGCCAGGGCAGCATGATCGCCGCCAGCGAGGCCGACCTGAACGCCACCCAGGCCACCTTCGGCCGTACCCAGATCGACCTCAACCGCGCCCAGACCCTGCGCAAGCCCGGCTACGTTTCCGAGGAGCGCGTCACCACCCTGACCGCCGATTCCCACGTGGCCCGCTCGCAGGTGGCCAAGGCCCAGGCCGACCTGCAGGCCCAGCGCATCCAGATCGACGCCCTGAATGCCGACATCAAGCGCCTGCAGGCGCAGATCGACGCCTCCCGGGCGGAGATCGCCCAGGCCGAGATCAACCTGGCGCGCACCGAGATCCGCGCGCCCGTCGCCGGCCTGGTCGGCCAGCGCAGCGCGCGGGTGGGCCAGTACGTGCAGGTCGGCAGCCAGCTGCTGGCGCTGGTGCCCGACGAAGGCATCTGGGTGCAGGCCAACTTCAAGGAAACCCAGGTCGGCCACATGCGCCCCGGGCAGAAGGCCCGGCTGGTCCTCGACAGCTTCCCCGACACGCCCATCGAAGGCTGCGTGGACAGCCTCTTCGCCGCCTCCGGCGCCCAGTTCAGCCTGCTGCCGCCGGACAACGCCACCGGCAACTTCACCAAGGTGGTGCAACGCATCCCGGTGAAGATCACCTTCGCCGCCGACAACCCGCTCAAGGGCCTGATCCGCCCGGGCATGTCGGTCGAGGCCGAGGTGCAGCTCGGTGAGCGCTGACGTCCTCGTCCGCCCCGCCGGGGAGCCCACCCGGCGCGACTGGATCGCCGTGCTCTCGGCGATGCTCGGCGCCTTCATGGCGGTGCTGGACATCCAGATCACCAACTCCTCGCTGAAGGACATCCAGGGCGCGCTGGCCGCCACCCTGGAGGAAGGCTCGTGGATCTCCACCTCCTACCTGGTGGCCGAGATCATCATGATCCCGCTCACCGCCTGGCTGGTGCAGCTGCTGTCGGCGCGGCGCCTGGCGGTGATGGTGTCGATCGGTTTCCTGTTCTCCTCGCTGCTGTGCTCCTTCGCCTGGAACCTGGAGAGCATGATCGTGTTCCGCGCCATGCAGGGTTTCACCGGCGGCGCGCTCATCCCCCTGGCCTTCACCCTGAGCCTGCTCAAGCTGCCGGAGCACCACCGGCCCAAGGGCATGGCGCTGTTCGCCATCACCGCCACCTTCGCGCCGTCCATCGGCCCCACCCTGGGCGGCTGGCTGACCGAGAACTTCGGCTGGGAATACATCTTCTACATCAACATCCCGCCGGGGCTGCTGATGATCGCCGGGCTGCTCTACGGCCTGGAGAAGAAGGCGCCGCACTGGGAACTGCTCAAGAGCACCGACTACGCCGGCATCGTCACCATGGCCATCGGCCTGGGCTGCCTGCAGGTGTTCCTCGAGGAAGGCCACCGCAAGGATTGGCTGGAGTCGAACCTGATCGTCGCCCTGGGCAGCATCGCCCTGGTCAGCCTGATCCTCTTCGTCATCCTGCAGACCTCGCGGCCCAACCCACTGATCAACCTGGGCATCCTGCGCAACCGCAACTTCGGCCTGGCGAGCATCTCCAGCATCGGCCTGGGCATGGGGCTGTACGGCTCGATCTACGTGCTGCCGCTGTACCTGGCGCAGATCCAGGGCTACAACGCCATGCAGATCGGCGAGGTGATCATGTGGATGGGCGTGCCGCAGCTGTTCCTCATCCCGCTGATCCCCAAGCTGATGAAGATCATCGAGCCGCGCCTGCTGTGCGCCCTGGGCTTCGGCCTGTTCGGCCTGGCCAGCTTCAGCTCCGGGGTGCTCAACCCGGACTTCGCCGGTCCGCAGTTCAACCAGATCCAGTTGCTGCGCGCCCTCGGCCAGCCGATGGTGATGGTGACCATCTCGCTGATCGCCACCGCCTACCTGCAGCCGCAGGACGCCGGCTCCGCCTCCAGCCTGTTCAACATCCTGCGCAACCTCGGCGGCGCCATTGGCATCGCCCTGCTGGCGACGCTGCTGGATAGCCGCGCCAAGGTCTACTACGACTACCTGCGCGAAGCGGTGGTGCCGATGAATGGCGCGGTGGAAGAGCGCCTGGCGCAGTTGGCCGCGCAACTGGGCAGCCAGCAGGCGGCGCTGGGCGAAGTGAGCGTGATCGTCCACCAGCAGGCGGCGATCATGGCCTACAACGACGCCTTCCACGCCATCGGCATCGTCCTTGCCGTGAGCATGCTCGCCGCCCTGCTGACGCGCCCCCTGCCCGCGGGCCTGGGCGCCCAGGCTGGAGCCGGCGCCGGCGCGCACTGAGCCCCGCGGTGGAGGTCAGCCGACCTCCACCAGGCGTTCGCGCAGCTTGTGGATTTCGTCGCGCACCGCGGCGGCGGCTTCGAACTCCAGGTCCCGGGCCAGCTGGTACATCTTCTCTTCGAGCTGGCGGATGCGCTTGCCGATCTCGTTCGGCGAGCGCAGTTCGCCCTCGTAGCGCCCGCTCTCCTCGGCCACCTTGGCCACGCCGCGGCGCTTGCCCTTGGCGCCCGGCACGCTGGCGCCTTCGAGGATGTCCTTGATGTCCTTCTTCACGCCCTTGGGCACGATGCCGTGCTGCTCGTTGAAGGCAATCTGCTTGTTGCGCCGCCGCTCGGTCTCGTCCATGGCGCGCTGCATCGAGCCGGTGACGTTGTCGGCGTAGAGGATCGCCTTGCCGTTGAGGTTGCGCGCGGCGCGGCCGATGGTCTGGATCAGCGAGCGCTCGGAACGCAGGAAGCCTTCCTTGTCGGCGTCGAGGATGGCCACCAGGGACACCTCGGGCATGTCCAGGCCCTCGCGCAGCAGGTTGATGCCCACCAGTACGTCGAAGGCGCCGGTGCGCAGGTCGCGGATGATCTCCATGCGCTCGACGGTGTCGATGTCCGAGTGCAGGTAGCGCACGCGCACGTCGTGGTCGCCCAGGTAGTCGGTGAGGTCCTCGGCCATGCGCTTGGTCAGGGTGGTGACCAGCACGCGCTCCCCGCTGGCCACGCGCAGGCGGATTTCCGAGAGCAGGTCGTCGACCTGGGTGGAGGCCGGGCGCACCTCGATCTGCGGGTCGACCAGGCCGGTGGGCCGCACCACCTGCTCGATCACCCGCCCGGCGTGCTGCTCTTCATAAGGGCCGGGGGTGGCCGAGACGAAGATGGTCTGCGGGCTGATGGCCTCCCATTCCTCGAAGCGCAGCGGCCGGTTGTCCAGCGCCGAGGGCAGGCGGAAGCCGTATTCCACCAGGGTTTCCTTGCGCGAACGGTCGCCCTTGTACATGGCGCCGACCTGGGGAACGCTGACGTGGGATTCGTCGATCACCAGCAGCGAGTTGGCCGGCAGGTAGTCGTAGAGGGTCGGCGGCGGCTCGCCGGGGCCGCGCCCGGAGAGGTAGCGCGAGTAGTTCTCGATGCCGTTGCAGTAGCCCAGCTCGAGGATCATCTCCAGGTCGAAGCGGGTGCGCTGCTCCAGGCGCTGGGCCTCCACCAGCTTGTTGTTGTTGCGCAGGTAGTCCAGGCGCACCTTGAGCTCTTCCTTGATCTGCTCCACCGCCTGCATCAGGGTTTCCCGCGGCGTCACGTAGTGGCTCTTGGGGTAGAAGGTGAAGCGCGGCAGCTTGCGGATCACCTCGCCGGTCAGCGGGTCGAAGGCGGAGATGCTCTCCACCTCGTCGTCGAACAGTTCGACACGGATGGCCTCCAGCTCGGATTCCGCCGGGAAGATGTCGATCACGTCGCCGCGCACGCGGAAGCTGGCGCGGGCGAAATCCATGTCGTTGCGGGTGTACTGCAGGCTGGTCAGGCGGCGCAGCAGCTCGCGCTGATCCATGCGGTCGCCGCGGTCCAGGTGCAGGACCATCTTCAGGTAGGACGCCGGGTCGCCCAGGCCGTAGATCGACGACACGGTGCAGACGATGATGGCGTCCTCGCGCTCCAGCAGGGCCTTGGTCGCCGACAGGCGCATCTGCTCGATGTGGTCGTTGATCGACGAGTCCTTCTCGATATAGGTGTCGGAGGACGGGACGTAGGCTTCCGGCTGGTAGTAGTCGTAGTAGGAGACGAAGTATTCCACCGCGTTGTGCGGGAAGAAGGTCTTGAATTCGCCATAGAGCTGCGCGGCCAGGGTCTTGTTCGGCGCCAGGACCATGGTCGGGCGCTGCACCTGGGCGATGACGTTGGCGATGCTGAAGGTCTTGCCGGAGCCGGTCACCCCCAGCAGCGTCTGGTGCGAAAGGCCCGCTTCCAGGCCCTCGACCATCTGTCGGATCGCCTCGGGCTGGTCGCCCGCCGGCTTGAAGCGCGAATCCAGTTGGAATGTCGACATGGGAACCTCGCTGTGGGGTGTGACGCGGGCGCGGCTGCGGCGTCAAACCAGGCGAAAGCATGCGCGATCAACTCGCCGCCTGCCATAGAGGCCTATATAATACCGGCCCGTCGACGCATCCCCCAGCGCCGTGCGCGGGGGGTTGCAATTGCATCTTCACTCCCGCCTTAGAGCTGCTGCCAAAATGAGTCTGTTCTCCGCTGTCGAAATGGCCCCCCGCGACCCCATCCTGGGCCTGAACGAAGCTTTCAACGCCGATACCCGCCCGGGCAAGATCAACCTGGGCGTTGGCGTGTACTACAACGAAGAGGGTCGCCTCCCGTTGCTGCGCGCGGTACAGGCCGCGGAGAAAGCCCGCATCGAAGCACACGCTCCGCGCGGCTACCTGCCGATCGAAGGCATCGCCGCCTATGACCAGGGCGTGCAGAAGCTGCTGTTCGGCGCCGACTCCGAGCTGCTGGCCGAAGGCCGCGTGGTCACCACCCAGGCCGTGGGCGGCACCGGCGCGCTGAAGACCGGCGCCGACTTCCTCAAGCGCCTGCTGCCCAACGCCACCGTGGCCATCAGCGATCCGAGCTGGGAAAACCACCGCGCGCTGTTCGAGGCCGCCGGCTTCCCGGTGCAGAACTACCGCTACTACGACGCCGCCAGCCACGGCGTAAACCGCGCCGGCCTGCTGGAAGACCTCAACGCCCTGCCTTCGCAGTCCATCGTGGTCCTGCACGCCTGCTGCCACAACCCGACCGGCGTCGACCTGAGCCTGGACGACTGGAAACAGGTGCTGGACGTGCTCAAGGCCAAGGGCCACGTGCCCTTCCTCGACATCGCCTACCAGGGCTTCGGCGACGGCATCGACGAAGACGCCGCCGCAGTGCGCCTGTTCGCCCAGTCCGGCCTGAACTTCTTCGTTTCCAGCTCCTTCTCCAAGTCGTTCTCGCTGTACGGCGAGCGCGTCGGCGCGCTGTCGGTGGTCACCAACAGCCGCGAGGAATCCGCCCGCGTCCTGTCCCAGGTCAAGCGCGTGATCCGCACCAACTACTCCAACCCGCCGACCCACGGCGCCAGCGTCGTTTCCACCGTGCTCAACAGCCCGGAACTGCGCGCCCTGTGGGAAGAGGAACTGGGCGAAATGCGCAGCCGCATCCGCAACATGCGCGTCGCCATGGTCGAGCAACTGGCCGCCCTGGGCGCCAAGCGCGACTTCGGCTTCGTCGCCCAGCAGCGCGGCATGTTCTCCTACTCCGGCCTGACCGCCGAGCAGGTGGAACGCCTGAAGAACGAGTTCGGCATCTACGCCGTCGGCACCGGCCGCATCTGCGTCGCCGCGCTGAACAACGGCAACCTGGAAACCGTCACCCGCGCCATCGTCCAGGTGCTCTGAAAAAAATCGGGGAAGTCATCGGCAGAATGTTGACTTCCCCTTTTTAATCAGTAAGATACGCCCCGTTGTTCCGCGATAGCTCAGTCGGTAGAGCAAATGACTGTTAATCATTGGGTCCCTGGTTCGAGTCCAGGTCGCGGAGCCAAATTCAAAAGCCCTCGGCATATGCCGGGGGCTTTTTCTTTGTGGGTGTCCCGTCCTTCGGGGCCTCCTAACCGCAACGCGCCTAGAAAGCAGTCCTCGACAGAACCGATGACGGAACGCTGGGACCGGCCTAGGCAGCCCCGGCCAGCAGACTCTCATAGGGAATATTCAAGCCATCATGCAGGCGCTTGATCATCGCCAGGCTGAGGCCACGCTTGCGATTCAGCACCTCCGAGACACGGCCGCTGCTGCCGATGAAAGGTTCCAGGTCCCGCGGCGTCAGCCCTCGCTGCTCCATGCTGAACTTGATGGCCTCGACGGGATCGGCCGGGCCTATCGGGTAGTGCTTGTTCTCATACGCCTCGATCAGCGTCACCAGCACTTCCATTTCGTCAGCCTCAGCCGTGCCCTCCTCCGCCTGGAAGATGGATTCCAGGCGCTGGAAAGCCGCGCGCAGGTCCTCGTCGTTTCGGATGGGCCTAATATTCATTCACCGTCTCCACGTCTATCTGGTCGTACCGGGCATGAGTGCCGATGAACTTCACCCAGGCGATGCCGCAGCGGTACTGCATCTCCACAACCAGGCGATACTTGTTGCCGCCGATGTTGAACACCACGCGGTTGTTGCCGCAGATGCTCGCGCTGCCGAATTGATTCTTCACGTCCTGCGGAGTCTTCCATTCAGCATTGATCGCCGCGTCGTACCAACTCTCCAAAGGGGCCTTGGTATCTTCCTGGCCAGGAACCCCCCAGAACTTCACCAGCGTGCTCTTTGCAATAACTCGCATCTGCCTCACTTCTCCCATATCGGGAGATTCTAGATCGAGAGCCGGCCATCTGCCAAGAGCGGCCTCTCCCGTCCCATCTCTCCCGCAGACATCAACCCCGAGCCCGCCGGTGCAGGCTCTCTGCTTGCCCTGAGAACAGCACTGGTTCGTCGCCTGGACGCCTCCAGCGCCAGACACCCTCGGCCTGTCCTCCCAGGGTGATCGCCCCATGCCCACTGCTGGCCAGGGTCAAGCGTCATCCCGCCTGTGCAACGAAAAAGGCCGGTCACCCGGACCGGCCTTTCCATCGCGGAGTGCCTCAGTCGAGACTGATCGCCTCCCGGTTGCTCTCCAGGATCGCCTTGCCGATGCCCTTCACTTCCAGCAACTGATCCAGGCTGGTGAAGGGGCCATTGGCTTGCCGATAGGCCACTATGGCTTCGGCCTTGGCCTTGCCGATCCCCTTGAGCCGCTTTTGCAGCGTCTCTGCGTCCGCCGTGTTGAGGCTGACCAGCCCTTCCTGCTCGTCGTGCACGGTGACCGTCGCCGGCGTCAGCTTCTCCGGCGCGGGAGCGGCGGCAGCCATGCCCGACAGGGAAAGGGAGGAAAGCACGACCAGCAGTAGCGCGAATGCCTTATGCATGAATAACTCCTTTTAGTCACTGGGTATGGCGAGCCAGAACGGGCTCGCCATTCACCTTTAGCGACAGGAGCGGGGCAAGGGGAAGAAGGGAAAATCACACTTTGAATGAATCAGGGGCTTCCTCGCCGATTGGACGAAGAGCCCCTCCTGCAACAAGGCAGCGTCCGACCGAGCACCGGCCTTGATCTGTCAGGGCTCCATACGGCGCTGCTGGTGGACCAGATCGACGATGTCGCCATCCGGGCAGTAGCCGTTGACCGTCTCGCGCAGCAGCATGCGCACCTGGGCGTAGTCGCCCCGCTCCACCGCCTTCAGCAGCGAGACCAGCACCGTCTTGAACGCCTCCCAGGGCAGCATTTCCTCGTTCGCCTTCATGATCATCGGGTGCTCGGTGGCGCCTACCTCGTCGCCGATCAGCAACTCCTCGTAGAGCTTCTCGCCGGGACGCAGGCCACTGAACTCGATGGCGATGTCGCCGTGGGGCGAACTCTCCGAGCGCACGCTGAGCCCGGAAAGGTGGATCATCCGCTGGGCCAGCTCGAGGATCTTCACCGGCTGGCCCATGTCGAGCACGAAGACGTCGCCGCCGCGCCCCATGGAGCCCGCCTGGATCACCAGCTGCGCGGCCTCGGGAATGGTCATGAAGTAGCGGGTGATCGCCGGATGGGTGACGGTCACCGGGCCGCCACGCTTGATCTGCTCGCGGAACAGCGGGATGACCGAGCCGGACGAGCCCAGCACGTTGCCGAAACGCACCATGGTGAAGCGGGTCTTGTTCACATGGTGGACCCCGGCCTTGTCGCCGAAGAGCACCGGAGCCGGCTCCAGACTGAGCGCCTGGAGGATCATCTCGGCCAGGCGCTTGGTCCCGCCCATGACGTTGGTCGGTCGCACGGCCTTGTCGGTGGAGATCAGCACGAAGTTCTGCACGCCGGCCTGGATCGAGGCCTGGGCCGCATACAGCGTCCCCAGGACGTTGTTCAGCACCCCTTCGGAAATATTGTGCTCGACGATGGGCACATGCTTGTAGGCAGCCGCGTGGTAGACGGTGTTGATCTTCCAGCTGCCCAGCACCTCCAGCAGGCGCTCGGCGCTGCGCACCGAGCCCAGGATGGGCACGAGCTGCACCGGCAGGGATTGCCGCCGGACGCGCTGCTCCAGTTCCTGGTGGATGCGGTAGAGATTGAACTCGCAGTGCTCGAACAGCACCATCACCGTGGGCCCGCAAGGCAGGATCTGGCGGCACAGTTCCGAGCCGATGGAGCCGCCCGCCCCGGTGACCATCACCGCCTGGCCGCGGATGCAGTGCTCCAGCAGCTCCTTGCGCGGCGCCACCGGGTCGCGCCCCAGCAGGTCGGCGATGTCCACTTCCTGGATGTCGTCCACCTTCACCCGGCCGTTGGCCAGGTCGATGATGCCGGGCACGCTGCGAACGTGCAGCGGATAGGGTTCGAGCAGACCGAGGATTTCGCGACGGCGCGCCCGCGAGGCGGAAGGAATCGCCAGGAGGATTTCCTGGGCCCCGGTCTCCTCGATCATCTGCTGGATATGCTTGGGCTTGAACACCCGCAGGCCGGCGATCACCCGGTTGGCGATCTCGTCGTCGTCGTCGATGAAGGCCACCGGCCGCATCACCCGCCCCATGCGCAGCGCGGCGACCAGTTGGTTACCCGCAGTGCCGGCGCCGTACACCGCGACCTTGATCAGGCCGTCATCCTGCTTGAGGAAGGGCACGACCTGGATCGCGCGGTACCAGTCGCCCATGAAGTACTGGCGCATGGCCAGGCGCAGCCCGCCGACCATCAGCAGGCTCAGCCACCAATAGTTGAGCACCAGGGAACGCGGCACCGCCTCGACGACCGAGCGGTTCCAGTAGACCACCAGCGAAAGCACCAGAGCCGAAATGGTCACCGCCTTCCAGATGGCGATCAGCGCATCGTTGCCCAGGTAGCGCATGACCGCCCGGTACATGCCGAAGCGGATGAACAGCGGTATCGCGATCAAGGGCGCGGCGATGAACAGCCAGGCATGCACACGGAAGGGATAGGTCAGGTCATCCGTGCCCAGGCGCACCACGAAAGAAAGCCACAGGGCCAGCCAGACCAGGAACACGTCCGTGACGACCTGCAGCATTCGCTTGTAACGTCGGGGCAACCTCAGCAGGCGCTCTCGCAGCATATCCTTTCATCCTTCCCAGTCCGGGAGCGCAGTCTCCCGTTACATTGACCACCATTTCCCATGGAGTTCACTTCGGTTGGCCGTTTTCAGGCCCACCGGCGCCCAGCGATGCCACGACCAGCACCAATGGAGCATAGGCAAGAAACAGACCGGCGACGCCGTCGATTCGGCCCAGCGCCACGAAAACGGCGATCGGCGACAGCCATATCAGATTGATCGCAGCCACCGACAAACTGATGGCGCGATGCTGGCCAAGACGCCGCGAAGCCCGCTGATAGGCATGGCTGCGGTGCGCTTCGTGAACCCGTTCGCCGCGCAGCAAGCGCCGCGCCAGGGTCCAGGTGGCATCGACCACGAAGGCGCCCAGCAGGATCAGCCACGACCAGAACAACTGCGGCGCCTGCCAGGCCGCCTGCAGCGAGAGCCCGCCCAGCATGATGCCGAGGAAGCCGCTGCCGGCATCGCCCATGAATATCCGCGCGGGCGGGTAGTTCCAGGCCAGGAACCCCGCGGTGGCCGCGGCGAGCAACAGCGGCAGCCAGGCGGCCGACCCCGCCCCCGCCCCCGCCAACCAGCAGCAGAGCGCCGCGCCGCCGCAGACGGTAATCGCCTCCAGGCTGGCGATGCCGTCGATGCCGTCCATGAAGTTGTAGAGGTTCAGCAGCCACACCAGGTAGAACAACGCCAGCAGCGAGCCGAATAGCCCCAGGTCCCAGCGAACGCCGGCGAACGACAGGGCCGGCAGCCCCCCCAGCATGTAGAGCAGGAAGGCCGCGCCGAGGAAATGGCCGAGCAGGCGCCAGCGCGCCGGTACGTGTCGGTGATCGTCGATGAAACCCACCAGGGCTATCCAGCCCCCCGACAGCAGCAGGGCAAGCATGGCGCGCGTATCGGTCAGGCCCATCCCCCAGGACAGCAGCAGCGCCAGCAGGAAGCTCAGGACTATCGCCACCCCGCCGCCCCTCGGCGTCGGCACACTGTGGGAGCTGCGCTCGTTGGGCACGTCCATCACGCTGCGCGCCAGGGCATAGTGGCGAACCCCGGCGGTACCGGCCCAGGCCAGCAGCAGGGCGAGAAACAGCAGGAGGAAGATCATGCGCGGGTCTCCCGGTACCAGCGCGCCGTCTCCGCGAGCGCCTGGTCGACGCTCACCGGTGGCTGCCAGCCCAGCAGCTCGCGGGTCTTGCCGATATCGACCTGCAACGAACCCAGCACGCGCTGCGCCTGGGCCCCTCGCCCGAATAGCGCGGCCAGCCCCTGCAGCAAGGCCACCGGTACCGGCAGCAGCCGCGGGCGTACGCCGAGCGCCACGGCCAGGCGACGGCACAGCTCGGCGCTCGAAAGATCGTGATCGTCGCTGACCAGGAAGACCTGGTTGGCGGCACGCTCGTGCTCCAGGCAGACGCGCAGCAGATCGACCAGGTTGTCCCTGGCCACCAGGCTCCGCCGGTTGCGCACCCGAGCGAACGGCAGGGGCAACTGCCGCTGCACCACGCGCATCAGGCTGGCGAAGTTGGCCCCCACGCCCGGGCCGTAGATGAGCGGAGGGCGGATGACCACCCACTCCATCGCGCACTCTTCGGCCAGGCGCGACAACGCCCTTTCCGCCTCCAGCTTCGACTGGCCGTAGGGATCGGCCGGCGCCGGCCGATCCTCGGCACGGAACGGCCGGCCGGGCGGCGTCGACTCGCCGTTGACCTTGATCGAACTGATGAAGATGAAACGCCGCACCCCTGCGGCTGCGGCCTGGCGCGCCAGGTTGAGGGTGCCCTCGATGTTGACCGCGCGGAACTCGGCCAGGGGATCGCCCGCGGTTTCGCGCATGACATGCACCCGGGCCGCGGCATGGACCACGACGTCCACGCCAGCCAGTGCAGAAGTCCAGTCCTGGGTTGCGTTCAGGCCATCGATGGAATGGACCTCCACACCGGGAAATTCGCCAGGCAGACGGGAACGCACCGCCACCGCCAGGCGCAGTCCCGGTATCGCGGCAAAGGTTTCGAGAATGCCCCGCCCGACAAAACCGGTGGCACCGGTCAGAAGTACTTTCAACACCACTCCTAGAGATTCAAGGCGCCAGGGCACCATCCATGATTCCGGGCATCGGCATCACTGCTGGGGAGCAGCGATCGGCCTGAGCGTATTCCACCCGTGGCAGCCCGGACATTGCCAGTGCAGTTCACGCCCGGCGAAACCGCAATTGCCGCAGCGATAGTGCGGCATCGATCGATACAGGCCGAGGATGATCGGCTGCATGTGGGTGAACAGCTCCTGGTCCGCCCGTCCGCCACCCAGGGTGCCGAGCATGTCCAGCAAGCCTCGCCAGGAAGGTTGCTGCTGGACCTTGGCCAGCAAGCGGCCTCGCCAGCCCTGCCCGTCCGCATCGAGCTGGGCCAGGATCGCCAGCAGCGCCGGCGATGCATCCGGCGCCTCGGCAAGACGGCGCAGGCAGGCGAGGATTTCCGGCTCGGCACAACACTCGCGGCGCCGCAGCATGGGCAGCAGCTCGCCGAGAAAGCCGGCATCGGCCGCACAGAGCTCGGTGATAGAAGCGTCGGCAGCCTGGAGGTTGCGCTGCCACAGCTCACAGTCCAGGCGCATCAGCAAGGCGCGCACGCATTGGGGATCGACCCGCCGGGCTTCCTTGAGAAGCTCGCGGGCACCGTCGCGGTCACCCGCGCGAATGCGCTCCTGAGCCTGCTCGCAATAATAGTTGGCCAACACCGTCTTCAGCTGAGGGCGCCGCCCCACCAGGCGTGCAGCGAGC
>Ga0180221_1000976_pt1 | contig 21223 bp, 17 predicted proteins | sample eDN5th37CKraftMG_FD_151339 | JGI IMG/M metagenome (GOLD analysis project Ga0180221, IMG submission 151339) | Enriched Miracle-Growth compost microbial communities from Emeryville, California, USA - eDNA 5th pass 37_C Kraft MG (version 2) (version 2) ...
GCCGTTGCTCTGCGCCACGAAGCGCCCCACCCCGGCGGCGCGGGCGGCCACCAGGAGGTGGTCGGTGCCCTCGGTCCGCAGCCTGTCGGTAGCGGCGAAGCTGCGGTCGAAGTGGCGGGTGTCCACGTCCCGGATCGCCGTGAGCTGGTGGACGACCACCTCGGGTGCGGCGTCGCGGACGGCGGCCGTGACCTGGTCGCGGTCGAGAGCGTCGGCCACCACCGGGGTGGCGCCCAGCCGTGCGAGCGCCGGCGCCTTCGCCTCGTCGCGCGTCATGCCCACCACCTAGCCGGGGTCTGAAGCCGCCGGCTTCGAGGAGTGATCGGGCGATGTAGTGGGTCAGGTTGCGAAAGCCGAGGGCGGAGCCTCGGAGGTGTTCGAGTCGGCCGTTGATCGCCTCCGTCGGTCCGTTGCTCGAGCCGGGTAGGTCGAAGAACGCCAGCACGTCGGCGGCGCGCTTCTTCAACGTCCGCCCGAGCGTGACGAGCTCGCTCAGGGCCGCCGGAACGCCGCGGGCCACCGAGTCGATCACCGCGGTCATGAGAGCACGGCCCTGGGCGCGGTCGGGGTGGCGGTAGGCGGTGATCATGCGCTGATAGATGCCCCAGGTCGCCTCGACCTCGACGTGCTCCTCGATCGCGAACAGGGCCTCGATCCTGGTCGTCTGCTTGTCGGTGAGCAGGTCGGCGCCGGTGTGCAGGGTCCGTCGTGCGCGGTAGAGCGGGTCCTTGGCGCGGCCGCGGTGGCCGTGCAAGTCGAGTTGGACTCGGCGGCGGCAGCGGTCCAGGGCATCACCGGCCAAGCGGACGACGTGGAACGGGTCCATCACCGCGGTCGCGTCGGGCAGCTCTTCGGCAGTGGCGGTCTTGAACCCGGTGAAGCCGTCCATCGCGACGACCTCCACCTGATCTCGCCAGGTCTTCGGGCGGGTGGCGAGCCACTGCTTGAAGGCCTGCTTGGAGCGCCCCTCGACCATGTCGAGCAACGTCGAGCAACCGGGCGGATCCGGTGCCGTCGCGGATCGGGGTCAGGTCGATGACCACGGTGACGTACTTCTCGCCGCGGCGGGTGTGCCGCCACACGTGCTCGTCGACTCCGATGACGGCGACGCCGTCGAAGCGGGCCTCGTCGTCGATCAGCACCCGCCGACCTTCGGCCAGGACAGCGGCGTTGGCGGTGTGCCACGCGATCGCGAGGGCCTCGGCCACCCGCGCCACTGTCAGGTGCTGAACCACGATCCCGACCAGGGCCCAGCGCACCGCCGCGCGCGACAGCTTCGCCCGCGGATCCGCAGCCGCCGTGGTGTCCTGCCGCCACACCCGCCCGCAGCTCTCGCAGCGGTAGCGGCGCACCCGGACCAGCAGCGTCGTCGGCCGCCACCCGAACGGTTCGTGCGCCAGCCGCCGAGACACCGTCCCACGCGGCGCGCCCTCGGCCCCGCACTGTCTGCAGAACGCGTCGTCATCGCGCGCGACCACGCGGCACTCGAGCACCGCCCGGTCAGGCTCCAGATGCTGCCCGACCACGACGAGACCGAGCTCGTCCAGGCGGCAGAACGTCGTCAGGTCAGGTGTGCAGAAGGTAGCGTCGTCCACGTCGAGGTCTTCCGGATGGGCAGAGTGAGAACTCCCATCCTGGGGGACCTCGACCCGTCCCCGGCCAGATCAGCCAGCCAGCGCTACACCCTCATCTGCGTTGAGCCCTCAAACACTCGACCTCAATCAACCGTGGGATCAGATCGCCGAACGGCTCGAGGAGATCTGTCTTTGGCTCACGATATAGCGACACGACCGCGGGTGAGCGTGGGGCAAGGCAGGAAGCCACGCGAACAGGACTTAGAAGATTCCAACCGGTAGACGCCTGGCAAGCTCCGAGAAGTAGTTCTGCTCGCGCCACGACTGGTGGTCGCCGATGACATAGAGCCGATGCTTCGCGCGCGACACCGCGACGTTCATCATGTTCGGCCGCTGCGCCACCCACGCCCGCGCACCGGGCTTGGCCGGGTTTCCCCCCAGCACCACGATCACGACATCCGCCTGCTTGCCCTGCGAAACGTGCACCGTACCGTGGGTGATGTCGTCGGCCAGTCCTCGCGCCTTGAGCACGCGCCCGATCCCGTTTCCGACGGCTCGGAACGGGCCGATCACCATGATGTCCGTCGGGTCGATTCCCTGGTCATCGACGAGGTACCCCAGCAGCCGGTCGAGCGCCGCGCCCTCGGCGGGAATCCAGTGGCTGTCCGCATCCGGCGAACGCACGGCAACCCACCCGGACGATTCCAGGTCGGGATGGGCTTCGTCGTACTTGGCGGCAGCGCCCGGGTCTCCGTGGGTCATGAGCCCGCCGTACACGACGTCGTTCACCACGGAGAACATGGGATCGTCACAACGTCGATGGACGGTGAGCGGCGCACCAACCCACAGGTCGTCGCCGTCTGGCCCGGCGAGGGTCGTGCCAAGCGGGGTGACCCTGTCGACCAGGGTCTGCACCGACTCCCGATCCGCAGCCCACCGGGGGTCGACACCGTGGTTGTCGCGCAACCTCGACTCCGTGGAGTGCAGCACCGTCACCACCGGCTCGATCTGTAGTGGATCGCCGACCGCGACCGTACGACGGCACCTCCAGATTGCGCCCGCGGCGGCAGGAGGCGGTGCCTGCCCCGCCTCGTCCACCAAGAGCCATCCGAACGACTCGGACTCGAGGTGTCCCAGCATGCGGCCCACAGACGCGAAGGTGGTCGAGGCCACCGGGACGAGGAGGAACAGGCCCTGCCACGCCGCGAGGTGCGTCGACGTGGCAACGTCGGCCGGCACGTTCCCCTGAACCGCGTTCGCTGCCGCCTGGACGAGCCTGCGCCCCTTGTCGCCGGACGCGGCGAAGAACGCACGATGGAGGTTCAGGGCGGCGAGGAAGACCTCGGTGCGGGCAGCATTCCACGGAGCGTCCAGCCACGGCGCGGCCGGGTTGTCGCCCCGTCCGGTCGGCGTCCAGTCGCCGTCCGGAAGCACGGCGTCAGTGGTGCCCCGGAACTGCGTCACCACGGCTTGCGCCGCTGCGCGCGCTGCCTCGGTTCGATGGGCCTGTTCGTCCGCTTCCGCGGACCGTCGCGCGGCACCGTCCGCCTGTTCTCGGGTCCGCCGCGCGTCGTCCTCCGCAGACAGTGCCTCCGCCTCGGTGGCCCGTTCACGCACAGCGAGTGCCTCGTCCTCCTCGTGCCACCTGTTGACGTGCCCGCGCCGCTCGGCACTGAAGACGGCAAGGAGGTTCTCGAGCCACCCAGGTTTGACCGTGCGGTGTTCATGACGACGCGTGCGCGACGCCTCGGCCGCCGCATGGGCACGGTCAAACCAGAGCGCAGCGACCTCCGCCTCCTGACGACGCTGTTCCGCTTCCGCGCGAGCGCGATCCGCCACTCGATGCGCCTGCTGCTCGTCGAGAGTCAGACCGGGCAGTGCGCGCAGTGACAGGTGAACCTCCTGTCGTTCTCGCCGCAGTCGGTCCTCCACTGCCATCGCGGACTGGAAACGCGCCACTGCGGGCTCCCACTGCGCCGGCCCGTCGTTCTGCTGTGCCGCGTGCAGCCAACGCCCCACCTTGGGCTCGTCCTCGAGTCCGTAGGTGGTGTCGTCGTCGAACCACAGTCCGCTGACGAAGCGCCCGCGCTTTGCCTTGCGACCCAGGTCTGCGGCCACGAGTGCCCACGCGGGTGCGCCCAGCAGCCGCTCGGCGACGTCCGCGAACGGTCCGGCGTCCGCCCAGCGGCTGTCGACCTCATCGCGCCCCGGGAGCTCACGCGAAAGGTTCTCCACGGCGGTGTTGTTGGACGACGCGACGAGCATCTCGAAGCCGGTGAGTTCGTCCACGAGCGGGTAGAACGTCTGCTGGAATCGCGCCGTCCGCCATCTCAGCGGCTCTGCGCGGAACGCCGCGTCCGGCCGCGGCAGCGCGGCGAGCACGCGCGCCCGCTCCGTGACGACGGCGGCCACCACGTCCCGCAACATCGTGGTCTTCCCCGTGCCCGGCGGCCCGTTCACGGCAAAGAGGCCGGGCTGCTGGCTGAAGTCGCCGCAGATCACGTTGATCGCGAGCTGTTGCGAGGCGGCGAGGGAGTGCGCCGGGTCGGTCGGCCACCGCCCGGCGGGGATCTTTGCTGGGCTCAGTCGGTCGATCAAGCCGTCGCGTTGGGCAGGGTCCCGCACGTCGATGCGCCCGGGCCCGTCACCGCGCAAGTACTGGGCGAGCCCAGTACCGTACTCACCTACCGACACCGCGTCGGCGACGCGCTCAAGATCGTCCGCAAACAGGCTGTTCAGCAGTTCAGGTTGGGCTTCCTCTTCCGAGCCGAGTGCCACCTGACGACTCTGGATCTGCAGACCACGCGGTGCGATCTCGTTCTCGATCCCAAGTGATTCGGCGATGTGGCGCACCAGTCGCTCCAGAACCTCGTACTCGACGGGGCGGGTCGATCTCACTCCCCGCTTGTTGAGGCTGCGGCCGCGCTCATCGTCCTCGGCGACGACCAGCACCTCTTCGATCGTGGCTCTCAGTGCCGACTCGGCTTCCTGGAAGCCGTCCAACCATCGCGAGTGCGTCGGCCCCGGATGGTGGGCCCTGCCCAATGCCCAGGCGGCGGACGACAGAACGAAAGTGTCGAGCAGCAGTCGCCCGTCGCCGGTCACCTGAACCGTGAAGAGTGCGCTGCGCCCGCGGGGCGTGCGTTCGTCGACGTCGATCCCGTTCTCGCCGAAGACCCTCCCGAGAGACTCGTGCAGCCGGTCGAGCTGGTAGATGCCGCCGTAGACGCCGTGGCGCCAATCGTTCTTGGATCGGTCGATCGGCGCCCTTGCCAGCCTGTGCCCCGGCTCCCATGGTGCGGGTCCGCGGTCCTGCGGCTCATAGCGCCGCTCTCGATCGCTCGCCGACTCCAAGGAGGGCGCGGCGCCGAACAGCTCCACCGCGCGCCAATAACGCACCACGTCAGCGCGCGGATCCTTCGTGGACGCCGCGCTGGACGCTCGGGACGACGTAGCCGGAACGCCCGGACGCTGCACCGACGGCCTGCGGCCAAGCTGGGAGTAGCCGCTCAATCCGAGATCCTTCAGCGTGAGGCACGCAGGGCACTGAGGGCAGACGAGCGCGACGAACTCCTGTGCCCGCCCCTGCTTCGTCACGTACGGCTTGCGCAGGCTGTGCAGTTCCCCAGAACAGCCCGGGCACGGGTGGGCGACTACCTCACGGTACGACCAGCCGCCTTGAGCGAATCTCGCGGAGGGAACGACGAGTTCCACACCCCACCGGGCTCGGCCGATGTCGACCACCGAGTCCGCACCTGCCATGTTGTCTCCTTCGACGGCGCCGCACCACGGAACGGCACCCAGAAGAACACGAACCTCCGACACCGACTACTCGGCTATGACTCGTCCTCGAGACCGCCCCTGCAAGGCACATGGGAGACGTTGTCCGAGCAACTAGGATATTTCGCATGCGAAGTGACAACCCAACGACGGTCGAGTCCGAGGATCTGCGGATCCAGATCCCGGCGGGCGGGTGGGTCGTCGGCACGGTGCGCAAGCCCGCCGACGAGTCGCCTCGCGGCGTCGTGGTGATCCACCCCGCGACGGCGGTCCCCGAGCGCCTGTACACCGGGTTTGCGGAGTTCCTCGCCACCAGCGGGTACGTCGCCGTCACCTACGACTACCGAGGCACGGGCCGGTCCGGCAGCCCGCGCGAGCACCGCGGCCTGCGCATGCGGGACTGGATGTCCGACGACGTCCCCGCGGTCGCGGCGTGGGCTCGCCCGCGCTTCGGCGACGTGCCGCAGCTGGCGATCGGGCACAGCATCGGCGGTCACGCCCTGGCGCTGGGGAACGGCTCACGAGGCCTGGCGGGGTTCGTCACGGTCGCGTCGCACGTCGCCGCGACATCGACGATCCCCGACCGTGCCGAGCGGGCGCGTGTCCGGCTGATCCTGGGGGTGCTCGGCCCTGCGACGGCCCGGGTGCTGGGCTACGTGCCCGGCCGCCGCTTGGGCCTCGGGGAGGACATGACCGCCGCCGCGATGCTCGAGTGGAGCCGCTGGTCGACCATGCCGCACTATTTCTTCGACGACCCGACCATGACCGCCGCCGCGGACGCCGCGCGCGTCACCGGCGACGTCCTCGCCGTCGGGTTCACCGACGACCCTTGGGCCACTCCCGCACAGATCGACGCGATCACCGACCGCCTCACTGCGGCCCGTGTCGAGCGACGCACCTGGAGCCCCGCCGACGGCGGCGTCGAGGCGATCGGCCACATGGGCTTCTTCCGTCGCGGGCTGCGCGACACGCTGTGGCCCGAGCTCCTCGCCTGGCTCGACGCCCGCGCCGGGGCCGCCCCGGCGCAGGAGGACGGGAACGTCCGCTTCCGCGCCAGGAAGCCGCGGCGATGACGCGCCGCCCGCCGCGGCTGGTGTTCCTCACGACCGCGGCGGAGCGCCAGATGCGGCGCTGGATCGCGCGGCGCGGCAGTGCACACACCACCGGGAACGGCGGCCAGGGATTCGGCGCCCCCGCCGCCGGCGTACTGCTGCACCTCGCCGACCACCCCGGCGCGACGATCGGCGAGGTCACGACCGCCCTGCAGGCCTCCCCCGCCGGTGCCAGCGGCCTGCTCGCGCGCATGGAGCGCGCCCACCTCGTGCGTCGTCGTGCCGACCCCGACGACCGCCGCGCCGTCCGCCTGGACCTCACACCCACCGGCACCGTGGCGCTGGACGACGTCCGCACCGCGCTCGCCGAATTGAACGACCGCCTTACCGACGGCTTCACGGACGACGAGCTGGCCACCGTGAGCCGCTGGCTCGAGCACGTGAAACGTACCCTTGGCTAGCCGCTAGAGAGTCTTCGGGATCGTCGGACGGAGGCGGAGACCATACGGGTCCGCCAGATGCCACAGGACCTTCTCGGCACAGACGCGACCTGTGATCGAGCGATACGGTGCACGCCAGGGCTGGCTTGTTGAGGACGCGGAGGCATGCGTGGTCAAGGCGACGGAGACGAACTTCGCGGGCGTGCTGGAGGGCAAGAAGCAGTATCAGGTCCCCCTGTATCAACGCACGTATGCGTGGGGGAAGAAGCAGCTCGACCAGCTCTGGAACGACATCGTCGAGCTGGCTCAGGCGCGGCGCTCCGACCCGTCCGCGACGCACTTCATCGGGTCGCTGGTCCTCGCCGCCAGCCCGGACTTCGCCGTCGTCGGCGTCGCGAAGCTCCTCGTCGTCGACGGTCAGCAGCGGTTGACCACACTCACCTTGCTCCTTGCGGCGCTCCGCGACCATCTCATCGAGACTGGTGACCGAGAGCGCGCTGACGGCGTGCACGCGCAATATCTCGCCAACGTGTACGACAAGGGCAAGCCGTCAAAGGTCCTTCCGACACAGGCTGACCGCCCCTCCTATCTCGCCGTGGTGCACGCTGCGCCGGAGGCCGGTGGAGGCGACGCGGTGGGCGAGGCGTACAACCACTTCCGGGCCAAGATCGCGGCAGCCGATGACCCGGAGGATCCCCACGACCTCGAAGAGATCGAGAACGCGATCGTGCGCGGCCTTGCCGTCGTTGTCGTCACGGCAGAGCCCGGTGACAACGCGCATCGCATCTTCGAGTCGCTGAACAACACCGGTCTGCAGCTCAACCAGTCCGACCTCCTCAAGAACTACCTGTTCATGCGGCTCGGTGAGAAGGCAGACCTCGTCTACGAGAACGTGTGGCTGCCGCTGGAGAAGAAGCTCAGCGCCTACAACTTGGAGCTCCTCTTCTGGCTGGACCTCGTCCAGACCGACGAACGTGCCAAGCAGTCCGACACGTACGTCGGCCAGCAGAAGCGGCTCGAAAAGCTGAGGACGGCCGAGGAGATCGAAGACGAGGTCGTCCGTATCGCCAAGCTCGGCGAGGTGCTCGCGACGATCCTGGATCCCTCCCGTGAGAAGGACGCCGAGATTCGCCAGCGGCTTCACAGGATCAAGGCCTGGGGTTCGGCGACGGCGTACCCGGTCGTGATGCGACTCCTCGACCGGCGCGCTACGGGGGCAGCGACCGTAGAGCAGGTGTCCCGCGCCCTGACCTACCTCGAGTCTTATTTCGTGCGCCGTATCGTCATCGGGCGGGCGACGGCCAGTCTCAACCGCACCCTCCTGCAGGCGGTCGGTGCGATCTCGGGCGACCAACCGGTCGACGCTGCTCTTCGTGACTACCTCTCCCGGGGTCGCAAGTACTACGCCACTGACCGGCAGGTTCGAGAGGCGGCCGGCACGGTCCCGGTCTACTGGCAGGGACGGGCAGCACAAAAGAAGCTCATCCTCCAGTGGATCGAGGAGTCGTACGGCTCCAAGGAGCCCATTGATCCGACCAGGCTCACGATCGAACATGTCCTGCCCCAGACGCTCACCGAGGCCGTCCGGGACGATTTCGCGGCGGGGCTCCCCGGTGATTCCGACATCACTTACGAGCACGAACGCATCGTTCACACGTTGGGCAATCTGACCCTCAGTGGATACAACAGCGAACTCAGCAACAAGGGCTTCGAGGCCAAGCGACAGATGCTCGCTCGGAGCGGCTTGCGGCTGAACCGCGAGGTTGTGGCCCACACCACGTGGGGTCAGAAGGAGATCCTGGCCCGCAGCGCGGCCCTTGCGGAGAAGATCATCGAACTCTGGCCCGGGCCGGACGAAACCGTCGTCGGTGCCGCAGAAGCCGAACCGTCCACCACGAGGGCGACGGTTGCGTCGATCGTCGCGGAGATCCCGGCAGGCAGGTGGACCACCTACGGCGAGGTCGCCATCGTTGCGGGGACCTACCCTCAGCCCGTCGCTGCCATCATCAGTGCGCATCCGATGGCCAACGCGTGGCGAGTCCTCCAGGCCGGGGGAACCATCTCGCCTGGCTTCCGGTGGTATGAGCCAGAGCGGAAGGACGACCCCATCGAGTACCTCAAATCTGAGGGCGTGACATTCGACGACGCGGGTCGGGCCTCCGCAGACCAGTTCATCGCTGCCACGGAGCTAGCGGTACTCGTCGGGCTCGACATCGACCAGGGCGGCTGGCGGGCCAATGGTCAGGCGGTCGGCGCTGCAGCGAACAGTGACCTGAGCGCTCAGCAGCAACGCTTCTTCACGCTCGTCCGCGACCTCGGCGAGGCCAACAGCACCCTCGTGCAGTCCTGGCCCAAGGCGCCACCGCGCTATTGGATGGACGTGAGCATCGGGTCAGGACGCGCGCACATCAGTCTGACGGTGAGCTCGCGGGCCCCGACTGCTGACTGCGAGCTGTACATCGTGCACGACAAGAAGCTCTTCGCCGGACTGTATGCCCGCAGGGGTGAGATCGAGGAGGCGGTGGGTTCACCACTCGAGTGGCTGGAACTCCCGACGAAGAAGGCGAGCAAGATCATCGCGCGGGGCGTAGGGGACTTCCGCGACCCCGATCAGGCCCCGCAGCTCGCTCAGTGGCTTGTCACGATGGCGGAGAGGTTTGCGGCTGTCTTTCCTCCATACCTGTGAGGCTCCGAACGACGAGGGCCAGACCTCTTCCCTAGAGGTCATATCGTCCAGTCTGCCTGTGCCTCCATCGGTCCCCCGCACTCGGCTGTCCCGTCCACGCGCACCCAGCCGACGTCGACCTCGGTCTGCTCGAGCACGTCACCGTCGCCGTCCAGCACGCGCAGCTGGATCGAGCTCGTCGCGGAGAAGACCTGGAAGGTCCACGTGTCGCCGTCGTGCGTCGTCGGGATCGCGGGCACCGCCGCGTCGGGCGGGTACGGCGGCTGCCACTGGTCGCCGTCGCGCACCTGGAGCACGGCCACCTCGGACGTGGCTCCCTCGAGCGTCACCGTGAGGACGCTGGAGTAACCGATCGCCGGGCACGCCTGGTGCGGTGCGGGCACGCGTGGACCGACGACGGCGGCGACGACCGTAAGCGCGACGATGGCCAGCGCAGCGACCGTCACCCAGGCCGGCAGTCTCAGCCGACGCGTGCGCTCCGACGCCGGCGGCGTGCTCCTTGCCGATGGCGCCACGTCCCCTCCCACCCGGGTCCCTCGTCGACATCATGTCGCGAGGTCCGACCTTCGTGCACGGGCTGGCGTCCAGGACGCCGTCCCGTTCGACCCGCGCAGCGGGCACGGTCCTTCGGAAAGCACGAGGCCCGGACCCACGAGTTCCGTGGGTCCGGGCCTCCGACCAGCCCATCTGGTCCGACCGGATGGGTCAGAAGTTGATCATGTGCCCCACGATGCCGTGGATGGACTCCTGGATCGCCTCGGACAGCGTCGGGTGCGTGTGCACGTTGCGCGCGACCTCGTCGGCGGTGAGGTCCCACTTCTGCGCGAGGGTGAGCTCGGGCAGCAGCTCGGAGACGTCCGGGCCGATCATGTGGGCGCCGAGGAGCTCGTTGTACTTGGCGTCGGCGACGATCTTGACGAAGCCGGTGGGGTCGCCGAGGCCGTGGGCCTTGCCGTTCGCCATGAACGGGAAGGACGCGACCTTGACGTCGTAGCCCTCGTTCTTGGCCTGCTCCTCGGTGAGGCCGAACGACGCGACCTGCGGGGAGCAGAACGTGGCGCGCGGCATCATGCGGTAGTCACCGAGGGTCTGGGTCTCGGCCCCGCCGATGGTCTCGGCGGCGACGACGCCCTGCGCCTCCGCGACGTGCGCCAGCATGAGCTTGGCGGTGACGTCACCGATGGCGTAGATGTGCGGCACGTTGGTGCGCATGTGGTCGTCGATGGCGATGGCGCCGCGCTCGGTGAGCTGCACGCCGGTGTTCTCGAGGCCGAAGCCCTCGACATTGGGCGCGAAGCCGACGGCCGAGAGGACCTTGTCGACGACGAGCTCGCCGGGCTTGTCGTCCTTCACGCCCTTGTAGGAGACGGTCACGGACGAGCCGTTGTCCTTGATCGTCTGGACGGCGGTGGAGGTGAGGATCGAGATGCCGAGCTTCTTGTACTGCTTGGCGATCTCCTTGGAGACGTCGGCGTCCTCGTTCGGCAGGGCACGGTCGAGGAACTCGATGATCGTGACGTCCACGCCGTAGTTCTTCAGGACGTAGGCGAACTCCATGCCGATGGCGCCGGCGCCGACGATGGCGATCGACTTCGGCAGCTCGCGCGTCATGATCTGCTTCTCGTAGGTCACGACGTTCTCGGACAGCTCGACGCCCGGGAGCAGCTTGACCTGCGAGCCGGTGGCGATGATCGCGTTGTCGAACGTCACCGTCTCGGTGCCGCCCTTGTTGAGCGCGACCTCGATGGTGTTGGCGTCGCGGAAGGTGCCGCGGCCGTCGTACTCGGTGATCTTGTTCTTCTTCATGAGGAAGTGGACGCCCTTGGTGCGGCCGTCCGCGACGACGCGGGACCGGTCGAACGCCTTGCCGAAGTCGAACGTGACGTCACCCGACATGCCGAAGAAGTCGGCCTGGTGGTTGAAGATGTGGGCGAGCTCGGCGTTGCGCAGCAGCGCCTTGGAGGGGATGCAGCCCACGTTGAGGCAGACACCACCCCAGTACTTCTCCTCGATGATGGCGACGGACTTGCCGAGCTGGGCCGCACGGATCGCGGCGACATAGCCGCCGGGGCCAGCCCCGAGGAGGACGACGTCGTAGTGGGAAGCCATGGGCCCAGCCTATTAGCGCGCGCCACCCCCCGCGGCGTGACGTCCGTCGCACCTTCCCGACGGGTGCCGGCGGGCACCGACGGGGCGACGACGGGGCGACGACGGCGGCGCCGTCAGCGCACCGAGTCGACGCCGAGGTTCGCGAGGGCGTCGGCGCGCTCGTTCCCCGGGTCGCCGGCGTGCCCCTTGACCCACACCCAGCGCACGTCGTGCTTGGTGACCTCCGCGTCGAGCGCCTGCCACAGGTCGACGTTCTTCACGGGCTTCTTCGCGGCGGTCGTCCAGCCGTTGCGCTTCCAGCCGGCGATCCAGGTGCGCATCCCGTTCATCACGTACGACGAGTCGACGTGGATCACCACGGTGCTGGGCCGTTTCAGGGCGCGCAGCGCCTCGACGACGGCGGTGAGCTCCATGCGGTTGTTGGTCGTGACATCCTCGCCGCCGTAGAGCTCCTTGGTGTGGTCCCCCGACCTCAGCAGCGCGCCCCAGCCCCCGATCCCCGGGTTGCCCTTGCAGGCACCGTCGGTCCACATCTCGACCAGGGGCTTCTCGTTCTCGTCAGGCACGCGCCCACCCTACGGTCCACGCGGGGTGTCGGACGGCGCGCGTAGCGTCGTCCGGGCATCCCCCCAGTCCGCCAGACGACGAAGGAGACGTCCATGAAGTTCGGGTTCGTCGGGAGCTTCGGCTCCCCGGAGCAGAACGTCGCGCTCGCGCGCGAGTGCGAGGAGCACGGCTGGGACGGCTTCTTCAGCTGGGACGGCATGAGCATGGGCGACTGGGGCGGCGACGCGCTCACCACCTGGGACCCGTTCGCCGTCCTCGCGGGGGCCGCGACCGTCACCGAGCGCATCACGCTCGGCGCCCTCGTCTTCGCGGTGCCGCGGCACCGCGCGTGGGAGCTGGCGCAGCGGGCCCTGACGGTCGACCACCTGTCGGGCGGCCGCCTCGTCCTGCCCGTCGGCGTCGGTGTGCTGGACGACCGCGGCTTCACGTCCGTGCCGGGTCAGCCGACGGAGCTGCGCGAGCGGGCGAAGCTGCTCGACGAGACGCTCGCGTGGCTCGAGCGCTCGTGGTCGGGCGAGGAGTTCGAGGCCGACGGCGAGCTGGTGCGCACCGGGCCGTTCCGGTTCGCCGCTCCCCCGGTCCACGGCCGCATCCCGGTGTGGCCGGTCGGCGTCTGGGACGCGCACCGCCCGCCGCTGAAGAACCTGCGGCGCACGCTGCGGTGGGACGGGATCGTCGTGCAGGCCCGCGGCGAGACGCCCGAGGAGGCGGAGGCCGGCCCCGAGGAGGTCCGTGAGCTGACGGCGTGGATCGCCGAGCAGCGGCGCGACGCCGGGGCGGCGGGCGGGGCGTTCGACGTCGTCGCGTCCGGCCTCCTCCCGAGCGACCGGACGGCGGCGGGCGACCGGGCGCGCGCGTTCGCGGACGCCGGCGCCACCTGGTTCATCGACTCCTGGTGGGAGCCGGCGGAGGCGACGCCGGAACGCCTGCTGGAGCGAGTGCGCCAGGGGCCGCCCGCGCTGTAGCGGGGCCGGGGCCCCGCTACGGCGGCGGGCGTTCCGGCGCTCAGCCGACCGGGCGCGCGGGCTCCACCGGCACGGACGGCAGGTGCTTGGCCGGCAGTGTCCGCGGCCGCCACGACGCGCGCTGCGCCTCGAAGGCCTTGATGTCGTCCTCGTGCTGCAGCGTGAGGCCGATGTCGTCGAGGCCCTCCATGAGGCGCCAGCGCGTGTAGTCGTCGATCTGGAACGGCACGGTGACGTCGTCGGCGTGCGCGGTGCGCGCCTCGAGGTCCACGGTCACCTCGGTGCCGGGCTTGGTCTCGAGGATCTTCCAGAGGATCTCGATGTCCTCCTGCGCGACGACGCCGGCCACGAGGCCCTGCTTGCCCGAGTTGCCGCGGAAGATGTCCGCGAACCGCGGCGCGAGCACCACGCGGAAGCCGTAGTCCTTGAGAGCCCAGACGGCGTGCTCGCGCGAGGAGCCGGTGCCGAAGTCGGAGCCCGCCACCAGCACGGAGCCGGACTTGTACGCGTCCTGGTTGAGCACGAACGACGGGTCGCCGCGCCAGGCGGCGAACAACGCGTCCTCGAAGCCGGTCCGCGTGACCCGCTTGAGGTACACGGCCGGGATGATCTGGTCGGTGTCGACGTTGGTGCGGCGCAGCGGCACCCCGACGCCCGTGTGGGTGGTGAACTTCTCCATGACGAACTCCTGGACGATCTTCTGCGACGGGGTGGGGGTCAGACGAAGGACGGGGCCGACAGCGGCGCGAGCGGCGAACCGTCGAACGTCGTGAGGTCGACGTCGCCCTCGAACTCGAGGTCGGCGACGGACGAGAGCGTGCCGCGCACGGCCGTGGCGGCCGCGACGAGCGGCGACACGAGGTGCGTGCGCCCGCCCTTGCCCTGCCGGCCCTCGAAGTTGCGGTTCGACGTCGAGGCGGCGCGCTCGCCCGGCGCGAGCTGGTCGGGGTTCATGCCGAGGCACATGGAGCAGCCGGCGTTGCGCCACTCGGCGCCGAACTCCTTGAAGATGACGTCCAGGCCCTCGGCCTCCGCCTGCAGGCGGACGCGCGCGGACGCCGGCACGACGAGCACGCGCACGTCGTCGGCCTTCTTGCGGCCCTGGAGCACCTTCGCCACGGAGCGCAGGTCCTCGATCCGGCCGTTGGTGCACGAGCCGATGAAGACGGTGTCGACCTTCACGTCGCGCAGCGGCGTTCCGGGCTCCAGGCCCATGTACTCCAGCGCGCGCTCGGCCGTGACGCGCTCGCCCGCGTCGGCGATCTCGGACGGCACCGGCACGGACGCCGACAGGGGCAGGCCCTGGCCGGGGTTGGTGCCCCACGTGACGAACGGCTCGAGGTCCGCGGCCTCGAGCACGACCTCGGCGTCGAACTCGGCGTCGTCGTCGCTGCGCAGCGTCTTCCAGTACTCGACCGCGGCGTCCCAGTCCTCGCCCTCGGGCGCGTGCGGGCGGCCCTTGAGGTACTCGAACGTCGTCTCGTCGGGCGCGATCATGCCCGCGCGGGCGCCGGCCTCGATGGACATGTTGCAGATGGTCATCCGCGCCTCCATCGAGAGCTTGCGGATGGCCTCGCCGCGGTACTCGAGCACGTAGCCCTGCCCGCCGCCGGTGCCGATCTTGGCGATGATCGCGAGGATGATGTCCTTGCTGGTGGCCCCCGGGGGCAGCTCGCCGTTCACGGTGATCGCCATCGTCTTGAAGGGGGCGAGCGGCAGCGTCTGGGTGGCCAGCACGTGCTCCACCTCGGACGTGCCGATGCCGAACGCCAGCGCGCCGAACGCACCGTGCGTCGAGGTGTGCGAATCGCCGCAGACCACGGTCAGGCCGGGCATCGTCAGGCCGAGCTGCGGGCCCACCTGGTGGACGATGCCCTGGTCGGCGTCGCCCAGGGAGTGGATGCGGACGCCGAACTCCTTGGCGTTGTGGCGCAGCGTGTCGATCTGCGTGCGGCTGGTGAGGTCCGCGATCGGCAGGTCGATGTTCAGCGTCGGGGTGTTGTGGTCCTCGGTCGCGATCGTGAGGTCGGGACGGCGCACGGGGCGCCCGGCGAGCCGCAGCCCCTCGAACGCCTGCGGGCTCGTCACCTCGTGCACGAGGTGCAGGTCGATGTAGAGGAGGTCCGGCGCCCCGTCGCTGCCACGGCGCACCAGGTGCGCCTCCCAGACCTTCTCCGCCAGCGTGCCGGCCATCATGTGCTCCTCGTCCGCCGCGTCCCCGCGGCCGTCGTGCGTGTGCTGTGTCTCGGTCGATGTCGATGTCTGTCCGGGCCGATGTCTCGGGCCGATACCGCAGGTCGGACCCCGCAGGGCCCGGTCCGTGAGACGGTGTCGTCCCGTGAGATGCGGTCCCCGACTTGCAATCTCAGTGACTGAGACGTCAATATCGTCCTATGGACGATACTAGCGGAGTCGGCGTACTCGACAAGGCCGCGTCCGTGCTGGGCGCTCTGGAGGCGGGTCCCGCCACCCTCGCGCAGCTGGTCTCCTCGACCGGCCTCGCCCGCCCCACGGCCCACCGCCTCGCCGTGGCCCTCGAGCACCACCGCCTCGTGGGCCGCGACATGCAGGGCAGGTTCGTGCTCGGACCGCGCCTCAACGAGCTCGCGACGGCGGCCGGCGAGGACCGGCTCCTGGCCGCGGCCAACCCCGTGCTCACGGCCCTGCGCGACCACACGGGCGAGAGCGCGCAGCTCTATCGCCGCCAGGGCGACCACCGCGTGTGCGTGGCCGCCGCCGAGCGGCCCGTGGGCCTGCGCGACTCGATCCCGGTCGGCGCCACCCTCACGATGCACGCGGGCTCCGCGGCGCAGATCCTCCTCGCCTGGGAGGAGCCGGACCGCCTGCACCGCGGCCTGCGCGAGGCCGTCTTCACCGCGACCATCCTGTCCGGCGTCCGGCGCCGCGGGTGGGCGCAGTCGGTCTCCGAGCGCGAGCTCGGCGTCGCGTCCGTCTCGGCGCCCGTGCGCGGCCCGTCGGGGCGCGTCGTCGCGTCCGTGTCCGTCTCCGGCCCCGTCGAGCGCCTGACCCGCCAGCCGGGCCGCCTCCACTCGGCCGCCGTCGTCTCCGCCGCCAACCGCCTCACCGAGGTGCTCCGCCGCGCCGGTGAGTGACCGAGGCGCCTGATCACCTGCACGGACGCCCGGCCCGGCGCACCGCGACCCGTCGCGGCGCGCCGGGCCGGGTGCTGTCGGGTCCCCGTCCAGGTCAGTACGCTCCTGGCTGACGGGGCAGCCCTGCCCTGCGACCCGAGAGGCGTGAGGACCTGATGCCCGCGAAGGCCAAGACCCTGCTGATCTGGATCGTCGTGATCTTCCTGATCTACGCGATCGTGACCAGCCCTGACCGTGCGGCGAACATCGTCACGGCGATCTGGGACTTCATCACCAACGCGTTCGCCAGCTTCGGGCAGTTCTTCGCGAACCTGACCGACTGACGGCACTCCCCCGGGCCCCGACGTGTTCCCCGACGAGCGACGCCAGCGCGACGCCGTCCGCGCGCACGGCAACCTGCGCCGCTACGTGCTGCCCAACGAGCGGGTCATCGTCGCGACCCGCCGCCACTGGGCGGCCCTGCTGGAGCCCATCGCCACGACGGTGGCCGCGTTCCTGCTGGTCGGCACCATCGTCATGTCCACCCCGCTCGACGTGCGCGAGGTGGTGCAGTGGCTGTGGGTGGCGTGGTTCCTCGTGGCCGGCCGCCTGGCCTGGAAGTGGCTCGAGTGGCGCTACGAGTGGTTCGTCGCCACCGACAAGCGCCTGCTGCTGCTCTACGGGCTCGTGGTGCACAAGGTGGCGATGATGCCGCTCAAGAAGGTCACCGACATGGGGTACTCGCGCAGCCCCGTCGGCCAGGTGCTCGGCTACGGACGCTTCGACATGGAGTCCGCGGGCCAGGACCAGGCCCTGCGCACCATCCGGTACGTCCCGCAGCCGGACGCCACCTACCGCACGCTGTGCGACACCCTCTTCACGCCCGGCGGCGGCCCCGACGACGAGGACGGCCCGCCGGCGGGCCCGCCCGCCCCGTCGGGCACCCCCGGCGCCCCGACCGTCGTGCCCGGTCGCGAGGTCTCCGAGGGTCCGCGGCCCACGACGCAGCCGATCGCCGTGCAGCCGGCCCGGCCGGCGCCCCGCCCGTCGGAGGCGCAGCCCAGCGCGGGCGCGCACCCGGTGTCCTGGCGGCCGACGGGCGCGAGCTACGACCACCCCCGCAGCGACACCCGCAGCGACGGCGCGGTCGTGCCCGACCCGTTCCTCTGACACCGTCCTTCCGCCGGAAGGTCCCGGCCAGAGGTCTCCGCGATGCGCCGGGCGGGAACGACGAAGGCCCGGTCCGACGGGACCGGGCCTTGCCTGCTGTGTACCCCCAGCGGGATTTGAACCCGCGTTACCGCCGTGAGAGGGCGGCGTCCTAGGCCGCTAGACGATGGGGGCCTGGAACCGGACCGGGAGGTGAGTCCCGAGCCGAGCGACCGCCCGACGAGTCGGGCGGGTTGCGTACCCCCAGCGGGATTTGAACCCGCGTTACCGCCGTGAGAGGGCGGCGTCCTAGGCCGCTAGACGATGGGGGCCTATGACTCGACGATCCCGGAGGACCCTCGTGCCGAGCACACTCTACACACCGCCGGAGCGGCCGAAGAGCGCTGCGCTGGGGTACCAGGACTCGAACCTAGACTAAGTGGACCAGAACCACTCGTGCTGCCAATTACACCATACCCCAATGGATCGGGCCTTCGAGGCAAATCCGACACTGTCGGAGCGCCCTCGTCAGGCCCAACGTCGGAAAACATTACCGGACGTGCGGCCGACGACCAAAACGCGCCGGGGTGCCGTGCATCACGCCGGGCGTCCTTCCGTGGCAGGCTCACCGCATGCCCTCCGCCGCACACCCGTCGCAGCCGCCCGAGCCCGCCCCGCACGCGCACGACCCCCACGCGCACGACCCCCACGCGCACGCCGACCGCGCGGGGTCGTTCGAGCGGGACGCCGACGTGTACGCCCAGGTCAGGCCGACCTACCCGCGGGACGCGCTGGCGTGGCTGCTGCCGGAGGGCGCCCAGCAGGTGCTCGACCTCGCCGCGGGCACGGGGAAGCTCACCGAGGGCGCCCTCGGCCTCCTCGGCGGCGCCGCGGACGTCGTCGCGGTCGACCCCTCCGCGGCGATGCTGGCCGAGCTGTCCGCACGACTGCCGGGCGTGGCGACCCACCGGGGGACGGCGGAGCGGATCCCCCTGCCCGACGCGGCGGTCGACGCCGTCCTGGTCGGCCAGGCGTGGCACTGGTTCGACGCCGGGGCCGCTGCGGCGGAGATCGCCCGGGTCCTGCGCCCCGGGGGCACGGTCGGCATCGTGTGGAACGACCGGGACACCGAGGTCGACTGGGTGGCGCGGTTCGGCGAGATCCTGCACCGCGGCGACCGCCTCGCGCCGGACGACGGCCACCCCGCCCCGACCGACCTGGGTGCGTCGTTCGACGCCGTCGAGGCCCGCACGTTCCGCTGGGCCGACCGGATGCCCGTCGCGTCGCTGCGGACCCTCGCCGGCACGCGCAGCTACCTGCTGACCCTGCCCGAGGACGAGCGCGCGGCCCTCCTGGACGAGGTCGACGCCCTGGCGGCCACCCACCCGCAGCTCGCGGGCCGCACCGAGCTGGACCTGCCCTACGTCACGTACGCCTACCGGGCGCGCCGGCGGTAGGCCGCCACCCCCGGCGGCGACGGTCAGCGCGCTCCGGCGACGGCGGCGAGGCGCCGCGCGGGTGCCGAGAGCGTCGCGCCGTCGCGCCACACCACGCGCAGCCGCCGCGAGAGGTCGAGCTGCGCGATCGGCACGGTGACGAGGTGTCCGGCGGCGACGTCGTCGGCCACGGTGAGCGCCGAGAGCACCGTCACCCCGTCCCCGTGCCGCACCGCGGACTTCACCGCCGCCGTCGAGCCCAGCGCGGTGACCTGGGCCGGCAGCCGCACCCCCGCCTGCCCGAGCGCGTCCTCGAGCACGTCGCGGGTGCCGGAACCCACCTCCCGCAGCACCAGGTGGCCCTCGACCAGCGCCGCCGGGCTCACGGAGCGCCGCCGCGCCCACGGGTGACCGGGCGCGACGACCGCCACGAGCTCGTCGTGCGCCACGGTGCGCGACCGCAGCCCCCGGCGCACCGTCGGGCTCTCCACGAACCCCAGCTCCGCCGCGCCGTCCAGCACGATCTCCATCACCTCGCGGGAGTTGCGCACCACGAGCTCGACGTCGGGCGCCGCTCCGGACGCCTCCCGCTCGCCGCCCGCGAAGGCGGCGAGCCAGCGCGGCGCCAGGTACTCCGCGATCGTCAGGCTGGCCGCCACGCGCAGCCCGGGGACGGGCGCGGAGCGCAGTGCGGCCGCGGCCTGCTCGAACCGGTCGACGGCGCGCACGACGTCGCGCGCGGCCTCCGCGACCCGACGACCGGCCGCCGTGAGTGCCGTGCCGCGCGGTCCGCGGGCCAGCAGCTCGAGGCCGAGGCGGCGCTCCAGGCGGTGCAGCCCGGCGGACGCGGTGGGTTGGGAGACTCCCGCGCCCCGCGCCGCAGCGCTGATCGACCCGTGCGTGTCGAGGGCGACGAGGAGCTCGAGCGCGGCCAGCGGGGGACGTTCAGCCATAGCGTCAGTCTATGGATCGATCGGGACCTGGCGGTTCCGGACGCTCCCACCGGCGGCGAGCCTGGTCAGGTGCCGACCGCCCCCGTCGTCCCGCCGCGCGTCGCGACCGCGACGCGCCCCGTGCGCGCCACCGCGACCCGCCTCGGCCCCGGCCTCGCCCTAGCCGCCCTGGCCACCGCGGCGCTGCTCGGCGCCGGACGGCTGCTCGCGCCGGCGACCGGCGGCGCGGTCTCCCCGCTCGTCCTGGCGCTGCTCGTGGGCGCTGCGACCGCCGCGCTGCTCGGCCGGGTGCCACCCGCCGGTCGCGCGGCCCGCGTCGCCGCGCGGGTCGCGCCCGGCACCGACTGGACGGCACGCACCGTGCTGCGCACCGGCGTGGTGCTGCTCGGCCTGCAGCTGTCCGTCCCGGACGTGCTCGCGCTGGGCCTGCGCGGCGTCGCCGTCGTGGGCGTGACGGTCGCCGTCACCTTCGCCGCGGTGCTCGCGCTCGGTCGGCTCCTGCACGTGCCGCGCGCCACCGCCCTTCTGGTCGCCACCGGGTTCTCGATCTGCGGCGCCGCAGCCGTCTCCGCGATGACGAGCGTGCTCGAGCGCGACCCGCGTCCGGGGGCGGCCCGCGACCGCCTGCGCGACGACGTGGCCGCCGCGCTCGCCCTGGTCACCGTCTACGGGACGGTCGCCATCGTCGCGCTGCCGCCGCTGGCGCGCGCCCTCGGGCTCACCGACCACCAGGCAGGTCTCTGGATCGGCGCGAGCGTGCAGGAGGTCGCCCAGGTGGTCGCCGCCGCGGGCACCGTCTCCGCCGCGGCGCTGGCCACCGCGACCGTCACCAAGCTCGCGCGCGTGGTGCTGCTCGCTCCCCTGGTCGCCGGCACCGGCGCGCTGCGCTCGCGGCGCGCGGTGCTCCCCGCGCCGGCCGGCGGGCGCCGCACACCCGACGTCCCCGGGTTCGTGCTGGGCTTCCTCGCCGCCGTGCTGGTACGGAGCACCGGCCTGCTGCCCGCCGCGGTCACCGCAGCCGCCCAGCAGCTCACGACGGTCCTGTTCGTGGCCGCGATGTTCGCCCTCGGCACGGGCGTGGACGTGCCGCGCCTGGCGCGCACCGCCCGCCGCCCGCTGCTGCTCGGCGCCGCCGGCTCGGTCGTCGTCACCGGGACCGGCCTGGCCGCCGTCCTGCTCCTCGCGCCCTGACGGCTCGCGGGTCAGACGCCGAGCGCGGCGGCCAGCCCGGCGAGCCCGGGCAGCACGACGATGCCGTCCGCGCGCAGCGCGTCGGCGTCCACGTGGTGCTCGCCGTCCCGGCGCGCGCCGGGCCGGTCGAGCCAGACGCCGACCAGGCCGGCGTCGTGGGCGGCGCGGGCGTCGACGGTCGGCTCGTCGCCCACGTAGGCGGTGCGGGCGAGGTCGGTGCCCAGACGGT